>Ga0308410_1000179_pt1 | contig 30514 bp, 19 predicted proteins | sample HotsprOSTMatCore_FD_203467 | JGI IMG/M metagenome (GOLD analysis project Ga0308410, IMG submission 203467) | Hot spring phototrophic mat microbial communities from Octopus Spring, Yellowstone National Park, Wyoming, United States -... | ecosystem: Environmental > Aquatic > Thermal springs > Hot...
GGTTCTTGAACTGCTCGGGAAGAACTCGGGGGACGCGCGCAAACAGAGCATCGGTGGTATGATTTACCCCCAATAACGGGAAATCCCTCAGGAAGCCGCTCGTCATTCGGTTTGATCGAAGACCGCACCCGGGAATTTCCCAGGCCCCTAACCTAATCAAAACCACACAATGTCGTTTGTTCTCATAATTTCCCAATACAGTTATGATTATTTCGGTCCGAGCCACTTCGGAGGCAATCATCCACCGCCGGCTGAAATTTCCCAAATTTTCAAGCATTGGTTACAATCATTTATGTTGCAGCAAGACGGACCGCTACTTTCGTCAACCGCTACTTTCGTCAAAGGAATCGCCCAAGGGGGAGCTTAGCCAAAAGGCCGGTTAGATTCCGAACCAAAGGGGAGCTAAGAAAGTGAACGATCACGTAGACACCGGGAATCTGTCGGCGGTGGACGGATCCCCAAAACTCGGTTCTAAACTCCGGTCCGGATTTTGGCAGAAACAGTTCGAGGACACCGGTTTGGTCGTCCTTAGGGTCCTGTTTCTGGTCGTAACCGGCGGAATCAGTATCTTTATCATCTATTCGGTGTCGGGGGGAGACACTCCCGCTGTGCCGCTGGATAAGTATGGTTGGGCACCTTATGTCATTTTCTTTGGAATGCTCCTCTTAGCGGCGGGGTTGATTGCCTTAGACATGGTGATCCGAGAAAAGCGGCTGGACACCATTTCGGCCGTGTATTTCGGACTTCTGATTGGTTTGTTTCTGGCTTATATCACCCGGCTGGCTCTCACCCCATTGTTACCTTCTCCCGTGGGGGGAAGTCCCACAGCCGAAAAGATTATGGCTGCCGTTCAGCTCGGTCTGACGGTGATGCTCTGTTACCTTTGCATTAGTTTCCTCATGCAAACTCGGCACGATTTTAGGTTCATTATTCCTTATGTCGAATTTGCGCGCGAGCTTCGGGGTCGTCGGCCTTATATCCTCGACACCAGCGTGATCATTGACGGCCGCATCGCGGACCTGGTGGAAAAGACAAAACTCTTCGATAGCACCTTAGTTGTGCCCCGGTTTGTTATTGCAGAGATTCAAATTCTGGCTGACGGAGCCGATAAGAGCAAGCGATCACGAGGCCGACGCGGGCTCGACATTCTTCAACGCCTACGGAATAACCCCGACATTGATGTCCAGATCTATGATCGCGAATTGCCAGAGTTCGAAAGCCGTGAGGCCGATGAGAAGCTTTTAATTTTGGCAAGGCATTTGGACGGCCGCCTCATCACCAACGATTACAACCTCAGCAAGGTTGCCCGCATTGAGGGACTCCCCGTTATAAACCTCAACGATATTGCTAATGCCTTAAAACCGGTCTTTTTGCCCGGGGAAACCCTGAATGTGCGACTGATTAGGCCTGGTGAGGAGCCAAGTCAGGGGGTAGGTTATTTGGACGACGGCACCATGGTGGTAGTGGAACAAGGGAGGGCCTACATCAACTATGAGGTCCAGGTCGTCGTCACCTCCGTGCTTCAAACGAGCGCGGGAAGGATGATATTCGGAAAATTGGATCGCCCCGTGTGTCCCCCCTCAACTCGGACTCCCCAATGAGAAGGGATCCGCTGAGGGGGTGTACGTAGCGGAGCACTCCCAGTACCTTGGAAAAATGGGGGAGAAACCCCTCCCTCCCGGGGCCTTGGTGGAAAAAGAAAAGGTTGCCCACCAGTTTTTCCCTGGGAATCCGTTTGTTCAAATTGAGAATCCTCTGGCCTATGGTTCGGGGCATTGTCCTTTGGACTCTGCAACCCCTCATTCCAAGAAGACCTCAAGGGTGATACCGCGAATTTCCAGAGAGGCCGAGGTACATAGGCGGTCGGTAGAGGTTCCGTTCTCTAGGGGACTTTTCGCTCCATATTAGGGCCCTTGGGCAAAAATCTCGGGCAAAAAGAACCCTCCGGAAAATCCAGGCCATGGATTTATGGAGTCTTTCCGGTTTGTAAGGGGTGGATTAGATCTTTGAAGTTGCTGGCCCGCGGGCCTTACCCACCGGTAACCCGATGAGAGAGCAAGCTGATTCCCGAGGCTGCTTGCGTTCGGCGTAAGTCGGGGAGCTAGCTCCCGGCCCCTACTTTTGAAGACCTTCAAGCGCGCCAGGGAAGCTCCGGCGAGAAAACTCAAATCGTCGAGTTTCCCCCACTAAATGAAAATGAAGGGTACCCTCTGAAGGAAGGCTGTGCGACCGAGCCGTCTGGCCGAAGAGAACGCCCAGCCGACCTGAGTGCTCCCGGGATCCTCTAAAATCTCGCGAGAGTTCTGTTCCCGTCTTTCCCGTCAAGGAAAGTCCCTTGAAGCCCCGGTGGGACGAAATAACCGCAAGACTACTGCGGAAAAACTGCCGGCCCCTGTGTAGGTAGAAAACTCTCTCCAGACTTACCTCTTTGCCTATCCCTCAATCCTTCGCGCGAGCAAACCGAGGTTGTATAGTGTAAGAAGGAAAGGCCGGTTACCGGCGTGCCGCCCATTTATCCCCCTAAACTGGGTAAATATAGCGGTTTTGCGGATTCTTCCGGTTTGTGGGTGCTTCCGGAACCTCCGAAGTTGCCATCCCAAACGAAATCTCCGTGGTACTCTCCGGAACAAAGGGAAATCACCTGCCGTGAGCATTCTGAATCTCGACAAGATTTTCAATCCGAAACGTGTGGCGGTCATCGGAGCCAGCGACAACCCCAAAAGTGTGGGTTACACGGTGCTCCGCAATTTGGTGGGGAGCGGCTTTCAGGGGGTAGTCTATCCTGTCAATCCGAAGCGGGAGGCTGTGCAGGGAATTCAAGCCCATAGAGACGTGCATAGTCTGCCGCACCCCCCGGATCTGGCCGTCATCTGCACGCCCGCCCGTACTGTGCCTCAGTTGGTTCGCGAGTGTGGAGAGGTGGGAACGCGGGGCATCATTATCATTTCGGCCGGCTTCCGCGAAATTGGCGAGGAGGGCCGAAAGCTAGAAGATCAAATTCTTGAAGAAAAAGCCAAGTTCGAGGGAATGCGAATTCTTGGCCCCAATTGTTTGGGGATCATAGTTCCCGGAATCCATTTAAACGCTAGCTTTGCCGCAGCGACCCCCAAGCGAGGCCACATCGGCTTTATCTCCCAATCGGGTGCCCTCTGTACCTCTGTCCTAGACTGGGCCATTGACCAGGGGATTGGCTTTTCCTACTTCGTCTCGGTAGGCAACATGCTGGATGTGAACATGGGGGATCTTATCGACTACATGGGATCCCAAACACATACCCAGTCGATCATCCTTTACATTGAATCGATCACCGAGGCTCGAGAATTTATGTCAGCGGCCCGGGCCTTTGCCCGGACCAAACCGATTGTGGCCTTCAAAGCGGGGCGGTTTGCGGAATCGGCCAAGGCAGCTGCTTCCCATACTGGAGCGATGGCCGGGGTGGATGCCGTTTATGAAGCGGCCTTCCAGCGCGCTGGTATTGAGCGGATCTTCCGAATCGAGGATATGTTCGACTGTGCCGAGCTTTTGGCCCGGCAGCAGCCCCCCAAAGGGGACCGCTTGGCGATTGTCACCAACGCTGGTGGTCCCGGGGTGATGAGCACCGACGCCCTCATCGAGCGGGCCGGTAAGCTCGCGGAGCTCAGTCCCGAAACTATTGAAAAACTCAATACTATCCTCCCCCCCTTCTGGTCTCACGGAAACCCGGTAGATGTTCTCGGAGATGCTCCTCCGGAACGGTATGCTGCTGCCTTGGATGTAGTGCTCCAAGATAAAAACGTCGATGCTGCCCTAGTGATTCTCACCCCCCAGGCAATGACCGATCCCACGGGCACCGCGGCGGCTGTGGGGGAGGTTGCCTCCCGGCATCGTAAACCCGTCTTGGCTGCCTGGATGGGCGGGTCCTCCGTAGCCAAAGGGGTACAAATTCTCAACGCCGCCAATGTCCCCTGCTACAATACCCCCGAACAAGCGGTACGGGCGTTCATGCATTTGGTCTCTTATGCCCGGAACTTGCAAATCCTTCATGAGACACCGAAGGATATCCCCGTCGCTTTCAAGCTCGATCGTCAGCGGCTGCGGCGGGTCTTCGATACCATTTTTACCGAGGGCTCAGATATCCTCTCCGAAAATGTTTCCAAGGCCCTCTTGGAAGCGTACGAAATCCCGGTGACCAAACCCCACCTTGCACGAACCCCGGAGGAAGCCGTCGAACTTGCCCGACGGATCGGCTACCCCGTGGTGCTCAAAATTCACTCGCCCCAAATTACTCATAAGACGGAAGTCGGCGGCGTGGTCCTCAATGTCAGTTCCGATGAAAGTGTTCGTCGCAATTTCGAGCGAATGGTAGCAACCGCCAAAGAACGTCGACCGGATGCCACCATCCTCGGGGTGACCGTCCAGCCCATGGTAAGCTTCCCTGTAAGCTACGAGTTGATTTTGGGGGCCACCAAGGACCCCGTTTTCGGCTCGGTGATTATGGTGGGCATGGGAGGTACGGCAGCGGAGGTCTTCCGCGATCGGGCCCTCGGGTTACCACCGCTGAACGAGTCGCTGGCCCGAAGGATGCTCGAATCTCTCAAATCTTGGCCCCTCCTTCAGGGCTATCGTGGCCGACCAGGAGTGAACATTGATCGCCTTATTGAGATCATCATTCGATTTTCGTACTTGGTGGCCGACTATCCGGAGATTAAAGAAATCGATGTCAATCCGCTCCTTGTCACCCCGGAAGATGTTATCGCCCTGGATGCCCGGATTATCGTGGACCGAGATGTGATGGCCCACGAGATCCGCCCGTACATGCACCTAGCAATCCGCCCATATCCGGAAGAATTCGTTACCGAACGCAAACTTCGCGACGGAACTCCGGTGGTACTTCGGCCCATTAAACCAGAGGACGAACCCCTCTGGCACGAGTTGCTGGCCAATTGTTCCACTCAGACCATTTGGTTCCGCTTCCGCTACCTATTCAAGCAAACGACTCACGAGATGGCTACCCGCTACTGTTTCATCGATTACGACCGGGAAATTGGGATCGTGGCCGAAGTCGAAGAAGATGGCCAGCGGAAGCTCATTGGTGTGGGTCGTCTGGTAGCCGATGCAGATCGCGAATCGGCCGAGTACGCCGTCATCGTCGTGGATCGCTGGCAGGGGCGAGGACTCGGCGGCCTGCTTACCGACTATTGTTGCGAGGTCGCCAAACGCTGGGGGGTCAAACGCATTGTGGCCGAGACCACGCGCGACAACGGTCGTATGCTCGCCACCTTCCGCAACCGGGCATTCATCATCCAGGAAAGACCCGGCGATGAGGTCGTACTAGTCCGCAAAGAGCTGGTCGATGGCCTGTAAGCCTCGCCGGCAATCACGGATAAGCCTGCTAAAGGCAAGCGACCAACCTTCGGTACTGAACGTCCCTTCGGATAGCAAACCGCTCTCGCCACGATAAGGTGGTCCTCCGGAGTCAGTAGCTCCCACCCGAACTATTCACCAACCTTATCTCCGCAATTTGCATACTGAAGGTTGCATACTCAAGGCAGACACTTACCCGGCATGAACTTTTGTATGCTCCGCTGGGTCTTAGGCCCAGGTTAGAAGTTCCCTCTGCAAGTAAGTTAGACGACTCCTAAAACCGCAGTCCCGCTTGAGCCGACCCTAACTTGGCCGATAACCGGAAAAAAATTCCTACCTGCCCCAACCGTCCCCCCTCTCCACCAGGGCTTCCTCCTGAGAAACTAATCGTTGACTCCAAAAAGGTTTTAAAATTCCCTCACTCCCGGTTTCCGAGGTGGAGCCAATCCGCCTTGTGCTTTTGTGGGTATATCCCTGGAAGTTAAATTGCGGGATTGACTGCGGCGACGTTCTCTCGGCTGCACCGATGTTTCCTTGATGGGGAGATTGGCCGGAATGGACATAGAGAGCTCCCCGGGCGGCAGCATGCACTTCGGCCCGCCGGCGGTTGCCCCACAAGCTCGACCTCCTCGGCCCATTTTGGCTCGGCTTGCGGTCCCCGATCGCCTACCCCGTTTGGGAAGCACCTCCTTCCCAACATCCGAAACAAGTAATGCGGACACGCCCGCTCCCTGACGGACTTCCTTACTCTGGCACGGATGGTGATAACACTCGGACTCCTCCTCGGCGGGTCTTCATTCGTTGCACTCCTCCCCAAACCATGGGTAGTAGTGCCGGTGTTGTGCCGAGTACTGGTACCAACAGTCCTAATTCGGCCCACCCGCTGGATCGAAGTGACGAGCAGGCCGTAAACTGTGTAAGTGTTAGCTTTGATGGCCGGCCGGAACTCAGAGTTCCTGGTTTTTGGAGCAGGGTATTACCCGCTTGGGGGACGTATAGACGAGCCAGGAAATTCCCCGGTTTGAAAGGAATAGACTGCGTATCATCTCCGCAGCTTTTGCTAGCCACTACCTGTGTGATCACCGCTTTGGAGGACAAGACAGTGTGGAAGTGGGATGTCGCCACAGGACAGGAGACCCGCCGGTTCTAAGGGCTGACAGATGGCTTGAGGTCGTAGCCTTTAATCCCGATGGCCGACTGGTGCCCACGGGTTCCTTTGACGTTATAGCCCGGCTATGGAATGCCAAGTCAGGTGAACAAATCCGGCTGAACCGGTAAGTATCCTTGCCGGCCCCAAACGAGCCCCATCATCCCTTTGGTGCTTTTGCACCCATTGACGCAACCTCAGAATCATGGCCAAAAAAGCCTAAAGGATAAAAATCTGTGGCTACCGTCCTTCGGAAGCTTTTCCCCCGGACGATATCGTTAAGTCGGCCGCGAGAAAGACGAAGCAAGGAATCAGTAAGATTTTGGAAGGTTTGCTCGACCAATTGCCCGGACGTGTTTCCTATTGGACTAAAGGGAGAACCCAATGATGGAAGGAATTTGGGGAAAAACATCCATGGTGGCGGCGGTTGTCGTTTTGACCGGTATGGCCTTGGCCGACCAGCAATCAGACGACACAACCGAGGCTCCGATCCCGCCGGCTATTTTCGAGTACATGGCCCGGCCAGAAGGTGTATTCGAGTGGCAACTGCGGGAGAAGGTAAGCTTCGAATCGGGCACCATTTACGACGTGGATTTAACTAGTCAGTGCTGGCAAGACGTCGTCTGGAGGCATGTCCTGCAAATTTACGAGCCACCGCGGATTGAATATCCGGAGCATATCCTGTTGTTTGTCACTGGTGGTACAAACGACCGTCGGCCAGGGCGGGACAACGTGCTCCTGGGAACGCGGCTGGCCAGCTTGTGCGGAGCACGAGTGGCCATGCTCTTCCAGGTGCCGAATCAGCCCCTCCTGGACGGGCGGCGAGAAGATGATCTGATTTCTGAGACCTGGCTCCGTTTTCTGGAAACCGGCGATCCTAATTGGCCGTTACTTTTCCCCATGGTCAAAAGTGTGGTCAAAGCGATGGACGCCATCGAACAGATTGCTGCCTCGCAGTGGGGAGGTAAGGTGGCTGGGTTTGTCGTCACCGGGGCGTCCAAACGCGGCTGGACGAGCTGGCTCACGCCGGTGGTGGACAAGCGGGTAGTCGCCACTGCCCCCATTGTGATTAATGTGCTTAATTTTCGCCCGCAGATGCAACATCAACTAGACACTTGGGGAAAGTTCAGCGAACAGCTTTACGATTACACCAGTAAAGGGCTGATCAAGGTAGGAGAGGAAACACCGCGGGAGGCACTCCTGCGGCAAATGATGGACCCCTACACCTATCGCCGTCAGCTCCAGCTCCCCAAGCTCATCATCAACGGGACCAATGATCGCTACTGGGTAGTGGACGCTGCGCGCTTTTACTGGCACGACCTGGTAGGACCGAAATACCTCCTAGAAGTGCCCAACGCCGGACACGGGTTGGAGGGTGGGCGCGAGCTGGCAATAGCCACCTTATGTGCCTTCTTCCGCCACGTGGTGGAAGGTCAGCCCATGCCTGCAATCGAATGGGACCACACCGAGGACGAAAATTCCCTTATCCTTCGGATGCGGTCGGATCGTCCGCCTACCAATGCTCAGCTGTGGGTAGCCTTCTCCGAAAACAAAGATTTTCGGGAATCCCGCTGGTCCCCACGGCCGATGGAGCAGCACGATGGGCAGTACGTGGGCCGGGTGGATATTCCGCTGAAAAGTTACATCGCACTTTTTGGGCAGTTTACTTTTCAGAAAGCAGGGCTACCATTTGCTCTTTGCAGCTTGATCCGTGTCTACCCGGACAGCCACCCCAAATTGGCCCAGTAAGCTACTATATCTGAGAGCCTTGGAGGCAGCCCCGCCGGATAGGAACTCCTTTTAAAAACTCCTTTTGAAGGACTTTGTCGGCCTAACAGGGCTTCCGAAGGGAAGCTTCTCAACCACATCGCTACACGAAGTGACCTTCCGGCCATCCGGCCTTTTCCAGGCCAAAACCCACTCACAAAAGTCCGAAGAAGCCCTGTTTCCCTCCAACAACCCACCCTATTTGCCTTCAAGAACAACCCCTGCCTATTTCCCTTCAACAACAACCCGTGATCGTCAAAGGTCTATCCGGTTCGGCAGGTAGCGACTTCCTTCGGGCAACAAGTTATGGCTAGAGCTAGGTTGCGATCCCAGGAGTAAATGCAGGATTTCCAGTGCTTCTGCCCCCGGTAGAGGGGAGGGACCAGCGGAAAGCTTTCGAAAGAGCGGTCGCTAATTGGGCGGGATGTGTCCAGGGAAAGCTAGTCTTCCCCGAAAATCCCACGTCCTTCCAGGTATGAGGCCTGGTGGGGCCTGGAAACCCGGAGCTGGGCTTCAGAAGCGGGTTTCCCCGTCGTCCTCGGAGAAGGATTCGAACTCCTCATAATGCTGCCGCAGGTTTTCGAACCGGGTGTACTTCTGTAACCAGGCGAGTTTCACCTCGCCGGTGGGCCCGTTTCGCTGCTTGGCCACGATGATTTCCGCAATCCCCGCTACCCCTTTCTCCTCAGCCTCTTCCCGGGAGTGGCAGTAATATTCTTCACGGTGAACAAACATTACAACATCAGCGTCCTGCTCGATTGCCCCGGACTCGCGGAGATGGCTCAGCCTCGGTCGATGACCTTCCCGTCCCTGCTCCACCTGGCGATTCAGCTGGGCCAAACAAAGCACGGGGATCTGGAGCTCACGGGCCATCGCCTTCAACCGGCGGGTGACGCGTGCCACCTGTTCCTGGCGGGGATCCTGAGGATTGTCCGGCTCGATAAGCTGCAAGTAGTCGATTATCACTAGCCCCAGGCCGACTTTCCGCCGCAGTCGCCGAGCACAGGCGGCAATCTCGGAGACAGTCCGGCTGGGTGTATCGTCAATATAAAGGGGAGCTTGGGCCAGCCGATTGGATGCACTCACCAGCTTATCGCGATCTGCACTGGAAATGAAACCAGAACGGAATTTCTTACCGTCGATCTTGCCCAAGGAACAAAGCATCCGCTGAGCCAGTTCCCGCCGGGCCATTTCCAAACTTACAAATAGACACGCAACCCCGCGATCCAGAGTGACATGCTCGGCGATATTGGTAGCCAAAGCCGTTTTACCCATGCTTGGCCGGGCCGCCAAAATGATCAGCTCGGATTCGTGTAGGCCACCGGTCAAATCGTCCAAATCCCGAAAGCCGGTGGGAAGCCCACCGGGGCTCCCCTCGGTCAGCCGGCGATCAATTTGGGCAAAGGCCTCCACCAACACGTCATGCATGGGGAAAATTTGATCATTGCTCCGACGGTCGCGGATGGCAAAGACCTGCTCTTCGGCCCGGGAAAGCAGCCTCTCTGGTTCCTCCGCTTCCTCGTAAGCATCCCGCATGATGGTGGCGGTAGCACGGATTAGCTGCCGGAGGGTGGCTTTGTCCCGGACAATCCGTGCATAATAAACGGCGTGGGCCGGTACCGCCACGGATTCGACGATTCTCCCCAAATAGGGAGCTCCCCCGACAGCTTCGTAATCGCCGGCCTTCTTCAGACGATCGACCAAGACCGTGGTATCCAGAGCTTGCCCGGCCTCGTGGAGAGCAAGCATGTGGGCAAAAAGCTTTTGATGGGCTTCCAGGTAGAAGTCCTCCGGCCGGACAATCAGCATTACCTCGTCGCACATTCGCGGATCCAGGAGCAAGCTGGCCAGCACCGCCCGCTCCGCATCCAAGTTTTGCGGCGGCAATCGGTCCAAAAGCTGAGGAGCTTCCTCGGAGATTGCCGACAACGAAGCTTTACCCCGCCTGCGTTTCTCTTGCCCGTCAGCTGCCACGATCATCTCCTCCCCTGGCCAAAAACTCTAGGCGGATAGGTTGGCATCCTCTCTGCCGCTCCTTTCAGGCAATCCTAACACAATCCCCTTTGGCAAGCTAGCGGACTGAGCCTCGGGGAAGCGGACCGATCACGAATGCAAGATCCGGGATTTTGTTTTAAAGAACTTTTTTATCAGCAACAATCCTCGTAAATGGCCCGGCTTCTTGTAAATATGCCGGCTTCCCCGCCAAAATCTTGAATCGGGAGAGATCCCGAGAAAACTGACTTCTGAGAAAATCGGCTTTGGAACAATTTAAAAATCTTTCCGGAGCTATTGTTGCTTGTTTTTCCGAATGTGTTGCTTCTTGGCCCTTTCACTGGGTGGGGCAGCCCCGTAGGTTTGAAGTTTGACACAAGTTGGGGCTTGTGTGAACGAAAATCGCCAGGTTAGGGTAGAAGAAAATCGCCCAATTAGGAACGAAAACTAATTCGGAGGTTTGATTGCCGATTCCGCAACGAACAAGTTGAAGGAGATGCTGGCAGGTTGCAACAGCAGAAGGGCAAGCCTGAGGTGCCACCTTGGGCTCCGACCTGCGGAAGAGGCCATAAATACTAATGGAGATACTGGCTATGTCACTTCGGAACATTTCATGTGCTTGGGCCCTCATCGGCTTTGTAGCGGTGTGGGGCAATGTAAACCTATACTCAGCAGAGCCGCCAGAGGTTGAGCCGGTTGTGCCGGCTGTGGTCTACCTCTTTTCCTACTTTACGGGCAACGGAGAGTCGGGACTTCATCTGGCATGGAGTACCGATGGGCTGCGGTGGGAAGCCCTAGCGGGCGGCAAACCCCTGTTAGCCCCACAGGTGGGCTCCCGGCTGATGCGAGATCCATATGTCGTCCGCGGGTCGGATGGCACCTTTTACCTCCTTTGGACCACCGGCTGGAAAGACCGCGGCTTTGGGCTGGCTCACTCGCCGGACCTAGTCCACTGGTCCCCTCAGCGATACATCCCCGTAATGGAAGGGATTCCAGGAGCCAAGAATTGCTGGGCACCGGAGATGATCTGGGATTCGGAAACCGAACAGTGGGTTCTTTTTTGGTCCTCCACCATTGAGGGTCGATTTCCCGAGACCTTGCCGGCCGGGGACAACGGGTGGAATCACCGCATCTATCGAACAACCTCCAAGGATTTGCAAGCCTTCGGGCCGGTTGAGCTTTTCTGTGAGCCTGGGTTTAACGTCATTGATGCCACCATCGCTCCTTGGCAGGGAAAATATGTGATGGTGATCAAGAACGAAACCCGTCATCCGCCGGCAAAAAACTTGTGTGTTGCCTTCGCCGAAAAAGTACTCGGGCCGTGGTCGGCTCCATCCTCCCCAATTTCGCCACCAGGAATCTGGGCGGAAGGACCATCGATCCTTCAGGTAGAGAATACTTATTACATTTACTACGATAGATACACGATGGGTCAATATGGCATCCTTAGGACCAAGGACTTCGAGAAGTTCGAGGACATTACCGCCCAGCTGCAGTATTCAGCCGGCATGAGGCATGGCACCGCCTTTGCTGTTTCGCGGGAGATCTTTCGAACCTTAAAAGCTCACTGTGATCGGCTAGCAACGAAGCCATCCCCATAGCCACCGGTAACCACCCCCACTACCTCCCCAAAAAACTCAAGAACACCCTGAAGCGGCAAGCAAAAACAACTGCCGTGGAGAGGTATTTGTCGTCAGAGGTGAAAGCCTAGTTTTTCTCCGCCAAGGACCGAACGATGAAAAGGAAAGATCAACCCTTGAGCATCGATCAACGTGGTATCCGTACTTATGTACCCAATTCCTCCGAGGAGCACTCCCCCTACCGATTTAGCCGGCGAGGATGGCTTCGGGCAGCGGCAGCCACGGCAGTTCTGGCCGGTGCTTGCCGGCAGAGTGTGCCGGCTCCCGTCGGCCGAAAATATCGGGTTGGCATTATTGGCCATACCGGCCGCGGGGATTATGGTCACGGGCTGGATGTGGCCTGGTTAGATATTCCTCAAGCAGAGGTTGTTGCCGTCGCCGATCCTGACCCGCAAGGACTGGCTGCCGCCGTGCAAAGGGTCAAAGCTTCCCAGGGTTTTCCTGATTATCGAGAGATGCTAGAGAAAGTTCGGCCGGAGTTTGTAAGCATTTGTCCACGTTGGACCGACCAGCATTGCGAGATGGTTTTGGCGGCGGTCGAAGCCGGCGTCAAAGGGATCTATTTGGAGAAACCTATGTGCCGAACTCTCGCCGAGGCCGATGCCATCGTAGCCGCCTGCGAAAGCAAGGGGGTCAAACTGGTGCAGGCATTCCAAACACGTTATAGCCCAAAGCTGCGGTGGATCGACGAGCTCATTGCCTCCGGTCAATTGGGGGAAATTCTCGAGATCCGAGCCCGTGGGAAAGAGGATCATCGCGGGGGCGGAGAAGACCTCTTTGTGCTCGGCGTCCACATGTTCAACCTGATGCAGTACTTTGGCGGTGATCCCCTCTGGTGCTTTGGCACCGTCGAAAAGGAGCAAAAGCCGATTTCGCGGGAAGATGTCCAAGAAGGCAACGAAGGGCTAGGACCTCTTGCAGGCGACAGCGTCCATGCCATGTACAAACTCCAGAAAGGGCCGATCGGGTACTTCGATTCCAAAAAGAATGCCCAAGGCCGGCCCACCCGGTTTGGAATCCAAATCTTTGGATCCAAGGGAATTGTTCAGATGTTCAACACCGGCCAATTGCCAGAAACCTTTTTCCTGCCGGATTCCTCCTGGTCTCCCGGCCGATCGAAGAAAAATTGGATTCCTATCTCTTCCGCCGGGGTGAACAAACCGGAAACGATTGACGACCCTGCCCTCCACGGCGGCAATGTTCTCGCAATCCAAGATCTGATTGCCTCTGTGGAAGAGGACCGTCAACCGAAAGCAAACATGTATGAGGCCCGATGGTCCATCGAGATGGTGATGGCCGTCTTCGAATCTCAGCGGGTGGGCGGGCCCGTCACTTTCCCCTTAAAAACCCGCGAGAATCCGCTGACAAAACTGTAATCCACCCCGCACTCGCATTTCCCAGGTTACGCTTGGATAAGCTGAGCTCCCGACTCCTTGGTACCCCTTAACGACTTTCCGGCCTGCTTTGCGAGAGATTCCTTAGGAACTACATTTTCCCGTGGGGCAGAAGTCCGCTCCCCGTGAGGTAACAGTCCGCTTCGGGCCCGCGGGAAAGCGGGAGGTTATTCCGAGGCCCTTTCCGCGGAAACGCAAACTCTTTCGTCGCCGATCGGGATTTCCCCCGACTCATTGGCCTTAGAGGGAAAATCTGTTGGCTTGGCGGAGGAGGCTTTACTGGGCCTGATTTTGGGATCGGATCGCGGTCGCAACCGGGTTCGCCAGGCATCCCAGATATGGAGCAAAGCAAGAGTGGGGTGGTGCCTGAGCATTCGTGGACCTGCATACCGCATCACTGCGCGGATTCGCTCCCGCATTCCGGGTTTGTAACAGTGAATGGGACATTGGGCACACGTGGGCTTGTCGGCCGCAAAAGGGCACCGCGACAGACGTTCCAAGGCATAGGCGCGGAGAGATTTGCACTCCGGGCACAGTTCCGTCCCTGTGCCATGGTGTCCCCGGCAGTATAGGGCAATCATGAGCTGGACGGTCTTCTTCTCGCGGCGAATTCGGCCCGGCTCTTGCATCTTGCTCATGCTCAAAGACCCTTGCGGTAAGATCCAACTTGTGCGGTAAGATCCGACTTCTGCGGCAAGATCCGACTTCGGCGGTAAGGTCCCACTTCGGCGAGAAGAGCCGCCCGTTGTCCTCCCGCCATGCTTTTCTCCGGCAAGCCCCCTCCCCGTGGGTAGTTCTCAGGCCTCTGCGGCTCCTTGGCCGCCAGGCGGGTGTCCGAGGAGCTTAAATGACCTCAATCCTTGTAGTGCTCAGATGTACTCACTCCTTGTAGGGCTCAGACCTCCTCAATCCTTGTAGTGATCAGATGTACTCAATCCTTGCAGTGCAGCAGATGTCCTGAATCCTTTAGTGCAGCAGATGTAGTAGTGCAGCAGATGTAACAGAACACCCATGGACTCACCGACTTTGTCAGCCGCCAAATCGGGAGGTCAAAAAGATATGCCGGGGACAGGTTACCCCTTCACCCCGCCACAACCGTTCCCTTCGGGGTAGCAAATCCGGAGGCGAACGTTTTCGTCTCCCCAGATCTTGCAATCCCATACCCGCCGGAGAGACGGGCAAGTTGCGACTTTTCCACCTCGGACCACCCTCAAGCTCCCGGAAAAAACGGGGTCCGCGGCCCTCTCGCTAGCAGGTGCAATCAAGCCAACGGGTTGCTTGCGGAAACAAGTGCCCTTGTTGCCCCGCACTTAGGTCGAGCAATGGGCCCTTCCGGCCAAGTGGATTCAAGAGGTTGCGGCCTAAGTGGTTTACCTTCCAAGGGTTCCGAGCAACCAGCCGAGTATCCTCCCCGCTCACGTCCCATGCCCCCAATCCAAGGGCGTTCCGTCGGGCCTCCTCCGGAAGAATCAGCAATCCGAAAGGAAGCAATTCGGCCCCTCCCATTTGCCACCGAGCTTGCTACGGAAAAAAACCGAACAAATCCGGTTTGGGAAAAAGGGATATAGCCCTTTCACCAATAGAATATCCCTCGTTAGCCCCCGAGGCCTTGATGCAAATCAAGGAAAAACACGATCAAACCCGTAGAACCGAGATCCTAGTTTCCGGCACAAAAGGCGGACTCCAAGATTTCGGAAAAGCCGTCACGAGGTGCAAGGCATCCCAAGGCAGACGAGGGAAAGCAAAGAAGCAAAGACCAGTCCCGCCCGGTGGGTGGTAGGATAACTCGATGAATGTTTCAAGGTTCCTCTTACTAATGCCGAGGGAGGCCCTTCGCCGGCCTCTTCGCCAGGTAGATCTCTTCGAGGCTTATACCCTCGGAATTTTCCTACCCCCGCGGGGGGCCAGCCCCAGGCGGCGACTCAACCAGCACCCCATCCCCTGCCCCCCCGAATTGCGAAGGAGGACCACTTCTCCCAGATAGTGAAAACTTCGGCGGAAATAATTCCGAAATACCCGGCCAGTGCTGGCAGCCCGGGGTTTCAAGCCCTCTTAGGTGGGGGGCTGAAAGACCTGCCGGTCCAAAGGGGATGACCGTACTTGGAACTTAGCAATTCCTGGGCTCGAGCAAGGACCTTTGAGGGAAGAGATCCCGGCACCATCCGGCACTTCAACTCCTCCTCAATGGCCGCCACAAAGGCATCAGCGAACTCGTCGAGGCCAATGGGTCGCCCAAGGAGCTCGGCCAAGCCAGGAAACTCAGGAGCAAATGGCGATCGTGCAAGGAGAATGCTCCCATGCTGAAGGATGCCGGCTTTTGTCCGCCGCTGGGCACTGCCGGCGATCTTTTCAGAACCGACGAGCAAATCCCCACAGGATCGCCGAGCAAAACACATAAAAGGCTGATTGGCGGACTCTTCGCCGGCTGCGGTGCATCCGATCTTGGCCGAGTCCAAATCTGGTTGCCAGCCGCCGATGGCTTCCGGCCTGCCCACCTGTCCATGCCCGCTACCTGCGAAGCCCCGTGCCGCGAAGATGCATGGCAGCTCCGCCGGGTTGTAAACGATCGCATCCACTGCCCAGTACCTAAGTGCAGTAGCAATGGCCCGGTGGACAGCAAAGTAAAGTTTCTCTCGGCTTCGGGTCCACATATCCTCAGCGGGGAGGACCAAAGCGTAGGTAAGTTCGGCATCGTGGAGGATGGCCCCTCCACCCGTGGGCCGACGCACCACAGGACAAGAAAGACTCGGTGGATGAAGCCTTCGGTCCTCAAGCACCTGAAAGTAACCCAGAGAAAGGGTGGCAGGCGACCATCTGTACAAACGCAACGTCGGACCAAACTCCCCTATCCCTTCCAACAGGGCCTCGTCCACAGCCATGTTCCACCCACCGCCGGCGGGCGGATCTTGGAGAAGGGTGCACACTTTCACTGCCTGTCCTCCCGCCAGGTGAGAATCGGTTGTCGAGCCGCCTGCACCTCGTCCGGCCGACTGATGGGCATCTTGTGAGGAGCTTGATGCAAAAGCTCGGGAGGCTCCGCCAAAATTGCCTCAATGGCCGCCGCAAAAGCATCCAGCGTTTCCTTGCTTTCCGTCTCGGTCGGCTCGATCATTAGGGCCTCGCGGACCACCAAAGGAAAGTACACCGTAGGAGCATGAAAGCCATAGTCGAGCAGCCGCTTCGCAATATCCATGGCGGAAACATTGCGTTCGGCCTTCACCTTGGCTGCCGAGGCCACAAATTCGTGCATGCATCGACGGGAATAAGGTATCGGAAGCAAGCGACCGATCCGAGACATTAGATAATTTGCGTTCAGCACCGCATGGTAGGCCACCTGACGAAGTCCCTCCGCACCTAAGGTCCGCAAATAGCAGTAGGTACGGAGCAACACCCCTATGTTGCCAAAGAAGCTTCGGACCCGCCCGATCGAAAGAGGTCGATCGTAGTCCAGCCGGTATTGGCCATTCTCACGAACAACCACCGGGACGGGCAGAAATGGAGCCAGTCGGGCAGTCACCGCCACCGGCCCCGCCCCCGGGCCCCCGCCCCCATGAGGAGTGCTAAAGGTCTTGTGGGTGTTGAAATGCATCATATCCACCCCGAATTTTCCCGGCTGGGCAATGCCGCAAATGGCATTCATATTCGCCCCGTCCAAATACACCAACCCCCCCACCGCATGGACCATCTGGCATAGACGCACCAAGTCTTTCTCAAAAAGTCCGAGGGTGTTCGGATTAGTGATCATAAAAACAGCTGTCTCCGGCCCCAAATGCTGAGCGAGGACCTCGGGATCGGCCAAACCCTCGGCAGAACTTCGCACCTGGATGACCTCCAACCCGGCCATTTTCGCACTTGCCGGGTTGGTTCCATGAGCGACATCGGGCACTAACACATAATGCCGAGCTTCCCCTCGGGAGCGAAAGTAAGCGGTAGCCACGAGCAAAGCAGTAAGCTCTCCCTGAGCCCCAGCCGCCGGATGCAAACTTACGGCATCTAATCCCGCGATCTCCGCCAGCATCTCCTGAAGCTCGAAAAGAATTGCCAGCAAACTTTGAACGGTCGACTCAGGCTGATAAGGATGCAAATCCCGGAATCCGGAAAGACCCGCAAGCGTCTCGTTCCGCTTTGGGTTGTATTTCATCGTGCAGGAGCCGAGCGGATAAAAATGACTATCCACACACATATTTCGTCCGGCCAAGATGCTATAGTGCCGGACAAGATCCGGCTCTGCCACCTCCGGGAGCGGTGGCAGTTCCTCCCGTAAACTCTCGGCAGGGAGAAGTTCGGAGAGACTTTTTGTGGGTACATCGCACACCGGCCAGCGGACCGACGTACATCCCGGTTTGTGGAGCTCAAAGATGGTCCGGGGACCATAAGTTTCGTGCATTTCGCACTCCTTCCCCATCGAAACTATCGGATTCAAACGACAAATTTCGCTACCTTAGAAAATGTCCCACATCCAAGAAAAGGATAATGGGTCAGCCGAACGAGGGACATGCCGGGCGGGCTTACTCCTCCTAACGGAGATGGGGATGGGTGTTCTGGCCTTCGCCTCCCCATCGGAACTCTTTCGAAACATGTCTCCTGGACTGGCAGAGATCGAAAATTTGGTCGATCCAAGCCCAGACAACTCTGTTCCCGCAACCTCCTTATCTGGACCAAAGATCGCTTTATGCCGAAATGTTTCAATTATTCCCCCGGAATTCTGGGGAGAATAATCGGTCACCCCGCCGTTTTCCCATCCCCCGTTTTTTAGATACTTTGGAGGGCACTCACCAACCGGTCGATTTCCGCTCGGGTTCGCTTCTCCGTGACCGCCACCAGGAAGCAATCCCTAAACTCCGGAAACCAACGTCCCAACCACGGACCGACCAGAATGTCCTGCTTCTGGGCAGCGGCAAGCCGATCGTGGACCTTACCTGTAGAGTCCCACACCACAAACTCATGGAAGAAGGGGAGTGGGAACCGCAGGGATAATCCGGCAACTTCCGCAATCCTTCGTGCAGCATAGTGGGCCTTTTGCAAACAAAGCTCGGCGGCCTGCCGCAACCCCCTAGGCCCGAGGGCAGCCAAATAAACCGTAGCCCGCAAGGCCATCAACCCCTGATTGGTGCAAATGTTGCTCGTAGCTTTTTCGCGACGGATATGCTGTTCGCGAGTCTGCAGGGTCAACACCCAACATCTTCTTCCATGGCGGTCCACGGTCTGCCCAACCAATCGGCCCGGCATCCGGCGGACAAATTCTTGTCGCGTCGTCAAAATCCCAAGAAATGGGCCACCGAAGCTCATCGGGATCCCCAAGGGTTGTCCCTCCGCCACAGCGATATCCGCTCCATATCGGCCTGGGGGCCGAAGTAAACCCAGGCTGATTGGCGAAAAGATACTGATAAAAAGCCCACCAGCCTCTTTAATCACCTTGGAAAGCTCAGCCACCGGTTCCAGACACCCAAAGAAATTCGGATGTTGTACTACTAGACAGGCCGCCTCTTTGACGCCTACACCCGCCGCCTCCCCCGGATCGGTGGCACCCCGGCGATAATCTAGTAGGCAAATCTCTGCCCCAACATTCTGCAGGTAAGTCTGGATCACTTGCCGGTACTCAGGATGCACCGTTCCTGCCACCAGCACCCGACGTCGACCGGTGATCTCCAATGCCATCAAGACCGCTTCTGCTGCAGCACTGGCCCCGTCGTACATACTGGAATTGGAGACTTCCATTCCGGTAAGCCTGGCTATGAGGCTCTGGTATTCGAACATTGCCTGCAGGGTACCTTGACTCGCTTCCGGCTGGTAAGGGGTATAGGCAGTTACGAATTCTGGCCGGGAAGTCAAGGCCTCAACCACCGCCGGAATGAAATGATCATAGCATCCCCCACCGAGGAAGCACGCAGCCTGCTGGACGGACCGATTTTTCTCCACAAGTCCCCGCAAATGACTTTCAAGCTCCAGCTCACTTAAAGCCGGAGGCAGAGCCAAAGCATCGTTTACCCGACACTCCTCGGGAATCTCCGAGAAGAGTTCCTCGAGACTTCCCACCCCAATGGCGGCAAGCATTTCTTGAATGGCAGATGAGGGGTTATTAATGAACATAAACAGCCCAAATACCTATCTCAAAATTCCGGTAATGTAACTCGAGCCTCCTACTTTTCCTGATTCCCGTAGAAATGCTTTCCCCTGAGATCCCTTCCCTCCACGAGATCACCCCCAAAGAGATCTCCCGCAAAAGATGTTGCTTTGTCACTGTAGGAATTTGGGGTTACATGGATATCCGGGTTTTCTTGGACACATCCGGTCCGCACCCTGTTAAGCAGAATTCCTTCATGGACCCTCCTAATTTTGACTCATGACGAAGCAGTAGTCTCGATGCCACAACAGTTTTGCTCGACCGTTTCAAAGAGAGCCCGGCATGTCGGCGGGCAGCCGGCACCACCGAAATTATCCCATGGTAGTCAGCGGCTAATGTGTTTCGCTAGCACACTGCTCCCGGTAAGCCTGGTAGTCCAGGAGACTCTCCGGCAACCGATTTTCCACGATCTTAATTTTCACGAGCCATCCCGCGCCGTAAGGATCCTGGCTCAACAAGTCCAAATTCTCCGTTACCGATTGGTTGACCTCAATCACCTCGCCATCCACAGGGCTGTAAATATCGCTGACTGCCTTGACGGATTCGACAACACCCAGCGGTTTGCCGGCTTGCACTTTTTGGCCCACCTGAGGAAGCTCGAGCAATACCAGGTCCGTAAGAGAATCCACTGCGAACTTGGTCAGCCCGACCGTAACCACAGGTACCCCGTTCTCCTCCCCCAAGGCAGCCCATTCGTGGGTTGGTGTATAACGCAATTGTTCCGGACCCATCAAAACATCCTCCTCACCTTTTCAACTTTGGGACGCAATCGCCTAATCAAGATGTGCAATTTCCCTCGCAAAGATTGCTTGCGGCCGCAACCTATAACCCAACTGCGGGAAACCACCGGAACTTAGGCATGGAGCTCAAAAACGCGATCAACTCCCGACAAGAGGTCTCCCTTCTGCCGCCTAGTCCTAGGGCTGGCAGAAGACCGGAACCAGATGCCCCTTTAGCCTCCCGAATTTTACCGCGTGGATACCCTGGGTCTGGGCCGGCGGTAAAAAGGCCTGGGGACCACACGAGCGGGCTCCAACTGACCGCGGATTTCTACCTGTACCTCTGTTCCGGGCTCCGCCAGTTCAGGGAGTACAAAACCCATGGCAATCGGCTTTTGCAAGGTGGGCGAATAGTTACCACTAGTGACCACCCCCACCGTTTGATCCTGAAATTTTATCGGATATCCAGAGCGAGCAATCCGCCTTCCGAGGATTTCCAAGCATACCAATCGCCTCTTTAGGGGCTCATTGCGAAGCCTAAGCAGTGCCTCGCAGCCAGGAAAGTCCCGTCCGTCCAGCTCACAAGCAAAATCGAGTCCTACCTCCCAAGGATTGACCTCTTCGGTAAGTTCATTTCCGTAAAGGGGAAGGGCAGCTTCCAATCGCAAGGTATCTCTTGCACCCAATCCTGCCGGGATTAGGCCGAAGGCTCTCCCCAGATCTAAAATCACTTCCCAAATAGGTACAGCAATCTCTGCAGCCACGATCAACTCAAAACCGTCTTCCCCCGTGTAACCGGTCCGAGTAAGAATCCCTCCTTGCCGGCTGGCCTTCGGATGCAACAGCCGGACGACACACCCCCGATAATATCCCATCGAAGCAAGGTCACAATCCACCAGAGGCTCCAAAACGGCAGCGGCCTGGGGTCCCTGAATGGCAAACATCGCCGTCAGGCGGGTAAGGTCATCAATCAAAAAATGCCCCAGCGATCCGCTCCTGCTTGGCCAATCTTCGCGGTGTCGCTGGATCCATTCCAGGATCTTCGCCCGATTGGCCGCGTTCACAACCATTAAATAAAAAGGCTGGCTGTAAGGGTTGGCAAAGTATCCTACCACGACATCATCCAAAATGCCCCCGCGGGCGTTCGTGACCAGAGAGTACCGAACATGGTTGAGTTTCAACCCGGCAACGTTGCGGGTTATCAGGCTGTTCAAAAAATCACCGGCCCCTGCTCCTTCAAACCGTAGACGCCCCATATGGGAAACATCAGTGATGGTGCAAGCATTTCGGGTAGCCCCATGTTCCTCAACGATCCCTCTGTATTGCAGGGGCATCCACCAGCCTGCAAACGGGACCATTCTGGCCCCATGGGCCAGATGCCACTCATAAAGGCGGGTTTGCAAAAGCTCGGCCATCGGACTTCGCAACCTCTGAACAATTCTCCCGGCCCTAAGTCGGGTTGTTCCCGCAACCCTCCAGGGATGGAACGGATGGTTTTATCCCGGCTTCCTCCACCCAGCCGGCCCAAAGCCGAAACAACCCATCTGCCTAGCACTCCCTCCGCAGCCGCCTTACATTCTGCCGGGAGATTATACGGACCCCAAAGACCCCGTGAAAACGACTTTCTCCAGCCCTGTTCTGAAACCTTCTTAGGGCACGGACCTCCAGCCTTTTGTGGCTCGACCAAAGTGAGAGAATCCCAAACCAGCAGAAGTGTATGGCTCCAATAGCGTTGTGTAAACTTAATCTCTGATAGGAGCTCAACTTTTTTCCCAGAAAGTTCCAGCAGCCTCACGGTGCCCCAAGGTCTTGGCAAACTTCCAGCATGTCCAAGGTTGCCGAAAGACACAAGTCCCCTAAAAAAGGGCGGTTCCCCAGAGGTTCCTGAAGGCTCTCGGGCCCTGAATTTCGGAATCTTTAGCCAAACTCTCCTTCTGCTAAAAGGCTTCCGAACAAATCCCCGACCCATCGGCAGGGCGAAAATCGCATAGTGCTGAGTTTGGGAACAGAATTTTTGGATCAACCAAAGGAACAGCCCGGCCCCCACTACAACACGATCCCAAAGGAACAACCCCTGCCTCAATATAGGTCGGTTCGAGACACACAACCGCCCGCCACAGCAACGGGGTAAGCCTTGGAATCTGTCAACGCATAAGGCTTTTAAGAATTTTTCAACGCATAAGGCCTTTCATTTTCACGGTGTGTTGCGCGCACAGCTTTCAGAGGGTCCGCCCGGGCTTAACACCGGCAAATTCTGGGGTGCCAGTCGGGCTCTTACTGGGCCCTCGGAAGCCAGCCGCCCCGCAACCGACCCTGGCTCTCCCGACGACAGCCCCCCAGGGCTCGGTACCGAGAGGGAGGCTTCGACGGCATTTTCGCGGGAAATACCCCCGGACGACCCTCGGCAAACAGTTTTAAACAAAATGGGGGGCAACGCTCGTGATTCCGCCCAAATCCCCCGTTAATTCCACCAAGCTTACGGCAATTCCAGGCTAGTGAGAGTTGCCAAAAGCCCCGAAGGTCGCCCCTTTCCCAGTGAAACAGTTCCCGGCCCAGATCCGCACCAAAAACCCCACAATTTTTGCGGGAAATTTGGCAGCGTGAAACTAAGCCATTGACAGCAATATGGTTCACCATTAGGGTAAAAGAAGACGAGCTTCATATTTTGAACGTTGAGCTGTCCTTCTTTGAAGTGTCTCGTTTAAGGGAAAAGTCTGTTCAGTATTACAGAAACGGCAGCGGGAAGGAGAAATCCCCATGGCCGTTAAGCGAAAGCGTGATTTTTCGGAAATCTTGATCCACCAGCGAATTGTTAGCCGCGAGCAGCTTGCCGAGGCCGAGCAGTTAGCCAAGAACGCCAATATCCCCCTGCAGGAGGCACTGACCCGCTTGGGTTATGCCACTGGGGAAGAAATTTGCCGGGCCCTCGCAGAGGAACACGGCTTGGAATACGTAAACCTCCGGGAGGCAGTAATTCCCCCCAGTGTGGTGGAGCTAGTACCCGAGTCGGTCGCTCGCGAAAACGTCATCATGCCATTTGCGGAGGAGGATGGCGAGCTAAAAGTAGCGATAAGTGATCCGAACGACTACGAGACGTTGGAAAAGCTGCGTTTTATCCTAAATCGTTCCATACAGCCGGTGTTAGCCCCCAGGGAGGCTATTTTGGAGGCGATTAACCGGTATTATGGTCAAACTTATGTAGAAAGTGCGGACTCGATGCTCCAAGAATTCACGGACACAGCCGTGGATTTCACGGAGACCGAGGAGGGGTTCCGTGGCGTTGACGAAATCATTGACGAATCGGCCGCCCCAATCGTCCGACTGGTTCACTTAATGATCAGTGAAGCAGTACAGATGCGAGCCTCGGACATCCATATCGAGCCGTTCGAGGACCGCATCCGAATTCGGTACCGAATTGACGGCCGGCTGATGGAGCGAGACGCCTTACCTCGCCGCCTTTTGGGAGCGGTGCTTTCCAGAATTAAGATTCTCGCAAAACTGGACATTGCCGAACGTCGGCGGCCTCAGGACGGACGGATCAAGGTTACTGTCGGTGACAAAGAATTGGATCTGCGTGTAAGTATCATTCCGACCAACCACGGCCAATCGGTCGTGATGAGGATTTTGGACAAGGAAAACATTAGAATTGGACTGCGGCAACTAGGGTTTTCGGAAGAGGATTACCAGAGGTTCAATCAGCTGATTCGTCGCCCCAATGGCATTATTCTTGTCACCGGGCCTACAGGTTCTGGGAAGACGACATCTTTGTACGCAGCATTAAACGAGCTTAACACCCCCGACCGGAAAATTATCACCGCCGAAGACCCAGTGGAATACTACCTGCCGGGTGTGAATCAAGTTGAGATTAAGCACGAAATTGGTCTGGATTTCGCCCGGGTTATTCGTGCGATGTTGCGACAAGCCCCCAATGTGATTTTGGTGGGGGAGATGCGGGACCTCGAGACGGCACAGATGGGAATTCAGGCTTCGCTCACTGGACACTTGGTATTCAGTACGCTCCACACGAACGATGCGCCCAGCGCAATCACCCGCTTGATTGATATGGGCGTACCGGCCTACCTGGTGTCCAGCAGCATCATTGCAATAATGGCCCAGCGATTAGTTCGGCTTGTTTGTGATAAATGCAAACAACCATACACACCCCCCGAATCGATAATCCGGGCCGCGGGAATCACCCCGGAGATGGCTTCCAAGATTACCTTCTACAAGGGACGGGGCTGCGAGGTCTGTAATCGCACCGGTTATAAGGGAAGGACAGGGATCTTCGAGCTAATGATTATGTCGCCGCGGCTGCGGGAGCTGGCTTTTAACGAGGCACCCACGGCGGAAATCCGTCGGGTTGCTGTTGAGGAAGGAATGAAGACCTTGTTCCAGGATGGCCTCAAGAAGGTTATGAAAGGAATGACCACCCTCGAAGAATTATTCCGTGTAGCCAAGCTCGAGGAGGCTGTGGTTTAACGCTCCAGGGCCTGATCAAAGTTCAGTCCCGATTTTGAAATATATCTCCAAATCGTGACATACGTCTTCACCAAATCGTGACATACATGTTCAATTTGAATTAGGGAAGGACATACATCGGATTTCACTTGGCGCAATAAGTAAAGGGTAGTTTAGCAACCCCGAGAACTGAGATACCCCGTTTTGGGAGGGCCCTTCTGCGGGTGGGCCAAATTTTCGTGGCTTCGAGAGAATAGGCCGCAGGGGGTCAGTCGGGACTGGCTGCAGTGGGGGGTTAGAGTATCCGGATGCTCGTTTTTGCGGAAACGTTGACCGGCTCCTCTCACCACCGGATTGCTGGGGGAATTATCTCCCTTCGGTGGGGTCAGGAACGGCGTCCACCTTGTCAGAACTGGGGTTCATGGGGGACCTTGAAAGGAAATAAAAGCTGCAGCGGGAAATTAAAAAACCCGGGAGGCTCTAGTTCTGCTGAGGTTGGTCTCCGGCAATCGTAATTTATGGCCGCGATACGGGAACCCGAGGGGGTGCATAATCGCACTTATGAGCAAGGTGGCGGATGGCTTCGGGGTATTGGGATAACACCGTCCAACTGGAGGTTTGCGTTTCCCTTTTAGGAGGTGTTGGAAATGGCGACTATTCAAATCGATAAACTTCTGCAAACAGTCGTCAACCGAGGAGCAAGCGACCTACACATCGCCGTGGGGCAGCCGCCGGTAATTCGGCTTCACGGACGACTCGTGCGACTCGATACGAAGGTTTTGGAGCCAGATGATACCGTGGCCTTGATGAAGAGTATTACCCCGGAGCGATGCCAGCAAGAACTCCAAGAGCGGGGGGGATCCGACTTTGGGTTTGCCTTCGGAAATCAAGGGCGATTCCGTGTATCCATCTTCAAGCAGAAGGGTTATGTCGGGATGGTGTTGCGGCTTATCCCGGCAAAAATGTGGAGCTTGGATGAGCTGGGCGCGCCGCCGGTTTTAAAGGAACTGATCATGCGGCCGCGGGGGCTGATTCTGGTAACGGGGCCAACAGGCTCGGGGAAGACGACCACTTTGGCCGCCTGCATTGATTACATCAACGAGAATATCGACCATCATATCATCACAATCGAGGACCCAATCGAGTTCTATCATACCCACAAGAAATCCACGGTCAACCAACGGGAGGTAGGGGTCGACGTCCCAAGCTTCGAGGAAGCAATTTGGCGGGCATTGCGACAAGACCCCGACGTGATTCTGGTGGGCGAGATGCGGAACCTGGAAACAATTCAGGCAGCCATCACCGCTGCCGAAACCGGGCACATCGTGTTTGCTACATTACACACCACGGGGGCTCAGGGTACGGTTAACCGAATTATCGACGTCTTCCCGCCCTCGCAGCAGGCCCAAATCCGAACGCAGCTTTCTACCTCGGTTATCGGGATCGTTTCCCAAACCCTTTTGCCCAAGATTGGGGGCGGTCGGGTTGGTGCTTTCGAAATGTTGGTGGTGACCCCAGCTATTGCTAACCTAATTCGCGAGAACAAGGTTTACCGAATTAACTCCGCCATTCAGACCGGGCATAAGCTCGGGATGCAACTGTTGGACGACCATATGTTCGAGCTTTGGCGGAAAGGACTGGTGGATAAGAAAGAAGTGCTGATGAAGGCTCAGTCACCGGACGAACTGGCCGCCCGAATAGCTCGGGCAGAGCGGGGTATTTTGGAAGACGAGGAGGAAGCTCGCGAGCGTTTGGCCCGCGAGCAAGTTCGCAGGGAAGAGTAAGCCTCTTAAAGCGGGATGCAAGTCCCCCGAGGCAGAACCAAAGCCAAACCCACGGAGATTGAGTGCCAAACGGAGCTCCCAGGTAGGCCAAGGGGACATGGAGCCATCGATAGCCTCCATCCTTAGCCGGATTTTTTGAGAATTTTCCGGGGCTCCGGAGGCATGGTTGTCTCTCTGCGGGCTTGTGGCAGGTCGTTATCGATCGAGCGTGCCCTCGGGTCTTGGCAGGGCCCTGGGCCAGTTGAGAAAACCTAATTGGCTGGCAGCTTCTGAGCGAGTGACCATCTATGGCTCTGCGTCGCATTGGTCAAATTCTTGTCGATTTGGGGTATCTTACCGAAGAACAGGTCGACATTGTCCTGGAGGAACAGCAACACCGGCCTGGGGAGTTATTCGGCCGAATTGCCGTCGAGCTTGGTTTTTGCACCCAGGAGCAGGTAGCTCAGGCGTTGGCCGAACAAATGGGCCTGCCCTTGGTTCGGTTGCGGGATATGACGATCCCGCCAGAGGCCCTTTCTCAAGTGACTGAGCCGATGGCTCAGCTTTACCGGATTATCCCTATTGCTTTCAAGGATAACACCCTGACAGTGGCAATGTGCGAACCCCAGAAACTGTCGGTGATCGATGAATTGCGGAGTTTTCTGGGGTATGAGATTCGGCCGGTGGTAGCCACGGAAAAGGACATTCAGGAGGCTTTGGACCGATACTATTCCAGCGGTACGGAGAGCGTGGAGTCGATTATCGAGCAGCTGGAGAACGATCCCCAGCTGCAACGGGCGGCGGCAGAACTGGACGAAGAGGGCCCGATCGATATTACCAGTGCCGAAGCCTTGGCCGAAAGCGCGCCCGTCCGCAAGCTCCTCAACATGATCCTTCTTTTGGCCATCAAGGATCACTCGAGTGACGTCCACTTCGAGCCGTTCGAAAACGAGTTCAAAATCCGGCTCCGCGGGGACGGGGTACTTTACGAGATGGTGCCACCTCCGCGCCATTTGGCGATGGCCTTGGTCACTCGAATTAAGGTCCTAGCGAATTTGGATATCGCGGAACGGCGTTTGCCCCAGGACGGACGCATCCGCCTGTCGGTGGGGGGCCACCCGGTGGATTTGCGGGTCAGCGTCCTGCCGACCATGTTCGGGGAAAGTGTGGTGCTGCGGATCTTGGACCGGTCGGTGGTCATGCTGGATTTGAATGCTTTGGGGATGGACCCGGATGTCCTGGCCGAGTTCCGCCGAATCATCAACCTGCCTCACGGGATCGTGCTGGTAACTGGCCCAACGGGTTCCGGAAAGACCACGACGCTATACGCGGCCCTGAACGAGCTGAACTGTATTGAGGACAAAATTATCACCACCGAGGATCCGGTGGAGTACGATATCGACGGAATAGTGCAAATTCCGATTGATCCCACTATCGGAAACACTTTTGCTCACTGTCTGCGGTCGATCCTCCGGCAGGACCCGGACAAGATTTTGGTGGGGGAGATCCGAGATTTGGAAACGGCCGAGATTGCCGTGCAGGCCTCGTTGACCGGCCATATGGTCTTCAGCACCCTGCACACGAATGACGCTCCGAGCACCGTCACCCGGTTGCGGGATATGGGGATTCCCGCCTTCTTAATCACAGCGACTTTGGAGGCCATTTTAGCCCAGCGGTTGGTCCGAAAAATTTGTCCTCAGTGTCGGGAAACATTTGTGCCGCCCACGGAAACGCTCATGGAGTTGGGCCTCCGGCCGGAACAGGTGGTTGGCAAACGGTTCTACCGCGGTCGGGGTTGTGTGCATTGTAATAGCACAGGCTTTAAGGGCCGAACCGGAATCTTTGAATTGCTGGTAATGAATGACGAGATTCGCGATGTCATTAACCGGGGAGCGGGAACGGAACAAATTCGAGAAGTGGCATTGGAACAAGGGATGCGGCCGCTCCGAGAAGCTGGACTTCTGAAAATTTTCGATGGAACGACCACCTGCGAAGAAGTGATCCGGGAAACGGTGTTGGAGGTCGGTTAGGCTCAGGACCTATCCGAAACACGAGGCAAAAGTCCTCACGGAGCAGATTTTTTCGGTTGCCTGCAGAATTCGGCATAGGATTACGTGGGAAGGGTTAAACCGGGACTGGGCCCTGTCGGAGGCTTCCGCGGATAAAGGGAGTTTGCCATGCCCACCTATCAATTTGAAGCAATGGACCCCACCGGGAAGGAAATCCGGGACGTGATCATCGCGGAGAGCGAAGAAGAAGCTCAGGCGACGATACGTCAGATGGGGTACTTCGTTACCAAGATCGTAGAGAAAAAAGCTCCGAAAAAGGCCGAGAAAAAAACCGGGAAAAAACGGAAGACGTTCGCCATTGGTCGGGTAAGTGCAAAACAGCTTACCACCTTCACCCGACAATTCTCGATTTTGCAGGATGCCGGCCTACCGGTGTTGCGGAGCCTCCGAATCTTGGAGAACCAATGTCGGCCGGGTCCCCTGAAAAATGCGTTGATCGATGTTTGCGACGAAATTGAAAGCGGGGCAAGCCTATCGGAAGCAATGGCCAAGTGTCCAAAGGCCTTCGATCGCCTGTATGTGAATATGATCAAGGCCGGGGAGGCGGGTGGGGCACTGGAAGTCATTCTTCAAAGGCTTGCGGATTTCAAAGAGCGGGCCCAAGCCCTTAAGAGAAAAATTAAGGGGGCCCTCACTTACCCGGTGGCGGTGGTCTGCTTTGCCATCGCTATTTTGACCTTCATCATGATCCGGATTGTGCCGGAGTTTAAAAAGATCTTCGATGAGTTCGGGATCGAATTACCCTTCCTCACGCAACTCCTCATCAACATTTCTTACACGGTGCTGAACTACTGGTTCTTAATTCCAGGGGTACCCCTAGCGATTTGGTTGTTCGTGAAGCTCACTTGCCGCTTTGAAGCCGGCCGCTACGGATTCCATTTGTTCCTGCTCAAGATGCCGATTTTCGGCCAATTGGTAGAAAAGAACATTATTGCCCGAACGACGCGAACTTTGGGGACCTTGGTGGCAAGCGGGGTACCCATCCTTGAGGCCCTTCAAATCACCAAGGAGACCTCCAACAACGCAGTGTTTGAACGGCTTTACGGAAAGGTTCACGACGCGATTCGGGAAGGGGAAACCATTGCTCAGCCGCTGAAGGAGAACGCTCGCCCTAGGCTTAATTTGATCACCGCTTTTTGGTGGGCGTTTTTCCTCGGGGGGCCCATAGGACTATTGCTATATCTCCTGAAATGGAACCAGCCGGTTATTGAGGACATGGTTATCAACATGATCGACGTGGGCGAGGAGACGGGAGAATTAGACACGATGCTCTATAAGGTGGCCGACACTTACGATGAGGAAGTGTCGGTGCTCACCGAAGCTCTCACCAGCCTGATGGAACCGTTGTTAATTATCATCCTAGGATGTATGGTGGGATTCATCGTAGTCGCTTTGTTCCTGCCGTTGATCACGATCATTTCTGAATTGAGCTAATCTTCCCGTTCCGGGCAAAACGGGATCGGTCGGGCCAGTCGAGGGGATATTGTTGCAGAATCCGGCGGTGGAGCCAGGAGACGAGGAAATGTGCGCGCAAAAAATCCCGGGGTGCCGGAAAACCGGTTTTACTCTGGTGGAGATGCTGGTGGTCATCGTGATCATTGGCATTCTGGCGGGACTATTGACCGGGGCCGTCATTATGGCCCGAACCTCGGCCCGAATCGGCGTGGTTCGGAGCGAAATTGGCCAATTGGAGCTTGCCGTACAAATGTACAAAGACAAGTATGGCGAGTATCCCCCGGACTTCGCTTTCACCGATTCAAGCTCGCCCCCTGGGCTGCGGACTGCAGCCCGGCAGCGGGTCATCCAGCACATCCGCAAACGTTGGCCCCGGCTGGTAATTCCTCCGGGAGATCCCGATACCCAGTGGGCCGGATTCCTGAATGGGCTCCAAAAGCTCTATCCCAACTTGACGATTAACGACGACACTTTTACACCGGCCTCTGCCCTTGTCTTTTGGCTTGGGGGGCTACCTGAAGATGCTTTCGCAAGTCAGTGGATTCCGCAAGGATTCCACAGCGACCCCACCAATCCCTTCAAGCCCGGCTTACCTCGAGAGAAACCCCTATTTGAATTCCGCCGGGAAAGGGTTGTAACAAGT
>Ga0308410_1000180_pt1 | contig 30476 bp, 19 predicted proteins | sample HotsprOSTMatCore_FD_203467 | JGI IMG/M metagenome (GOLD analysis project Ga0308410, IMG submission 203467) | Hot spring phototrophic mat microbial communities from Octopus Spring, Yellowstone National Park, Wyoming, United States -... | ecosystem: Environmental > Aquatic > Thermal springs > Hot...
GGGTGTGTGCAAAGTCGCTTGACAAAGCCGCGCCTCCGCTTGTCATTGCGAGGAGCGGTCTTTGCGACGAAGCAATCCCCTATTGCGGTGTGGAGATTGCTTCGCCGCTGCGCGGCTCGCAATGACAAGGGAGCTGACTTTGCACAAGCCCTGTTTGAAAACTGCAAGTCCATTGACAATCGCTCTGCATTCGCTATAATCGCGCTAAATTCACACGCGGGAGGAATACAATGATCCCTGAATTGATCGAGTCATGGTTCGTAGCAATAGTGGGAAGCAACCCGATTATGCAAGGGTTTATGGGAGGGGTAGTCATTACTCTTTTGAATTCCCTCGGTGCACTTGCGGTGCTGGTGTGGCGCAAACCTTCGGAGCGATTTCTGGATGCCGCGCTCGGTTTTGCGGCGGGAGCAATGCTGGCTGCCAGTTTTACCAGTTTGATTTTACCGGGGATTGAATACGGTGGCGTCTTACCTGTGTTAACGGGGGTGTTACTCGGTGCGCTACTGCTGGACTATGCGGATCACCATCTGCCCCATTTGCACGTCGTCCAAGGAGAGGAAGGTGGCAAGTCCGCGCGCATCAAAGCGGTCTGGCTCTTTATCATCGCGATCACCATTCACAACATGCCCGAAGGACTGGCAGTGGGTGTGGGGTTTGGCTCTGGCGATGTACGCAACGCGATTCCGTTGATGATTGCGATCGGTCTGCAAAACATTCCTGAGGGCCTTGCCGTTGCCGCGTCTGCCCTCAGTCTGGGGATGGGCACGTACTTTTATGCGAGCATCGTCGGTGTCCGCGCCGGGCTGGTGGAAATCCCGCTGGCGATTTTTGGCGCGTGGGCTGTAACCATCGCGCAACCGATTCTCCCGTACGCAATGGGATTTGCCGCCGGCGCGATGCTCTATGTCATCAGCGATGAAATCGTTCCCGAAACACATCGCAAGGGTCACGAACGCCTGGCGACGTTCGGCACGATTCTGGGATTAGTGGTGATGTTGTTTCTGGATGTGACTTTTGGATAAAGCACCGCACACGAAATCGCGACGCGCGCTGGCTTTAACTCGATGCACTCGAGTAATAGCGTAACGCGAAATTCCAAAAGCGATTGGAGAAGATAAAGAGACCGAGCGCAAACGCAAAGCCGATACTTGCCGTCGTCATATCGAGTCGTCCCAGCAGGGCACTCGCCGGAAACGTGGTGATGAACGCAATCGGCACGATAAAGGTCAAGAGGACACGCACCACACCGCGATAGATCGTTACAGGGTAACGCCCGGCTTCGTAAAAGGCATAGAACAGTTCGGTGATGTTGTCAATGCGGACGAACCAAAACGCCAGCGAGACCATTATCAACCAAATCGAATACACCATCATCAGCGCCGAGATGACCATCGCAATAAAGAACATCACTTGCGCCGGCGTTGGTGTAACGTGAAGTTGACTCAATCCATAGAGGATGACCATCATCCCCAGAATCACATCCACCAGGCGCCAGATGACGAGGTTGCGCAAACTAGCAATGAACTGGGCGTTGACCGGTTTGGTCAAGACAAAATCCAGCGTCCCATCGCGAATTTGTTCAATCACCGCGCCGACGTTCGGACGGAGCAGCGCTTCGATGACCCCTTCGAAGAAAGTGAACAAGCCGACTACCATCAGCACTTCGGGAAAGGTCCAATCGCCCATCCGGTTGCGATGCAAAAAGAAGACTGATACTCCCAGAATCCCCCAGGTCAACCAGAACACGCTCATAAAGGCGTTCGCCAAAAAGTTGACGCGGTACTCGAGTTCGCGCAGTAGAGAGTTTTTGTAAAAGATGACGAGTAGTCTCAGGTAACGCATCCGTTCTTCTGCCTCACGCGCCAAACGCGCCAAACTGTCGAATGCCTTTGCTCCACAACCAGCGATACAACATCAGGAAAAACGCGAGCCAAGCGAGCATCGTGAGGGTGCCAACGATGACATCGCTGGCGGACAGTCGTCCCAGGAGAATTTCGACGGGGAACGAGAGCATAAAGCGAAACGGCAGATAGTTAGCCACCTGTGCCACCGGCGCGGGAAACAGATCCAGCGGCGCGACCACTCCTCCTAACATCAGCATTCCCGCAAACCACATTTCGTTGAGCGTGAGCGCCTGCGAAATCCAGAACGCGAGAATGCCAAAGCAATACTGGGAGAGAAAGCGCAAGAGCCATGCCACGACCAGCGCGGCAAGCCACAAGGTGAGGGTGAGTGGCATCACGTCGTAATGCAAGTCTGGAAAGAGCCACCACGCGAGCAGTGCTAACGGCACTAAAATCCACAAACGAAACACCTTGTCGGCTAGGTGTGTGGCAATGTACTCGTGAATCGGATTGATCGGATGCAATAATTTGACCGATAGATCACCATGCCGAATTTCGTAATCGAGTTCCCAGATGACCCAGACATTCGTCAACTGGCGAACAAGCGTCAGCATCAGATAGTACGCGACGAAATCGTTTTGCGCGTATCCCGCGATGGGACCACTTTCGGCGAGCGCGTACCACACCGCCAGCATCACCAGTGGCATTACCCCGGTGAGCATCCAGATGACGATACTGGCGCGATATTCGAGGATCAAACCCATCGCACGACGAAGCAAGGCGGCATATTTGCCCGGCAAACGAAAGATGGAGAACGCCAGAACTTGGGCGCCCAGCGTCCTTCGTCCTGCGTCGTTCGTCCTTCGTCCTTCGACATTCGTCATTCGCCATCTTCCTCTTCGCCACGTTCGGCGCGAGCGCGCGCGGCTTGTTCGAACACGCGCGTAATCACTTCTTCGATGGGCGGCTCTTCGATGGTGACATCTGCGATGGGAAGTTGGGCGAGCATTCGCGCGGCGACCTCTGGCGTTGCGTCGCGCGGCACCAGCAGCGCGGCGTGTTGCTCGCGCGCACTGACGACCTCGCCATAGTCCTCCAGGCGTTGCCCGTTCAGCGGTTGAGCCAATTCGACGCGAATGAGTTTGTGGGGCGCAATCTTTTCCGCGAGGTTGTGCAAATCACCATCGTACAACACCTTGCCGTGATCAATCACAATGACGCGTCGGCAGAGCGCGGTCACGTCTGCCATATAGTGACTGGTGAGAAGAATGGTGGCGGCGTGACGTGCATTGTACTCGCGAATGAACTGACGAATGCGAGTCTGCATCGTCACATCCAGTCCAATCGTCGGTTCGTCCAGAAACAAGACGCGCGGACGATGTAACAGCGCTGCCGCCAGTTCGCATTTCATCCGTTCACCGAGCGACAGTTTGCGCACCTGTTTTTTCAACAGCGGACTCAGGTCCAGCAGTTCCGTGAGTTCATCCAGACGTTGTTTGAATTGATCGGCAGGAATTTCGTAGATGGCGGCATTGACCAGAAAGGTTTCCATCGCCGGCAAATCCCACGCCAACTGTTGCTTTTGTCCCATCACCAGCGTGATTTGTCGCAAAAATTCAGGACGTCGTTCGCTGGGAATAAACCCCAGCACGCGCGCCGTGCCACGTGTAGGGTACAGCAAACCCGAAAGTACTTTGAGCGTTGTGGTCTTGCCTGCACCGTTGGGCCCCAAAAAGCCAACGATTTCGCCCGCGTCAATCGTGAACGACACATCGTCCACCGCTTTGACATCAATGTACTTGCGCCGCACAAACGACCTGAGCGAGCCGATCAAACCGGGTTCTTTCTGGTGAACGGAATAGTATTTGCACAGATGTTCAACGTAAATCGGTGGCTGGTATGGCATAGCAACCTTCCACGCTGATTATAGCACACGTGTACCCGCGCCTTCCTGATGCCATATCGTCAAACGTGGGTAATGACAAGAAAAGGACGGAGGGGATACTCCGTCCTTTGTGTCCAGAGCGGAAGACGGGATTTGAACCCGCGACCTTCTCCTTGGCAAGGAGACGCTCTACCGCTAAGCTACTTCCGCAAATTCGTTTAGGTAGTTGGGTCGTTACATCGTTGGATTGTTAGATTGTTGGATCGTTGAATCGTTAGATTGTTGGATTGTTGGATCGTTAGATTGTTGAATTTAGATGGTTGGTATTGCAACGATGCAACGATGCAACGATTAAACAAGCAAACGAACAAACGATGCAACTCATGGTGCCGAGGAGCAGAATCGAACTGCTGACACCGCGGTTTTCAGCCGCGTGCTCTACCAACTGAGCTACCTCGGCATTGGCACACCCTATTTTATCCGTTCCAGCGTTTTTGTCAAATGCGCTCTTGTTGCGGCGTCGCGAGCGAAACCCCCGCGCGCCACGCGAAGAACAAGCCCAGCCCTGTGATCGTCACATATTGAACCGCGTGCGCGGTCAGCGCGATACCCGCCGCAAGCGTGGGATTCACATTCAGCGTCGAGAGCGCGAACACGCCTGCGGCTTCGTACGGACCCAAGCCGCCCGGCGCAGCGGGAATCATAATCCCCAGATTGATGATGCCGGTCAAAAGCGGCGCCGCAGCCGCGCGCAGCGTCACATCGGGCAGCGCGCCGAACGCGCTCAACATCGCGAAATACGCGAGCGAATCGAGCGCCCACACGCCGAGCGACAACGCCACAATCGCCGCCACCTGGCGCGTCGATTGGAACGCGCGCAATCCCACGATGAACGCGTCGAGCAAATCGGCAAGGCGCGCGGCGAGCGCGCGCGGCAAAAATCGCGTGATGCCGCGCAACACCTTTTGCGCCACATCCGCGCGCGCGAGTAGCACCAGCACCGCCGCGAGCGCGCCGCCGAACAACAGCGTCGCCAGCACGAGCATTGTTTGCGCGCCCGCCGGCAGTTCCAGATGCAATTGCGTGAACGCGCCGACCGCAAGGAACAAAAAGACGATGACCATCACGCCATCGGCAACGCGTTCGGCAACGACGGTCGCGAGCGCGGTCGTTTTGGGCAAATTCTCGCGTACGCCCAGCAGATACGCGCGCGCCAACTCGCCTGGGCGACCGGGGAGAATGTTGTTGAAGGCAAAACCGATGACAAGCACAGGAAAAAGTCGCACGAGCGCAATCGTTCGCATGGGCGCGAGAAATTTTTGCCAGCGCATCGTACGCAAACCGTACCCGCTCAACCAACACAGCGCGGCAAACGCCACCAGACGATAATCGGCGGAGACCAAAGCATGCGCGAGTTTTTCCCATTCGACGCGGTAGAGCGCGAGCGCGAGAAAAATCGCGGTGAGGAGAAAACTGAGCGCGAGGGTAAGAAAGCGGCGGTTCACTAGATTTTAGATTGCCGATTGTCGATTTCCTCAATCTGCAATCGGCAATCGGCAATTATTCAGGGTTGACTAAACACCAGAATTCGATGATTGCCGGAATCGGCGACGTACAAATTGCCTTGCGCGTCGAACGCGAGACCGGTGGGCAGATTGAACGATGACCAATCAGTGCCGCGCATACCAAAGACCGCGAGGAGCGCGCCATCGTTGGAGAATTTCAGCACGCGCGATCCTTCGGGCTCGGTGGCAAAGACGTTGCCCTGCACATCCACCGCGAGGTACGGCTTGTTCACCACCGATTGGCTTTCCCACACTGGCACTGACCATTGCGCGAGAAAATTAAAGTTCGCATCGAATTTCTGAATCCGCAAATTCCACGTATCGGCGACGAAAATGTTGCCCTGCGCATCTATCGCGATGCCGACCGGTTCCAGAAACCTGCCACTGTCCGCGCCCACGCCGCCGTACTGCGCCAATGGCGCGCCGTTAGGTGAGAATTTGAGCACGCGCTTGTTGCCCGTATCGGTGACGAACAAATTGCCCTGCGCGTCAATCGCGATCGCGCGCGGACCGTAGAACAACAGCGGATCGGCTTGCGCGATGCCGCGCGTGTCGCCATTCGTACCCCACATCGTCAAGAACTTGCCGTTCGCATCGAATTTCTGGATGCGATGATTCCACGTATCGGCCACATAGACGTTGCCCTCGCGATCCACGGCGATACCCCAGGGTTGATTGAATGTTCCCGGTGGTGGCACGACGTTATCGGGACTGCGCGTGCCCCACGCGAGGAGGAATTCGCCACTCGCTGAAAATTTCTGGATGCGATGATTGTCGGAATCTACGACGTAGAAATTGCCTTGCGCATCGAAGGCAAGGTTGCGCGGAAATTCGAACTGCGCGTTACCCTTGCCCTGACTGCCGATGGCGCGCATTGCAGCAAGCGTGATAGTTTTCTTGTCGTACTCGTCTTCGATGGTCGGTGGCGGCGGAATCTGTCCCGCATAGTTCCACAAGAGCGCGGCAACGTCTTTGCGCAGGTAGAACGAAAAGTTGTGGACGTAGGGCCACTGACTGGTGCTCTCTTTGTAACGACGATAGAACCACGCGTTGAACAAATCGGCGCGCTGCTGCGGATCGGTGAGATAGCCGATGACACGTTCCACGCTCAGGTCTTTGTATCCTTCAAGGGGCCACCAGATGAGTTTGTATTGACGCTTGACGTACTTGTTGCCCAGAAATGGCTTGACCGCTTCTTCGTTCTTGGGTCCCACGATGACGACCACCGCGTCGAACATCGCGTTGGGACTGGAGCCGTAGAACAACGCGTGGCGATAGTTGCGCAGGTACCACACAAAGGGCCAGGACGAATCATCGTCGTAGGCAACTTTGATTTTGCCATCGTCGCACTGGATATTTTGCGCTCTGGCAACATTCACTTGCGAACACAAACGGCGCGACAAATCTTCGATTTCTTGCATCGCAATCACATTGTCGTGCGATCCTTGCGCGTAGATGATCGTCTCGGTGGCCACATCGGGATTGATGTACACCGCCAGCACAGCAAAGCGAATCGTCAACGCGACGAGTACGCCAACGCACGCGACGGCAAGGACGCGCGTCATCTCGCGCGCGCTGAATCGGCGCGCCAGGTACGCGAGCGCGGCGAGCGCGAACGCGAACATCGCCAGCGAAACGAGGAACGCGTTCGTCGCGCTCAATTGATCGAGCGTCATTCCTTGAAACGGACGCGCGCCAAAGACGAGGGCGGCAAATGCGACAAGCGCGAGGAACACGAGGAGCGCGAGCCATACCGCGCCGCGCGCCACCAGATCGCGCCAGGGAGCATCCAGCAATTTGTCCAGCGCCCAGCCCGCCGCGAACGCGAGCGGAATCGTCAGGTGCATCGTGAGCCAGGGCATTTTTTCGCCTGCCCAACTGAAAATGATAAGCACGCCCACGACCCACGTAAAGAGAAAAGTCGGGAACAAACTACTCGCGTCGTCGGAGTCGTACGTCGCGAAGAACGCGAGCGGAACCAACAGCATGATGAAGACAATCGTTAAATTATCGAGCAGCGCGACGGAGGTGCCGGCTTGCAACATCAACGCGTTGAATGGTCCGCGCAGCGCGAGATAGTACACAATCGTCCACAACAGCCACGCCAGCGCGACGAACAAACGCGCGGGGCGATACGTCCACCAGTACCACGCCATCGCCGCGAGCGCGACGAGGTACGGCAGAAATTCGTACATCGGCAGCAGCACGAGCAGATAGTAATGCCCCGGTTGGCCGCCGCGCATCACTTCTTGCTGCGAAAGCCAATAGCCGAGCGAACCGAGCAAGCCGGTGAAAAAGCCGCCGCCGTTCGTAAAGACGGTTGTGAACAAGACAATGAAGATGGGCCAGAACAAGACCGCGCCAATCGTCCAGACGCGCGCGTTCCACCACACGCCAATCAGCGCGGAGAGAAAGATCATCGCGGCAGTCAGTCCCAGCACGCGCCAAACGATGTCGGGTTGCGTTTGCGCGATGGCAGTGAGCGTGTTGATGTCGCTGAACGCGGCGATGGGGAAAAAGTCGGTGCGGAACGCGGGCTTCCAAATCACGTTGAGCGCGTAGAACAGCGCGGGAGTGAGTAGCGGCAGCGAAAATGTGCCCAGCACGACGGACAAATCGAAACTGGGAATCGCGCGATAGTCCTCGCGCAGCGTTTCGGGCGCGTCCAATTTTTTCCTGGGCAGCCACGCGCGCGCGAGGAAATACACCACGCTGATACCGAAAAACGGAATGCCCAGAATCGCCGCGAAGAGCAGGAGACGCGCGTCGCTCCAGCGGACGCGCGGACGCAAGTAATGGAACGTGAAATGCGCGCAGAGAAAGACGGCAAAGATCGCGACGAAAATAAACGTCGTCTCCATCGCCGTGTAGGAGAACGCGAGTAGTGCTGCCGAGGCATAGAGCCACACTTCGCGCCGTTCATCGAAATATTTCCAGATGGCGAGCGCGAGCAAGACGACGAAGAGTTCGACGTAAATGTCGTGCCGATTAAAACGCGAATAGTACAACACAACGGGCGAAATCAACAGCATCACCGCGGTCGCCACCCAGCCGCGCGCGCCCAGCCATTTGCGGAAAAAGTACGGCAGCGCGACCAGCACAATGCCAAAGAGCGCGTTCGGAAGACGCGCGGTCGTGTCGTTATCGCCAAACAACACGAACGACAACGCGGTGAGGTGATACAACAGCGGTCCGTGATAGATGGGGTTGTGTTGATAACCGCGCCCCGTGTACAACGTCCACGACCAATGCGTGTGAATCGCCTCGTCGTGATTCCAGGCGCGGTACGACAAATCCCACAAGCGCGTCACAATCGAAAGGATGATGAGCGCGAGGAGCAACGCGCGCTCCCAATCCATCTTGACAACGCGCGCGAGAGGAGTATCGAGCCAGTGTGTGTTTGGTTGTGTGTCTTGCTGTGTGTCTTGCATGGTTGAAGGTCCTAGAGTATTACGTAGTACGTATTGCGTATTCTCACTCCGCCTGCCGCATCCACAATTCTATGCTCACGCGTTCGAGCGCGCCGACATCGCGGAAGAGCAGCCAGCGCAGCCACTCCAGCCATCCCCACGCGATTTTGGGCGCGCGCTGCACCTCCAGCGTGTACGTCTGCCCCATCCAATCGGACGAGGGCGCAGCAGCCGGCGCAGGCAACAGCAACGCTTGTGCCGCCAGCGGACGCGCTGACATGCGCGCGTTGGGAAAATCGCGCAGAATCCACGCGACGAGCGGTCCGGTCTTTTCATCCGCGACAACGTGCAGCGTGATGGAATCGTTAGCGCGCCAGCGCGAAATGTCGCGCAGGTCGCGTTCCAGATCGCGCACGTTCGCCGCGGCGGCACGCGCCACCAAATACTCGCGCGCGTTCCGCATCGCGTTGTAATTCAGCATCGCCGTTTGACGCACTGTCCACACGCTCAATCCAATCAGCACGAGCGCGAGCGCGAGCGTGCGCGCGCGTTGCCAGCCGACCGTCGCGACGATGAGGAACGCGATTGCTGTGAGCGCGATGAGAATGAGCGCGACCACCACTTGTACATCGGGCGTTGCGCCGGCGACGCGCTCCCAGCCGAACAGGCGCGCCAGCACCGCCGTAATCGCCAGCGTGCCGCGCGTGGCGAGTTCGACGATGATGAGGTACAGGAACGCGCCGATGACGCACGCGAAAATCATCACCGGAATTTCCTGCGCGATGAAAAATTCCACGTCGGTTTCACGCGCGGCGCGCTCTAGCCAATCGCCGATGAACCACCCGGCGAGCATCGTCAACGGCACGACAATCACCACGACGCGCGCGGGATTTTTGTCCGCGCCAATCGTGTACGCAACAAACGCGATGACGATCCACAAGGTCAGAATGTTAAAGAACGCGCGCGCGCGTTCGTCCACCTCAACAAAACTCAGACGAATCAGCGCGAGGAGACCGACCAGAAACGCCAGCGGCTCGTAGATGACCAGCAGACGCAACGGATCATAGAACGCCGCGCTCGGTGACAAGCCCGCCAGCCACGCGCCGAACAAATCGAACGTTGCGCCCAGCCCCTCGCGGCGCAGCGTGAAGGTGGTGGCGGTGAGGAGGAGAGTGATGGCGAAGAAAAGTAGTGCGTAGTGCGTGGTGCGTGAGGTGCGAAACGCGAAACGTGAGGGGGTGAAACGTGAAATAATGAGGAAGAGCGCGAGCGCGAGGACAATCGTCCACACTTCACGCGCGGCGGTGAAGGCAAGCGCGGCGAAAATCGCGGCGAGGTTTGCATCGCGCGCGGCGCGCTCGGTGAGATAGCGCGATGCAAACGCGAGCGAAACGAGCGCGCACGTCACCGCCACCAACGCGCCATCGAGCGTACGCGAAAAGAACACGAGCGATGGCGAAACGACTAACAGCGCGCTCGTCACTAGCGCGCCGAGTCGTCCCAGTTCGCGGCGCCAGAGCGCGGGGACGAGCACCAACGCGGTGCCAGCGAGCGCAGGCAGCAGGCGCGCCAGCGCATCGTTCGCGCCAAAGAGCGCGAAGAAAAGCGCGTTCGCAGTGAACAACAAGGGACTGCCGATGAACGCATCGGCTTTGCCGTTGATGAAATTCCACGATGTCAGGGCTTGCCGCGCTTCGTCAGAGGTGAGTGGCGCATCGCCCAAGCCGATGATGCGCAGGCACAACGCGCCCAGCGCGAGCGCGGCGTACAGCGCGACTTCGATCGTGACACGCGGCAGCGCGCGCGTTCTATCGTCCGTAGATTCGAACATCGCCATACTCGAACACCAGATTCATCACGCGACCAAATTTTTCGATTTGCGTTCTGGTGAGACCGTACATACTTTTTTCGGTTTGTCCCACAACGACGAATTTTATAGCATACTTGTCCAGATACGTCAAAAGTTCCTTCGAGTCAATCGTTTGATAAATGCGCTGAATGTCTGCCGCGCGATCAATTCCCGTCGCGTCGTCTTTGAAAAATTTAGAGCCGCCGCGCCATTGCGATTCGTGTCCCGCCCATCCCAACACGGTGGGCAACCCCGTCGCTGCTGAAATACGATTGCCGTACGTGTACGAAGCGCCTGGCGCTTCGACGATGACCGCGCCGCGCGGCGCGTGCGCGCGCAGCCATTCGATTGCCGCGTAATCGTCAGGATTGCTCTCACGCAACCACGCCAGCCCATCGAGCGTGGGAGGCTTGGCAAAATCATCGGCGCGATTCGGAATCGCGAGCGCGGGATAGACCAGACTCGCGCCCAAAAGAATCGCGAACGCGCCGAACCACAGTGGGCGCAAAAGACGAAGGACGAGTGACGAAGGTGTTCGCCTTTTGTCGTTCGTCGTTCGTCGTTCGTCAGCCCCAGCGAGATGATTGCGTACAACATAAAACACCGCGTACGCCGCCGCAATCGCAAAAAGCGTCCACGCCTGAAAGTAGAATTTGAACACGGTGTTCATCCGCGTCCCGAATTGATCGCGCAGATACACGAACTCGACGCCGAAGGTGAGCAAAAAGCCGGTGAACGCGAGGAGAAGCGCAAAGAGCGTGCTATCGTCGTGGCGATACTCGCGCGCCACGACGATAATCGTCGTCAGCAGAATCGCCAGCACGATAAAGAGCGCGGGATCGCGCGCGAGCGGACCAAAGAACGCCAGCAGAACACTCAAGACGAAATTGTCCGCCGCAGCGGGGAACGCCGCGCGCGCCTGCTCGCGCAAGTGTGGGCTTGCCGCAAGGATGCCGAGCGCGAGCGCCATCACCGCAAGCGGAAACGAGAAAATCGCCGCGAGCGGCAGCGCCGCGCGGTTCAACCACTCGCGCGCGCCGAGCGCGCGCTGCTCGAACGCGAGGCGCGCGAGAAATGTGACAAGAAGAAAAACGAACAAGCCGAACATTATCAGGTATTGATGCAAGCGCGTCTTGACAAAGAGCGTGGGCAGGATGCCGCCCGCTTGCGATTGAAAACTCAGATGGAACGGCAAATACAACAGCACGCTCAACGCGCCGAGCGCGACAACGAACACGGCGAAATCGCGCGTCGCGTCGCGATTCCACATCTCGTTCACGCTATAGCGCGCCACCGCAAACGCGGCAATCAGGATGAACCCGTACGGCAAAATGTCCCACGAGTTGAGGAAGAATAGTCCCCCCAGAATCAAAGGCAAAAGTAAAAAGTCAAAACTCTCAGCTCCCAATCTCCAATCTCTAATCTCTAATCGCAAGATGTTCAGCGCCGCCGCCAGCGCGAGGAGCGCGAACGGCAACGCCAGGACGTGCGGGTGCAAATCGCCGAGCAGAAAACTGAACTGAGGAAATTCGTCAATCACTTCTTGCGTCTGCCCCAGCACCACATCGTGAATCACGCGCGAGGCGCGCCACCACCACCAATTATCTCTCGGCACAAAAGTACCCGTGACCGGCGCGCTCGTCAAGCCCTTGATGTCGAGCCATTGCCAGAATTCGCGCGTGCCCCATCCTTTCGCGTGCAGCGCCTCGAAAAATCCTTCGAGGTTGCCGATGACGACGAGGAAGAGTGGCGCGAGGAGAGCGTAAGGCGTGAGGCGCGAAGCGTGAGTACTGCGTAGTGCGTAGCGCGTAGCGCGTAGAGCCATCAGGTTGAAAGCCAGCCCAAACGCGCCGGTGGCAGCAAGCGCAAAGAGGAGCGCGATCATCAGATTGAACGCGACGGCAGGCACAACGCCGCTCAACATCGTCAACATCGCAGCGATGATGTAGCCAAAGTAATAGTAACTGATGGCGTAACCAGCAAGCCACGGATCGAGCGGCGGGAAACGTTCACTCTGTAACACCGCGTTGAGGAACGCTAATTCCATCGGCTTTTCGGTCGCGGTGATTTCGGGCATATACGCGCGCACGAGCGCCCACCCAAAGAACGCGAGCGTAAAGACGAGTTCGGTGGCAAGGACGAGCGCGAGATTGTGGCGGAGCCAGGCGCGTAGCGCGAGGGAATTTTCGATTGCCGATTGCCGATTGCCAAATGCCAATTGGGTGATTGGGTGATTAGGTGATTCGTCCGCCGTCGTTCGTCCTTCGTCGTCCGTCGTTCGTCCTTCGTCATCCGTCGTCCGTCCTTCATCAGTCCTCGGTCGTCGGTCATCGGTCGTCGGTCGTTCGTCGTCATTCGTCGTCCGTCTCCACGCGAGCGCGGCAACACACACCCCCACCAGCACGATCGCGCTGCGCGTGTTCGTCAGCCAGCCGAGCGTCGTCAGTAGCCAGAACGGATACGCGATGAGCAGCAAGCCAAGCGGCTTGACGAACGCATAGCCGCGATCGGGCAGGTAGCGGAAAAAGCGAAACGCCACCGGCAAGACCGCCATACCAATCAATTCAACGATGATCCACCACAACAAAACGTCACTCATCACTCAATCACCCAATCACCCAATCACCTAACTTTACTCTGTCAACTCCACCACATCGCCGCGCGGGAAACGCAGCATCAGCGGCGCGCGCGTCGCACTCATCCGTCCCGTGATGGGCGAAACCGTCGGCACACTCGTCACCTGCGGCGCGGGAACAATCGGCACTTTGCCGAACGCGTCGAGGTTCGTGATCATCGTGCCGACAACCGTCGAATCGCGCGATTGATTGAACGCATCGTCCGCGCTAATCTGACACTCCCAGCGATTGTTCTGGAAAAAGACGGTCGAGCCGCCAATCCAGAACGGGTACTTGCACGGCGTATTCGTCTTCGGCTCGATAGTGGCAACATTGTTGGCAAGCAAGTTGTTGAGCGAAAAAGTGATCTCGAAACAATTATCGCTCGCGCCCGCGCAATAATTCGCGAGGAAACGATTTTCGTTGCTCGCGAGTCCACGTTCGCCACTCATATAAAAACAGTTGCCGCTCAACTCGCACTTGTTGCTGATGATGTGATTCCCCGCGCAACCGATGCACACCCAGCCCGCTGTCTCGCAGCCACTCAAAAAGCGGCGCCCATCGGGTGTGGTGCAACCGTGATTGTTGCGATGCAATTGATTGTTGACAAAGTACGATGCTACGCTACTCACGTTGAACGAACCCCACGCGTTCAAACCATTCAACTCGTTATCGAGAATGTAATTGTTGCGACCATCTACCGTCGCAATGCCAATCGAACCGCCGCGCACCGTGACGTTACGCACCGTGGAATTGGTCGCGCGCAACAACATACCACCGCCATAGCGCGTGCCGCCGCGCAGCGTCACGACGCCGCGTGATGTTTGAAACTGGCACTCGTCGTACAAACACAGCCACGCGTTCACATCTTGCGGATCCGCGCGCGCTTGAATCACCACACCATCAATCCACAGATTCGATCCTTCGGCAGTGATCGCGAATTGACGACCGTTGCTCGTGACGACCGCTGTTCGCAACTCGTCGCCAAAGAGCGCGATGTTGTTGCCCACAATCTTCAGCGGTGGATACACTTCGCCGTGACACAATTTGACCGACTGTGTAATCACTGGCGGCATCTGATTGGGACGGGTGCACATTTCGGGCTTGGGTGGAATTTGCAAACGCAACGGCTCTAATCCCAGCGCCTTAGGAAAGTCAATCACCAGAAAACTCCGTCCACCTTCTGAGATGACGTTCGTTGGCGATTGCAACAGCGCGAAACCGATTTGCGCGACCGAAGTCACCCCCTCGCCCAGCACATCGAGTTGAAACTTGATGGCATAATTGTTGCGATTCTCGATGATCACGCGATACGTGCCGCCCTCGCGCGGACTACCTTGCCAGTACAACTCATAGTCGCGCGTTGGCGAACCGCGCCCCATCGGTGCGGGCTGTTCACCGCGCTGCAACTGCGCCACCTGCGCCGGACTGTACACCGACATCACCACATTCGTCGCGCCAGGCGATTTGAATCCAATCCGAATCAACCCGCTCCCGTTATAGTCAAAGCGATACTCGACCTTGGCACCGCCCGCTAGATTCACCATCGCACCTTGCGCCGATGCCGACGCGGCAAGAAAAAGAACGATCAGCGCGCTCAAGCCCCACGCAAAAATACGACCACCGACCGCCGACCGCCGACCGATTTTTGTCATTCGCTCATTTGTCGCCTTTGGCTCATTGGCACATTGGCTCATTGGTTCATTCGTCCTTCGGTCCTTCGTCATCCGTCCTTTATCCTTTGTCATTCTGACCTTTGGTTCATTGGCTCATTGGCTCATTTGTCATTCACTTCCACCAATCCTTGCGCGAACGCGGGTCCATAAACGCGCCCGTGTCGCGAATCGCCACGCCGATTTCGGTGGTGATGGCGCGTCCCACCCCTTGCCCCGCAAAGAGCGCGGGCAGGCGCGCGCGCCCCGCCGCGTTCATCGCCTCGTACAGCGCGAGCAAATTCGGCTCGACACAAACGTTTTCGAGGTGAATCGTATAGCCGTTCACCACATTGTCCTCGCGCGTGTACTTGAGCGTGATGCGATTCGTCGCGGCGTACAACACCATCACTTCGTACCCGGTGGTACGCAAACCGATGTCGTAACCCGACGCGGGCACGCGGATGATTTCGTTCGGCGCAACGATCATTCCCGCGAGCGTCACCGGCGGATCGCCAATCAACGCGCCGCGCCGATTGTTCGCCCAGTCCCAATCGTACACGCGATACACCGCGCTGAAGCCCGGCACGCGATTATCGCCGAACAAGGTGTACAACTGCGGCGCGCCTGAATCGGTGTGTCCATCATAATCCACCAGACCGAGCGCGCCGGTCGTGAGCGCGTAGCCGCGCAGCGCCAGGTTCAAATCGGGATGCGCGGCGGCAGGCGGGTTCGTCGGCGCGGACAACACCGCGACCGTGCCGTACGTTTCGCCATCAATCGGCGCGCACGTGGTTCGCGCGACGATGGGCAAGTATAGCGTGTAATACGTCGTTGCTCCCAACGCGCGCGGCGCGCGGGAATCCAGCGGTGGCGTCATCGCGACGCGTGGTGATGCACTCGGCGCGTCGGCAAACGCGACCGCGACGATGAACAGCAACACTATCGCCGCGCTAATCCACGACTTGATAAATCTTGACCCGTTCATTTTCGTACACCAGTTGCAATTGCCCCGCGCGCGCCATCGCCTCGAACTTGGCGAGTCCCACCGCGTCGTAAAACGCGCGCTCGAGATCGCCGACGTAAACGTACTGCACGCGAAAGCGTTTGAGCAACGCGAGCGCGTCCACCGAACTGCGCGTGTTGTAGATTTCGCGCACCGCGCTGATGCGCCGATCAATGATGGTGCCGTCCACAATCGAACGCTGTTGCTTTTGATGCCAGTCCCAGCCGATCACCGTCGGCAAGCCCGTGTAAATCGAAACGCGCGATGCCCAGTGATACAGCGGCGCGTTCCCCTCCAGAATCACCGGCGAACCGACGATGTTCGCGCGCAGCCACTCGATCGCCTGCCGATCGAATTCCAACACCTGGTCGTAGTTGCGATCGGGATAGATCGCCGTCCGCATAAAATCCATCCCGTTCAACCCCGGCGGCGAGCCGTGCGTGAACCGATCGTGCACCTTGGCGCGCGTCGCCGTCATCGGATACAACAAGCCGATGCCGACGAGGAGCGCGAACACCAATTGCCAGACGAAGGACAAAGGACGAAGGACGAAGACCTTCGTCGTTCGTCGTTCGTCGTTCGTCTGCGCGAGCGAAGCGAGCGCAATCGCAGCAGCAATCGCAAAGAACACCCACACCTGCAAATAAAATTTGAACACGGTGTTCATTCGCCCGATGTCGCCTTTGTACGCGACAACCTCGACCATCATCGTCATCGCCAGACCCGCCGCAATGAGGAGCGCGACGAAACGCGCGCGCGCGTCCAAATCGGGTCGGACGAGCAGAATCGTTGCAAGCGCGAGCAAGGGGAACGCGATCGCAAACGCCATCAGGTTCGCCAGAATGAACGCGGTCTCGACGACGATGAACGCGACGATGAGGAGCGGCAGCACATCCACAAAAATTTTGCGTCGTTCGGATGTGTCCAGCACGCGCGCGATGAGCCACGTGACGATGACGAACAAAAAGATGCCGTGAACGATGAGATACTCACCCAGGTTTGTTCGTTCCCCTTTCCACAGTTCGATGCTCAAGTACGCGCTGGCAAACGATTTGACGAACGGATAATACAACAGCGTGCTTAAAACGACAATCGCGCCAAAGCGCCACGCGACAGCGATGATGCCCGCCCAGTCAATCGTCTCGCGCCGCGCGTACTCGCCAATCGCCAGCGCGCAACCGATGAGCAACAGGTACGTCGGAAAATCGGCAAAGTTGATCGCGCGCAGCGCGCCGAACACCAGCGACAGCGCGACCACTTCAATCACATCGAAAGGACGAATGACGAATGACGAATGACGAATGAAGGCATTCGTCGTTCGTCCTTCGTCGTTCGTCGTTTGGCGTTCGTCGTTCGTCATTCGTCTTTCGTCATCACGAGCGCGTACGATGAAATTCACACAGAAACCGATCACAACGAGCGTGAACGGCAACGCCATCAAGTGCGCGTGCAAATCGGCGTAGAGGAAGGTGAAGAACGGAAACTCGTTGATAGTATCGGGGATGATGCGCGTGGCGTTCCAGTACCAATGCCCAATCGGCACGTCGAACGGATGCCGCTCGACAAGCACGCGCCACACTCCCTTGACGATTGCCGCGGCGACACTCACAACCGAATCGCGCGCATCACCACCACCGATGCGCAGAAACGTTTGCCCCAGCAAAATCGCCTGCCCCAGATTGCCGATGATCGCGACGAACACCGCGCCCACCAGCGCCACAACGAGCGCGCCTCCCGCGTGCGTCCTTCGTCGTTCGTCCTTCGTCATTCGTCGTTCGTCGCTCGTTTGATACAAATTAAAGACGACACTAAACGCGCCCATCGCCGTCAGCGCGAAATACATCGGCAGCGCGAGGTTGTACGCCACTTCGGGAACGATGCCGGAAAATTTGATGAGCGTCGCGTTGATGACCTGACCAAAGTAGTAATAGTTGAGATAGCCGCCCGCGAACCACGGATCGTACGGCGGAAACCACGTGGACTTGATGACCGCGTTAAGATGCGCGAAATCCATCGGCTTTTCGCCGCCATACCACTGGTGCCACAAATCTGGATTGCCATAGCGAATCAGCAGAAACGCGCCAAAGAACATCAAGAACGCGATCTCTTCGACGAGAACGATTCTCCACCGCGCGCGCAAAAACGCGACGAGTTCGCGCCCGCGCCATCCGAGCGCGAGCGCGCTCAGAATCGCGATGAACACGATGACGACCGCGATACTCGCGCGGCTGAACGGCAAAATGTGATAACTCGCCAGCGTCCACGCGCCCCATGCAGGCAGCAGCACGCCGAGTGCTTTTGCGAAAATATAGCCGCGATCTGTGAGCGCGCGCAGCGCGACGAACGCGAGCGGAAACGCGAGCCAGCCCAAAAGCGTGATGAGCGCGAGCCACACGAACACCGGCGCGCGATTCGCAAAATCGTCGGGGTCGAAAATCTCCGACCACGTACCGCCGCGTGTTTGCGCCTCGCGCTCCGCCGGCGTCAGCAAGAGCGCGGTCGGCGCGGCGGTGGCTTCGCGGGGCCAAAAGCGATACACTTCGCTCAAGTCCACGCTGTTGAACAATTGCTCGATGTGCGCGCGCGAGTAACGAGACGATTTCTGGAAAATCAGCACTTTGGGATGATCGTACACGGTGAACGCTTCTTCGGCATCGTCATCGTTGATTTCGATGCCAAAGAGTTGCGGACGCGAAGTGAACTGCGCGACCTTGTCGAAGCCGAGTGTGCCATCGAAGAGCCACTCGTAGTATTTTGTCGTCAGCGGATAACGCATCGGCAGGCGCGGAATCGAGCCGTATAAACGATTGGACGAGAGGATGATGTAATCCGCCTGGTCAATCCATTCGATTGCCTGCGCGCGTTTTTCGGGCGTATCCTCGTCGTACCAATTCATCATCACGCCGCGATACATCCCGCCAAACGGATCGCGTCCGCCCACGCGCAACGGCAACGGATCGTCCCAGTGTTCGTTTGCCAGCGTCGCGCCGCGCGGCACATTCTCGAAAATCCAATGCGATGCCGCAACGCGCGACACGGGACGCGTGTAAATCGTCGCGAACGCAGTCGCCCAAAAGAGAGTGTAGCCGATGACTGCGAGCGCGATCACAATGACACTCGCGCGCGCGGCAAGACCGACGACCAACGACCGGCGACCGCCGTCATCCGTCGTCGGTTGCCGGTCAGTCATCACGCGATCCCACAGCGCAACCAGCCCCCACGCCGCGAGGAGCGCGAGGAACGGATAGATTTGCAAAAAGTAGCGCAGTGTCTTGACCCACTGCTGACCCGTGTACGCAAACGTGACGCCAACCCACGTGACAATCAAAAGATGTTGCCACTCGCGATAACGCACCAACCGATACAGTGCGTACGCGAATCCTGCCCACGCGGCGAGACCGAGCGGCAGCCCCAGTCCCCACAGCACCATATTTTGGAACGGGAAAATGTACGCGGGACGATTCGTCCACTGATGCCCCGGCGGATAATCCTGCCGCCCCGACACCAGTTCGCTGATGTACGTCATATTGTCGGCGAACTTGGGATTAACGCCGCCCGCCCACGACAACGCCACATCGAACAGCATATTCACGATGCCGCGACTCGCATCGAGTTTGGGCAACGCTGGCGCGACAAAATGCGGACCCATCGCGGCGTACGGTTGAAAGAGTCGAAACACAATCAGCGCGGCGAGTGCGGCGCCGCCAAGTCCGATGAACGCGCGCGCGAAATGACCAACGACGAACGAACCTTCGTCCTTCGTCGTTCGTCCTTCGTCATCCGTCATTCGTCCTTCATCATCCGTCCCTCGTCCTTCGTCATTCGTCCGTGCCCACGCGCGCAACCCCGCCGCTGCCATCAGCACCACCGCGAACGGCGCGATGTTGATGCGCCCCGCGAGCGCGAGTCCAAACGCCGCGCCGGCGTACACGAACGCGCGTCCCGACTTGCCCTCGACAATGTCCAGCGCGCACCAGAACGCGAGCAAAATCGGAACGTTGGTAAAAGTATCTACGGTGAAGAAATGCGACTGCTGAATGTTCAGCACCGACGCGGCGAGAAAGAGCGCGCCCAGCAGCGCGACGCGCACGCCGTACATTCGCCGTCCGATGAAAAAGATGAGCAGAACGGTGGAGAGATCAAAGAGCGCGGAGAGCACGCGACCGACGAGATAAATTTCGCCATAGCCGGTTTGCCCCAGCAACTCGCCGACGAGACGCGTGAGAAAAATCGGAAACGTGCCGTAGACGAACAAACCGAAATCGTGATTGTACGGATTGAGCGGCGAACACCGGGTATCAAAGTAACTGCCCCACTTGGCACAACCGAGCGGCGGCGCACTCAACGGCATACTCACGCCGGGAATACTCAGCGCCGAGGTGACCATCGTCAAAAAGCGTTCGTCGGGATGCAGGTGCTGATCCTCGTCCCAGTCGAGGCCGCTCAAACGCAACACCGCGCCGAAAAGCACAATCAGTGTGAGCAAAATCGGCGCAAGCCGATGCCAGCGCGTCTGAGGAGACGGATATTGCTGATACATATCCACTGCTTGACTCAATTTATGATTGCCGATTTTCGATTGGCGATTTCCCAATCTCTAATCTCCAATCTCCAATCTCCAATCACCTAGGTCCCAAAACCTGTCCCGGCGCCACCGCACCCGGCACGTAGAACACGATAAAGTCGTGCCCTGGCGTGCGCGCGTGAAAGACGCGTTCCTGCGCGCCCGGAAAAATCTCGCGCAGACGCGTCAGATTCGCCTGGTCGTTCGGATGCAGGATGTACAACTTGTTCGTCGGTTCGTTCGCGTGAGCGCGCGCCGCGTCCGCGTTCGGCAACGTTTGTTCCCAACCGATGCGATGCATGTTGATGGCGACATTGCGCGTGTCAATCCAGTGCGGATAGAGCAGAATCCACGCGTGCTCCACATCGCCGACGCTCGACGCAAAGCCGCGAATCACCGCCGCGACTTCGGACGAGTTCCACGACGCGCGCCGATAGTTCGCGTCGAAATCCACGAAATAGCGCAAGTAATTCGCGCGCCCGATGAGCGCGAACAGCATCACGATCGTCACAAGCGTCGCCGCGCGTCCCCACGCAAACTCGGCGAGCAAGGCGCGTCCCGCGCGCCACACCCACGCGAGCGGTAGCGCGACGACGATGAAGACGAACGGAATCGCGCCGCCCGCGCGCACAACGCTGGGATTTTCGTTGGGGAACGCGAGCGCGAGCGCGGACGGCAACAACATTATCGCTAGACCACCCAGCACAAAGGCGTACGCGTTCTCGCGATAGCGCGCGAGGCGATAGAGCGCGTACGTCACTCCCAGCACGAACAATCCGCCCGAAACGTAATCGAGCGCGGGATCGTTGGGCAGCGCGTTGGGCCACGCCGCGTCACTCGTCCAGTTGAACATCAACGCCGCGTTCACCAGATTACTCGCAAACACATCGAGCGGATCGCTCACCGTTGCCTGACCTTCACCCACAAGACGCGTTGCCGCGCGATACCACACCATCTCCGGTCGTTCGGTCATATAGCGCACGAGTGGCATCACGACGAAGAGCGCGAGCGTGAACATCAACGCGCTGTTGACGATGAGCGCGCGGGTTTGCGTCAGCGTCAAGCGATGCGTCCACCACCACCACACGATGAACACGATGACGAGTAACGGCGCGAGACGAAATGCGTTGTAGCCGAGCAAGCCGAGTCCCAGAAACAAGCCCGCCATCAAAAAATCGTTGCGGCGACCAGACTTGAGCGCGCGGAACAGAAAATACACCGTCGGCGCGACAAAGACCGGCGTGAACGGAAACCGCAAGCCCATTCGCGCAATCGTGAGGGGCCACTTGGCGATGGCAATCAAGAACGCAGCAAAGAGCGCAACATCGTCGTCGAACAGTTCGCGCGCCAGGAGAAACGTGAATGGAATGACCAGCACCCCCATCAACGCGGTGATGAGTTTGAGCGCCATATGATCAATCGGGTGACCGGTCAATTTGACGAACGCGGCAGTGAGATAGAATTGCAACGGCTCGCGCCCCGTGTTCCGCTCGAAGAAAATCGGCGCGAGACCACCGTTGACCACATCGTTCACATCGAGGAGTTTCTCCGCGTGATCGCTCGTCATCTCCGCCGGCGTCGCGTCGAGATCGTGATAGTAGAACACGATGCCGACCAGAATCACGCCCACCAGCGCGAGCACCGTCGGCGAGAGACGTACGCCTTCGACAAACATTTTGCGCGCGGACACCAGGCGCGCCAGCCACGCCTCCCAGTTTTTTTCGGGAATCCAAAACGCGTAGAGAAAAACGGCAATACTCAAAAACCACGCGAGGACGTTATCGGCATTGAACTCGTTGCCGCTGGAAAAGAGAAAGGTGAGCGCGGCGAGCGCGAACGCGCTGATGACGAATGCGCGCGCAAGCGGACGCGGTTTTTCTTCGGCGGGGATGTGCGCCAGCCGCGTGCCAATCGTCACGGGCGCGGCGAACAACACAAACAACCACACACCGATCGCGACGAGGAACAGCACGCGCGCGGCATCATCGGCTTGACGATGGGTATGCAAATTTTGCGCTAGCACCGCGAACGCCATCGCGGCGAGCGCGAGCGTGGGGGGAATGACGGAACGGAAACGATTCACTTTTTCTCGCACACGAAAAAGAGATACGCGCCTTCGGTCACCGGCGGCTCGTCATAGTAACGCCGCCACAGCGGTTCGATGAGCGCGAAATTCGCGCGGTGCGGCGCGAGGATCCAGCGCCCGAACAATTTTTTGTACAGCAACGTCGGCGCGGAATAGTAATGCGCTAAATCAAAGAGATGCGACGCGGCGCGCGAAAAATACGCGTGCCACTCGCGCACCACAAAACCATAACGCGCGAGACGCGCCTGCCACACCTCGGGCGAATCGGTGCGATAGTGACGCGAGATGCGATTGAAATAATTTTCGTACGCGCGCGCGAGCGTTTCCAGACGCAGCGCGCGAAAAAAATCGGCAAAGAACAGAAATTCGGCAAAGTGATGCGACGGCGTGGTGAACACGAACACACCCCCGCGTCGCAGAACGCGATACGTCTCGCGCAATGTCGCATCCACATCGGGAATGTGTTCCAGCACCGAGTTGCTCAACACACTCGCGAACGCGCCATCGGCGAACGGCATCGCGTTGCTGTTCACCACGCGCAGTTCGCGATGCATGCCGCGCCGCGCGGCTTCAGCGATCGCGTGCGGCGATGGATCAATTCCCACGTCGAGCGGCTCGGTGAAGGTGGCTTGCGCGAAATGCCCATCGCCGCAACCCAGATCGAGAATCGGTCGCGGCAGATTCAGCGCGGCGATTTTACGCGCCTCGACCGCGCGCAAGAGCGCGCGAAACGACGGAATTGCAATGAGATGCTCGATGAGGTAATCGCGCGAATTCATCTCAACGACTCGAACAACGCCTCGTATTGGCGAACCGTTTGCTCCAGCGAAAAGAGCGCTTCGATTTCCGCGCGCGGACGCACGTACGCGGCGCGATTCTGCAAAACGCGGACGATGCCCTCGGCGAGCGCGCGCGCGTCTTTGCTCGGCACAATCTCGCCCATCCCGGTCACGCGAATCGGCTCGCGCACGCCGGGCAAATTGGAGGCGACGACGGGACAGCCGCTCAACATCGCTTCGACTTGCACCAGGCCAAATGATTCGGTCGAGTTGATGCTGGGGACAGTCAGCACATCGCACGCGCCAAAAAAGTTGCCCATCTCGCGATTCGGCAGTGGGCCCAAAAATTCCAGATACTCGCGATACTGTTTGATCAACGGCTGCAAACGTTCCCACACATTTTCGCCGATGACGTTTTCGTACTCGCCGGCGAAAAGATATTTGACGTTGGGAATTTTCTCGCGCACGAACGGCAACGAGTTGATGAGGTAACTGACGCCCTTTTCTTCCGCAAAGCGCGCGGCAAAGCCAACGACCGTGTGACCTTCGGCGTGATATTTTTGTTTCAACGCCGCCACCGCGCGCGCATCGGGCGGCGGCATCACTACAGGCGGATAGATGACGACGATTTTCGATTGAAAGCGCGAGAGGAGCGGCGAATGGCGCGCGTAATCTTCAGTGTAGGCAACGATGCGATGGGCAAACTGCGCGGCGATCCAGTTCGACACGAACACGGCGCGGTCAATCGCGCGATTCAACATACCGGGGGGCAGTTGCAAATCGCAGTGGTACGTCAACACGACCGGCGTGCGCGCGAGGAATCGCCCAATGACGGCGAGCGGTCCGCCTTCGGCTTGAGGCAGGTGAACGCTTGCCACATCGTGCGCGCGCATCAACGCAAACGCGCGCGACAAAAAGCCGGGCATAATGCTCCCCTTGCTCAAGCGAAACGCAACGGGGTGCCGCAACACGGTCACGCCTTCGATCTCCTCGCGGTATGGCAAATCGCGACGATAGTGCGAGGTCAGCACCGTGACGCGATGCCCGCGCGCCGCCAGCGCTTGCGCCAAGCGTTCAACGTAGATGGTCAGTCCGCTGATGTGGGGACGATAATATGTCAGTGCAATCAGAATCTTCATTTTTCAATCGAACAGCGCGCGGTTTTCGACAACCCAGCGATACAATTTTTCCACACCTTCCTGCACACCCACCCTGGGCTCCCAGCCCAACTCGCGTTGGGCTTTGGAAATGTCGTACACGCAGACGCGTTGATCGCCGGGGCGCCAATCGCCATACTGCACCAAGATTTTGCGCCCCAGCAATTTTTCGAGCATCGGACCAAACTCTGCCCACACCGAAATCGTGTTCATGGGTCCGCCGCCAATGTTATACACTTGTCCCGCGATGCGGTCAATGCGCGCGGTTGCCGCGTCGTACGCGTCGAGCAAATCGTCAATAAAGAGCATATCGCGCACCTGCTTGCCATCGCCGTAAATCGTAATCGGTCTGCCCAGCACCGCCGCGATGATGAACCACGCGAGCCAGCCCTGGTCCTCCACACCGAATTGGCGATAACCGTAAATCGCCGATTGGCGAAAGACGACAGTGGGCAAGCCGTAGATGCGAGCATAGTCGCGCGTGTACTGATCGGCAGCGCCTTTGCTACACCCGTACGGGGAGCAAAAGTCCAACGGACGCTCTTCCGAAAATCCATTCGGTAAATCGCGATAGCCATAGCGCGTGGCGTGTTCAACGATTGCCACGTCCTCCATCCCGCCGTACACCTTGTTCGTCGAAGCGAAGAGAACGAGCGGGTTGCGCGATGACGCGCGCGCGGCTTCAAGCACGTTGAACGTGCCAAGCGCGTTGATTTCAAAATCCTCGCGCGGATTCGTCACGGATGTCGTGACGGCGACCTGCGCGGCAAAGTGGTAGATGGCATCCACATCGCGCGCCGCGTCTGCGATGGCGCGCGCGTCGCGAATGTCTGCGCGAATCAACTCGAAACGTGCGCCATGCTTTTGGCGCAACCATTCCGCGTTCTTTTCGGAGCCGCGCCGCGACAGGTTATCGAACACGACGACGCGCTCGCCGCGCGCTAGCAACCGATCCACCCAGTTACAACCGATGAAACCACAACCGCCGGTGACAAGAATCTTGTTCAAGATTGAATCTCCGTATCGTGATGCGTGAAACGTGAGGCGTGAAGCGTGACTCTGTTCACGTCTCACTCTGCAGCGTTTGCAACTTGTGGTAGGACAATCCTTCGTGCCACATTGAATAAATGCCGAAGGCGATGAGCCAGAGGTAGGTGAAAGCGTGCACGACGATGGCGTAACTGAGCGCGGCGGATTTGTCCATCCCAAAGACGTTCACGAGCGTCAATTGCGCGACATAGTGAAAGACGCCAATGTAGCCTGGCGACGATGGCACAACGACAACAAGTGACGTAACGAGCATCACCAAAAACGCGGCAGCGATGCCAGCCTTTAGATTCATCGCGCTCATTACCGTCCAGTACATCAATCCGCCGGTCAGCCAGACGAAAATTGCCCACACCGCCACACCACCAATTTCGCGCGGCGAGCGCAGAATCGCAAAGCCATCAATCAGCGATTCGAGCGCGCGCCACAGGCGCGGCGTATGCAGCAAAGGAATCGGCGCAGTGAGTCGGTGCAACAGCGTCATCCCGCGTTCCTTCTGCAATGACAAAATCAGCAAGAACATTACTCCGCCGATTCCTGCCATTGCCGTTACCAGCGCGCCCTGCCGCGCTTCGTCGGGAATGTTCGGCACAAAGAGCGCGGTCACTGCCAAGAGCAGCACCACCGTCAAACCATCGCTCAAGCGCTCTACGACGACGGTGGACAGCGCGCGCGCTTTGCTCACACTTTCGATTTCGCCAATCAAATACGCGCGCACAATGTCACCCAGGCGCGCGGGTAGCAGATTGCTCAGAAAATAACCGATGTTGAGCGCGTAAAACGTCTTGAGCCAGCGGGGTTTCTGCGGATAGAACAACAACTGCCAGCGAAACACGCGCCCCGCGTAACTCGCAAAGAACACGAGTGTGGAGACGCCAATCCACCACCAGTCAATTCCAATCAACGCTTCGAACAACCTGTCGAATTGGATGCCTTGAAACGCAAAATACAAACAGATCGCGCTGATGACCAGCCCGATCCAAAAACGAGCCGATTTTAACATTCGATTCCTTGACGCGCGATGTTTACAATGCGCGCTATTTTAGCACAAGTGGGCAGATAAGCAAACCGACGCGAAAGGGCGCGAAAGGAAACTCTTTCGCGCCCTTTCGCGCCACCTACCACATCTCAATCGTGTAATTCACAATCACCGCATCCAGGCGACTGCGTTCGATGCTATCAATCACCTTTTCCAACAAACCGTGCGCATATTCGGCATCGGAGGACACACACACGATACCGATCGTCGCGCGCTGCCACGAATCGAGATCATCCACCTCCGCGACGGACACGTTGAACGACTGACGCACGCGCGCAACAACCGATTTGACCACGTGACGCTTGTCCTTGAGCGATTGACTCGCAGGAATATCTAGTTCAAGTGTACAGACTCCAACAACCATAGGTGACGAATGACGAATGACCAATGACCAATGACGAATGACCAATGACAAAATTTGTTCATTGACTCATTGACCATTTGGCACATTGGCTCATTGACCATTTGGCTCATTGGCTCATTGCTTCCACTAGCACGTTCTCGCGCGCAATCTGCGCATACAGCATTGCACTCGGTTTGAGGGTGCGCGTTTGCGTAGCCAGATCATTCGCAATCAATCCGAATTGCAGCGAGTATCCCTCCGACCATTCGAAATTGTCCACGAGTGTCCAGTGAAAATATCCTTTGACTGGCGCGCCCTCTTGAATCGCCCGATGCAACGCGAGCAGGTGTGCCACGAGATAACGCGGGCGCACTTCATCATTGCGATCGCATATACCATTCTCGGTAATGTAGATGGGCACACCGGGCGCGTACTCAGCCAGCCATTTCACAGTACGATAAAACGCGTCGGGATCAATATCCCCTTTGCCAAACCAGTCAAGCAACTCGTCATCGTACGACACACCCCAGGGGCGCGCCGGTAGAGTGCGCGCAAACAGCATCCCCGGCTGAGACCAGTCGAGCGCAACCCGTCGTGAGAAATAAAAATTCAGACCGATATAGTCTTGTGTGCCGACGGCTTCGGGGACACGTTCGCCAATACTCAGCGGAAAACGGAGCACACCATCTTTGAGCGCGCGCAAGAACATTCGATTGTAAAGAAAATCCTGCATTCGTACGGCAAGACGATTGAGCGCCGAGTTGGGATGAGCAGGCGTCAGAGGTAACAGGTTATGTGCCAGACCGACACGCGCCTTTGGTTGCACACGATGAATAGCATGATACGCCACCGCATGCGCGCGCAGCACATTTTTCAACACGCGCATCGCCAGCACAAAATCCTTTTTGCCAGGTACCCATTTGCCCAGAATATACGTGGGCATAATCATAATGATTGGCTCGTTGATAGTCACCCAAAAATCGCACAGGTCGCCGAGTTCTTGCACCACGCGCGAGACAAAACGCTCAAAGTACGATACCACAGCGGGCGTCTCCCATGCGCCTTGCGCGCGCAGCCATAACGGATTAGTGAAATGATGCAACGTCACCAGCGGTGTCATGCCGCGCTCACAGAGCGCGCTCAAGACGCGCCGATAGAACGCGAACGCTTCCGCGCTCCACTCGTTCTCGCGCGGTTCGATGCGACTCCACTCGACGGAAAGACGATGCGCGTTCTGGTTTAGCGTGCGCGCCAGATCAAAATCCTCGCGATACTTTTCGCCGCGCCACCAATCACACGCGACCGCAGAGGTATCGCCGTTTTTGATGTGACCGGGCACCTGCTCCCAGGCCCACCAATCGTTGTTCGTGTTGCCACCTTCGACTTGATGTGCGGATGTGGCCGTGCCCCACAAAAACCCTTCAGGAAATCTGCGTGTGTTCACCGTGCACCCCCAGTAATTCGAATACTTCGACTGGTGTGGCACGCCCCTTGACCACCAGCGTCTCTAGCGGGCGCACCTTCACCCTGCTTTCAATCAAGGTATAGGTCGCGCGCGAAATGAGAATTTGATTGCTCTCGGCATTCTCCTGCAAGCGTTTGGCAACGTTGACCGGATCACCGATAGCCGTGTAATTCATCAACTCTTGCGCGCCGATGTTCCCCACTACCGCGTCGCCCGTGTGGATGCCAATGCGAAAGTATGTGCGTACTGTCTCTGGCAATCGGGCGGCAAAGGTGGCTATCTGGGATTGCAGCGCCAGTGCCGCGCGCGCCGCGCGCCAGGCGTGATCACGCTGGGGCAACGGCGCGTTGAAAATCGCCATCACGCCATCACCCATAAATTTGTCCAGTGTGCCTTCATAGTGCAAAATCGTTCGCGCGGCGAGAGACAAATAACCATTCAACACTTTGACCAATTCTTCCGGCGGTAACTGTTCCGCTAGATTGGTAAAGCCGTGAATATCCGCGAACAACACTGTGACCAGTTGACGTTTACCGCCCAGCGCGATGCGACGCGGATCGGCCAGGAGTTCCTTCACCACGCTTGGCGCGACATAGTGCTCAAACATCGCGCGGATACGCCGCGTCTCTTGTTCCTGTGCACGGCGTTGCATCTCGAGACGCGTCTGCTCAGTCAAATCTTCGATGACGATGACCGCGCCAGCAATCTCGTCGCCGCGTCGTAACGCCGAGCATTGCAAGGTAAGATGCACCACACCACGTCCAAAGACACGCGCGGTCACATCACGCGCCACCGCTGTATCGCCCCCTTCCCACACCCGTTTGAGTAGTGCGGCGATGTCCACTCCCTCGAACGCCGGTAACACCTGGTCGTACGGACGCCCGATGACTTTGGACACGGGAAGGCGGAAGATGAGTTCTGCAGCGCGATTGAAACTGATGATGCGATTTTCGCGACTCAAAGTCACAACTCCCGAAGCGATACTCGCCAGTGTCGAGTCGAGATAATCGCGCATCGAACGAATTTGCGCCATCTGCGCGCGCAGATCCGCGAGCAGTCGCGCGTTTTCCAGCGCGACCGCGCTTTGATCGGCAAGCGTTGTCAACAAAGTCAGATCAGCATCGGTGTAACGATCACCAGAGATTTTCGCGCCGATTATCCACATCCCAATCCAGATGCCGCGACTCACAATCGGGACAAACACTTCGCCGCGCAGTTTTTGCAATGCGCTGCGCGTCTCGGCCGACAAATCAGCGTACTGCGGCAAACGATCCACATCGTACTGCAACAAGGGTTTGGCTAGCGCTAACGTTCGTGCGACCGATGATTCTTCGTCGAGCGGAATTTCGGACGGTACATCCTCGGGCGCGAGCACAGGGCGCACGCTATACACTCCATCGGTCCGCGTGACCAGCGCGAGCGTCACCGCGCAAGCCCCCATCGTCTTCTCCAATAACGTACGCCCTTCACGCGCCAGTTCTTCCAGATCAATGCGCGCGCCAAGACGCTGACTAAAATCTTGCACGACCGATTGCGGGCTGTAACGCTGACCAAACAATCGGGCACGCAACGCGTGCTGCAGCCAGGAGCGCACAGGTTGATACACCAGCGTGAGTAACACCGCCGCTAGCAACACGCCACCCACCACCTGCCACGGCTCGGCTTCGCGTAACAGGTTGATCACCATACCCAGAACGAGTACATAGACCACCACACTGAAGGCAAACACCACGATCGCGTAGATCACCTGACGCGCCAGCATCCTCAAGTCCATCAAATCGTGCTTGAGGGTGGCATAGGTAATCACGACAACACTCATCATTTGCAGTCCGAGCGACAGTGAACGCAAAGGTGCGCCCCACAGGATTTCCAGGCTCCCTTCAGCAAACAAGGGGAGCCACGCCAGCGCAAGATATGCCACCCGATTGCGATGGAGTGGGCTGGTCTGGCGCTGATACTCGCGCACGCTGAACAACGCTACCATACCACCAAAGAGCAACCAACTCAACGCGTGCAGAAATCCGACCAGCACATCGGAAGAAACAAAACCAAAAATCAAATCAAAGGAAATCTGCGCGAGGTCTATGACCACCAATGCCACTAACAGAAACGCGCCCAGCAGAAGACTGTACGGTTTGCGCGCCTGGCGAACATAGGCACGCGCAAA
>Ga0308410_1000182_pt1 | contig 30367 bp, 28 predicted proteins | sample HotsprOSTMatCore_FD_203467 | JGI IMG/M metagenome (GOLD analysis project Ga0308410, IMG submission 203467) | Hot spring phototrophic mat microbial communities from Octopus Spring, Yellowstone National Park, Wyoming, United States -... | ecosystem: Environmental > Aquatic > Thermal springs > Hot...
GGCGGTGGAGGGTGCGTTGGGTGGGTTGCGTGAAGGGATGGTGCGTTTAGTGGGTTGGGACTGGATACGGGAGGCGCTGGAGGGTTTGCCGTGTGATTAGTAAACTTTGACTCGGCGATTGGTATTATCTCTCCAACTACTCCGCCAGCGATACCACCTGCTGTTGTTCCAAAACCAGGAACTGACGAACCAATCGCACCGCCGATCGCTACACATATGCCATCCCAGAGCACATGAACCACTTCTTTCCAGTCGATGTCCAGGTTAATGGCTATCATCCCACTCGGATCCACCGTCTGCACAGGCTCATTCACGCAATACCCATACCTATTCAGCGTCAGCGGCGCATACAACGACCCCAACCAAGGATCCTTCTGCAAGAACCGCCCAATCGCAGGGTCGTACCAACGCACGCCCACCTTCTGCAACCCACCCGTGTGCGCCTCGTTCCGATAGCCCCACGCGCCGTTCCACGCATAGACATCAGGACTACCACTCACGAGGTCGCCAAACGCATCGAACACAGGCGCACGCTGCACAGGCTCACCGACACTTGCCGTCGCCGCCAAGTCGCCACGCCAAGTCCAATACTGGTTCACAGCACCACGCTGCAACAGGTTCGCTCCGTACACCATCGGTATCCACTCGTTCCCACGACGCTCAGCGTTTATGCACCAACTACGTCATAGATGTTCATAAGGACACCTCGATAATTCGAGTGCGTCGTCTATCCGTGACTTTGAGCTTTGTAACACCATCGCTCGATACCTCAAGAAGTTGACAACTAACGGCGTTGGGAAATGTTCTGACTACTTGCCACCGAGCAGACATAGGAGTCCATTTGTAAATGCCTGACCGCTCACTGTATACTGCATTCGTGCTTGCTAATACAGAATCCTTGTTGAACGGATGCCAAAGTATACTGCATATATCGCGTAATGTTTCCGAAGCGCGCTGAACAACCCCTAAACGATTGCGCCACACCGAGCCTAATTTCACTTCTCCTTCACCTAATGCCACGCGAATGAAGAAGCGACTGTCAGCATTAGGGTACTCACCCTCAGTTATCATTGGCACAGAGATTGTCCCCCGTGCTGATTTAGGTTGAGGCAATACCTGATAACGAGGGAGAAGCTGCCTGAATGTGCGCGTCTCGTCTACCCTCTCAGGAATCATCTCCGACAACTTGACCAAAGCAAAATCGGAGTGGACAAAGCTGAAGTCTTTCTGTAAAATGCCTTTTTCTAACAACACTGTGCCATCAGGAAAGTAGCCCCTTAGCTGAATAAGGCTCGGCAGAGAGACACGATAGACGCTCCGCAGTCCTCTGTCAGGATGCCAAAGGAGCAGCGCAGCTCCGTAAGTCGGGTCTACTCCAACCCAACATGCTTCAGGTGGGGAACCGATCCAGAGATAGCCGCCCACTGTATAAGCCATGTCTAAAGTAGGCGGGCTGCCCACTCTTCCTGCCGAGAAATAGCAGATTACACCACGACCGTGTACGGCCTCTGCATGCAAGCGATTGTCCTGAGAATGAGATAGAGGGTAGAGAGGGCAAACAGAGTGCCCCACTTCTCCCTGCGTTTGCAGTTGCCACATACCAGATTTGGCTCCCATGATTATCACTCCCTAACCGTTCTGAAGTGACTGTTCTTTCCCAGCAGGGAATGTTTTCCCTGCTGGGAGCTACTGTCAGTGTACTACCGTGAGGCGGTTATTCGAGTTCGGATTGGCTCGAATCAGGTCAGCGATTTGCTGAGCTGTTTCATCTCTCACTCGGATGCAGCCCAGGGTTGGATGGGCTGGATCGCCTCGTCCACCGTGTATGCCCATTTCAGTCCTACCTGGTACGGGGTCAATCCAAATAAAAACAGGACCTTGGCTGGGAACGCGATTTGCGCGGGCACCCGTGTTGTCAAAGACACCTGCGACTGGGAAAGTCCCCTCTGGAAATGAACCTCTGCTGTTAGCGGTCGTATTGTTGAAAGCATCTGATATAAGTATTAGCTCACCATGGTTTCGTGTATTGCCGTCCAGATCCACATCCCCTGCATCAGCGTAGACCTTTATGCGATTGGTTTGCCCGTTGTACACAATGTGAAGCATCCCTGAAGGGTCTAGTGAATTCACAGGGCTGTTCACGCAATAACCGTACGAATTCAGTGTTAATGGCGAGTACACTATCCCCAACCACGGATCCCTCTGCAAAAACCGCCCCACCGCAGGGTCGTACCAGCGCACGCCGACCTTCTGCAACCCGCCCGTGTGTGCTTCGTTCCGATAGCCCCACGCGCCGTTCCACGCATAGACATCAGGAACACCGCTCACGAGGTCGCCAAACGCATCGAACACAGGCGCACGCTGCACTGGCTCACCGACACTTGCCGTCGCCGCCAAGTCGCCACGCCAAGTCCAATACTGGCTCACACCACCACGCTGTAGCAAGTTCGCTCCATACACCATCGATAGCCCGTTTGCCGCGTCATTCTCAGTCTGCTACGAACTATCCTTAACTAACATAATAGATACCCGTACACTGAATACCGACTCTAATAGTTCGCGGTAAAAGGGGTACGAGCACCTCATCGAGACGCCTAATCCAAGTCCACCTATCCACATCGTGATACAAAAGAACGCAAGGAGCGCGAACTCTTGGAAACTGAACTGCTCCCCCAGCAAGGAAGCAGCCACAAAGGCAACTACTCCAAGTAGCAAGCTAAATAACCATCCAGGAACACTAATCTCGAGAAGCACCCTCTGGAAGGTATGCTGCCTGCTGTCGGCTCTCGAAGCGCACGCCATAGCATACCCAATCCAAAAAAGTGCAGCGAACCCAACTACCCATACGGAATCTTGCCAGTACACAAAACTGCGTTCAGTCCACGCGACTCTGGCAACCAACGCGCCCAACGACGCGACTGAGACAGCAATAAAGCCGACGAGAAATTTTGCTCTGCTGTTTTGCATTCGACCACCTCCTCTCAGGGTTCAGGGGAATGACCTGAACCCTGAGAACCTGTGCGCAGGAGCTATCATTCCACTTTCTTAAGCATAACTATGAGCTTCCACCCTCGTACTAGATAGCCCGCAGCGCCCGCGACGCCTCCTAGTGTACCCGAAATTACGTAGTCCTTAGCGGGGTCGTTGAAGGGTACTCTGTCTTCATAGTAGTCCCTGACCGCCTGGAATGCCAACCCTATAGCAACACCCACTAAGATAGGCAGTAGGATTTGTCCTGTTGGATCCACGAAGTGCAACGGTTCGTTTCCACAGTACCCGTACCTGTTCAGCGTCAGTGGCTCGTAAGGCGTACCCAACCACGGATCCTTCTGCAAGAACCGCCCAGTCGCAGGGTCGTACCAACGCACGCCGACCTTCTGCAACCCGCCCGTGTGCGCCTCATTCCGATAGCCCCACGCGCCGTTCCTGCTGTAGGCAACTACGCCTACTACAGGTTCAGCCGTAGTATACCTCGCACTTACTGAACAGAGGCTATTACTCATCCCGTTTCTCCCTCCGAGACTGAGGTGCATCTTTACCGTTCCCTGAACACGGCTTGTCGTGCATTCGCTGACGCGGTGGAACCTCCAACCTGACCTCACGGCCTGCCTCGTCTAAACATACCAGCACTACTGGTTCACCACGAGAGAAATAAGCATAGAGATGATTCCAAAAATCCTCGATAGTAAAGTCTTCTGGTAAGCCCAGAATCCGAACCAGTGAATATTTGAGGCTATCACGCCCCTCGTAACTGGATGGTTCGATGGGATGGTCGTTGACGCGATAGTAGGACAGCCATTCGCAAACCTGAAGTTCAACCTCAAAATCATCTTCCTTGTCACCTGAACCTGATGCAAAGTTAAACCCAAGCGGGAGATAATGCATCAATACCGCTATAATCCTGTCTGACGGAAGTAGCTGAAAGGCAACTTCGCGTTCTTGCTCTCCACAGCGAACCCGCAGCCGAGCAGTTTCAGTAAAAGGGTTCGCTAACAGTCTACTCAGGACTTTTGCCAATGACTCGCTCGGAGGAATGTCTTGCGGGGGGACTCGTATCCCGTTGACTGAAAGAACAACGCATTCATCTGTCAGCCCTGCTCGCGCAGCGCGTGATCGAGGGATAGTACCTGCGAGTATGCCCAGATTTCCATCAAAAAATATATTGACATTTGTGAATACGGGTGATGGAACATTGACATGTATCTTAGGAGCTTCTCTTCTTCTCCTCAGATACACGCGTTTTTCGCGATCTATAATCCAATCATAGAAAATCATTTCTAAGCTGCCGATGATTAGGTAAGGGCGTTCTCGGGTTGTGATCGAAATAAGCTCATAACTGAGTGGGTTTTGTCCGATTTTCACAGGCGGGAAAAGCTTGGCAACATCGAAAAATTCCTTCTCTCCTTGGGAGTCAATCTCTGAAATGTCTGGCACATACTGCTTGTATACAGAGAAAGGCACCACGAGACCACCGTTCCACCCACTGTCCAAGAGTGCAGTCCACTCTTTATTGCCAATTTTTAGGCGAATGAATGGGAGACGATCCTTAGACTGTGCAGTCACTTCCTGCCATTCATTCAACACAAACTGCGTGTCTGAGACAATTATTTCTCTTGTACTGTAGGAAATCTTCAGAAAGAATGCTCCAAACGCATCCATTCCTATAATGCCTGCAACCTCAACCAACTTCCCTCCCACAGCCACTATTAGGGGGCTTTCGTCTGCCGAAAGTACAAAGGCTGTGCCCTTCAGCTCGATAGTCAGCCTTTCGTTTATGCGTAAGGTAATCTCTGGAATCCTGTATCCACCGCGAATGGCGCTATGCTCCGAAAAACTCGTCCATTTCTCTTTGTCATACTCTACACCCAGTCTTTTCGCCGACTCTTGGTACAAAAGCGATACCGAAGAGCCTGTGTCAAAAATAAACCATTCACTTTCTTGATTTTCGTTCACTTTAGCCTGCAAACAAATGTATCCACTTAGGGTATCTATTTCAAAGCGTATGGGAATGCGAAACTCGATTGAGAACGAGATGTGAACAGACATAAATATGCTCGCAGCAATCATTATCAATCGTGCCGTTTTCATGGAAGTTCTCCTCCTCTGTTGCGGTAGGCGCAAGCAAATGCGCCTACCGCGATGTACCCAGAACTATCGTGGAAGTGTTACACCTCCTCTGAAGATAATGCGCCCGCCTCTTCCACGCTCGTACTCCCATCCAACACTAATCGTACCACGAGGTTCTCCACCGGTCTTGATGGGAGATTCATATGTGATTGAACCTCCTTGCAGACCGCCGGGTACAGTAATAGTTGCCTCAGCTTTGAGATTTCCGTCTTCAACTGTGGCTGTGGCAGTCACACCGTTCTCACCGATGCCTATCTCAAACTCGATGCGTGTACCAGGACGTCTATCGTCTCCTTCCCCCTGCGGCGGCGTTGGGGTTCCCTGATTGCCCTCCTGTGGCGGCTTTGGCGAGAAGGGCAGAGCCAACATGTCCTCATGACTACGCGGCGGTCTGAACGTAATCTCCCCAAACGGGTGATCATTCCCAATTGCCGCATAGCCCCCGATGTCCACCATCACCACAGGGTTGTTGAACGCAAACACATACGGGTTGAGCGAGACAGGCGAACGCGGCGTGCCCAACCACGGATCCCTCTGCAAAAACCGCCCCACCGCAGGGTCGTACCAGCGCACGCCCACCTTCTGCAACCCGCCCGTGTGTGCTTCGTTCCGATAGCCCCACGCGCCGTTCCACGCATAGACATCAGGAACACCGCTCACGAGGTCGCCAAACGCATCGAACACAGGCGCACGCTGCACTGGCTCACCGACACTTGCCGTCGCCGCCAAGTCGCCACGCCAAGTCCAATACTGGCTCACACCACCACGCTGCAGCAAGTCCAACCCGTACACCATCGGTATCCACTCGTTCCCGCGTCGCTCCGCAACCAGCGTATCGCCGACATACGCATACTCCACCACAACGCCTGACACGCCGTCCACCGTCCGCACACGACGACCCGCACCGTCGTACTCATAGGATACCTCGACTTGGCATTCCCTATGTCGAGACAGAGACCCTGTAGAGTCCAACAGCGCGCTTGATCCCACGAAATGTCCAGCCCAAGACATACAGCCGACCTGCCTCGTTCACCGTCAGCCACTGCACTTGCGACTTTGGAATCAAATCCCGTAGCACACCACCTCGTCCGTTCAACTGTACACGCCAACTCAGCGAGCCATCTGCTCGTGTGCGCGCTACCTCGGTGATAAGCGTTTGCGCTTCCTTAATATACCATTTGCGTGCCCAATAGAAGCTGTTCCAATGGTCCGCGCCGAAAAGATACCACGACATATTCGGTGCAGAGCTTCCCTCCGCCAGTGCGGCGGGCATCTCTACGCGTCGAACTTCCTCCGAAGGAGTACGCGGTGCGTCACCCTGACACCAGATACGCCCTTGCTTATCTGCCGCAAAGCCGACTATTCCCTCCAGTCGGCTCAAAGGCTCGCCTGCAGGAGAGTAGAGATACAGTCGCTCGTCTTCGTGAATGAGTAGCGAACCGTCGCGACGCACTGCCAACCGATAGGGCGGTCCGCCTGCGAACTGGTCAGTTCGCTCGCCGAACCCGCCCCCAAAACGCTTGAGCAAGCTCCCTTGCAGGTTCAGCAAGGCTACCGTGTAGTCGGACAGGAACACATACAGGCGGTTCTGGGGAGCGAAGGCGACGCCCCAGAACTCAGTCTGGTCGCTCAAAGGCGCACGGAGGAGGCGTTTGGAGCGTCGCTTCAAGTCGAGCAGGAGCAGGTTGGCGTCGTTGCAAATGGCTATTCTGTCTCCTGAGGAATCGACGGCGAAGGGGTATCCCGCGCCGTCGTACTGGATAGGAGGCACAGCGAACTGTCCCGCTGCGCGCCCCTTGTCTGCCTTCAGTAAGGTGTCTACCTGCACAATCGGCTCGCGCATAATGTTCCCTCCCTCAAAGGAAAACTTTATGCCTATAAAACTTAGGCTTCTGACCGCGGCGAACCTTTCTCCAATCGCGCTCGGAAACTCCATTCTTCCTACCAGCGTCAATCATTCGGTGGTTTGATGGGTCGGTGACAATTCCTACATGCCCGTGTCCGCCATAGTCATCAGAGGGTTCCCAGTAGATAATATCTCCAGGTTGAGGATCTGTCACTTCTACAAAATCGTCAGGAGGCCATTGTTTTGTAGTAGTGTACGGATATCTAAGTCCGACCTCTGTGTACACTCTATGTACGAAATTCGAGCAATCTATACCGCGACAACTGCGGCCACCCATTTCGTACGGAACGCCTTTCCACTTTCGAGCGGCTTTCACGATGTCTGCCTGGGTGGGCTTTTCGCCGTCAATATCAACCAACTGCAGAGGGTCGTTCAAACAATACCCGTACCTATTCAGCGTCAGCGGCTCATAGGGCGTACCCAACCACGGATCCTTCTGCAAGAACCGCCCAGTCGCAGGGTCGTACCAGCGCACGCCCACCTTCTGCAACCCACCCGTGTTCGCCTCGTGCCGATAGCCCCACGCGCCGTTCCACGCATACACATCAGGGCTGCCGCTCACCACATCGCCAAACGCATCGAACACAGGCGCACGCTGCACTGGCTCACCGACACTTGCCGTCGCCGCCAAGTCGCCACGCCAAGTCCAGTACTGGTTCACTTCGCCACGCTGCAACAGGTTCGCGCCGTACACCATCGGTATCCACTCGTTCCCACGACGCTCGGCAACCAGCGTATCGCCAACATACGCATACTCCACCACAACGCCCGACACGCCATCCACCGTCCGCACACGACGACCTGCGCCGTCGTACTCATAGGATACCCCAGCCGACGCGCCCGCACGACGCACGCTCACCAAGTTGTCCTCCGCGTCATAACTCATCTGCCAAGTCACACCGTCCCAGACACGCTCCGTCACATTCCCGTTCGCATCGTGTATCCACGATTGACCATTCGCCGTCGCCACACGGTTCGCATCGTCGTAAGTCAGCGTATCGGTGCGCGTTTGACCATCCACTGTACGCACCCGCTGCAGCCGATTGCCCACCAAGTCGTACGAATACTCAATCGCATACGACGCAGTAGACGCCCCAGTCCCAGCCGTGCGCACCTCGCGCACCAACTGCCCTTGATGGTCATAAGTATACTCCACCGTCGCCCACAACGCGCCGTTCCAATACTCGCGTGTGCGCCACACGCGTCCCAGCCCGTCGCGCTCGTACTCCTCGCGTCGCCACTCCAGCAGCACTGGATGACGCTCGCCTGCTTCCGACAGCTCCGACGCCACAGTGTACCGAATGCGCTCCAACTCGTCGGTCGCGCGCCCGTTCACTGTGCGGTAGTGATAATACTCGCGCTCGGCGTCGCCGTCCCCGCGCGGACGCGCCACATACCACAACCGCCCGTGCGCGTCGTAGTGATACTTGGCGACCAGTGCGCCGTCGCGCTTGACCTCGTCCAACTCGCCCGTATACGCCTTGTAGGTATACTCCACAACCGTACCATCAGGCAAAGTCAGCGACTTGAGCTGCCCCGTCGTCGGATAGTAGTCGTACCCGACCTGCCACGCCGTCTGCCACTGACCGTCAACCACTCGCTCCCGACGCTCGCTCTCCAGAAAGCCCGACTCGTCATCGTATGTCCACACCGTGCGTCCTGTGGCGTCCGTCATCTCGGTCATCTGCCCGTTCAGGTTGTAGCGGTACACCACCACGCTGCCGTCGGGCAAGTCCTTCTGCCGCAGCCGACCCCAGCTGTCGTAATGGTAGGTAATCGTCTGCCCGTTCGCGTTCGTGCTACTAAGTGTCCAGCCCAGCACGTTGCGCTCGCTGCTGTCAGTATACCCCAGCGCGTCAGCAACACTGGTCAGCTGCCCCCACTGGTCGTACCCGTAGGTCGCCGTCCACTTGCCGCGCGCGTCCTTGACCCGATGCAACTGCCCGTTTTGCCAGTACAGTTCGGTCTCGGCATAAAACGGCGCTTGCCCGCGATGCGACACGCCTGCCAACTGGCGCACGCGCTCCAAGCGCCCCTCGCCTGAGGCGTCGTAGACATAGCGCAGGCGGTCAAAGCCTGTCGGCGTCAGGTCATCGCGCACCCACTCCAGCAGGTTTTGCGCGTTCCACCCCATTCGCACCGTGCGCCCTGCAGGGTCGGTGACCTCGCGCACATTTCCGCGCGTGTCGTACAGATAGCGCCACTCCGCGCCGCTGGGCGCGCGTTGCCACAGCAGCCGAAAGGTTGTGTTGTCCCAGCCAAAGCGCGTCAGACGACACGCGCCGTCCGCCTGCACTGCCAAGCGTCCGTAGGCGTCATACGCGAAGGTCGTGCGGGCGCCGCCTGCCTCATAGGTGCGGACACGCGAGTAGCCCCACAAGTCGCAAATCCCTTCTGTATCGCCCCCGCCTGCGAAAAGCCCGCCTGAGGTCACATAGCCTGTCCACTCGTCGTCTTGGTAGCTGAAGCGCACTGTGCGCCCCATCAGGTCGGTAATCTGGAGGAGCGTGCTGCCGCTGTGAACGAACTGAAGCACAGCGCCCGACGCTTCCGTGTTGCCCTCGTACACCAAGTCGGGCATTTGAACGCGCTCCAGTTGTCCTGTGGCGTCGTAATGGAGCGTCCACACGCGCCCCAGCGGGTCGGTAATCGTGCGCAGGCGTCCGTTCTGGTAGCCAAACTGCAGCGTGCGCCCTGTGGCGTCGGCGACCTGCTGCAGCGTGCCGTCGGGGTTATAGCTCAGCGTCAGCGCGCGGTTGCGCGTGTCGCGGATTTCCAACAGCCGCCCTGTGGCGTCAAAGTACCATTTCATCTGATTACGGCGGGTGAGCCGAAAGCGTCCGTCGTCCAGCCGTTCCAAAATATCATCCACGCCGCGCATCGAGATACCCGCGCCCCGAATGGCGTCGCCTTGCCAGTAGAAGGTATGGAGCCGTCCGTCGGGTTCGTGGAGGTTCACCGTGCGATAGGCTCTGCCGAGCCAGGTGAGTGTGCCTGCGTCTTGGATGGAGGCGAGGAAGCTGTGCCGCCAGCCTGTGCCGAGTGCGGTAGTGCGGGCGTCTTGGCTGTTGTAAAAGAGCGTGAAGGTGACATCAGGACCCTTGCCGCTCCAGCCTGTGAGAGTGAACATCAGCATCAGGTTGCCGTTGGCAGGGTTGGCGACGCCGTAGGGGACAGGGAACGCGCCTTGCCACGGGTAGGGCGCGCCTGTGCCTGACGGCGCGGGTGGGAACAGGCGTGCGCGGATGCCGCCGCCGAAGTCGCTGTTGTCGACAGGGTCTTGGAGGGACACGAGCGCGAGTTTCGCGAGGGTCGGAGCAAGGGGCAGAGCGGTTCTAAGCAGGGTGAGCCAGTCAACGCGATGACTATTGTCAGTATTTACCCCCCCCCCGTTTCGGGTTGTGGCGTTCCAGTTCGGCGGCGACGCCGAAAGTTGGGGGCAGGGTTAGCGACACCGTAAGCGCGAAAGCGACCGTTTTGCCAATCACTGTGCGCCCTGATTGGCGCAGAGTTCTGAGTGTAAGTCTCATCACTGTACCTCCCATTCAAAGCCTGTCCCAGCAGGCGATATAATTATAGCACGCAATTGCCGATTTGTCAAGGGGTGGCGAGGGAATTTGGGTCGAATTCGCGCCGCCTTGCCAAAGCCGCATTTGGAAGCTAATGAGCAGCCCCTTCCGATGCATCCTGGATGAGGTATCCTATACCCTCGGAGGATGAGAGCGATGGCGCTTACACAGACGCAGCAGTTTCAGTCTGGCATGGGGCTGACCACCACGAAAGCCCCGTTTATCGAGGTCGCCCGCAGCCGCGGCGAGCTTTATATCGAGCAGCCCTACGAGCTGTATTCGGAGGAGAACCACGAAGTGTGGCGACGCCTGGCAACGCTACGCCACCGATCTGAATCAGTTCTCATCTTTGCTGGAGCTTGGGCCGCGGGCAAGTTATCCCCGCAGCCCTTCGCTTAGTGCTTCCACTTGATTGTGCAGCCCACAGGCGGCACATGGGAGACATGCGGGATGTCGTTCTCCAGTAGGCTGCGAATGGCGTCTCGCAGGTACTCGTGGCGCACTTGGTTCGGATGCTCCCAGTTGTCATCGAGCCGTCCGTGATACTTCAGGTCGCGCTCCTCGTCGAACACGAAAAACTCAGGCGTGCGCGAAGCTTTGTAAGCGCGTGCAACCGACTGAGTCTCGTCGAACAGGTACGGGAACGGGTAGTTCTTCTCTTGGGCGACGCGCTGCATGTTCTCGAAGCTGTCTTCGGGGTACTGGGTTGGGTCGTTCGAGTTAATTGCCACGAATGCTACGCGGCCTTTGAATTCGTTCGCGAGTTGAATGACGCGGTCTTCGTATGCCTTAACATACGGACAGTGGTTGCACCAGAAAAAGAGCACCAGCACAGGTTTGTCGGCAAAGTCCTTGAGCGAGTAGGTCTTGCCATCAACGCCAGGCAGCTGAAAGTCATATGCCGAGTGACCGATTTCCATAGCTATCACCTCCTCAGGGAATGTGTTGCGCAAAGCGGCACGCAGCGTTGTGAGCGAGGGCAAAGGCGACGGTCGCCCATCTTCGTGCTGGAACACGCGACAGGTGAGGCGGTAGGGCAAGTGGGGTTGCGGCTGCACTTCACGCCCGTCGATACGGATGGTGGGTGACCCCACGAACCGATGCTGCTCCGCTTGCGCCTGCGTGTCGATGCGAATCAGTTGAATGTCGGCGTGAATACCCTCTAACGCTAGCGCGTCACGGATCAGCTCCAGCGCACGCTCGTGCGAGGGGCACTCTGGATAATACAGCAGCTCAATTCGCATCATCCGCCTCCTAAGTTATTTTACCCGACGGCTCGGCTTGAACATCTGCAGCATGCGGTTGGTCACCAAGAACCCGCCCACCACATTGATAGTTGCCAACGCGACCGCAAGCACGCCCAGCACTGCGCTGAGGGTAGTGTGCTGGGCGCCCGCCGACAGAATTGCGCCGATAATCGTGATGCCCGAAATCGCGTTCGAGCCCGACATCAGCGGCGTGTGCAAGGTCGGGGGCACTTTCGTAATCACCTCGAAGCCCAAAAAAATCGCCAATACAAAGACCGTTAGCGCTGCGACAAATGCCTCCATGCCCTACAAGATACCCCAAAGGAGCCCCCGCGTGCGCGGGGGCGATTGGGCTCATCTTGAGTTGCTGGCTCAAGCCGTTTCGTGCACTCGAAGCGCGACACGCACATCTCCGTGAACAGTTTCCAGCAGGAGGGTTCCCGCACCGTCGCCTGCCACACCCGTGTAGTGGCTGCGTCCTGCATCCACTTCCCGACACTCCAGCGCGTTCTCGATATCGCCCGCAGTGGTGCGCAGCTGCACACGGCAGTCGTTGCCGTCGGGCAGCTCCACGAGAATATCTCCCTTCACAGCGGTCAGTTGCACCTCGCCCTGCACAGGCAACGCCAGGTCTAACCGAATATCGCCACGCACAGTTTCCCCAGTGAAATTTCGGGCAGTGATGCACTTGGTTTCGAGGTCGCCATTAGTAAGTTGTAGGCGCACCGTATCTGCCTGCAAGTCGTGCAAGGAGGCATCGCCGTTGACAGTGGTGATCTCGATGCGCTCGCCTTGCAGGTCATGGATTGTAATGTCACCGTTGATGGTCTCCAGGGTTGCGTTGCCACGAATATGGCGCAGTGTGATGTCGCCGTGCGGGGTGCGCAAGTCGATCGAGCCGTCGAGCTTTTCGACTTCGAGGTCGCCCTTGTGTTCCAGGTGCACGCGCAGGTTCACTTGGCGTGGCAGGCGCAGGCGCAGGTTCACCTTCTGGCGCAGATTGTCGTCCAGCTTGGGCGCGGTGATGCGCACGCCCGCATCGGTCTGCTCGATGGTCAGGCTATAGCGCTGCTTGGCGTCCTCCACGCTCTGTTGGGAAGCTCCCCGCAGGCGGATGTCGGCTTCGACCCGTCCCCCGTCGAAACCGCCTGTGATGTGGATGTCGCCTGCGGGGAGGTCGATGGACAGCGATTGCCCCCCATCTATCGCGAAGTCCATCGTCTGCTGCAATTCGGTCTCGTATTTGCCCCACCGTCCCAAGGACCAGTCGCCTGTTTCCAGCTCGTGGAGGGTTTTGCGCAGTTCATCGAGTCCGCGCTGGGTCTGTGCGCGCACGCTTTGTCCAATTTGTTGCCAGTTGACGCTGCGCACGGCTTGCCCTGTGGCGCGCACGGTCTCTTCTACCGCGCGCAGGATCTGGTCGAACAGTCCCCGCGCAGCGTTCGCGCCGCCGTTGCTGCTAAATTGGCTCGACTCGCGTGCAGACCGCGTTTCAGCGGGCGCAGGCTCATAGAGCGCGTCGATAAGATCGACCGCCTCTTCGGGCGTTACTGTGCCTTGCTGCATCAGGTTCAGGATCCGAAGCATTGTCTGTTGTCGTTCGGTCATGAGTGGTACCTCCTCCTTCAGCGCAGGGTGCGCAGTTTGCGTGCTGCCTCCTCGGCGGTGATAGCACCCTGCTCCAGCATATCCAAGATTTGGCGTCGCTGCTCAGCGAAGTGTCCGTTCAGGTCTTGCGTCGTTGCAGGGGTCAGCCCCAGCGCCAGCAGCAGCGCATCTAGCTTGTTGCGTGCTGTAGGATAACTAATCCCCAGCTCGCGTTCGACACCCGCCAGCATCCCGCGGTTGCGCAGAAACACCTCCAGAAACTGCAGTTGCTCCTCGTCGAGCTGGCTAAAGCGGTTCGGCGCGAAGTGCCCTTGGATCGTCACCCCGCACGCTTCACAAGCAACCTGCGTCACTGCCAGCTTGCTGCTGCAGATGGGGCAGCGCGTCGGCTGAGCATACGGCTTTTTCATAGCACCCTGATGATACCCCACTCGGATCAAAAAAGTCAAGTGGATGCCCGACGAAAAATCAGAATTTTTTAGGCTTGGCTGGAAAATCCTGAATGGGCACCGCCGCCTCCGTTGTTTTTTGGTGTCTAAAAACGGCTGAGGGGTGAGTGAGCGTTGCTGGCGTGTTTGTCAGCCGATTGCTCGACGGAAGAGCACAAGCGCGATTAGTGCCAGTGCGGTGGCGACACCGTACAGAATGAGTACCGTTTGGCGTTGGTTCAAGCCACGCGCCAGCAGCTGATGGTGAATGTGCCGTTTGTCGGGTTGGTAAATTGGCTGTCTGCTGAATGCGCGGCGCACAACTGCCCACGCAGCATCCAAGATGGGCAAGCCGAACACCAGAATCGGGATTGCGATTGCGAAGGCGGTCGCGGTCTTGAACGCGCCGATGACAGACAGCCCACCGAGCATGAAACCGAGAAACTGGGCGCCGCCTGTACCCATGAAAATCCGCGCGGGGTTGAAGTTATGGCGCAGGAAGCCGCTTGCTGCCCCTGCGATAGCGGCGGCGGCAATCGCAATAAGCCAGTTGGGATAGGGCTGATCCAGGAGGTCGGCTGCCTGTAGTGCCATGAGCGCAAGCGTCAGTGCAGCGATAGCGCTGACTCCCGCTGCCAGTCCGTCTAATCCGTCAATGGTGTCCATCGCCTTGCTTACGACGAAAATCCAGAGTGCGGTGATGGGGATGGTCGTGACGCCTAACGGAACCCACTGCGCCTCGCTGAAGTTGCCCCCGATGGGCGCTGCGAAGCCTTCAATCTGCACTCCGAACGGTTGCACCGCCAGCCCTGCCAGCAGCAACACGCTCATCTGCACCAGTGGGGGGAGCGGCTTTTTGTCGTCTACCATTCCCACGACCAGCACACCCGTGCCAACCAGTAGCAGCCCGAGAAACTGGAACGCGCGCTCCAGAAATACCGTGTCGGAGGGCGCAAGCATGTAGAGCCGTAGGAACCCTGCTAACAGCCCAACCGCCACACCAAGATAGATTGCAAGCCCACCCCAGCGTGGGATAGGCTCAATGTGGACGCGTCGGGAGTCGGGGATGTCCATCGCGCCGACCCGGATGGCGAACTGGCGTACCCACGGAGTAATCCAATAGGTCGTCGCCAACGCTAACAGAAACACCCCAGTGATCGTCTTCATCGCTTTGGTCGAAACGGCGTCAAATCCACTGCTGCGATTGTACCTTCCTGATACCGATGCAGCACCACTTCGGCTTCGGCGAACAGTTCCAGTGCGAAAGGGTCTGGGTAGTTGCCCTCGAAGACCACGCGCTGGATGCCCGCGTTGATAATCATTTTCGCGCAGTGGTTGCACGGCTGGCAGGTCACATAGAGGGTTGCACCGCGGGTCGAGACACCGTTCAAGGCTGCCTGCAGAATGGCATTCTGCTCCGCATGGAGGGCGCGAATACAGTGCCCTGCGACGATGTGACAACCGACTTCAGTACAGTGCGCCAGTCCGATGGGCGCACCGTTGTAACCGGTTGCCAAAATGCGCTTGTCCAACACGATCACAGCGCCGACCCTTCGACGAGGGCAGGTGGCTCGAGTAGCGACCATCTGTGCAATTTGCATAAAATACTCATCCCAACTGGGGCGGTTCATAAGCAGAGAATACCCGATATCAGTGTGTGTAGGCTCAGGACGCAAGCAGACCGAGTCGGGCATGCGCATAAGGTATAATTCCTATTTGGAAGCGAGTGGCTGGAGCAGATGTGGAGCGGAGCGCCATGCGATGCGTTATCTGGTGGGTTGTTCTGATCGGAGTTGCGCTCTCTGGTTGTGGACGCTCGCAGCAGCAGGTGCAGCCTCAGAAAAGCCTTTTGGAGCAAGGCATCCAGAAGCTGGAAGGGCGCGACTACGATGGCGCAGCAGCACTGTTCAGGCAGTATGTGGAGCAGTCGCGAAACCTCGTTGTCGCCTTGCAAGAAGTTCGCTACGCATACATGGCGCGCCCTGAACGCCCTGCTGAGCAAGCGTATCTTTTTCTCGAGCAGTACGCATCGCGCGTGGACGCTATTCCCAACAAAATAGACCGTGCGGGCTACTACCAAGTGATGGGTACGCTTGCGTTCCTTGCGGGTAGGCGTGACGAATATCCTGCGTGGTTCGAGAAGGCGATTCAACTGGATCCCCAGAACCACCTTGCGATGAATGACTATGCCTACGCGCTGGCGGAAGATGGGCGCGCGCTGGAGAAGGCACTGCAGCTGGCACGACGCGCGATAGCCATCAAGTCGAATGTAGGCGCGTACCACGACACACACGGGTGGGTGCTCTATAAACTGGGGCGATACGACGAGGCGCTGCGCGAGCTGCGCTTTGCAGTGCAGATAGCACCCGACACACCCGAACTGCGCTACCACCTTGCCGCCGTGTACGCGAAGCTCGGACGCACCGAAGACGCGCTCGTCGAGTTGGAAAAGGCGCTCGCGCTCCGCCCTGGACATGAGCCGTCGCTACGCTTGCGCAAAGCGCTTCTCGGCAAACAAGGGACGCGTTAGACCCGCCGCTCTGAAGCGCCCTAACGCGGGAAACTCTGCGAAGTCCATCAAAACTGCACAGCTGCCTGAAGATACCAGCCTGCTCGCGTGGTCGGTGCATCGGCATCCCGCATGCGACTGGCACGATACTGCAAGCCGACAACGCTCCGCTCAGACGCCTGATACCCTACTGTGAGCCCCAACTGGTAGCCTCGCGCGCCGCTGCGATACTCGTGAAATCGACGGAAGGTCGCGTAATCCACCCCATACAGCCATCTACCTGCCTCGTGTTCGACCCGCGCGTACAGACCGATGCGATTTGCACCAATCGGGTGCCCCATCGGCAGCTGTTTGTAGGCGTAAGCGTAGCGCGGTGCATGACCCGAGCTATCGTAGACTCCGCCAGTGGCGGTTCCGTCGGCACGCACAACCTCCACGATGAGGCGCGTGTGCGCGGTCGGATACAGGCGTGCGCCGATGAGCGTTGCCACCTTACGCGGTGTAATCGACGAACCGCCCAGCGCATTGGGCGCACGCAAATCGTCCAAGAGCCAGAAGAGGTAGAAGCTGTTGTGCGCGTCCAGCTTGTAGACGATCCCCACTTCTGCCAGGTAATTGAACCAGCCCGACGCGCGGCGCGAATCGCTGTACCATTTTTGATACAAATAATAGGGTATAATTTGGCTCACGACGCCTTCGGGAAGCGTCAGTGCCTTGAACGCTTCTGCAAGGGCGAGCGTCCAGTGTGTCCCGAAGTTGCGCTCGAGACGGCGCGCCCCCCACCAAGTCGGTGCGCCTGCTTGCTTAAACTGGCTGAAAAACTGTTCGAATCGCCACTGCCCCAGCAGCGGAATGCGCACGGGGAACTGCACCATGGCATAGGGTACGGCGGGCATTTCATCGTTGACCAGCATCCCGCCGCTGTAGCCGCCCAGCCACCGCAGCGTGCCATAGCCCATTCGCCAGCGGATTGCCCCTGTTTGAAGCGTCAGCGTCGCGTGCGGCACGGTATCGAAGGCGCTAGCGTTTTCCCCTTCGCGACGGCGCCAATCGCTCCAGACCACTTCTAATAACGCGTGCGTTGTGATGACCCATGTGCCGACCGCGTAGTAGGCTGCGCTCGCAGTGCGCCATTCGCTGCGGTTGGGGAACGCGAACGCTTGGAGTTCAACACTGAGCCACTGCGTCTGCTCGGGCAGTGCTGCCGCCTCTCCGAGCTTCCACCGAATGACTTGAACAAGCGCGGACGGCTCGGCAGGCAGCACGCGCATCAATTCGTCCGCACTGCGGGGCATGCGCAGCAGCGTAGAGGGCGTAGGACTTACGCGCGCAAGGTAGAAATAGAGCGGGTCGTCGCGCGAGGGCAGTTGCTGGGCAACACACGCGCCTACCATTGCCACGCCCGCAACGATAATCGCACGCCAACGCGCAAGCGAGCCACCACGCAGCATCCCGCGCCAAACTCGTGACCATCCCATCGATTGTCGCTTGCGAGCAACAGCGCGGTCGCCGCGACGCCCAGAAAAACAGACTACCCGTGTACGGCAACGCATTTCGCTATCTCGCACTGTGTAGTGTACCCACTTTGCCACCAGCCGTCCTATTGCTTTCCAAACACCTATCGGGTATCCTTTAGGTAGGAGGCTATCCTTATGCCGTATGTTATCACGGAACCTTGTATTGGTGTGAAGGACAAATCGTGTGTGGCAGTCTGCCCCGTCGACTGTATCTACGAGGGGGAAGACCAGCTGTACATTCATCCGGATGAGTGTATCGACTGCGGGCTTTGTGAACCCGAGTGCCCCGTGAACGCTATCTATGCCGACACGGAAGTGCCTCCCGAATGGCGACATTACATTGAGAAGAACGCAAACTTCTTCAAGCAGAAATAAAGGCTGGTTCTGGGGCGCTCTGGCGGCAATTGGAGGGCTTCACCTGCTTGCGCTGTCCCAAGTGCTTTGCGCGATTCCTCTGCGGGCAGACAGCGACACGGCAGTCATGCTGGACGCCGTGCGGCAGCATGGCGCGCTGCGCTGGCTTGCAGGGGATTGGCTACTGGAGAACGGGTTTTATCGCCCGATAAGCAGTCTCTCAATTGCGTTGGATCATGCCCTCTATGGCGAGGCGGGGGCAGGCTTCCGACTTACGAACTGGCTGCTCATGCTACTGACCGCGTTAGGGTTATGGTCGCTCGCCCGCGCGTATGCACAGTTGGTGGGCAACCGTTTCGCGGAGTGGCTGGCGCTTGGCGCAGGCGTTGCGCTGAGCCTGCAACAGATTGGATTGACGAGCCGTATGGAGCACTGGTCGGCGTGGTGGTTCGTGGCAGCCAGCGTGACGGTGGTGTGGGGGCGAGCAATTGTAGGTAGCAAGCCCAACTTCAACCTGCGACGGCTTGCGCAAGCAATTCGAAACACCATCTTGGGGAACCTCAACGCTCGGGCACATGCCTACCCTCTCCTGTTGGGGGCAGTCGGCGCGATGTTCTGGGGGTTCGACTGCCTGCTCAGCGGAGCATACACACGCCTAATTGTTTGGATACCTTCGCGCACAGCACTACTGGGCACGATGTTCAGTGTGTGGGCGATGTACGCGCTGTTGCGAGGCGTGCGATGGCGTCGTTGGAGCTGGCTCGTGCTTGGCGGCGTGCTCTATTTACTCGCGTTGGGCAGCTATGAGCAGCCGATTATGCTGGTGCCGATGGTGGGCGCACTGGCAGTTTGGCAGCGACGCGCTTGGGGCATCTGGAGTATGCGCATGTTCGCGATGACAGCCCTATGTGGAGCGCTGATACTCGCGCTGCGCGTCGCACTGCTACCTATGGAGTTGTCCGCTTATCAAGACCAACAGCTGCGGAGCAGTCTTTCAGGTCCTTTAGATAGCTATCTCACCGAGATATTCCCCCCAGCAGCGCAGTGGCAATATTGGCGTTCTGTTGGCGCGCACCTCGAGGTGTTGCTGGTGGACGCGACTGGATGGGATTACCTGCTGGGGAATGTACTGTTTTTGGGTGTCTTAGCAGCTGTGTGGTGTTGGCGTGGGCTGTTGGGAGGCGCATGGCTGTGGCACGCGCTCGCGTTTGTGCCCATGGCGTTCCTGCATCCCTTTGAACACTACATGTACCTGCCTCAGTGTGGCGAGACGCTTGTGGGCGTTGGGCTTATCGCTTGGGGCGTTGAACAGTTCGGCGCGATCTTTAAACGCGAAGCGCACACCAGCTTGCCATCCGAAAGGGTACATTCTCATGCGTGAACGGCAGCGCGAAGGGACAGGTATCGCGACAGCACCTATTGGGGAGGCAGCCGACAAGGTCGCTTCGGGAGGACGCAGATGAGAATCGTTTTGGCAGGCGGTACAGGGTTTATCGGCAGAGCGATGGTGGAGGCGTATCGGACGCAGCACCAGTTAGAGGTGTTGACGCGCAGCCCTGATGTGGCGCGTTTGCCTGAAGGCGTGCATGCCATCGGGTGGGATGGTGCGACGTTCGGCGCATGGGCAGACAGGCTCGATGGCGCAGATGCTGTGATTAACCTCGTGGGCGAGAGCATCGCGCAGCGGTGGACACCTGCGGTTAAGCAGCGTTTATGGGACAGCCGCGTGCGGACAACCGAACTGCTGATACGAGCAGCCCAGCACGCGCGGACACCTCCACGCATCTGGCTACAAGCGTCAGCCATCGGCATCTATGACCAGAGCCCTGCCACTACCGCCGATGAGTCGAGCCTGCCCGCCAGCGGCTTTCTGGCAGACTTGGGGAAAGCGTGGGAAGCAGCGGCGCAGCCGATTGAATCGTTGGGCGCGCGCCTGTGCTATATGCGGATTGGGGTCGTGCTGGGGCTGGAGAGTGGCGCGTTGCCTCAGATGCTCACCCCGTTCAAGCTCGGCGTCGGCGGACCGATTGGGTCGGGGAAGCAGTGGCTCTCGTGGATTCATTTAGACGATGTGGTCGGCGCGGCGGCGTTTTTGCTGGTGCGCGACGACCTATCGGGCGCATTCAACTTCACAGCACCGCAGCCTGCTCCGATGGACGAGTTCGCTAAGACGCTGGGGCGCGTGCTGCTGCGCCCTGCGATTGTCCGTGTGCCCGCGTTCGCCGTACGCTTAATGCTAGGCGAGATGGCAGAGTTCGTGTTGCAAGGCTCGCGCGTGTTGCCCAAACGGTTGCTGGAAGCGGGCTACGAGTTCCGCTTTCCGACACTGGAGTCGGCGTTGCGCAATTTATTGGCGAAGTAGCGGTCGCGCACTGGCTGTCGACGGCGCTTGGCAAGGCGTCGCGTCGCTGCCCGCTCCCATCGGGGGGCTTACGGCACACGGGGAAACGACTTACCGTTGCTTCCTTCCGGACCTAGCGGGGTTCACCGTCCCTCCGTTGCGCAAGTCCCGATGATCCTCACGGGCGCGTGCGCGGCGGGTCTTGCCAGCCGACCCGCCTCGAGCCAGAGTTCAGCCCTGCTATGGCGGGTTGCAGGTACAGGGAACCGCCAGCTCCCCGCTTAGCGCGACCGTAAACCGAAGTATACCCGACGGCTACACCTCTGGCTGCACGATGGGCACAGGGGCACCGCCCTGCGCCGCCGATTGCCACGCCGCCTCCGTGAACGCAATCACGCGCAAGCCGTCTTCGGGCTTGGACTGCACCTCCTCGCGTCCCAAAATCGCGTTCACAAAGTTGATAACAGGCTGCGATCCCTGAGGCAGACTCTCTGGCTTGTAGCGATTGCCATGCGCATCGCAGATCTCCAACTGGTCATGGCGAATGAGATAACTGCCCTCGCTGCCGACCACCGTAATCTCCTCGTGCCAGAAGACCGTTGTGCTGCCGATGATCGACAGGTTGCCGATTGCGCCGTTGGCGTACTCAAACGCCAGCGCGGAGTCGATGTCCACTTTGCGGTCGAAGTATTGCATATACGCGCTCACTTTGACGGCGGGTGCGTCGACGATCCACATTAGGAAGTCCACTAAGTGCGAGCCCGTGTCGTTGATTTGCCCGCCGCCCGACAGGTCGGGGTCTTGGCGCCATGTGTTGGCAGTGGCGCGCATCCAGTTCTGCAGATTGACGGCTTGCACGAAGTGTACCTTGCCGATTTCGCTGCGTCGGATGCCCTCGTACACATAGCGGTACACGGGGATGTAGTGGCGCTGGTAGGCAACCAGCCCGACCTTGCCCGTCTCGCGAAACCTACGCACCAGAGTCTGCGCATGCGCCACCGTGCAGACCATCGGCTTTTCGATCATCACATGCAGCCCCTTGTCCAGCGAGTCCATCGCTTGTTGGAAGTGAAGCGTGTGGGGAGAGACAATCATTACGCCGTCCATCTCTACCTTATCCAGCATTTCGCGGTAGTCGTCAAAAAAAGGCACGCCCTGAAGATGTGGGAAGCGCTCGACAGTCGCGTTGCGTTGATCGATACTGGGTTCCGTAATCGCAACCAACTCCGCTTCGCTGATGCCCTGTAAAAGGTTGATGTGGTGGCGCGCCATACCACCGCTGCCAATCAATCCCAAGCGTACTTTACTCATTCGATACCTCCAGATGTAATTAGGGGTCGTTATGCCCCGCGCTCGTTTCGAGGCAGATTGGCAATTTCCTGCCTAACAACCACACCTGCCCGACAGACACTCCTATCTCGGGGTGGAACGCGAGAGCTGCCCAGGAATACCTTGCTTCATCGACGCGACAGAGCGACTTTCTTCCGCCCGCCCAGCAGCCACTTGAACACCTTCAGCGCACCCTGCTCCCACGCCACACGGTGCGTCACGCCCGTACCGACCTCCAAGCCCGACGCATGCTCCAAGTACCACTGGTACGAGCGAATTAGTGCCTCGGCGTTGCTGTACACAGGCTGCCAGCCCAACTGCGCCTTCGCCCGCTCGATCGAGACGAACGAATCCTTGTCCGCAGTGAGATAGACCCACTTATACAGCGGCGAGAGCCTGAGTGCCTCCAGCACGCGCAGCACGAGTTTGACCAGCGCAGCGGGTGTGCCCATCGGGCGCGCGCCTGACCCCGCGAAGTCGCACAACGCCTGAATATCCTCGCGCACGGTCTGGAACCGCTCCGCGCCGATGTTGAAGGTGGCGTTCGCCTGCGCGGCGTCCACCGTACACGCCAGCCAGTACGCCTCCGCAAGGTCGGTGACCTCCAGCAACTGGTAGCGGTTGCGCCCGTTGCCAATCATCGGGATACGCGCCCCCGACTCGACCCAATCGTACAGAATCTGGAACACACCCAAGCGCGCCTGCCCGATAAAGGTCTTCGGGCGAATGACAGGCACGATATGCCCTTTGGCGCGGAACTCCTCGCACACGCGCTCCGCCAGAATCTTGCTTTCGCCGTACGGACCGACGCCACTCAGTGGGTCAGTCTCCTCAATCGGGTGCTTTTTCGGCACGCCGTAGACGGCGGTGGACGACACATGCGCCACGCGCTCGACGCCCGCGCGGAACGCTTCGTCCAGCACGATGCGCGTGCCGTCCACATTCACGCTGAAGATGTCGGCGCGCTTCCACAGGGGCAGCGCTGCCGCGCCGTGAATGACCCAGCGCGGGCGCGACGCCTCCAGCGCCGCGCGCACCGCCTCGCGGTTGCGCACATCCCCTCTGAAAAACAGCGTCCCGTCGGGGTACTCCGACTCCTCGTAGGGCGCAATATCCAGCAGGGCGGGACGCACGCCGTTGCGGGCAAAATGGTGCGCCAAGTGGTAGCCCAAAAAGCCCGCACCGCCAGTGATTAGCACTGTGTCCATATGGAGAATTGTACCACATCTGCGGACGGTGTGGCAAAGGTATACTCCCGGCTCGATGCGGGTGGTCGTTGGCGGATTAGGTCTGGGTGCTGCGATGCTGGGCAGTTGCGCGGCGCGGCGCGAGCCGACCGCGCACGGGCGCACCGTTGTGCGCGTGTGGAGCATGTGGACGGGCGACGAGGAGAAGGTCTTTCAGGGTGTAGTGGACTACTACAACCGCACCCAAGACAGGGTGTACCTGCAGAATCTCGGCTCCGTGCCCGATGACAAGATTCTGCGGGCAATCACGGCGGGCGCGCCGCCCGACTTTTTCACGCTGCGCGAGCCGGGCTACCTCGCGCCGCTGGCAGCCAACGACGCGCTGCTGCCCTTAGACGACTGGTTCCGCGCAGCGGGCTTCCGCGAGGCGGACTTCGTGCCTGGCGCGCTGGAACTGGGGCGCTACAACGGCAAACTCTACTCGATGCCCTACCTACTGGATGCGATGGCGCTGTTTTACAACCCCGACCACTTCAAACGCGCGGGTATCCCACCCGACCGCCCGCCTGAAACGCTGGAGCAGATGCTGGACTACGCGCATCGGCTGACTGTTCGCGAGCGAGGCGGCGGAATTCGCACGCTGGGACTGCGCCCGCCCGACCTGATTTACATCATCGGCGCGTTTGGAGGGCAGTTTATTGACCCCCAAACAGGCGCGCCGACCGCCGACCATCCCGTCAACTTGCACGCCGCCCGCTACTACCGCGCCCTCATTGAAGCGATGGGCGATGGGAGGGAAGTCCAAGCCTTCACGATGAGCTTCGGCAACGAGCAGGGCACGAACAACCCCTTCTTTCTGGGCAGAATCTCAATGATGATCAACGGACAGTGGAACACCTACTGGTTCCAGAAGTACGCGCCGCGTGTGCCCTACGCGATTGCGTCGATTCCGTACCCTGCGGGCAAGCCGCACCTGCGCCGACCGACTTGGATTGGGCAAAACATGTTTTGCATCCCGCGCGGGTCGCGCCACCCGCGCGAGGCGTGGGACTTTTTCGTGTGGATGCAGCGCGAGGAGGCGCAACTGCTGTTCGCCGAGACGATGCATGGGTTGCCCAATATTCGGCGCGTGCTGAAGCATCCCCGCCTACGCACGGTGCGCCGCCCCGACGAGCAGTGGAAGCGCGGCTACACACAGTTTCTGAACTTGGTGGACAGCCCCAACGCGCGCTATTTTCCCGTCACGCCAATCGCAGCGTTGTACCTCAGCGAACTCTACACCGCGCAGGACTATCTTATCAGCGGCAACAAGACACCCGAACAAGCGCTGCGCGATGTGCAGGTGCGCCTGAGTACCGAATACCGACGCTGGCACACAGCGCGGCACTTACCTGTTGGAGGGTTCGCAATCGGCGATGGAACCGTCTAAAGACGGGCAAGCCGTTCACCTTCCCCGAAACTGTACAATTGTCACGCCCTCACCGCCTTCGTGATTGGGCGCGGGGTGAAACGAACGCACCTGCGGGTGGCTCTTGAGGTACTGATGCACTACCGACCGCAGCGTCCCCGTGCCCCTGCCGTGATTGATGCGCACGCTGCCCAGCCCTGCCAGAATCGCGTCGTCGAGGTACTTCTCCAGCAGGGGTTGTGCCTCTTCGACGCGCATCCCGTGGAGGTCTAACTCCAGCGGCACGGGTTGGAGCGGGCGTGGCTTGGAGTAGCGGGTGGGCGCGGGTTTCTGCTGCAGGTCGGGGAGCGGCTCAAGGTCGCTCAGGGGAAACTCCACGCGCAGTTTGCCGACGAAGACCCATGCCTTGCCCTCGTGGGGTGGTTCGGCGAGTGTGCCCTCCTTGTTGAGGCTGCGGATGCGCACGCGCATGCCGACTTGCCATTGGGCGGTCGGGGCAGGCTCTGCGCTGGGCGCACGCTCGCGCGGGGCGCGCATACCTTCCACCAACTGGTGCATCTGCTCGCGCAACTGGGCGGTCTGCTTGTTTTCGCGGGGGGCTTGGCGCAATTGGCGCAAGATTTCTTCTGCTTCCGCGCGCGCCTGCTCCAGCGCGTGTTCCATTTCCTGCTGCAGGCGTTGCTTGTAGGTTTGCTTGTCGTGTTCCAGCGCGGCGCGGTCGGCGTTCAGGCGCGCCTCGCGCTCGGTAAGTTCCTGCAGTTTCGTGCGCCATTCGGCTTCGGCTTGCTCGGCGTGGCGGCGGGCGCGCTCTAAGCCATGGATCATTTCGGCAAGCGTTGCTTCCTGCACGCCCAGCGATTCGGTCGCCAGTTGCGCCACGCGCTGGGGCAATCCCAGCCGACGCGCGATCTCGATGGCGTGGCTCGCGCCTGGCACGCCCATCAGCAAGCGATAGGTCGGCTGCAGAGTCTCAAGGTCGAACTCCATCGCGGCGTTGATCAGTTGGGGGTGGCGGTGCGCATACGCCTTCAGTTCGCCGTAGTGGGTGGTGGCGACCACGCGCGTCTTGCGCTCCAGCAGCGTTTGTAGGATGGCGCGTGCCAGCGCCGCGCCCTCCGTCGGGTCAGTGCCCGCGCCGAGTTCATCCAGCAGCACAAGGCTGTACCGACCCGCCTGCTCTAAGTAGCGGATGATGTGCCGCATGTGTCCTGAGAAGGTAGACAGCGACTGCTGCAGGCTCTGCTCGTCGCCGATGTCGGCGTAGATGCCGTTCGGGATGGCGATACGCGACCCCTCCAGCGCGGGGATGTGCAGCCCCAGCAGGGTCATCAGCGTCAGCAGCCCCAGCGTCTTGAGGCTGACCGTCTTGCCGCCCGTGTTGGGACCCGTGATCAGCACGCCCAGCCACTCGCGCCCCAGTTCGAGGTCAATCGGCTGGACGCGCTCGCACGGGATTATCGGGTGGCGCGCCTTGCGCAGTTTCCACTCGCCGTGCGTGTTCAGCGCGGGCATCGTGCAGTCCCAGTCGAGCGCGAGTCTGCCCGCTGCCAGCGCGGCGTCAATCAAGGTCAGCGCGTCCAGCGTCTCTTGCAGCGCGTCCGATTCTGCCTCCACCGCCCGCGAGAGACCGTACAGAATGGCGTCGATCTCTTCCTGTTCGGCGGCGTGCAGTTCGCGCAGGCGGTTGCCGAGTTCAATCAGCGGTTCGGGTTCAATAAACAGCGTCGCGCCGCTTGCGCTGGCGTCGTGGACGATGCCTTTGACGCGCCCGCGCAAGTCGCTGCGCACGGGCAGGCAGTAGCGTCCGTTCCGAATCGTGTAGTGCGGCTCCTGCAGCGCGTCGCGCAGCGTGTGAATCAGGCGTTGCAACTCTTCGGTGATGCGCTTGTGCAGGCGTTGCTGGTCGCGGCGCAGGTGCGCCAGTCGCTCGCTGGCGGTGTCCAGCACTTCGCCTGACGGCGCGATGCACTGCGCGATGTGCTTCTCCAGCGCGTGTAGAGTGTGCAAGCGTTCGGCGTAGCGGGCGAGGTGTGGGTATCGCTCGGCGCGGGGCAGCAGGTGGCTTTTGTAGAGGCGCGCGGTTTGCAGCAGGCGTTGGACGCTCAGCAGTTCGTCGGGGCTAAGCGCGCCGCCTTTCGTGGCTTTCTGCAGTGCGGGGCGTGGCTCGAACCCGCGCACGGGGGGCGGCGGCTCGCGTTGCAGCAGGCGCACGGCATCGTCCGTCTCCTGCAAGCGAAGGGTGATTAGCGTCTCGTCGCGGCTGAGGTCGCGCGTCAGCGCGTGCTCGCGCCCGAACGGGGTGTCCGTGCGTTTCGCCCACTCCTGACGCACATAGTCCAACTCCAGCACCTGCAGCGTATGTGTGTCCCACTCCACGAGCAGGGATTGTACCTAATGACCCAGAGCGTGCATAGCCTCGTCCAAGCGCCAACTCATCCGCGCAAGGTGTCCTCAAGAGCGGTCGCCGCGTCGGTGCGTGCATCGCGGTACTTGACGATGACAGGCACATACAGGTGCACACCGTGTTGCTGCGCGAAGGGCGCGTGGCTCGGACGGCAGCCCATCACCACAACAGCGTTTTCAGGTACTACCAGCGGCAGCGGGTCTGCCGCGCGTAAGATGCGCTCGTAAACCAAGTCGTACACAGGGGTTGCCCGTGTGAGCAGCACGCCCGCACCGATGACCGCACCGCGCTTGACAATTACCCCCTCAAACAGCCCTGTGCAACCGCCAACGAAGGCGTCGTCCTCTACAATCACAGGGGAGGCGCTCACGGGTTCCAACACGCCACCGATTTGGCATCCCGCGCTTAGATGCACCCGTGCGCCAATCTGCGCACACGAGCCGACCAACACATGCGAATCCAGCATCGTCTCCTCGCCCACATATGCGCCCACATTCACATAGGTTGGTGGCATAATCACCACTCCTGGACGGATGCATGCACCGCGCCGCACGCTCGTGCCCCCTGGCACGACACGCACCCCGTCGGCGAGCGTGAAAGCGCGTGGCGGATAGAGATGCCGATCGAAAAACTCCACTCCGCCCCACGCCAGCGGCGTCAACCTGCCCAGCCGAAAGCCCAGCAGAATCCCCTGTTTGACCCAGAGGTGGACACGCCAGCCCGTGGGACTGTTGGGGTCTGGCTCAGCCGCGCGTGCCTCCCCACGCTCCAACGCCACAATAAACTCGCGAATCAGCGACTCATCTGCCGCGCCATCTGCATATGCACGCTCAATTCGCGTTGCAAGGTCTGTCTGCATAAAGAGCCGATTCGAGCGCAAGTTCCGTTTTCCTCCCACGCGCATCACCTCCCTTGCACCACAGAAGCAGCAGCCATCAGGTATTCTATTGTAGGAGGAGAACGATGCGCCAGCGTGTATGGAACTTCTCGGCAGGTCCGGGAGTGCTGCCTCTGCCCGTTCTGGAGGAAGCGCAGCGCGATTTGCTCTGCTTGCCTGGAGTCGGAGCATCCGTGCTGGAGATTAGTCACCGCTCCAAGCACTTCGATGCTATCATCCAGGAGGCGGAGGCGAACCTGCGTCAACTGCTGAACATCCCCGACCATTACCATCTGTTATTCCTACAGGGGGGTGCGAGCCTGCAGTTCGCGATGGTTCCTATGAACTTACTGGGTGACGGGAGTGCCGACTACATCGTCACGGGTTCGTGGGGGCAGAAGGCACTTCAGGAGGCGCAACGGGTGGGCAAAGGGCGTGTTGCGTGGGATGGTAAGCACGAGAATTTTGTCCGCACGCCGCATGCAGACGAATATACAATTGACCCCGACGCCCGCTATGTGCATTTCACTTCTAACGAGACAATTCAGGGCGTGCAGTTCGCAACCGAGCCGTCCGTTGACGATCGACCGCTGGTGTGCGACATGTCGTCTGATTTCCTCTCGCGCCCGATAGACATTACCCGCTACGCGCTGATTTATGCAGGCGCGCAGAAGAACGCGGGTCCCGCGGGTGTTACGATTGTGATTGTGCGCGAGGACTTACTGTCGCGCGTGCCTGAAACGCTGCCCGCAATGCTCAACTACCGCGTGCAATCCGAGCATAGGTCGCTCTACAACACGCCACCTGTGTTCGCGGTCTACATCGTGATGCTCGTGACGCGTTGGCTGCTGCATACGATTGGCGGGCTGGAGTCGATGGCGCGCGTTAATCGCGAGAAGGCGAGCCTGCTGTACCGTGTCATCGACGAAAGCAACGGTTTCTATCGCGGGCACGCACACCCCGAACACCGCTCAGTGATGAATATCACCTTCCGCCTGCCGAACGAGGACTTGGAGAAGCAGTTTCTGCAGGAAGCGCAGGCGCACGGCTTGCATGAGCTCAAAGGGCACCGCTCCGTCGGCGGCTGCCGCGCGTCCATTTACAACGCGATGCCGCTGGAAGGCGTGCAGGCACTGTGCGACTTCATGAAAGCGTTCGCGCAGCGACACGGCTAACCCATCCGAATCGCCCAGTCATAGGGGATTTCGGGAGTGTCGTATGGCAAGCGGAACTCGTCGGGCTGGGCGCGGTTGTACGGCTCCGTCGGGAAGTTAATTAACAGCGACGGCTCCGTGCCAATCGTCTTGTAGCCATGTGCCACCCGCGGCGGTATCACTAACAGCACGCGATGGTGTTCCCCCAGATAGAATTCGTTCACCCAGCCGTGCGTGGGCGAGTCGGGGCGACGGTCATACAGTACCGCTTTCACCATTCCTTTCACCACTGCCCAGTAGTCGGTCTGTTTCTCGTGCCAGTGCCATGCGCGCACCACTCCGGGATAGTTGAGTGATACATAGGCTTGCCCGAACTTTTGGAAGATGGGGTCGTCGCAGCGGAGCAGTTCCATCAGGTAGCCGCGTTCGTCGGCGTGCGCGACCAGCGGCTTGAGGTGGACGCCTTCGATGAGTCGTCTTTCCATTGGCTACCTCCAGATGAGGGTGGGGGCGATGTGGTACGCTTCGTATTGGCGGGCGACGCCTGCCTCTTCGGGACGCCCTTGATGGAGCCACAGCCGATAGCGGAAGGTGAGCGTCTCGCCCTTTTTGAGCGTGTAATCGCCCTCGCCTTTGGGCTTGCCAGGTTCGAAGTCGTGCATGCCGAAGGGGTTCGCCGCGAACAATCCGTAGTCGCGCACATGCCAGTAGGTGGGGTGGCGTAGATTTGCAGGGTGATCGAAGATGGCAATTCCCACTGTGTCGCCCTCCACGATGCCTGTGTAGTCGCACCATGGGGCGCGCTTGCCCCACGCCTCGCGGTCGCGCTGTCCGTGCGCGTTCACGATTTGCCCGCCCGCATTGCGGGCGACTTCGAGAGTGCTGGCAACGCGCACGCCGAAAGTGCCCTCTTTGGTATCGCCGAACCTCACATCCGTGTCCAGCGCAGTAAGCGCAACGATGTAGTCGATGCTGTGTGAGTCGGGTGCAGCGTAGCAGACCACTTCGGTGGTCTCGTCCAGGAGGGGCTTGCCGTCGGGCGTCTGCCACTGATTGCGAGCCACCCACCGCGCCAGCACAGGACCCGACTCGGTTTTCTCCAGCTCGCGATGCACAATCACGCCCCGTCCTGCGCCCTCTGTCCAGAAGTCTATGCCGTTCACATCGCCGTGCGTGAACCAGAGGGAGCGGTGATGGGGATGATCGGTGCGTTCGCCAGCCACCGTCTGCATCGGGAAGTGGCGCGTGAGGTGTTTCCCGTTAGGTCCGTAGACAGGGTACAGGTAGGGCTTGGGCGCGCCACGCCTCACATATGCCGTGTAAGGCTTACCCTTGTAGGCGATCTGCAGGGCGCGTTCGGTAAGCGTGTGCGTGAAGCCGTCGGGCGGGCGCGGATTGGGGC
>Ga0308410_1000187_pt1 | contig 30216 bp, 22 predicted proteins | sample HotsprOSTMatCore_FD_203467 | JGI IMG/M metagenome (GOLD analysis project Ga0308410, IMG submission 203467) | Hot spring phototrophic mat microbial communities from Octopus Spring, Yellowstone National Park, Wyoming, United States -... | ecosystem: Environmental > Aquatic > Thermal springs > Hot...
CCGCGCGGGGGCGCGGATTTTAGACAGGAGCAAGTTTTCCATCGCGGGGGAGGCCGTCGGCCCAGACGGAGCTCCCCCGGCTCTCCGCCCACCGCGCAAAGATTTCGGGATCGGCCTGCCAGGTGCGTGCACGCCCCCACTCATCCGGCTCCGGCCTTCCCTCGCACACAACCCGAATAACGGGAAAAAGAGGAGAGGGCCGCTCGGCCGGAAGGCCGCCGAGGATCAAGTCGTTGCCCTCTTGGCGCACCGATAGTTCCGTCCCCGTGGTCAGCAGGACCGCGTTCCGAACCCGCGTCCGGAGCCCCCGAAGTCGGAGGGTGGGTTCACCATCCCAAAAGCGAATGATGAGATAGAGGACGTTTCCCTTGACCTGCTGCCAGCCGCGGGTTATGAACTCCGTCACCCCGCCTTCGCCATTTCCATAGATCACCTCGCCATGGCGCTCGAGCCAGGCGCCAAGGGCTCGGGCCCGGACGATAAACTCCTCCGGGAGGGAACCGTCCGCCATCGGGCCCACGTTGAGGAGCAAATTGCCCCCCTTCAGAGCGCACGTAATCAGCAGCGTCAGCAACTCCTCCTCCGTCCGCCACCACTCGCCCCGCGCATATCCCCAGAGACGTCGCACACTGGTTTGGCACGACTCCCAGAGGAAACGCGGGTCGGCATAGATTCCCAGTTCGGGCGTTCCAAAGTCTCCCAGAAATTCCCCGGAGTAGCGCTTCTCCCACTCAGGAAACTGCCAGTACCATGAATACTGCGGCCACTCGAGCCGGTCGTTGACGAGAATGGAGGGCTGCAAAGCACGAATCATGGCCAACAACCCCCGGCTGTCGAGCTCCTCAGGCCGGCGCGGCCAGAGTCCGTCAAACCACAGGATGTCCAGAGGACCGTAGCCGGTCATGAGTTCGCGAACTTGCTCGAAAAGATAGCGCTTGATCGTCGGCCACCCGGCGGGATCCCCGTTGGGGCCGCGCAACCAGGCCGGCAGGCGAAGATCAAGAAGGGAGTAGTAGATCCCGACGCGAAGACCAGCCGCCCGGAAGGCCTCCACATACTCCCGAACGAAGTCCCTCTTGGGAGCCTGAGCCGCGCTGGAATAGTCGGTGGTCCGGGTTTCCCAGAGGCAGTACCCGTCGTGGTGGCGAGCCGTCAGGACCGCGTACCGCATGCCGGCCTCTCGGGCAACGGACGCCCAGGTGGCCGGATCGTAATGCCCGGGATTCCAGCGGCAGGCGGTCTGGATATACGCCCTTGGCTCGAGCCATTCCCGATTCAGGACCTGCTCCCCTCGACCATAGAGGGCGTAGGGGCCCCAGTGGAGAAAGAGGCCGAATCGCGCCTCAGGAAACCATCGGCCATAGTCAGGAATGGGAGGGATAGGATGAGCCGTCATGACAGGTCCTTTCGGTGCGAAGGTTCAGACGGTGATGAACCGCCGGGCGCGGGTCTCATCGCGGCGCTTAGGCGGTGGGGTGGCGATAGGCCAGAATGCGTACCCGTTCGAGCGTGATGAGGCCTTCGGAGACCATCCGGTCAATTTCGGGAAGAAAAGTCTCGATCCGTTCCGCCTTATCGGCAATTTCGATGACGATGGGGAGATCCTCCGAAAGGCGGAGCACTTTGGCGGTATGAAGTCGGCTATGGGCGCCGAATCCCATGAGGCCTCGAAGGACCGTGGCGCCGGCGAGCCCACGCTCACGGGCCCGCAACACGATCGCCTCATAGAGGGGGCGGCCCTCCCACTGATCGGACTCGCCGATGTAGATGCGGAGCAACTGACCTTCCCCTTCGATTTTCATGGCCGAGACCTCTGTTCGTTAGCTTCCCATGAGGAGTCGAACCGCCCACCGGCCGATGGCGATGGCGGTCAGACCAAGCACAACCTGCGCCACCACATTCAGTCCTGCGTGAAACCACTGCCCATCGGAGAGCAGTTCCACCGTCTCGAACCCGAAGGTGGAAAAGGTCGTGAACGAGCCGAGAAAACCGATGGCGAGAAAGAGGCGGCCGGATGGCCCGACCAGAGATCGTTCCAGGACGAGGGTCATGAGAGCGCCCATGAGAAGGCAGCCGATCAGATTGACGGCCATCGTTCCCAGCGGGAATAGGGTATTGGCGGCACGGTGGATCACGCCACCCAGCCAGTAACGGGCCAAGGCCCCAAGAAAGCCGCCGGTTCCGATGAGAAGCACTTTGACCATAAGATGTCCTCAATCCACGTTCGGCACGATGCCAGAGCGGAGGCCGCGCGTCAAGGCCGGGAAAATGGCAGGCTCATCCGGGGATTGGGGGATAGTGGATGAGGGTCCACGGGACTTGGCAGGGAAAGCGACGCCACGGCACCCAGGCGCGTTCGTAGGCGTGATTATGCGAGAGGTTCTTCATCGTGGCCATCTGGGTGACGGTCTGGTCGTACGCGGCCGTATCGGGTCCTCCGTGGCGGCAAATCGCGCGAGGGAATGGCGCATGATCGGTAAGGATCCGGTTCATGTGAGCGATTCCCTTTCCCAGCGGCTCGTGGCACAACTCTCCGAGTCGGGTAAAACGGACCGCACAATCGGTTGCGTACTGCATATCGTCCGAGCCGAGATGTCGGCCCGTGCGACGCAGGAACTCGAGTCGTTTCTGACGCAGGTACGCGTTCATTTCAGGACTTTCCCAATGGCCCTCGGTGCACCAGAGAATGCCGTCGGCGCCGATCCGTCGGATTCCAATTCGTCGGAAACTCTTTTCGATGACGACTCCCTGGCCATGGATATCCGCCCAGATCTGACTGGCGCGACCCCAGTTGTGGAGGGTGTAGCGCTGGTAGAGTTCGGCCAGATGCGAGGCGGTGGTGGCCCATCGGAGGAGGGGGACGTTATGAAGGGGCCAGGTGTCTTCGATGGGCTCATCGAGCCAGACGCCGCACGAATTGCTGCAGCAGCACCCGACCCCTTTTTCATTCACGACCCCCCAATCCTGGATATAGCCGGTGCGCGGTTTGACGAGCGTCAGCGTTCGGGGGGTTCTGGGTTTTCGAAGGCGCAGGGGTTCGAACGGAGGCGGCGCTTTCCATCGGTAGGCGGTGGGGCGGCGCTGGGGCGGGGGGCTTTCCATGCTGTGGGCGCCCAGCACACCCTCGGGGCCGACGAGCAAGACGCCCGAGCAGTGGGACGATTGGACCTCGGGAGGAGATTCCATCAAGGCGGATAGGTCGTTGTAGGCCTGGTACCATCGTTGGATCTCCAGGCGATAGCGAAGGTAATGCCACAGTGCGGCTTCCGAGAGCGGGCGTTTGGCGCCTTTCGCCAGACCTCGAAGATAGTCCAGCCGATCGGGGTAGAGCTCGCCCAGTTCCGGGAAGCGGCGGGTATCCGGCGGCGTCTCCAGCCGGGAGAGGATGTCGGCGGCCAGCGCCTTCAGGCTCATGGACCCGAGCGTCGGCTTCAAAAGAGGGTCGCCCAAAAGCGTCCGAATTTCAGCCTTGAGGGCCGATCCTTCTCGCTTTCTTCCCTCCGCGACTCCGTCGTCGAACGGCCGATCGGGAACGATGACCACCCGGGTGGACATTCCGAGGCGTTGGGGAGCCTATTTCAGAAGGATGCCGATGATGACGCCCCACGCGGTGGCGGCGAGAAGGGCGAAGGGAGTATCCAGGCGGAGAAGGGTCCACTTGAAAAAGGCGATATCCACCGAACCGCTGCGCGAACTGACCATCACAATGACCGCAAACAGAATCAGCAGAAGAACGAACAGGATTTTTCGGCTCATGGTTTTCCTTTCGGCTTGACCCTATGTGCCAATATTTCCTCAACGGTGGAAAGAATGGTCTCCAGGTCCGCCAGGCGTCCCTGTCCCTCCCGGCCGCAGGCCAGATCGCCGGCGGAGGGTTCCACGAAAAGGACGCCCCGCTCTTCGAGCAGGCGTCGGTTGGCTTGCGTCGCGGGGTGGGTCCACATCCGGTCGTTCATGGCAGGGGCCACCACGACCGGCGCCGGGCAGGCGAGGACGGTGGCGGTGAGCAGATCGTCCGCCAGGCCATGGGCCAGCTTGGCCATCACGTTGGCGGTGCAGGGGGCGATCAGCACCAGACTCGCCCGGTCAGCCAGGGCGATATGATCCGGCACCCACTCGGCCTCTGCGTCGAACATTTCCGAATAGACGCGGTTGCGGGATAAGGTTTGCAGCGTCAGGGGCGAGATGAATCGGGTTGCGGCCTGGGTCATGACGACGGTGACGGTCCACCCCTTCCGCTGCATGGCGCGAATCATATCGGCCGCCTTGTAGGCGGCAATCGAGCCGGTCACTCCCAGCAGAATATGCGGCGATGAGCTCTCCCGCGTCATTTCAGGGGCTGATCCTAGCCCGCTTCGGCGCCTGTGGCAAGTCCGAATGCGGTTCGGAGCTTTTCCGCCCGCCGGATGGCGCACAGGTCCTGGAAGGCGGTCTCCAGATCGTCGTTCACGACGCAGTACTGGTACCGCCGCCAATGGGCCATTTCGGCGACGGCGTTTCGAAGACGGAGAGCGGCGTCGGCGGCTGTTTCGGTTCCCCGGCCGGCCAGGCGAGCTTCGAGGGCGGCCTCGGTGGGGGGTGCAATGAAGATATCCACGAATCCCTCTCGAATGAGAGGGTCGGTGTCGGGGCCGCGGGCCTGACGGCGGATGGTCGCTGCCCCCTGCACGTCAATATCCATGATCACATCACGGCCGGCCCGGAGGAACTCCAGGACATGCGCCCGGAGGGTTCCATATCGGCGGCCATGAACCTCCGCATGTTCGAGAAAATCGCCGCGGGCGATCCGTTCGGCAAACTCGGCCTCGCTCAGGAAGAAGTAGTCCTGACCGTGCCGTTCTCCCGGGCGGGGCGGCCTCGTCGTACAGGAGACCGAGAACGCCAGCGTGGGATCGGAGGCGAGCCACCGACGGATGAGGGTCGTCTTCCCGGCGCCTGAGGGAGCCGAAAGAACGATCAGCAAGGGTCGGCGGCGGGAGGCGATGGCTTCGAATTCATTCGACATTCTGCACCTGTTCGCGGAAACGTTCGAGTTCGGTCTTAAAGGCTACGACCCAACGGGCGACCGGACCATCGTTCGATTTGGCACCGATCGTGTTGATCTCCCGCAACATCTCCTGGGCAAGGAAGTCGAGCGGACGCCCGACGGGGTCCCGTGCCTTGTTTACCAAATGGGTCGCCTGGCGAAGATGGCTTTCGAGCCGGGTGACCTCTTCGGCGATATCGCTGCGTTCGGCGAAGGCGGCGAGTTCTTGGAGGAGCGCCGGATTGTCGGTTCGAAGGGGAAGGCGGGTCCGCTTCAGACGGGCCAGGAAGAAGCGCTGCTGCCGGCGGGCGAGGGTGGGCGCGCGCCGGGCGATGCGTTGTTCGATCGCGTGCATGAGGCGGAGGCGGCGGGTGAGGTCCTTACGAAGGGACCGTCCTTCTTTTTCCCGCATTCGCTTCAGCGCCGCCAGGGCAGCGCGGGCAGCCCGCAGGCACACCGGCCGGATCCGATCGGCGCCGACCACCACGGCCTCATCCCAGCTGACGACCTCCGGCAGCCGGGTCAAAACGTCGGCGCCGAAATCGACCCGTAGGTTCAGCTCGCGGCTCAACTGGCGAAGCGACCGAAGAAAGGCTCGGGCCAACGCGCGATCCACGCGGGCGCCCCGTTCCCGGAGACGGTCGGAAAGGGTGAGCGTGACCGTTCCGGTCACCTGGCCGCGGGAGAGGGTGTTCTGAACGAGGCGGATGAGTTCGGGTTCGAGGGCGGCGATCGCGCGCGGCAGGGCAAGGCGGATTTCGAGTTGCCGGCGGTTGACACTGCTCCACTCGACGGCGATTTGGCATCCGTTTCCCCGGGCCGAGGCCCGTCCGAAGCCGGTCATGCTGGCGAGGCTCATTCCACGCCCTCCGGGGTGGTGTTATTCCCTGGGTTGCTGTTTCAGGAAGGCTTCCACGAAGGGGTCCAGATCGCCGTCGAGAACGGCCTGGACGTTGGGGGTTTTCAGCTCGGTCCGCTCGTCGCGAACCTGCGTATAGGGTTGAAGCACGTAGGATCGGATCTGGCTTCCCCAAGCGATATCGCCCTTTTCGCCATAGAAACGATCCATTTCCCGCTTTTTCCGGTCGCGTTCCATTTCATACAGGCGGGCCTTGAGCATAGCCATGGCGATGGCCCGGTTCTGATGCTGGGAGCGTTCGGATTGGCAGGCCACGACGATGCCGGTCGGGAGATGAGTGACTCGGATGGCCGATTCGGTTTTGTTCACATGCTGGCCGCCCGCGCCGCTCGACCGGAAGGTATCCACCTTCAGGTCGGCCTCATTGATTTCGATCTCCAGATCGTCATCCACCTCGGCGACGACATCCACGGCGGCGAAGGAGGTATGGCGGCGTTTGTTGGCGTCGAATGGGCTGATACGGACCAGGCGATGGACGCCACGTTCCGACTTCAGAAGCCCATAGGCATAGGGGCCGGTCACTTTGAGCGTGGCGCTCTTGATGCCGGCTTCTTCGCCATCCTGCCAGTCGAGGATTTCGGTCTGAAATCCCTTGCGGTCGCAATAGCGCCGGATCATGCGCACCAGCATGGCGGCCCAGTCGCACGATTCCGTTCCGCCGGCACCGGCGTGGAACGAGACGAACGCATTCCGGGCGTCCAGCGGGCCGTTGAGGAGGCTTTTGCGTTCAAGGTCCGCCGCCGTCGCCTCAATGGTGGGCAGGTCGCGCTCCACCTCCTCCAGGGCGAGGCGGGCCATCTCCGGATCCGACTCCTCATTGGCCATGGCCAGCAGATCGGTCAGGGCGTGAATCTGCGCGGCCAAGGATTCGAAGGGGCCGACGACGGCCCGTTCGGCCGCGAGACGGTTCAAGACCTCGCGCGCCTTGTTGGCATCCTCCCAGAAACCAGGGCGCGCGGTCTCGTGTTCCAGCTCGGCGATGCGTTGTTTCCGTCGGGGGAGGTCAAAGATACCCCCGCATCTCTTCGACCTGACGGTTGAGGGCTTCGATTCGGGAGCGGGCCTCTTCGGCAGAGATGGCCATATGTGAGATCTCCTTTAGGAGGCGTGTCGTTGACGTTCGGCCATGAGGCCGATCCCCAGACCGATCAACGCCAGCGCCGCGGAGGGCAGGAGCAGCAGCGCTTCGCCCCAGCGCGCAAAGAACGTGGGGGTCCACTCGGGGCCGGCGAGCGACAACAACCCGACATCGGAGAGGGCCTGACCGGCTGGCAGCGGACCGGCCACCCCTATTCCGGGGTGACCCTTGGCGAAAAGTCCGCCGTGATAGACGCGACCGGTGGGCTCGATGAAACCGGTGAGGCCGGAATTGGACACTCGGATACCGGGAACCCGGTTTTCGATGCATCGGAAGAGCCCCAGATTGAGATGTTGGCGAAGCTGGGCAGTGCCGTCGAACCAGGCATCGTTGGACTGATTGATGAGCAGACGGGCACCGTTGTGGACAAAGCGGCGGGAGAGATGGGGGAAGAGATCCTCGAAGCAGATGGTCACGGAGAAACGGGCCTGGGGATGGCGAGGAAACGAAAAGACGACCGGCTCACGGCCGGGCGAGAGGCTTAGGCCGAGCGGCGCCCACTGCTTGAGAACCGGAAAGGTCTTGTCGAACGGCAGGTATTCGCCGAACAGAACCAGATGTTGTTTATCGTAGCGGGGCCAGGGCCGTTCGTCACCGTCAATCAACAGGCTCCGGTTGAACCAGGCCTCCGACGTGTCGTTTGATCCGCGGCCCATGACGCCGACAAGGATCGGGCCATTTTGGCGTGCGAGCGCGACCAGGGCGGAAGCGGTGGCCGGGTCCTCTTCCGGATTGGTCGGAATGGCCGTTTCGGGCCAGACGATGAGGTCGGGGTTTCGGCCGACGAATGTTCGGCTCAGTTCCCCGGCTTCTTCGGTAAGGCGGCCAAGCGTTTCGTGGATATGACGAACGAAGGCCTCGTCCCACTTCGTATTCTGGGGAATGGCGGGTTGGACGAGGGCCACGGCGAGTGTGGGCCCGCGGGCCATGGCCTCGCGCATCCGTGTTCGTCCCCAGACGGTCAGAAAGGCGAGGGCGGCCAGCGCCAAGAAGAGTTCGAGGTGGGGGCGATATCGGCTCCAGTTGGCTCGGTTAAAGTAGCGGAGCAGTGTGAAGGCGAACCCGGCGTTGACCCAAACGAGGAAAGCCGAGAGACCGTGGACGCCGACGAATTCCGCGCCTTGGGCCAGCGGAAGGTTGGGCGCGAGAGTGGCGCCGAGAGGGTTCCAGGGGAATCCGGTGAAGAGGCGGCTGCGCAGCACTTCAAGTCCGGTCCAGAAGAGGGCGAGGACGGCCATGCTGAGCACATTTCTGGCAAGCGCGTCGGTGCCCACGCGCGCCAGCCAGATGGCGCTTCCCCAAGCAAAGAGGGCGGTGTAGAGGGCGCAGTAGGCGGAGAGGGTGATCCAGGCCAGAGCGGCCAGCCATGCCGGGATGCCGGCGGTGACACGGAGGGCCAGGAGCCACGCGAGCATGACGAGCCAGGCTGCCAATCCGGCGAGAAATCCCCACTGGGCGCATTCGGCTGGTGGGCGTCGAGCCGCCAGGAGGAGGAGGGGAATCAGGCAGAGGAAGGGGGCGGTGGGTTCTTCCCACGGCGCGAAGCCGGCGGCCACGAGCGCGGCCGTCAGGGCAGCCGCGGCTGGGCCCGCCAGTCCCCGCAGAACGCATGTCAGGACCCTCATAAGCCGGCTCCACAACACTTCTTGTATTTCTTGCCGCTACCGCAGGGACAGGGGTCGTTTCGTCCGACCTTGGGGCCGCCGCGCTGGACTGTTCGCGAGGCCGCCGCTAGCGCCTGGTCCACGACTGCCCGGGCAGGCGCGGGCTGGGCCGAAGGACGGCCTTCCGGAGCGGCCGCCGCCGCAGAACCGGTTCCGAGGGTTTGGACGGTTTCATGCACGATCCGCATAGCCCGGGGGGCGCGCGGAGCGGTGGCGGCCGTGGGCGGGGCAAGCCGGAAAAGCTGCGAGGCAAGGTCAGCGCGGATATTGCCCATCAGAGTCCCGAACATTTCGAAGGCCTCTTTCTTGTACTCGATCAGGGGGTCGCGCTGGCCGTACGCCCGAAGGCGGATCCCCTCCCGGAGGTGGTCCATGCTGCGCAGATAGTCCTGCCAGTTTCTGTCAATGGCCCGCAGCAGGATGAACCGTTCGAAAAGCGCCACGGTGGCGGGGTCGTAGTTTTGGACTTTGAATTGATAGGCCTCGCGGATCCGATCCAGGAGGCGGGCCACGAGGGCGTTTACGGCCTCCGCTTCTCGGACGTCGAGTTCGGTGTCGGCGAGCGGCACGGGGAAGGTCATGCGGAACCACTCGGCAAAGGAGGCCCGCGTTTCAGGGTTGCCGTCCAGCAGCCACTGCTCGGCCCGATCGTCGAGCAGCTCGTGAATCATGTCGAAGAGGATTTCGCGGACATCGGGGGAGCGGACGATCCGGCCGCGGAGCTGGTAGATGATGGTCCGCTGTTTGTTCATCACGTCGTCGTATTCCAGCGTCCGTTTCCGAATCTGGAAGTTGTGCTGTTCGACGCGGCGCTGAGCGCTTTCGATGGAGCGGGTGAGCAGACCGCTTTCCAGCTCTTGGCCCTCCTCCATGCCCCATCGGGCCAGCAGGCGGGAGAGACGGTCGGGGCAGAAAAGACGCATCAAGTCGTCCTCAAGCGAGGCATAGAAGCGCGAGGACCCTGGGTCGCCCTGGCGGGCGCATCGGCCGCGAAGCTGGCGGTCAATCCGCCGGGCTTCGTGGCGTTCCGTGCCGATGACATGAAGGCCGCAGGAATTTTGGCGCAGGTACTGCCGGAGCGTCATTTTCTGACCCGGCATCGGGTCGTCGAGCGTCAGGTTCGATTCGATGATCGAACGATCGAAGGGGACGACGCCTTCGCCGAGTTTGATATCGGTGCCACGACCGGCCATATTGGTGGCGATGGTGATCGCGCCTTTCCGGCCGGCTTCGGCCACAATCTGGGCCTCTTTCTCGTGGTATTTGGCGTTGAGCACATTGACGTTGAGAATGCCGGCGGCCCGAAGCATGCGGGCCAGCAGCTCCGAGGTTTCGACCGAAATGGTGCCGACCAGAACGGGTTGGCCCCGTTTGTGGCATTCGATGATCTCGTCAATGATGGCCTTGTATTTTTCCCGCTTGGTCTTGTACACCCGGTCGTCGAAATCCACGCGACGGACGGGGCGGTTGGTGGGCACCACCAGAACATCGAGTTTGTAGATCTGGTAGAACTCGTCCGCCTCGGTTTCGGCGGTCCCGGTCATGCCGGCCAGCTTTTCGTAGAGGCGGAAGTAGTTCTGGATCGTGATGGTGGCCAGCGTCTGGGTCTCCTCCTCGATCTTGACCCCTTCCTTCGCCTCGACGGCCTGGTGGAGGCCGTCGCTCCACCGGCGGCCGGGAAGGATGCGGCCGGTGAACTCGTCCACGATCAGGACCTGGTTGTTCATGACCACGTAGTGGACGTCTTTTTCGTAGAGGCAGTAGGCCCGGATGAGCTGATCCACGTTGTGGATGCGTTCGCTGCGTTCGGCGAAGAGGTCCTGCACCTTTTGCTTGGCCTCGACGCGGGCGGCGGGGTCGAGGGCAGGGTTGCTGTCAATTTCCGACATGGCCGCGACGAGGTCCGGCAGCACGTAGGCGTCCGGGTCGGCGGGATTGAGTTCGCGGCAGCCCTTTTCGGTGAGGGTGGCGTCATGGCCCTTTTCGTCAATGGTGAAATAGAGCTCCTCGGTCAGTTCCCGGGCCTGGTCCTTGTACATATCGGTCAGCATCATGTTCTCGACCTGCTCGTGGAGTCGGCGGACGGCGGGTTGTTCGAGCAGGTGGAGGAGCTGCTTGTTTTTCGGCATGCCGTGATAGACTTGGTAGAGGCGCTGGCGGATGCGATCCCGTGCCTCCTCTTCCGAGACGCCCGTGGGGATGCGGGACCGCTCGGCCTCGTTGTCGAGCGCCTCGGGAGCGACGAGGGGGAGGAGTTCTCGGATCTCCTGGATCATCTTGCTGCACAAGGCGTTCTGGGCGCGGACGAGACGTTCGACGCGGGGTTTGAGCTTATCGAACTGATGGGTGCCCTCGGGGGAGGGGCCTGAGATGATGAGGGGAGTCCGGGCTTCGTCAATGAGAATGCTGTCCACCTCGTCCACGATGGCGTAGTAGTGCCCCCGCTGGACTTGGTCTTCGGGGCGGAAGGCCATGCCGTTGTCGCGCAGGTAGTCGAACCCGAATTCGCTGGCCGTTCCGTAGGTGATGTCTTTGGCATACTGGAGGCGGCGTTCGGCAGGGGACATCCAGTTCTGGATGCAGCCGACGGAGAGGCCGAGGAAAGTGTAGATCTGGCCCATCCACTCCGAGTCGCGTTTGGCCAGGTAGTCGTTGACCGTCACGAGATGGACGGGTTTGCCGGTAAGGGCATTGAGATAGAGCGGCATAGTGGCCACGAGGGTTTTGCCCTCGCCGGTGGCCATTTCGGCGATCTTGCCGCGGTGGAGCGCGATGGCACCGATGATTTGGACGTCGAAGGGAATCATGTCCCAGACCCGGGTCTGACCGTTGAGTTCGAAGGAATGGCGGCGCTCCGTGAGCCGACGACAGGCGTTTTTGACGACGGCAAAGGCCTCGATCATCAGATCATCGAGAGGCGTCCCCTGCTGGAGGCGGGCGCGAAACTCGTTGGTCTTCGCCCGGAGCGCCTCGTCGGAAAGGGCGCGCAACCGTTCCTCTTCCTCGTTGATCCGGGCCACCAGAGGCCGCAGCGCCCGGATATCCCGCTGGTGCTTGGTGCCGAACAACTTCTTCAGCAGCGCGATCATAGAGCTCCGATTTCCCTAGAACACCTCATCCTATTGCATTGGGGCTGAAAAATCCATAGAATAACACCTCTTCGATGAAAACGGACATGGAACGCGAAACGCCGGCGTCACTTCGGGAGACGGTCCGTGATCCTGATCTGGCGCGAGGTCCTTTTGACGCCAATCACGCCCGGCTGATTGAGGCCTATCGTGCGATCCAGCAGGAGGGGGCGCTCCGGTATCCGGTGGCCTATCATTTCGAGCAGGAGTTGGGGCGGGGGCGGCAGGGGGTCGTTTTTCTGGCGGTGCGGCAGGGCGCGCGGGGGTGCCGGACCCGTCATGCGGTCAAGCTTTTCGATCCTTCCATCTATTCGAGCGCTGAACGGTACTGGACCGACATGGGTCGGATCGCAGGACAGGTGTCTCGTCTTCAACCCCTGCATCACGACAATCTGGTCTCCTGTGATCTCTACGATGAGTGCAACGGCGTTGGATTTGTGCAAATGAACGCCGTGGACGGCCTGGATCTCCAGTATTTTTTTGCCACGGCCCATCTGGCGATTTCGCGGAGTCAAAGCACGGACGAGGAGTGGAGGCACTTCATGACGGTCCTCTTTCGGCTGCAAGGGGATCACCTGCTCTTTCAGCCGGGCGTGGCCATCTATATTCTGCAGGAGATTCTTTCCGGACTCGATGTGCTTCATGGGGCGGGATATCTCCATGGGGACATCAAACCGTCCAATATCATGGTGGATCGGCACGGAGGCATTCGGATGGTGGATTTCGGACGGGCGGCTCGGATCGGGGAACCCATCAGCATTCTCCTGGGCAGCCCGCTCTACATGGCCCCTGAAGTGCACCGGCTGGAACCGGGGTCGGTGCAGTCGGATCTCTTCAGCGTGGGCCTGGTGGCCGTAGAAATGCTCGGGGGGCAGTTGCCGATTGATCCGCGGTTGGAGCGGGACGAGGAGTTGCTGGAGGCCAAGCGGCATCTGCATGAGACGCTGGAGCGATGGCTTCCATCGTATGTCTGCGAGAACGAGTTGATCCTTTCGATTCTCCGAAAGCTGCTCCATCCCGAACCTCGCTCTCGTTTCCGATCGGCCTTTGAGGCGAGCAGTTCGCCTCGGGGATTCCGGGGCGTGCGGCGCCAACTGGCCCGGTTGGATCTGGATGCGGAATACGACATTGAGCTAAGCCGGTATCTTGCCAAGCTGCTTGATCCGGCTACTGGGCACGTCAATCCCCGGATGGATTAATCGGGCGGTCCGTACCAGATTTGGCCCTCGCGGACGATGCGTCGGAGTATGCGGCGGCGGGCTAAGTCCTCCAATTCGGCCGTAAGGTCGGCCTCCGGGCGTTCCAGCAGTTGGGCGAGTTGGGCCGCAGTGGCGGGATGGCGGCGCAGGGTTTCGGGGAGGCTGGAACCCGCGAGAGGACCGGTCTGGGGCGGGGAGGGGCTGATGTCGGGAATTTCGGCGGTGGGGTGGAAGAGAAGAGCGGCCTGACGGAGGGTTTCGATCGAGGCAGGGCGGATCGTGGGATCGGCGGGTGGCCGAGTGGCGGTGTTGAGATGAATGCGGGCGGCGCCTAACGCGTTGACCTGCTCGGCGATGGTTTTCAGCGCGGAGGGTGAATCGTTCAGTCCAGGGACGATAAAGACCTCCACCCACAGTTGGCGGGGGCAGGAGGCAGCGAAACGGCGGATGCCGTCCGAGATCTGGGCAAAGGTCAGGTCGGGATGCGGTCGGTTGATTCGACGCCAGGAGGACTCGTCCCAGGCGCTCCAGGAGACCTTGACGATGTCAGCCAGGTGGGCGGCCTCGCGGACCTCGGGAAGGAAGAGCAGGGCGCCGTTGCTCAGTAGAACGGTGGGGATGGCGCTCCGGTCGCGAAGGCCCTGAAGGACGTCGCCGAAGCGGAGGTGAAGGGTAGGCTCGCCGGCTCCCGCCAGAGTAAGGTGATCGGCCCGGCCGCCTTCGGCCAGCCACTGCTCAAATTCTGTCAGGACCTCCTGAACGGGGACGAACTCGGCACGGTTCAGAATCGGGTTCATCGTGCGGCCGATCTGGCAGAACAGGCAGTCGTAGAGGCAGGTTTTGGGCGGGACGAGATCCACGCCGAGCGAAAGGCCAAGACGGCGGGAGGGAACCGGGCCGAAGAGATGGCGAAAGCCACCCATGAGGGGCCTGGGTTATTTACCGAGCGCAAGGCGGAGGGCCAGCCGTTCGGGGAGGCCGGCTTCGAGGATCCGCTTTTGCGCGGCGGCCACGTTGTAAGCGACGCGGTGGAAGGTGATCGAACGACTGGTCGAGTCGTAGATCACGTAACAGGCGCGGGGATCATTATCACGGGGCTGCCCCACGCTTCCGACGTTGACGAAAAGTTTCGACCCGAACGAAAACGTAATCGGTTCCGGAGGAAGGCGTTCAGTCCGTTCGCCTATCTTCCGGAAAACGGCAGGGATGTGGGTGTGACCGTGAAAACAGATGGCCGCGGTTTGGTAAGCGAAATGGTCTGCGGCATGGACTTCGTCGAACACATATCCCCATTTGCCGGGATTGTCCAATGTGCTGTGGACCATCATGAAACCGTCGCACATGCGTTTGAGGCGTAGACTTTTCAGGTACTCTTTCTGTTCTGTCGTTAACACATGGCGCGTCCACTCAATCACGCTGGCGGCCAGCGGACTGAAATCCTTCAGCGGTTCGTCCGTCGCAGCAAAATAGTCGTGATTGCCCTGGATGGTCACGGCGCCGATCTCTCGTATCCGAGTGATGCACGGACCGGGACTGGCGTTGTAGCCTACCAGGTCGCCGACACAAGCAAAACGATGTATTCCAAGCGAATGGGCGTGATCCAACACGGCTTCGAGGGCGTCGAGATTTCCGTGAATATCGCCCAGAACTGCGTATTTCGTATCACCGGCCATGGCGACCTCGCTGCCGAATGGCTTCAGCTCTTTAGAAGCGCTTCGGCTACGACCAGGTCGTCGGTCGTGGTGATCTTCAGGTTGGAAGGGGAGGAGGGGACGAGGTGGACGGGTTTACCCAGCCGTTCGACGGCGGAGGCCTCATCCGTCACGAGCGCCTTTTGCTCGCGCACCAGCGCATAGGCGGCCCGGAGAAGGCGCGCCTGGAAGGATTGAGGCGTTTGGACGGCCCAGAGTTTGGACCTGTCCACCGTGCGGCTGACCACCATGCCCCGGCTGACCTCTTTCAAGGTGTCGGTCACCTTGATGGCCGCCACCCCTGAGCCGTAGCGTTTGGCGCTTTTGAGGGTTTCGCTGATCAGCTCCGGAGTCACGCAGGGCCGCGCCCCGTCGTGGACGGCCACGAGGGAGGCTTTTTCCGGCACTTCGGCCAATCCAGCCATGACGGAGTCCTGCCGGGTGGCACCGCCGGGAACAATTTCCCGAACTTTGGTACAGCCAAAGATCTGGATAAGTCCCCGGGCCGCCTCAAGGCGGTCCTTTCGAACGACCAAAATCACCGCCTCAATATCCGGACAGCGCTCGAAGGCCAGAAGGGACCACGCCAAAACCGGTTTGGTGCCCAGATTCAAGAAGGCTTTATCAATACCTTCTCCCATCCGTTCACTCTTTCCGGCCGCAACAATGACCCCAACATTCATTCGATAATCCGTCGGACCATCTCTTTTTTACGAAAATAAATCAAAAACGCCACAAAGGCAATGACGAAATAGCATCAGCTCTCCTTTGCGGCATCCGGCTCGGAACCAACCAGGCGGGGGACCAGGTCCACGGGAGGAACCTCGGGGATATCCCGATCCCCTCCCACACTCAGTTCGCCAATCTTCCGGGCCGAAGGGAGAACCCGGCGCTCGAGGGAACCAACAGCCTCATTAAACGCTTTGTTTGCCGCATTCAGACTGCTTCCGATGCGGGCCAGATCGGTGGTGAATTTCGTGAGCCGTTCATGGAGGATTCGAGCGTTTTCGAAGATCTGATGGGCATTGCGGGAGATTTGTTCCTGCCGCCAGCCGAAGGCGATCGCCCTGAGCAGGGCCATGAGGGTTGTGGGGGTGGCGAGGATGACTTTCTGGGCTAAGGCATCTTCGACCAGCGAAAGATCCTGATCGGCGGCGGCGGCGAAGAAGGCCTCGCCGGGGATGAACAGGACGACGAATTCGGGGGTGGAAGGGAGGAGTGTCCAATACTCCTTGCTGCCCAGGCGGGCGATATGGGCGCGAATCTGACGAATGTGACGTTCGAGGGCCTGGCGGCGGCTCTCTTCGTCTTCGGCGGCGAGGGTATCGAGGTAGGCGTCGAGAGGGGCCTTGGCGTCCACGATAATGTCTCGTCCGCCGGGAAGGTGGACGATCAGGTCGGGTCGCATCCGGCCGCCCTCGTCGGTCGCGACGTTGACCTGCTCGGTGAAATCGCAGTGAGCGGACAGGCCGGCGAGTTCGACAACGCGCCGGAGGGTGAGCTCCCCCCAGCGGCCTCGGACCTGAGGCTTACGGAGTGCGTTGACCAGGTTGCCAGTCTCTTTTTGGAGTCGTTGCTGGGCTTCGGAGAGCGCGCGGAGTTGCTCGAGGAGCCCGGCGTAGGCGCCTTCGCGGCTCTTTTCGAGGCTTCGGACTTGTTCTTCGAAGCGGCCGAGGCTCTCGGCCAGCGGGCGCACGAGGCCCTGAATCGCCTCCTGACGTTGGCCCCACTCACCGCGGACATCGGCCAGGGACCGCTCGAAGGCGGCGCGGGCCAGCGAGAGAAACTCTGCCGTGTTGCGGTGCAGCGTGTCGCTGGCGAGTGCCTTGAAGGCATCGGTCATCCGCTCCCGCGCCTCGTCGAGCAGCCGTTTTTCCTCCTCGAGCCTCCGGAGGGTCTCATCCCGCTGCGTTTCGGCTCGTACCCGGGTGCTCTGTTCCTGGGTCAGGGCCGCGCGAAGCTCATCGCGCTCCCGACTGAGCGTCTCGAGGCGCGTTATCTGTTCCGCCCGGAGCGCCTCGAGAACATCCTTCTCCTTTGCAAGGTCCCGAAGAGTGGCCCGGTACCGCCAGGCCATCCCGATCCCCGCCAGAATCCCCCCCAGGAGGGCGGCGGCGAGCACCCAAGCGATGTGTTCCATGGAACGCGCTCCTCGTTGCAACTCCTCTACACGAAGGCGTTTGGCTTGTCAATTTTTCCGATCCCGCTGTTTGAGGTTCCGTCTCCCGGACCCCTTGTGATATGCTCAAAGCAATGGTCGAGTGGATCCGACTCCGCGGCGCGCGGCAGCATAATCTTCAAGGGTTCGACCTCGATCTTCCCCTCGGGCACTGGATCACCGTGACCGGCGTGAGCGGTTCGGGGAAGTCGTCGTTGGCCTTCGACACCCTCTATGCCGAGGGCCAGCGCCGCTACGTGGAGACCTTCTCCCCCTACGCCCGCCAGTTCCTCGAGCGGATGGATAAACCCCAGGCCGAGGCCATCGAGGGTATTCCTCCCGCCATCGCCATTGACCGGGCCAACCCCGTTCGGACGCCCCGGTCCACGGTTGGGACGATGACCGAACTCAACGATCACCTCAAACTGCTCTATGCCCGCGCGGCCCGTCTTTACTGCCCCGGCTGCGGGCAGCCGGTCGCGCGGGATACCCCCCCCTCGGCTGCGCAGGATCTCCTGGTCCGCTTTCCCGGCCGGCTTGTCGCGATTCTCTTCGCCATCGAAGTTCCTGACAACTTTACCGAGGAGGAGGCTTTGGGGTTTCTGGCCCGCCAGGGGTACACCCGCCTCTACCGCCGCCAGGGGCGCCGGCTGGAGGTTCTTCAGGACCGGCTGTCGCTGGATCCCGGTTGCCGTAACCGCCTCATCGAAAGCCTGGAGGCAGCGATGAAGGCCGGGGGGGGACGGGTGGCCATAGTCGCCGCCGAGGACACTCCCGCGATAGCCGTTCCCCTGGCGCAATACTCCGATGGCTTTCACTGCGCCACCTGCGACCGAGCCTATCCTGAGCCGACCCCAAGCCTCTTTTCCTTCAATTCTCCCATCGGGGCCTGCCCGCGCTGCCGCGGTTTCGGGCGAATCATCGAAATCGCCCCGTCGCTCGTCATCCCCGACGATCGGCGGTCCATCGCCGAAGGCGCCATCCGGCCATTCGAGTCTCCCTTCTATGCGGAGTGCCGACGGGATCTGATGGACGCGGCCAAACGGCGTGGCGTAGACGTTCACAAGCCGTGGAGGGAGCTGACGGCCGAGGAGCGGGGGTGGGTGTGGGATGGTGAGGGTCGGTGGGAAGAGGGGCAGTGGTATGGGATTCGGGGGTTTTTCGAGTGGTTGGAAGCGCGGAGTTACAAGGTGCACGTCCGCGTGCTGCTCTCCAAATACCGCGCCTACACCCCTTGCCCGGCCTGCGGCGGAACCCGCCTGAAACCAGAGGCCCTCTGGTGGAAACTGGGGGAGGAGCGGCTTTCCATAGCCGAGGTGGCCGCGCTGCCCATTCAACAGTGCCGGACTTTTTTCGAGAGGCTGACCCTTCCCCCGCCCCATGACCAGGCCGCGGCGCTCCTTCTCCACGAGATACGCACCCGCCTTCGCTACCTCGACGAGGCAGGGCTCGGCTATCTGACCCTTGATCGTCCCTCCCGCACCCTAAGTGGGGGAGAGACCCAGCGGATCAATCTGACCACTGCTCTCGGCACCTCGCTGGCCCACACCCTCTTCGTTCTCGATGAGCCCAGCATCGGGCTCCATCCTAGGGACGTGCGCCGCCTGATTGGGATCCTCCGCCGTCTCCGCGACGCGGGCAACACCCTGATCCTCGTCGAGCATGATCCGGACCTTATTCGGGCGTCGGATCTCTTGGTGGACCTCGGTCCCGGGCCCGGCGAACAGGGCGGCCGGCTCGTTTATGTCGGTCCACCGGAGCAGGCCAAGATAGCGCCCGACTCGCTGACCGGGGCCTATCTGGTCGGCCGTCGGACTATCCTTCCGCCCGAGGGCAGCCGACGGCCTGTGCCCCCTTCCCATCCCCGCCTTGTGGTCCGGGAGGCCACGGCGAACAATTTGAAGGGAATTACGGTGGGAATCCCGCTCCAGCGACTGGTCTGCGTGACCGGGGTGAGCGGAAGCGGTAAGAGCACCCTGATCGAGCAGGTGCTCTACCCCGCCATCCGCCGGCGAATGGGCCATCCGGTCGAGGAGGAGCGGGACGGCTGCCAAGCCTTGGAGAACTGGGAGCGTTTTTCGGATGTCGTGCTGGTGGATCAGGCGCCGATCGGTCGGACGGCCCGCTCCAATCCCGCCCTCTATGTCGGAGCGTGGGAAGCGATCCGCAAGGTCTACGCGGCTCTTCCGGCCGCGCGGGAGGCGGGATTCAAGGCCGGCGATTTCAGTTTCAACAGCGGCCGGGGCCGTTGCGAAGCCTGCGGGGGTAGCGGTTTCGAACGGATCGAGATGCAGTTTTTGAGCGATGTCTACCTCCGCTGCCAGGTCTGCGACGGCACCCGATTCCGTCCCGAAATTCGGGCCATCCGGCGGGGAGGACCCGATGGCCGGATGCGTTCGATTGCGGATGTTCTCGAGATGACCGTCGAGGAGGCGGCCGATTTTTTCCGGGCGGAGGATGCCGTCGTCGAAGCGTTGCAGCCCCTGCGGGAGGTCGGGCTGGGATACCTCCGCCTGGGACAATCGGCTCCGACGCTGAGCGGCGGCGAGGCGCAGCGGCTCAAGCTGGCCTGGTTTTTGGCCCAGGCCCGTCCGCGCCCTGACCGCGACGTGGTGCGGCGGCCCATCCTCTTTCTGCTCGATGAGCCCACCACAGGACTTCATTTTCACGATATCGCGGTCCTGTTGCGGACCCTCCGACGGCTCATCGCCGACGGCCATTCGGTCGTCGTCATCGAACACCATCTGGATGTCATTCGCGCGGCGGACTGGATTATTGACCTGGGGCCCGAAGGGGGAGAAGAAGGAGGCCGCGTCGTTTGCGAGGGCCCTCCGGAGGTCATCGCCGCCCATTCGGAGAGTCGAACCGGCCAGGAATTGAGCCGGGATCCCTCGGTCCCGGTCCCGGAAGCGGCTCGGCGCGGCGACGGGACTCCTGCCTCGTTCCCTTCGGCTATCCAGATTCGCGGGGCGCGCGAGCACAACCTGAAGCAGGTGGATGTAGCGATCCCACTGGGGCGCGCGACCGTGATCACGGGCATCAGCGGCAGCGGGAAGAGCACACTGGCCTTCGACATCCTCTTTGCGGAAGGGCAGCGGCGCTACCTGGAGTCCCTGAACGCCTATGCGCGGCAGTTTGTGCAACCGGCCGCCCGCCCCGACGTCGATGCGATTTACGGAATCCCTCCCACGGTGGCCATCGAACAACGGACCAGCCGCGGAGGGCGGAAGAGCACCGTGGCCACCGTCACGGAGATCTATCACTTTCTCCGTCTTCTTTACGTACGTCTCGGTGTGGCACACTGCCCGACCTGTCAGGTGGCGATCCGCCCGCAGTCGGTGGATGCCATCGTGACGGCGATCATTCGGGGATATGGGGGACGGCGGATTCGCCTTCTGGCGCCGATGGTCACGGCGCGGAAGGGCTATTACACCGATCTGGCGGCTTGGGCCCGGGGTCGGGGGTTCGAGCAGATGCGGGTGGATGGGGCCTGGGTGTCGCCCGAGCGCTGGCCGCGGCTGGACCGCTTCCGGGAACATACGATCGAAGTGAGCGTGGGAGCGATCCGGCCGCGCGCCGGGGGAGAGTCGGCGCTTCGGGCATTGGTGGAGGCGGCGCTCGAGTATGGGAAGGGCATTGTCGTGGCCGTGCCGGAGGAAGGGGAGGGCGAACAGTTGTTCAGCACCCGCCGGGCTTGCCCCACTTGTGGGCGAAGCTTTCCGGAACTCGATCCGCGCCTTTTCTCCTACAACTCGAAGCACGGTTGGTGCCCGCGCTGTTACGGCACCGGAGTTCTGCTGGAAGGCTTCGACGAGGAGCAGACGGGCGAGGAGATCTGGTGGAATGCCTGGTATGAAGGCGAAGCGCGGACTTGCCCGGACTGCCAAGGACGGCGGTTACGGCCGGAGGCGTTGGCTGTCCGGTTCCGCGAGCGCTCCATTGCGGATGTGGGGGCCATGAGTGTCACGGAGGCCGAGCGGTGGCTGGGCGCGTTGACGCTCGACCGTCGCGAAGCGCCGATCGCCCGGGATCTGGTGGCGGAGATGCGGCTCCGCCTCCGCTTTCTCGACGCGCTGGGATTAGGCTATCTGACGCTCGATCGGGCCGCACCGACCCTCAGCGGAGGGGAGTCCCAGCGGATCCGACTGGCCGCCCAGCTGGGCTCCAACCTGCGAGGGGTCTGTTACATTCTGGATGAACCGACGATCGGCCTTCATGCGCGCGATACCATGCGCCTGCTCGATACGCTTCGGCAACTCCAGCGCAAGGGGAATACGGTGGTGGTCGTGGAACACGACGAAGCGACCATCCGGTGGGCCGATCATGTGATTGATCTCGGGCCCGGCGCGGGAGAGGCGGGCGGCCGGGTGGTGGCTCAGGGGCGGCTGACGGATCTGATCCACGCTTCCGAGTCCCGCACGGGGCAGTGCCTGCGCGCGCCATTCCATCATCCCGTGCGCGGGGAGCGCCGGCCGGTTCCCCCCGGCCATCCCGCCCTGGTCATTCAGTCGGCCACGCGTCACAATCTGAAGCGGGTGACGGTGTCGTTTCCGCTGGGCCGGCTGGTGTGCGTGACCGGCGTCAGCGGAAGCGGAAAAAGCACCCTGGTGCGGGAGGTGCTGTACGACAATCTCCGCCGCTGGATTCAGAATCCGGAGGTGAAGGCGTGGAAGGGGTGCCAGGCCATGGAGGGTTTGGAGAGGATCCGGCGGGTTCTCGAAGTGGATCAGACGCCCATCGGCAAGACGCCGCGGTCGTGTCCGGCCACCTATGTGGGTCTGTGGGACGGCATCCGGAAGCTTTTCGCCGAGACCCCAGAAGCGCGGCTCCGGGGCTATCGGCCCGGCCGCTTCTCGTTCAACGTCAAGGGCGGTCGGTGTGAAACCTGTGAAGGGCAGGGGGTCAAGCGGATCGAGATGAGTTTTTTGCCCGATGTCACTGTTCCGTGCGAAGCGTGTCGGGGAGCCCGATTCGGGCCTGAGACGCTGGCGGTGCAATGGCATGGCCGGACCGTGGCCGATGTGCTGGCGATGAGCGTGGACGAGGCGGCCCGGGAATTCGCGGCCGTTCCCGCGATCGCCCGACCGTTGAATCAGATGAAGGATCTCGGCCTCGGCTATCTCCGGTTGGGGCAGCCCAGTCCCACCCTTAGCGGGGGCGAAGCGCAGCGGCTCAAATTGGTCGCCGAGCTGGCGGGAGGGATCGGGGATGGATCCACGGGAGACGCGGGAAAGGGAGGGACGCTCTATGTGTTGGACGAACCCACCGTGGGGCTTCATCTTGCCGATGTCGAACGGCTATGGGGAGCGCTTCATCGGCTGGTGGATCGAGGGCATACGGTGGTTCTGATCGAACATCATCTCGACCTGATTGCCGAGGCGGACTGGGTGATTGACCTTGGCCCGGAAGGCGGCGAGAAGGGAGGGTGGGTTGTCGCGGAAGGGCCGCCGGAGGTCCTGATGCAGGTTTCGGCGTCGGCGACGGGACAGGCCTTGCGGCAGGTCTCACGGACTCGCGGGGGGGCGAGCCGGCGCCTGAAGGCGAACACTCGGCGGGCGACTGCGAACCCCCTGTGAACCCAAGCTTGTCAGTCGGCCTTTATCCGTGCATACTTCGGAGATAATGAGGGGTCCGTTTCTCAATCGGGAACTGAGCTGGCTTTCCTTCAATCGGCGGGTGCTGGAGGAGGCGCAGGATTCTTCTGTTCCCTTGCTGGATCGGTTGAAGTTTCTGGCCATCACGGGGTCTAATCTCGATGAGTTTTTCATGGTCCGGGTGGGGGGCTTGCTTCAGTTGGAGGCGGTGGGAGACGCGGGCGATGATCCCTCGGGGCTCTCCCCCCGCGAGCAGTTGGAGGCCATTGCCCGCGAAGTCCGACGTCTGGTCAAAGAGACGGAGCGTTGTCGACAGGAGATCGAGCAGGGGTTGGTGAAGGCTGGGATTATTCGGGTGGACCCTGCCCGGGCCCGCGATGATCAGCGTCTTCACCTGTCACGGGTGTTCGATCGAGAGCTGTATGCCGTGCTCTCTCCCCATGCGATCCGTTCGTTCCGCCGCGTTCCGCTGCTGCCTGGGCTGACGACCATTCTGGCGGTTCGTCTAGGGGAGGCCGGGCGGCCCGCGCGGCGCGACCGCTTTGCGGTCGTGGTCATTCCGAAGACGTTGCCGGCGCTGATCGCCGTCCCCGAAACCGGATCGGCCTATGCCTATGCGCTCGTCGAGGATGTGGTCAAGGCCTTTGTGGGGCGGTTGTTTCCAGGGGAACGGATCGGCGAGTGCTGCGTCTTTCGAATCGCGCGGAATGCGGATTTGAGTGTCCGGGAGGATAAGGCGGGCGATCTGCTGGAGCGGATGCGGGAGGTGCTGGCCGAGCGGGCCTGGAGCGGATGTGTTCGGCTTCAGCTCGAATCGGGCACCTCGCCGTTGATGGAGCGGCTGCTGCGCAAGGCGCTGGGGGTAGGGGAGCGGGAGACCTACCGCATGGGGTCGCCGCTCGATCTTCATGCCTTCTGGGGCTTGGCCACCATGCCAGGATATGAGGCCCTTCGAGAGACGGCCTGGCCGCCCGTATTGCCGCCGGTCTTTCGGCGCGAACACTCTCTCTTTTCGGTGTTGAGCCGGCAGGATGTGCTTCTTGTCCATCCGTATGACTCCTTTGATCCCGTGCAGCGGCTGGTGGAGGAGGCGGCCGATGATCCCGATGTGTTGGCGATCCGCCAGATTCTCTACCGGACGAGCCGGGAGAGCCCGATCGTGGCCGCGCTGGTCCGGGCGGCGGGGAAGGGAAAGCATGTGACGGCGGTGGTGGAGCTGAAGGCCCGCTTTGATGAGGCCCGCAATATGGAGTGGGCGCGCCGTCTGGAGCAGGCGGGGGTTCAGGTGGTATATGGCGTCAAAGGGTTGAAGACCCACGCCAAATTGTGCATCGTGGTCCGGCGCGAGGCGGGGGGGATCCGGCGGTATCTGCATTTCGGAACGGGCAATTACAACGAGATCACGGCTCGGCTTTACAGCGATGTCAGTTATCTGACGAGCCGGGAGGTGTACGGGCGGGATGCGAGCCGATTTTTCAATGCGGTGACGGGATGGTCGAGGCGGCTGCCGTTTGAAAAGGTCGCTGCGTCACCCGAGGGGATTCGCCGCCGGCTGCTGGAGTTGATCGAGGCAGAGACCGTCTGCGCTCGACGGGGGGAATCGGCGGCGATTACGGCCAAAGTCAATGCCCTCTCCGATCCTGAGATCATCATGGCCCTCGACCGGGCCGCGCGGGCGGGCGTCCAGATCCGTCTGAATGTGCGGGGCGTCTGCTGTCTCAAGCCGACGGAGACCGGGGGCGGCATCGAAATCGTGCGGCTGGTGGACCGATACCTCGAACATGCCCGTATTCTGCGGTTCCATCACGGCGGGAAGCCGCTACTGTTTATTTCGAGCGCCGACTGGATGACACGCAATCTCGATCGGCGGATCGAGTTGCTGGTGCCGATTGAGGATCCAGCCTGTCGAGAGCGGTTGAACGAGACCCTGGAAACCTACTTCCGCGATACGTGCAAACTGCGGCGGCTCACGCCCCGAGGCCAGTGGGAACGGGTCCTGCCGGCCAGGGGAGAAAAGCCGGTTCGAGCCCAGGCAGAACTGTACGCCCAGGCGCGGCAGCGGGCACGGGAGGAAAAGGATCGTTCGGTCGAAGGGGTCTTCGAACCGGAACGTCCGCAGGGCGCGTCGCTCTAGCGCTTAGAACCAGCCCTTCTTCTGATTGATGTAAAGGTTGACGAACTCTTCGTCCGACTTCGTCAGGTAGATGATTCCCTCGATCAGCCCGATGAGGCCCATAATGCCGGCCGCCGCTCCGCAGGTGACCACTCCCCCGACCAGGCTCACGAGGAGCATGATCAAGCCTTCCTTTTGCATGCCCAGATAGAATTTGTGAATGCCGAAAGAACCTAAGAGAATGCCGAGAATGCCCGCCACCATTTTCTTTTCTGCGCCTGGAATCTGACTCATGACCCGCTCCTCGATTAGGATGTGGAACTTCTGACTGCTACAGTAATAGATGGGGTCAACCGTGTCAATCGCGGAGGTGTTTCCATGTGCCTTAGGCGGAAATGGGCAGGGGAAAGGGATCGTCTTCTCCACCTCGGGGTAGAGGGTGTCCATCTGTTTCGGCAATTGGAGGGTTTGGCCGATGGCGGTCACCATCCGGCAGTACGTGCGGATGTCCTCCAGTTCGAGACGACGTTCCGTTCGGTCTCTCAGCCATTTTTCGCAAACCGCGTAGCCGCCGATGGGGTAGTTCCAGACGTCCTCCGGCACGGGAGCGAAGTGCTGCATGGCGTTGATGTACACACGCTTCTGCTGGGCCTCGTACCGGAGTTCCGACTTGCGGTCTCGTTCGACGCGGTTGTCACCCTCGCCCTCTCCATTGGGGTGTGTCCATGGGTGTCCATTGGGGGTCCATTGGGGTCAGGTCTCAACATTCTACAATTAAGCAGGTCCATTGGGGTCAGGTCTCAACATTCTACAATTAAGCATTGTTGACGATCTTTGTTTACCCGCCGGAAGTCGACGAGCTGTAAGGAGTTAGATCGTCTTGGGGCCTGATTTGTGGGCCATAGACACACATTTTTGCGTCCAAAATGGGGTCTTAGATCAAGTCATCGCTACATCGGTGCGCCGGGGGTGGTGTGTTGCGCGGGGTCTGTGGGGCTGGGGCCATGGAATCGCAGCGACTCGAAAGGAATAGACCTCCACTTGAAGCTGCCGGTTTCCTGGCGAATGATTGGGAAGAGGATGCCTGTTTGTCAAAATGACGAATGTTGAGACGTGACCCTATAGGATCTAGGATACCCTATAGGATCCTAGGATCTTGTTGAGACGTGATCCTATAGGATCGCTATAGATCTGCCTCCGCCCGGTGCCCTTGGCCATCTCGGCCACCATGGTGGCACGCGCGGGATAGTAACTTTCCTCTCGGGCATCCCCCTGCTGGGCCATGGTGAAAAGATCTCTGAGGTATGCGCGGAACAGATCCGAATGGCGCATTGGATCCCTGGGGTTGTGTTTTCCCGTCAACAGCGGAATGAAGATCCAGAACGCCGGCGGGTGAAGCCATGCGACCGCGACTGTAAGGTAGCAATGGGGCTCGTCCACTCGCAAGGAAAAGTGTCGGCGCCATCCACGCCCGCGCAGGAAGCGAAGACGGGGCAAACCCGTTTGTGGAAATGAGTAGCAGCCCCATGTCGAGTGTGGTATCGTTTTCGGACATGAAAAGCCTTTCGTTGATCGAGCCGGCCTATGGCATCGGCCTGGCCCATCTGGCGCCCGCCGCCATTCTGGCGCCAGGAGAGAGTTCGGATCACGTGCCGGAAGTGCAGCTGACCGTCGAGCGTCCGCCGACGGGCGGTTGGGTCGCCCGCGCCATCCTTCATAATCCGCACGGATGTCCAATCCGGATCGAAGGCATCCGATGGCGAGCGTCGCGCGACACCGACGGCCCTTCGCTTCTCTTTCCTCCTTCTCTGGCGCCTCAGGTGATGGCGACCGAAAATTTCCGAGGCGACTATTTCCGACTGGGCAGCGTGGAAGGGGACCGATTCGTCTATCCCCTCACGCCTCAACCGATCGTCTACGGGCAGTCCGAGGATCATCTTTTTCCCGGCCTCTTTTTGGTGTCGGCCCGGCGCCCTGTAGGCCTTTTCATGGCGCAGGCCACGCAGAAACGCTTCTATGCGCTGTTTCGCTTCCTGGGTCCTTCGCTCGGCGCCGGCCGCTGGTTTTTCGAGATCGAAGAGCGGGCGGCAGGAACCCCTGTGATCACGCTCCCGGCCGGAGGGTCGCTGGAAGGCGAGGCGTTCTATTTTGAAACGGTCGCCACCGCGGATCCTCAGCGGGCGGCGGAACGCTATTATGCGTATCTCAGGGGATCAGGAGTATTCGCCCGGCGGTCGCACAATCCGCTTCCAGCCCAACGCATCTACTGTTCCTGGAACTACGATTTTATGGACGACATCACGGAGGCGAAACTGCTGGGGCAGATTCCTGTCCTCCAGAAACATTTCCCCATGGTGAAGTTCATTCAGTTGGATGACGGCTATCAGGGTCCTTCGGCCGGAGGGGGAAGGGCCATGGTGGACCTCTGCTACGACGGGGTGGACAAGGCCTTCGATCCGGTTCGGTTTCCTTCCGGTCCTAAGGCCCTGGTGGATCGTATCCGTGCGGAGGGATTCCGGCCGGCGATCTGGGTGGGTCTCTGGGCCCGGCTGGGGTCGCGACTGGTGCAGGAGCATCCGGACTGGATTCTGCGCGACGATACAGGGGAGCCTCTCCTCTTTGATAAATGGTATGGCGGGACGGCGGTTCTAGATCCCTCGGTCGCCGGCGTTCGCGCCTATTTGGAACGGCTCTGTGCCACCCTCTTTGGCGAGTGGGGATTCGAAGGAGTCAAGCTCGACTTCTCGAGTTTTGCGTTCAATGGAAGGCGTGTCCGCTTCCGCGAGGAGGGGCGGACCGCCATCGAGTGGCGTCACGAGGTGGAGCGGATCTTTCGGCGATATCTGCCTAGGGACGGCTTTTTCGGGTGGTGTGTGGTGGCGGGGACCGGGCAACCGTTTCTCCTTCAGGCCGACTATTTTCGCAATGCGGTGGACATTGGATGGGGCCATTGGGAGACCGTACGGCGGATCGCGCTGTGGACGGCGAATACGCGGATGTTCATGCCCGAGGCGCCCTGCCTGCCCAACCTGGACTCCGTGGGATGGAGCCGGCATTTTGATGAAACGGAATGGTTGACCTGGCTCCAGTTCGCCGCCGTCAGCGGCGGAGCCCTGGAAGTCTCGGGCGATCTTCGGCGGCTTCCCGAGGAGCGGTTGAAACGCTTGGCGAAGACGCTGGAACTCAGCGATCCGTCTCGGCGTCTTTTCACACCAGGCCTGGAATGGATCCGGGGGATGCCACCGCCCGTCTGGGTGGCGGAAGGCGCCGACGAGGCGCTGATCGGCGTATTCAATTGGGGAGAGGAGGCGGCGGAGGTGGCCCTGGGGACTTGGATTCCCGATCGGATCGGCGTTGAGGTCCGGGAGGTATGGGACGGGCGGGATGAACGGCTTCCCGCGGTTCTTCGCCTTCCAGCCCATGGCTCCCGCCTCTGGTACAGCCGGCAGTAAAAAAGCAACAAGAGGCGCCATGACCTCTCGCGAACGAGTGCTGGCGGCGATCGAACATCGAGAACCGGACCGGGTTCCTCTCGATCTGGGAGGAACGATCATGAGCGGGATCATGGCCCTGGCCCTGATCGAATTGCGGAAGGCACTGGGTCTGCCCCGCCGGCTTGTGAAGGTCTACGAGCCCTATCAGATGCTGGGGGAGGTCGAGATGGACCTCGTCGAAGCCCTGGGCGTGGATATCCTTCTCGTTGAGCCGGACGCGCTCTTTTTCGGTCTACCGAGACGGGATTGGAAACCCTTCAACCTCTGGGATGGAACTCAGGTCCTGGTCCCGGGCCGGTTTCAGGTGGAGGCCACGGCCGAGGGCGGCTGGCTCATCCGGCAGGGCGGCGATCCCAAGGGGGCGCCAGTGGGGGTCATGCCCCGGAATGGCTATTACTTCGATCACGTGGGGGATCAGACATTGCATGCCGATTTTACGCCCCCGCCGCTTCAGGACCTCGAACGACGTTATCGAGCGCTTTTGCATGAGGAAACATTGGCCTTTCTGGTGGAAAAAGCGGAACGTCTCAGACCCACCGGCAAAGCGTTGCTGCTGGGAATATGGCACGATTTCGGTCCTCCCGCGGTGGGGAATGTGCCTGACTGGTTGTGCTTGATGGCCAGTGATCCCGACTATGTGGATCGGCTCTTTGCCATCAAGACCGAGGCCGATCTTCGAACGCTCGAACGGCTCTGGACGGCGCTGGGAGATCGGATAGATGTGTTCGGGATTGACGGGGCGGATTTCGGCACGCAACGCTCGGAGATGTTCAGTCCTGAATTGTTCGAACGATTTTATGAGCCTTACTATACCCGCATCAATGCCTGGATTCACGCGCATACGCCGTGGAAAACGTGGAAACATACCTGTGGCAGCAATCGCCGGTTTCTCCCGGCCCTTGTTCGCAGCGGGCTGGACTGTCTCAATCCGGTTCAAACCAGCGCCGCAGGCATGGACCCTGCCGAGCTGAAGCGCGTGTTCGGGGCGCGGCTCACCTTTTGGGGCGGGGGAGTGGACACCCAGCGGGTTCTGCCTTTTGGAACACCCGAAGAGGTCTATGACGATGTCCGGCGACGGTTGGCCATTTTCAAGCCGGGCGGCGGGTATGTCTTCAATGCCATTCATAACATCCAGGCCCGGGTGCCGGCCGCGAACCTGATCGCCATGTTCCGAGCGCTCAACGATCATGGGCGATATGCCTCCTCTGCTCCCCTTTCCCAAGCAGGAACTAGCCATGACACGCGGTGAAATCCGACTCTCCAACGAAACGCTGGCCGAGCTGCCTGCCTACCTTGTCACCCGGGGGGTTCCTCTGCCTCCGGGAGCGATTCGGGAACCCCGGCAGGTCAGTGTGGTCAAGGCCGACGGCCGCCCTCTTCCGGCCGAAGGGCGGGTTCTCCAGCGCCGTCCGGATGGCAGCATCGAATGGGTGCTCATGGATATCCTCGTTCCGCTGAAGGGACAGGAGAAAACGTCCCTTTTTGTCGAGCTTAAACCCCGCCCGCCCGTCCCGGTTCGGCATCCCGTCACGCTCCAGCAGCAAAAAGGGGTGTGGACGCTTTCGAATGGGCAGAGTGCGGTGACGGTGACCGCGGAGGGGGGCTCGTTGATCCAACGGCTTGTCATCAACGGGCGGGGGATCGTTAAACCCGGCCAGACCGTGGATCTCGAAGTTGCCGACGTCGGGGGCAAAATCCATCGCGCCTCGCTCTTCGGGCCCTACACCCTGCGAGTTCTGGATCAGAACCGGCTTCGAACCACCATTGCCCTCGAGGGCAAGCATCGGGCACGGGATGGGGCGACCTTTCTCGATTTCACGCTTCGCTTCACCCTGACGGCGAACTCGCCGGACCTGAAGATCGAGCATACCTTTTACTGCCGCGAGCCGAAGGAGGGTATTATCCGAGTTCGCTCCATTCGCCTGGTGATGCCGACCACCTTTGATCCAGCCGCGGTCAAGCTCCTTCGACAAATCAATCACGGTGAAGATTGCCGGGAGCGGAATGTTACGATCCGGGAGAACGTGGAGGTGGTGGCCTCGGCGACGGGTGATCTGGATAACTATGCGGCGACCTTTCCTGGACCGAAGGC
>Ga0308410_1000189_pt1 | contig 30136 bp, 29 predicted proteins | sample HotsprOSTMatCore_FD_203467 | JGI IMG/M metagenome (GOLD analysis project Ga0308410, IMG submission 203467) | Hot spring phototrophic mat microbial communities from Octopus Spring, Yellowstone National Park, Wyoming, United States -... | ecosystem: Environmental > Aquatic > Thermal springs > Hot...
GCTGAACATCCCCAACCACGGCCACTGCCCCGACCTGCCGACCGGCGTGGTGGTGGAGGCGATCTGCCGGGTGGACGCGCAGGGCGTCCGGGGGCGGGATCGGGCCGCTGCGCCTCCGGTGCTGGCCGGCTGGCTGCGACAGGTGGCCGCCAGCCAGGAGCTCACGCTCGAGGCCGCCCTCGCCGGCGACCGGGAGCTCGTGCTGCAGGCCATGCTGCTCGACCCCCTCTGCGGCCGCCTGGCCCTCGACGACCTCGTCCGCCTGCGTGACGACCTGCTGGCGGCGACCGCGCCGTGGTTGCCGAACTTCCGGTCGGCCTGACGGTCGTCGCGGGCCCGGGTGCCCCGGCCGCAGCCGGCGGGGTTCCTGGGGTGGTGCCTCAGGCCCGCTCGGGCGGACGGGGGGTGAAGGTGCAGGGCATGCGCTTGATGCCGTGGATGAACCCCGACCGCAGCATCTGCGGTGGCTCGGTGACCTCGAGGTCGGGGAGCCGGCGGAACAGCTCCTCGAACATCACCCGCATCTCGCGACGGGCCAGGTTGGCGCCGAGGCAGAAGTGCGGTCCGCCGCCCCCGAAGGCCACGTGCGGGTTCGGGAAGCGGGTGATGTCGAACCGGTACGGGTCGTCGAACACCCGCTCGTCCCGGTTCGCCGAGTTGTACCACATCACGACCTTCTCGCCCTCGGCGATCGGCTGACCGGCGATCTCGGTGTCGCGGGTCGCGGTGCGTCGGAAGTGGATCACCGGGGTGGCCCACCGCACGATCTCCTCGATCGCGTTCTGGGCCAGCTCGTCGTAGCGGTCCATCCACAGTCGCTTCTGGTCGGGGTGGTTGTGCAGTGCCCAGATCCCGTGGCTGATCGCGGTGCGGGTCGTCTCGTTGCCGGCGACGACGAGGAGGATGAAGAACGAGGCGAACTCGCCGACACTGAGCCGCCGGCCGTCCACCTCGGCGTGCATGAGGATGCTGGTGAGGTCGTCGGTCGGCTCGCGCAGCCGGTGCTCACCCAGCTCGGTGGCCAGCCGGTGGAGGGTGTGGAAGGCCCCCATGAGGTCGTGCACCCCGGTGACGTACTCCGGGTCGCCGAACCCCAGGATCACGTTGGAGGCCTCGAACACCGTCTGTTCCATCGACGGGGGGACCCCGACCATGTCGCAGATGATCTGCAGCGGCAGCGGGGCGGCGATGTCGGCGACGACGTCGCAGGCGCCGAGGGGCGCCACCGCGTCGACCACCGCCCGGGCGCGCCGGCGCACGTCGTCGAGCAGCCGCTCGAGCTCGCGGGGCGTGAAGCCGTGGCTGACGAGGCTGCGCAACTGCCGGTGGCGGGGATCGTCCATGTTGATGATCGAGCCGAGGTACTCGGCCATCTCCTGGGGCACGTCACCGATGTTCGAGCCGCCCCGCCCGGAACAGAAGAGCTCGGGGTGACGGCTCACGGTCACGACGTCCGCGTGACGGACCACCGCCCAGTAGCCGGGACCCTGCGGGAAGTTCTCGAACTGCGGTTCGGGATGGAACGACACCGGGTGCTCGTCGCGCAGGAACCGGAAGAAGGCCTCGCGTTCCTCCTCCGGACGGGCCCAGAACTCCATGTCGGCCAGCGGCGACGCCTCCAGCGTGGGGTTCGGCATCTCGTCCTCCTGCTCGTTCCTGCTCGTTCCTGCTCGTTCCTGCTCGCTCCTGCCCGCCCGGGGTGCCGCCCACACTACGCTTCCTCGCCGATGCGCTACTCGCTCGGGTTGCCGGTCGAGCGGGTGGATCGACCCGACGAGTTCGTGACCGCCGACGCGGTGGCGGAGATGGCGGCGGCCGCCGAACGGCTCGGGTTCGACGCGGTGTTCGTGACCGACCACCCCGCGCCCGACGACCGTTGGCTCGCCGGTGGTGGGCACCACGCCTTGGAGCCGACCGTGGCGCTCGCCTTCGCCGCCGCGGCCACCCGCACGATCCGGCTGCACACCCACGTGTACGTCCTGCCGTACCGCAACCCGCTGCTGGCCGCCAAGGCGGTGGCGTCCCTCGACGCCCTCGCCGGCGGCCGGGTGATCCTCGGGGTGGCGGCGGGGTACCTGCGCCCCGAGTTCGGCGCGCTCGGGGTCGACTTCGACGAGCGCAACGAGCTGTGCGACGAGGGGATCGAGGTGCTGCGGAGGGTGTGGACGACCGACCACCTGTCGTGGCCGGGCCGCCGGTTCCGGGCCCGGTCGGTGACGATGCGGCCCCGGCCCCGCAGCGCGCCGCACCCGCCCATCTGGATCGGAGGCAACAGCGAACGGGCGATTCGGCGGGCGGTGCGTCTCGGGCAGGGCTGGTCGCCGTTCCCGAACCCGCCCGGGCAGGCGACGGCCACGAAGACCGCGGCGATCACCGATCTGGACCAGCTCGCCGAGCGCCTCGAGCGGCTGCACCGCCTGCGCGCCGAGGCCGGTGTGCACGGTCCGTTCGACGTGTGCTTCTCCCGGTTCGCCGAGCACGACGACCCGGAACGCTACGAGGCGCTGGGCGTCACCTGGCTCACGGTGGGGGTGCCGGACGCACGCAGCCGCGCCGAGTGGATCGACGGCGCCGCCGCGCTCGCCGCACGGCTCGGGATCGGCTGATCGTGGACCTCGCCGCGGCGATGCGCACCACCGGGGCCGTCCGGGCGTTCACCGACGCGCCGGTCGACGACGCCACCATCGGCCGGATCCTCGACCTCGCCCGGTTCGCCCCCAGCGGCGGGAACCGCCAGCCGTGGCGGGTGGTCGTCGTGCGCGACCCGCAGCTTCGCCGCGCCGTGCGCGACCTGGCGGTGCTGGGCTGGCGCGAGTACTGCGGATACCTCGCGGCCGGGCGGGTTCCCTTCGCCCCTGGCCCCGACGGGGCACCACCCGACCCCGCCCGCGACGGGATCGACCTGGAGGCCGCCCGGGACACACCCGCCCCGGCCCCGTTCGTCGACCGTCTCGACGCGGCGCCGGTCCTGCTCGTGATCGGGGCGCACCTGCCCGACCTGGCGGTGCTCGACGCCGGTCTGGGGCGCCAGAGCATCGTCGGTGGTGCCTCGGTCTACCCGTTCGTGCAGAACCTGCTGCTGGCGGCCCGGACCGAAGGGCTCGGGGGTGTGCTCACCACGTTCCTGTGCCGGCAGGAGCCGGCCGTGCGGGCCCTGCTGGGCATGCCCGCCGACGTGGGGCTCGCGGCGGTGGTGGCGTTGGGGGTCCCCGAGCGGTTCCCCCGGCGCCTGCGGCGACGGCCGGTGCCCGAGTTCACCACGCTCGACACCTTCGAAGGTCCCGCCTTCGGGGGCTGAGCCACCCCGTCAGGTCAGGCGCGCCGCGCGCTCGCGCAACTCGTCGCGGATCTCGGGGTGGGCGATCTCGGCCAGCGCGGCGGCCCGTTCCCGCACCGTGCGGCCCCGCAGGTGCGCCACCCCGTGCTCGGTGATCACGAGGTCCACCTGGTGGCGGGGCGTGGTCACGACCCACCCCGCCGGCAGGGCGGGCACGATCCGGTGCACCCGGGCGCCGTCGATGACCGAACTGGAGGGAAGGCAGACGATCGACCGGTCGTCGAGGCCCAGTCCCGACACCGACACGAAGTCCTCGTGGCCCCCGATGCCGGAGAACTGCCGCTCCCCGATGGTGTCGGCGACCACCTGCCCGTAGAGGTCGACGGCGAGCGCACCGTTGAGGGTGACCATGTTGCGGTTGGCGGCGATGGTCTCGGGGGAGTTCACGATGTCGACGGGGAGGAACCGGACCTCGTCGTTGCCGGCCAGCCACTCGTAGAGCTCGGCGGTGCCGGCCGCGAACGTCGTCACCGAGAAGCCCTCGAAGATCCCCTTGTGCCGGTTGGTGACCTTGCCCGCGCGGTGCAGGTCCATGAGCCCGGTGGTGAACATCTCCGAGTGCACCCCGTAGTCGCCGCCGTCGCCCCGGGCGAGGAGCCGCATCACGGTCGAGGGGATCCCGCCGATCCCGGTCTGTAAGGTCGCCCCGTCGCGCACGAACGGCCGGACGTGGGCGGCGATCGCCCGTTCCACCTCGGTGGGTTCGGGGTCCTCGAGCACGAACGGCTGCCGGTCGGTCTCGACGAGCACGTCGACCTCGTCGAGGTGCACCCGGTGCGGGTGCTCCGGCGGCAGGCCGAGGGTGCGGGGGAACGCGGGGCTCGTCTCCACCACCAGGAGACGGTCAGGGTCGGCGGCGGCGTCGTGGATCGCCCCGACGGTGGCGCCGGCGTGAAGGGACAGGCTGATCCAGCCGTCGGGATCCGGCGCGGCGCCGGCGGTCGCCACCACCCGGGGGCGCAGCTGCTCGGCGATGCGGGTGAAGCGGCGGAAATCGGAGGGGATGAACTCCACCCGGGCCCCGGCGTCGGCGAGGAACCGCTCCGCCGGACCGTAGAAGCCGCTCAGGTAGCGCACGTTGGGGTGCAGGAACACCTGGTACAGGTCGACGAGCAGGGCCCCGAACACCGTGAGCGACACCCAGTCGTCACGGGCGCCGAGCGCGTGGAGGAACGCACCGGGCTGGCCGGGACCGAGCGGGATCCCCAGGGTGTCGGTCGGGCGGAGCAGCGCGGCGGCTTCCGGCGCGCCGAGCCGGCGGGTTGTCACCGCCACACCGCCGGCGAGTTCAGCGGAGCCGTTGCTCGTAGACGACCGGCACGTCGCCGAACCGGTGCTGCACCCCGTCGGCCAGGCCGACCGGGGCCCGGTCGATCCGGAAGATCTGGCGCAGCGCCGCGGTCACGAAGTGCCGGGTCACCGGCCAGACGCGCTCGGAGGCCAGCGCCGGCGGGAAGCAGCCGTCGGTCCCGAGCCGCTCCAGCTCGGGCGGGACCGGCAGGCCCGCCTGCTTCGCCAAGGCGATGATCCCTCCACCGCCCTCGCCGATGAGGCACAGGTCGCTGAACGCGTTCAGGTGCCCGGCGCCGCCGATCTCCACGTAGCGGGTGGGCGGTGCCGACCGGTCGTAGCCGGCGCGGGAGGCCGTCGCCGGGACGATCGTGTCGTCCGCGCCGGCGATCCACATCGACGGCTTCGCCGGCAGCGGCGCCCCACCGCCCGACCCGGCCGCGAGCGGCACCCAGCCGAGCACGTCGTCGGTGGCGGCGAACTGGGTCGAGGCCCCCCCACCGGCGGAGTGCCCGACCGCGGCGACCCCGCCGGGGGCCACGATCCCGTGCAGCAGACCGGGCTCGGCCCCGGCCCGACGCAGGCGGGCGACCGTCTCGGTGAGCACGTCGACGTTGGTGCGGGGGTTCGGCAAGGGGGGCTGGAACAGGTTCTGCAGCCCCCGCTCGAGGAAGTCGGGCGACGCCACCACGAAGCCCCACGACGCCAAGTGGCTGGTGAGGAACGTGGACTGCAGGCGGAAGGACACCGCCCCGTGGGAGAACACCACGAGCGGGAACCGGCCGTACGCGGGCCGGAGGTCACGGTAGGCGTCGGTCTCGAACGGGGGGTTGATCGCGGGCGGGATGATCGCCTGCAACGCCGCGGGCAGGAAGTCCCGGATGTAGTAGGTGTCCGGGGTCCGGCCGTGGGTGCGCCAGCGCGGCACCGGGTACCACACCTCCACCTTCCGGTCAGAGAGCTCCAGCGTGGTGACCCCGGCGGCGTAGGGACCGGCGGTGGCGAACACCGGGCGGTCGAGCGGGCCCGGGCGAGGGATCGGCCGGCGTGGCAGGCACCCGCTGACCGCGAGCGCGATCGCGGTGACCGCGGCGACGAGCAGCCACCACCGCCGTCCCGGTGCCGCCGCGAAACGGGGGCGTGGTGCCCGGTGGACGGGTCGGACCGGACCGGCCGTCTGGTTCGTCACGCGATCGCCTCCTGATGCCGTGGTGCGGTTGCGGTCCCTCGCCGGGTGCAACCCAACGGTGTGCACCCGCTCGTCGCGACGGTCACGCTAGGTGGCCCGCCGACCGGGTGACAACCCACCCCGGCCCCCTCCCGGCGGCCGGACCACGGCTCGCCGCCGCCCCGCCGGCGCGACCGGGTGGTGCATTCCGGGTCCGCGGAGCCGCGTTGCGCGCCGGGGGGTAGCTCGGCTAGCGATGCCCCCATGCCCCGCAAGGAGGGTCCCGTCCCCCCGTTTCCCGACGGCGTCGACCCCGAGGAATACGACCGGCTGCGCCGGCGGGTCCTGTGGGCGATGCCGTCGGGTTTGTACGTGCTGGGCAGCACCGACGGCGCCGCCCGACGGAACGGGATGACCATCAACTGGGTCACCCAGGTGTCCTTCGAACCGAAGCTCGTGGGTGTCTCCGTGGAACGGGAGGCCTACACGCATGCGCTCGTCGAAGCCGGTCGTTGCTTCGCGCTGAGCATCGTGGCCCGGGAGGAGCGCGCCCTGGTCCGCCGGTTCACCAAGCCGGTGGAGGTCGACCTCGCCGCCCGGACGCTGAACGGGTTCGCCTACCTCGAGCGGGTGACCGGCGCACCGGTCCTGGCCTCGGCGGTGGCCTTCCTCGACTGCCGGTTGCACGAGCAGGTTCCCTGCGGCAGCCACACGCTGTTCCTCGGCGAGATCGTCGACGCCGGGTTCCTTGCTCCCGAGGACACCCCGGTGCTGCGCATGGAGGACACCCGGATGAACTACGGCGGGTGAGCCCCCGGGTCGGCCCCGGCACCGCGGTCACCCGGGCCCGCCGGTTCCCCGCCGGCCGGCGCCGCCGCGGCGGCTCCCCGGCCTCCCGGTACGCTGCCGGCCGTGAGCGCTGAGCACCCCTCCCGTCACCCCGGCGCCCTCGCCGAAGACACCTCCCCCGACGGCGTCGCCGACGACCACCGGCGTGCCGCCGGGCGCGCCGTGCTGGCCGGGCCGCCGGGACCGGGCGCGCCGCGACGGCGGCGGTGGCTGTGGGTGCTCGCCACCACCAACCCGCCGCCGGGCCCGCTGGACGTCTTGTCGAAGTGGCTGTGGCTCACCCGGGCCGGGGTCCTGCCGATGACCCTCGTCGCCGGCGCCAGCGCGGGCCTGCTCGCCCTGTTCCGGGACGCGCCGGTCCGCTGGGAGCTCTGGGCGATCGCGACCGCCGGGATCGTGCTCGCCCACATGGCCAACAACCTCATGAACGACCTGTTCGACCTCGAGGTCGGCACCGACACCGAGGACTACCCCCGCCACCTGTACTCCCCGCACCCGGTGCTGTCGGGGGCGGTCACCCGCACCAGGCTGGCCGCCTACGCCCTCGCGGTGAACCTCGCCTGCCTGGCGATCATGGTCGGGCTCACCGCGGTGCGGGGGTGGCCGGTGGTGGCGTTCGCGCTCGGCGGGTTCGTGCTCTCGGCCGCGTACACCGCACCGCCGTTGCGGTTGAAGAAGCACGGGCTGGGGGAGCCGACGGTGCTGGTGGTGTGGGGGCCCCTCATGGTGGGCGGCGTCTACTACGCGGCGACCGGCACGATCCCCGCCGCGGTGGTCGCGGCCTCGCTGCCCTACGCGCTCCTGTGCACCACCGTGCTCATGGGCAAGCACATCGACAAGGCGCCCTGGGATGCCGCGTCGGGGACCCGGACCCTCCCGGTGATCCTCGGCGACGCACGCGCCCGGCGCCTGACCCAGGCGATGTTCGCGACGTTCTTCCTGGTGGTCGCGGTGCTGGTGGTCGCGCGGGTGCTGCCGGTCCCGAGTGTGCTCGTGGTCGGGGCCTGGCCGGTGCTTCGGCGGGTGTGGCGCATCTACGACGCCCCCAAGCCGGAGACCTGCCCGGTCCCGAACCCGGTGTGGCCGCTGTGGTTCGCCCCCGCCGCGTTCGTGTTCACCCGCCGGGCGGGCAGCCTCCTCGTCGCCGGTCTCGTGCTCGGGTCGCTCACCGGCTGGTGAGCCGGGTCCCGAGGGGACCTCGAGCGGCCGGCGGTCTCCGCGGCGCCGCCGCCGGGGTGCTCAGCGCCGCCTGCCTGGGCAGCACCATCGTGCTCCAGCGGGCGGTGGCCACCGGTGGTCCCGGGGCGGTGGCCTCGTTGACCGTCCGGTTCGCGCTGGCCGGTGCCCTGCTGGTGGGGTTGCAGCGGCTGCGGGGTCTCCCGATCCTGCCCCCGGCCGGTGAACGGGCGTGGATGGCCGTGTTCGGTCTCGGGTGTTACAGCGTCGAGTCGGCGTGCTTCTTCCTGGCCCTGGAGCGGGGGACCGCGGCTGCGGTCGCGCTGCTCTTCTACACCTACCCGGCGGTGGTGGCGGCCGTGGAGGTCGGGTTGGGGACGTTGCCGCTCACCGGTCGGATCCTGGGGGCGGTCGGGCTCGCCGTCGGGGGCGGCGCGGTGGTGGCCGTGGGTGCCGGGTCGGTGGCGATCAGCGCGACGGGCATCGCGTTCGTGGCCGTGGCGGTCGTCTGCTTCTCCACCTACGTGCTGGGCACGGCGCGGCTGCTCCGGGCGACCTCCCCGGTGCAGGCCGCGACCTGGACCGCGCTCGGCGCGGCGACGGGGGTCGGGCTCTTCGGGGCGGCGACCGGTGGATGGCAGCGTCCCGACACGTCGGCCGGGCTGCTGCTGGGGATGAACGGCGCGGTGACCGCCGCCGCGTTCGGCCTCTTCTTCGTGGCGCTCGGTCACCTCGGACCGGCGCGCACCGCGGTGGTCACCGCGCTGGAGGCGGTCTTCGCGGTGCTCGGCGCCGCGGTCTTCCTCGGCGAGGGGATCGGTCTCGGGGTCGCGCTCGGCGGCGCGGCCGTGGTGACCGGGGCGATGCTGGCGGCGGGGGCCGTCCCGCCCGGCGAACGGGTCCGGGAGCTCACCCCGCCCTGACCCGTCCCCGCCGCGACGACGCGGGCGGCCGGGGGAGCCGCCGGCCGGCGGCCACCGACGTGGACGGGCCGCGATGCGTACGCTGCGGTCCGACGCACCCGGGAGGTGGCCGATGCTCGCCAGCACGATGCAGGACGTCCCGCTCACCGTCCCGTTGCTCTGGCGGCACGGCGCGCGGGTGCACGGCCGCAGCGAGGTGGTCACCTGGTCGCCCGGCGGCACCCGGCGCTGCCGGTTCGACGACCTCAGCGTCCGGGCCGAGCGGCTCGCCGCGGCGCTCGCCGGGCTCGGCGTGGCCCGGGGCGACCCGGTGGCGACGTTCGCCTGGAACACCCAGGAGCACCTCGAGGCGTACCTGGCGATCCCCTCGATGGGTGCGGTGCTGCACACCCTCAACATCCGCCTGTTCGCCGAGCAGCTCGCCGACGTCGCCAACCATGCCGGTGACGTGGTGGTGATCGTCGACGGGTCGCTCACGCCGCTGCTCGCCCCGGTGGCCCGGGAGCTGGAGACGGTACGGGCCTACCTCGTGACCGGCGACGGTGACCCGGGACCGCTGCCCGAGGCCGCCCGGGCCGCCGTCCTGGGCTACGAGGAGGTGCTGGCCGCCCAGGAGTCGGGACATCCCTGGCCTTCGCTCGACGAGTACGACGCCGCCGCGATGTGCTACTCGAGCGGAACCACCGGCAATCCGAAGGGCGTCGTGTACTCGCACCGCTCGACGGTGCTGCACACGATGGCGGTGAACGCCGCGGGTGCCGTGGGGCTCACCCATGACGACCGGGTGCTGCCGGTCGTGCCGATGTTTCACGCGAACGCCTGGGGTCTTCCCTACGCCGCGTGGTTCGCCGGTGCCGACCTCGTGATGCCCGACCGCTACCTGCAGGCCCCGCACCTCGCTGCGCTCATCGCCACCGAGCGGCCCACGGTCGCGGGCGCGGTGCCGACGATCTGGAACGACCTGTCGCACCACCTGGAGACGCACCCCACCGACCTGTCGTCGTTGCGGCTGGTGGTGTGCGGCGGGGCGGCGGTGCCCCGCAGCCTCATCGAGGCCTACGAGCGCCTCGGGGTGCGCCTCGTGCAGGGTTGGGGCATGACCGAGACGAGCCCGCTGGCGGCGGTGGCCCACCCGCCCCGCGGGCTCGAGCCGGGCAGCGACGCGGAGCTCGACTGGCGGGCCCGGACGGGGCGGGTGCTGCCGGGGGTGGAGTTGCGCATCGTCGGTGACGACGGAACGGAGTTGCCCTGGGACGACACCGCGGTGGGGGAGATCGAGGTGCGCGGCCCGTGGATCACCGCCGCCTACCACCGCGACCCCGATCCCGGGAGGTTCCACGACGGCTGGCTGCGCACCGGTGACGTGGGCCGGGTGTCGCCCGACGGGTACGTGCAGATCACCGACCGGGCCAAGGACGTGATCAAGTCGGGTGGCGAGTGGATCTCCTCGGTGGAGCTCGAGGGGCTGCTCCTCGCCCATCCCGCGGTGCGGGAGGCTGCGGTCATCGGCGTACCCGACGAACGTTGGGGGGAACGGCCGCTGGCGTGCGTCGTGCGCGTGGAGGGCACACCGGTCGGACCCGACGACCTGCGCGCCTTCCTCGCCGGACACCTCGCGTCCTGGCAGGTGCCCGAGCGGTTCGCCTTCGTCGACGAGATCCCCAAGACCAGCGTCGGCAAGTTCGACAAGAAGGTGCTGCGGGCCCGCCATGCCGCCGGTGAGCTCGGTGTCATCGAGGTGGTCGGCGGCTGAACACCGGCCCGCAGGCCGCGTGTCGCCTCGGGTTTCAGCCGGCGTCGCCCCGTACCCAGGCGTGGCGGCGCAGCTCCCGCCGGGCGATCTGCATCTTGTGCACCTCGTCGGGCCCGTCCACCAGGTGCAGGGTTCGGGCATGCGTGTACATGTCCGCCAGCGGCCAGTCGTCGGACACCCCGGCGCCGCCGAAGGTCTGGATCGCCCAGTCGATCACGGTGGTGGCGGTCCGGGCCGCGGCCACCTTGATCGCCGAGATCTCGAACCGGGCGCCCTTGTTGCCCACCGTGTCCATGAGCCAGGCGGCCTTCAGGACCAGCAGCCGGGCCTGCTCGATCATGATGCGGGCCTCGGCGATCCGGTCCTGTACGACCCCCTGCTCGGCGAGGGGCTTCCCGAACGGGCGGCGCAGCCACGCCCGCTGGCACATGAGCTCGAGCGCCCGCTCGGCGAGCCCGATGGCGCGCATGCAGTGGTGGATGCGGCCGGGGCCGAGCCGGGCCTGGGCGATCGCGAACCCGGAGCCCTCCTCGCCGAGGAGGTGGTCGGCGGGGAGGCGCACGTCCTCGAACAGGGTCTCGCAGTGCCCGCCGCCGGCGTCGTGACCGAACACCCCCAGGGTGCGCACGACCCGCACCCCGGGGGCGTCCATCGGGACGAGGATCATCGACTGGCGGTGGTACGGGTCGGCATCGGGGTTCGTGACGCCCAGGAGGATCGCCAGCTTGCACCGGGGTGACGCCGCGCCGCTCGTCCACCACTTGTGCGCGTTGACGACGTAGTGGTCGCCGTCGCGGGTGATGCGGCTCTCGAGGTTCGTCGCGTCGGATGACGCCACCCACGGTTCGGTCATCGCGAAGCACGAGCGGATCTCGCCGGCGAGCAACGGCAGGAGCCAGCGCTCCTGCTGGGCCGGGGAGCCGAACGCGGCGAGGATCTCCATGTTGCCGGTGTCGGGCGCGGCGCAGTTGGTGGCCTCGGCGGCGAGGAGGTTGCGTCCCATCAGCTCCGCGAGCGGGGCGTAGTCGACGTTGGACAGGCCGGCGCCGAAACGGGGATCGGGCAGGAAGAGGTTCCACAACCCCCGGGCCCGGGCCTCGGCCTTCAACTCCTCCATCACCGGCGGGTGATGGTGCGGATCCCCGGAGGCCCGCACCTGCTCGAAGTACACCGGGGTGGCCGGTTCCACCCGCTCGGCGATGAACGCCGCGAGCCGCTCGGTGAGCTCACGCGAACGGTCGCTCTGGCGAAAATCCATCTGCACCCTCCTTCCGGGTCCGGACCCTATCCCGGTGCCGCTCGCCGTCGGCCGGCCGGGGCGCGACCGGCGGTGACCATCCGGGTGCTCGGCGGCTCCGTACTATCGGGTGCATCCGCTGCGCCGGCGCCGGTCACCCCGGTCGGCTCGGCGGCGACGGAAGGAGCCGGGCCCCTCGTGGACCTCTACCTCATCGGCGTGTTGGCCGGCTGGCTCGCGGGCTGGTGGCTCGGCTGGCGAGCCCCCGGGTTGCCCCCGGAACCGGGACCGGCGGTCGGCCCGGACGGGTCGCCCGACGGGGGGCCGCGGGTGTCGGTGATCATCCCCGCCCGCGACGAGGCGCATCGGCTGCCGGCGCTGCTCGCCGGGCTCCGGGCCCAGAACCGCCCCCCCGACGAGCTGATCGTCGTGGACGACGACTCCACCGACGCGACCGCGTCGCTGGCCAGCGCGGCCGGTGCCGTCGTCGTCCACTCCGGGGGGCCGCCCCCCGGCTGGGCCGGCAAGCCGTGGGCATGCTGGCAGGGTGCGCGGGCCGCCACCGGTGAGGTGCTCGTGTTCCTCGACGCCGACACCGAGCCGGCCCCGACCTTCCTGGCCCGGCTGCTGGCGCTGCACGAGCGTCGCGGCGGCCTGGTGTCGGTGCAGCCCTACCACCGGATGGTCCGGCGAACGGAGCGGCTCGCGGCGGTGTTCAACGTCGTGTCGTTCGTCGGGGTCGGTGCGGGGATCCCGTGGCGCCGCCGCAAGATCGTCGGGGCCAACGGCGCCTGCCTGGCCTGCCACACCGACGAGTACCACCGCTGCGGCGGGCACGAGGCGGTGCGGTCGGCGGTGGTGGAGGACCTCGCCCTCGCCGAGCATTTCACCGACGCGGGGCTCCCGGTGACGGTCCTGGCCGGCCGGGACGCGCTCGCCTACCGCATGTATCCGGAAGGGCTCGGTCGGCTCATCGAGGGGTTCGGGAAGAACCTGGCCAGCGGGGCGAACGCGCTGCCCCCGACCAGGATGTTCCTCGTGGTGGCCTGGATCACCGCCCTGCTCGCCGCCGGGGGCGAAGGCGTGCAAGCGGTGCTGGGATCGGTGACCGGCAACGGGTGGCCGGGCTGGTCGGCGGTCGCCGTCTACGGGGCCTTCGCCGCCCAGCTCGGGGTGCTCCTGCACCGGCTCGGGAACTTCGGGGTGACCCCTGCGCTGCTGCACCCCGTCCCGGCGTGGTTCTTCGTCCTCGTCTTCTCGTGGTCGCTGGTGCTGGCGGCCCGGGGCGAGGTCCGCTGGAAGGGCCGGTCGGTGCCGATCCGGACCCGGCGGTCCTCGTGAACGCGGCCCGGCTCGTCGCCACCAACGTCGCCGTCTGGCTCGTCTGGAGTGTGACCGCGGGATACCTCGGCCACCGGCTCCCCGACCGGTGGCTCCGGCGCGACCGCGGCCCGTTGCGGCTGTCGCCGCCGGAGCGGTCGGGCGCGCTGTTCCGCCGGATCGGGGTGCGCCGCTGGAAGGATCTCCTCCCGGAGGCCGGCGGCTTCTTCGCCGGTGGGGTCTCCAAGCGGCGCTTGCCCGGTCACGACACCGACGGGCTCGAGCGCTTCGAGCTCGAGACCCGCCGGGCCGAGATCACCCACCTGCTGGTGATCGCCGCGCTGCCGGTCTTCGCCCTGTGGAACCCGTGGACCGGGATGCTCGTGAACCTCGGCTACGCGCTGGCGGCCAACGTGCCGTGCATCGTCGTGCAGCGTTACAACCGGATGCGCCTCGAACGGGTGCGGCACCGCCGGTCGGGTCGCCCACCGGTGGGGGCGCAACCGCCGGCGGGAACCTCGGAGAGGTCGGCCGCGTCGGCGGGGGCGTCCGGGGCAGGCGTCGGCAGAAGGAGCGGGTGTCAGCAGAAGTAGTACGTGAAGCTGCTGCGGATGTCGGTCGACCAGCGGCCGATCGTGTCGATGAACTGGTTCACGCAAGCCACGAGGTCCTGCACCCGCTGCTGGCCTTGCGGGCTGTCAGGCACCTGCGCGAGGTCCCGGCGCAGCGCACGCAGGCCGGCGACGAGCTTCGCGTCGCGGGTGGCGGTGGCAGCACGCACCGCGTCGAGGTCGCGTCGGGTCTGCCGCTGCTGCGCCCACATCCAGCCGTTCGAGGCCGTCAACGCCACGAGCAGGGCGCCGACCAGCAGCGTGCGTGTCCGGGGGCGCCGGTTTCCCCGGTGCGTGCCGTCGCCGGCCGGGTGGGACGCAGCGGGGGGCTCGCCGGCCGGTCCGGATGCCGGGGCGGGCGCGGCAGGGCTGTCACCCGGCGCCGTGGGGGTCGAGGGCCCGTCATCCGGCGGCGCCCGGGTCGCGTCGGGAGGCAGGGCCGGGACGGGGACATCCGGTGTCGTCACCGGCACAGCCTGACAGGTCCGGGCCGGGGTTGCCATCCGGCCCGGCTGGGCGCACACTGATCCCGTGCCTGCGTCCTACAGCGACGACCAGCGGGCCTGGCAGGATCGCTTCGACGCGAGGCGCATCGCCGACCGCATCGACGAGCTCCTCGTCGCCGACCGCATCGATGACCACGCGCGGGCGTTCATCGAGGCCCGCGACATGTTCTTCCTCGCCACCGTCGACCCCGACGGGTTGCCGCAATGCTCCTACAAGGGCGGTGAGCCCGGGTTCGTGCGGGTGCTCGACGAACGCACCCTGGCCTTCCCGTCCTACGACGGGAACGGGATGTTCCTGTCGCTCGGCAACATCCGTAGCACCCGGTCGGTGGGGATGCTCTTCATCGACTTCGAGCGGCCCAACCGCCTTCGGGTGTGCGGCGAGGCGTTCGCCGGCGACACCGACCCGTTGTTGGGGTCCATGCCCGGTGCGCAGGCGGTGGTGCGGGTCACGGTGTCGAGGGTGTTCCCGAACTGCCCGCGCTACATCCACACGATGCGGCTCGTGGAACGCTCACCGTTCGTTCCGTCGGCGGGTGCCGAGCCGCCGGTCCCGGACTGGAAGCGGATGGCCTGGGCTCAGGAGCACCTTCCCGCCGACGACCCCGCCCGCCGCGTCCCACCCCTGGGCTGACGTCCCCGACGCGTCGGTGCTCGTCGTCCCGGTCGCCGTTTCGCGCGTCGGCGCGCGATGCCACTACCGATCGGAGCGGGTGGTGGCGGCCGGGACCGGGGCCGGCTGCGCCCGGTGGAAGGTGACCTCGGGTGCGGGTTTCGCGACGGGGGACGTGGCGGTGAGCAGCTCCCGGGCCTCCGCTTCGTCGCCGGCGTCGAGCGGCCGGGTGGTGCAGCAGAACTCCACCATGATCCCGTTCGGGTCGGTGGTGTACACGGACCGGCACCAGCCGTGGTCGATCTCGGCGACGTCGTGCCCGCAGGCGAGCCAGCGGTCGCGGGCTGTGGCCAGGGCATCGAGGTCGGCCGCGTCGAACGCCAGATGGTTGACCCAGGTCGGCAGGCCGAGGCCGGTGGAGATCGCCGGGTCGAACGGTCCGAGGCGTGCCGCCTGCAGGTCCCAGAACGCGATCATCCCGCTGCCGGTGTCGTAGAAGAGGTGGCGGGCCCAGCCCCCCTCCGGCACCGGTGCCACCTCGACTTTGGCCAGCCGGAACCCCATCGCCTCGGTGTAGAAGCGGTGGGTCGCCTCGAGGTCCCGCACCGCGATCGCGACGTGGTGGAACGCCACGGCCGAAGGCTACCGCGACCCCGGGGCGGCCGCACCCGGCGGTGCCGTCGCGCGCGGCGCACGCCAGTGTTCGAGCACCGCGACCCACACCACGATCCGGCCCAGCACCATGAACCACACCAGGATCGCGAAGGCCACCCCGATGGTCCCGTAGGTGGTGGAGGCCCGGGTCACCACCGGCGGCAGCACCACCGCGGCTGCGCTCTTGACGATCTCCACCGCCACCCCGCCGGCCGCCGCCGCCGGCACCATTCGGCGACGGTCGAGCCGCCGGCGGGGCAGCACGGCGGCCGTCCACCACAGCAGTGCGCCGGTCACCACCGCCCCGGCGACGAACCCCACCGGCAGCCAGAGGCCCCGCCGGGCGCTCAGCGTGGTGGCCCCGAGGGAGGCGACGGCGAGCGGCAGGCCGCCGGCGAGCCACAGCAGGCCGCGCCCCCGGGCCCGGAGGGGACGGCCCGGCACCGCCCACACCTGATCCCAGGCGTCGGCCAGCACCGCCGCCAGTCCGGTGCCGGTCCACAGCAGGCCGACGAGACCCACCGCGCCCGACGTGACCCGCCGGCGGCGCGCCGCTTCCACCGCGTCGGTCACGGTGCGGGCCGCCTCCCCGTCCAGGCCGAGTTGGTTCACGAGCCGGGTCGCCAGCCCGTCGGTGGACGCGGCCGCGAACCCCAGGGCGCCGAGCGCGAGCAGCAGGACGGGGAACAGCGCGAGGAAGCCGCGCAGCGAGATCGCGGCGGCGAGGGTCGAGCCCCGGGCCGCCTCGAAACGACCGGTGAGCTCCCGGCCGGTGGCGACCGCACCGGCGACCCACGACCGTGCCCGCGGGGTCCGGGACGCCGGGTTCGCCGTCGGGTCGGGCGGCCCGTCAGGCGTCGGCAAGGAGCACCCCCGGGTTCATGATCCCGGCAGGGTCCAGCGCCCGTTTCAGGGCCCGCATGGCGGCGAGCTCGGCATCGGTGCGCACGAGCGGGAGCGCAGCGATCTTGGCCACACCGATCCCGTGCTCGGCGGAGATGGAGCCGCCGCGACGCGCCACGAGCTCGAAGACGGCACGGTCCAGGCGGTCGTCGTCGGGCGGCGCCCCCAGCACGTTCACGTGCAGGTTGCCGTCGCCGATGTGACCGAACCGGTACACCTCGGCGCCCGGTTCGATCGCCCGCACGACCCCGACGACCTCGTCGGCGAACGCGGCGAGCGCCGCGGGTGGGAGCGCGACGTCCAGCTTGTGGGGGATGCCCCGGGCGTTGATCGCCTCGGTGTGGCCCTCCCGGTACCGCCAGAGCCGGCGACGGCCGGCCTCGTCGTCGGCGAACGCACTGGCCAGCACCCCCGGTGCCTGCGCGACTACCGCCGCGAGCCGTTCCCCGGTGGGTGCCGCCCCGGCGGGGGCGGCGATCTCGGCGAGGAGCAGCACCTCGGTGCGGGGCCGGAACGGCCAGCCGATCCCGAGGTGGTCGCAGACGAGGTCGCAGCCGTCGGCGAAGAACCCTTCCAGCGCCACGAGCGCGGGCAGGCGACGCCGCAGGAACCCGCCGATGCGCAGCGCCTCGGCCAGGCCGGCGCAGCCGAGCAACGCCACCGAACGCTGCGGCAGGTACGGCACCAGCCGCAGGTGCACCGCGGTGACCACCCCGAGGGTGCCCTCGCTGCCGGTGAGGATCCCCTCCCAGCGGTAACCGGTGTTGTCCTTGCGCAACGCCGGGAGACGCCCGACCACGGTGCCGTCCCCGAGCACCGCCTCGACGCCGAGCACCTGGTCGCGCATCGGCCCGTAAGCGAGCACGTGCTCGCCACCGGCGTTCGTGGCCACCATCCCCCCGAGCGTCGCCGAGCCCCGGGAGCCCAGGTCGACCCCCACATCCCAGCCCATCGGGCGCACGGCGGCCTGCACCGCCTCCAGGGTCACGCCGGCGCCCACCACCACCGCACCGGCGTCCTCGTCGACCTCTCCGATCGCATCGAGCCGGCGCAGGCTGCACACGAGCTCCCCGGCCCGGGGCACCGAGCCGCCCACGAGTCCGGTGTTGCCGCCCTGGGGCACCACGCCCACCCCCGCCTCCCGACAGGCGCGCAGCACCTCGGCGACCTCACCGGTCGAGGCGGGGCGCACCACGGCCGGTGCCACCCCCCGGTACCGGCCGGTCCAGTCGACCTCGTAGGAGGCCCGCAGGTCGGGATCGGTGAGCACTGCGTCGGGACCGAGGCTCGCCCGCAGGCGGTCGACCACCTCGACGGTCGGGTCACCCCGGCCGCCGGGGACCGGCACGCTCCCTGAGCCGACCGGGCCTTCGGCGCGGCCGGACTCGGTGTCGGCGCGCCCGGGTTCCGGGGAGGCGGCAGGCATGGCACCTATGGTGGCACGGTGACCCCGGCCGCCTGGGTGCTGCTGGTCGTGGCGGCCGGCGCCGCGGCCCTCGACTGGGTGGCGGTCGCCTGCGGTCGGCGGCGCCTGGAGTACGTCGCGAAGCCGGCGGCGACCCTGGCCATCCTCGGGGTCGCGGCCACGGTGTCGTCACCCCGCCCGGCGGCGCAGGCCTGGTTCGTGGCCGCGCTGGGCTTGTCGCTGGCCGGCGACGTGTTCCTCATGCTGGGCCGGAACCTGTTCGTCGCCGGGCTCGGGTCGTTCCTGCTCGCGCACCTCGCCTACCTCCCCGGCCTGCTCGAGGGAAGCGCCGGCCGGTGGTGGGTGGCCGTCCCGGTGGCGGTCACGGCGTGCATCGTGGGGGTCCGGCTCGTGCGGGGCCTTCGCCGCGGTGGGCACGGGGCGCTCGTCGGTCCGGTGCTCGCGTACGTGGCCGCGATCGGGACGATGGTCAGCGCGGCGTTGGCGTCGGGCAACCCTGCCGCCGGGTTCGGCGCGGTGTGCTTCATGGTCTCCGACGCGATGATCGGGGAGCAGCGCTTCGTGCGACCCCGGCCCGCCTACCCGGTGGCGATCATGGTCACCTACCACGTCGCCCAGGCCTCGCTCGCCCTGTCGCTGCTGCGCTGAGCCGGCCGGTACCCTCGCCGGGTGCGCCGCTCGATCGACGACGCGCTCGACGACCACCCCCCCGACCCCGAGCACCCCCCGGTGTCCTGGATGGTGGGGCTCACCGACGACCCGGAGGCCAGCGACGACGGGAGCCCCCGGGTGTCGCTGACCCTGGAGACCCGGGGCGGGGCCGGTGCCGGTCTCGCCGCCTACCTCGCGCCGGCCGGCGCCCGCCGCCTGCGGGCCGCGCTCGGCGCCGCGCTGCGGGAGATCGGCGAGGACCCCGGCCCCTGAGGCCCGCCGGTCGCCTCCGTCCCCGGACCCGGCGGTGGTCCCCGGCCGCGAGGACCCGGCGGTGGTCAGAGCAGGAGCGGCTGGGGCACGTTGCGGTCCCCGCCCCGCTGGCGGTACTCGGCCACCTGGGCGACCGTCACCATCGCGATGCGGTGCTCGGCGGCGAACAGCTCCAGGTAGGGGAGCCGGGCCGGGGACCCGTCGTCGTGGAGCACCTCGCAGATCACCGCCACCGGCGCGCACCCGGCGAGCCGGGCGAGATCGACCGCGGCCTCGGTGTGCCCCCGCCGTTCCAGCACCCCGCCGGGCCTGGCCCGCAGCGGGAACACGTGGCCGGGGCGCACGAACTCCTCGGGACGGCTGTCGGGCGCCACGACCCGGCGGATCGTGTACGCCCGGTCGGCGGCGCCGATGCCGCTGCCCGCGTCGCGGTGGTCGATCGACACCGCGAACGCGGTGTCGCACCCGGCGCCCGCACGCACCATGGGCGGCACCTCGAGCCGGTCGAGCACCGCCCCGTCGGTGGGCATGCACACCAGGCCCCGGGCCCAGCGGAGCATGAAGTTGACGGCGTCCGCGGTCACCCACTGGGCGGCCATCGTGAGGTCGCCCTCGTTCTCACGGTCCTCGTCGTCGGCGACGAGGACCATCTCGCCGCGCCGGATCCGCTTCAGGGCGTCCTCGATCGTGGTGAAGGGCGAGCGGGTCACGCAGGGACTCCTTGTGGTTCGGGGGAGCGTCGTTGGGGGCGGCCCCGGGGCAGGGTCACCACCATGCGGCAGCCGTGTGGCTCTCGGCGCTCGGGGTGGATGTCACCCCCGTGCAGGTCGACGATCCAGCGGGCGATGGCGAGGCCGAGGCCGGCGCCCCCGTCGGCGGCCGCCCGGGCCGCGTCGGCGCGGTAGAAGCGTTCGAACACCCGCTCGGCGTCCTCGGGCGGGATGCCCGGGCCGTCGTCGAGCACCTCGATGACCACCCGGTCACCTTCCCCGTGGGCCCGGACCTCCACCCGGCCACCGGCCGGGGAGTGGCGCACGGCGTTCTCGACGAGGTTGGCCACCACCTGGTGCACCCGTTCCGGGTCACCGTCGGCGGTGAGGGTCTCGTCGTCGACGGCGACGTCGACCCTCACGTCGCCGTGGGTGGCGGCGGCCTCCCGCGCCGCCGTCTGCTCCCGTACGGCCGTCTCCAGGACGGGGGCGAGCGTGAACGGCCGGCGTTCCAAAGGCACCGTCCCGGCCTCGAGGCGGGACAGGTCGAGGAGCTGGGTGACGAGCCGGCCCAGGCGTTGCACCTGGGTGAGCATCGTGCGCAGCGTGTCGGGATCGGGTTCGCTCACCCCGTCGACGAGGTTCTCGAGCGTGGCCTGCAGCCCGGCGAGCGGGGTGCGCAGCTCGTGGCTCACGTTGGCGACGAGGTCGCGCCGCAGCCGGTCGGTCTCGGCGAGCTCGGCGGCCATCTGGTTGAACGCCCGGGCGAGGCGGCCCACCTCGTCCCGGGAGGTGGCGGTGACCCGCTGGGTGTAGTCGCCCTGGGCCATCGCCTGGACGGCGGCGGCCATCTCCCGCAGCGGGGTGGTGAGGCCCCGGGCGAGGAACCGTACGCAGCCCAGCGCGACGAGCGCGGCGACCGCCCCGGCCGCGCTCGGCCACAGGCCCAGGATCCTCACCCCCACCCAGAACACGAGGACGGTGATCGACACCGCGCCGCCGATGAGCGCGCCGAGCTTCACCTTGATCGACGGCAACGGGTCGAGCGGCCGCTCCGGCACCCGTCTCACCGGGCCCGCTCCGTGGAGGTCACGAGCTCGCCCCCGACGCCGTACCCGACCCCGTGGACGGTGCGGATCACCTCGGCGCCGAGCTTGCGGCGCAGACCGGCCACGTGGGAGTCGACGGCCCGCACCCCGGAGGCCACCTCGTACCCCCACACCCGGGCCAGCAACTCCTCGCGGGTGAACACCCGGTCGGGGTCGGCCGCGAGGGTGGCGAGCAGCTCGAACTCGGTGGGGGTGAGGTGCACCGGGGCACCGTCGCGCCGGGCCCGGCGGGCCGGCAGGTCGAGGGTCACCGCGCCGATCCGCAGCTCGGCGCCTGCGGGCCGGCGCTGCGCCTCGGCCTCGGCGCGGGCCACCCGGCGCAGCAGCGCGTGCACCCGGGCGACGAGCTCCCGGGCGCGGAACGGCTTGGTGAGGTAGTCGTCGGCCCCGGTGGCGAAGCCGGTGACCAGGTCGGCCTCGGAGTCCCGGGCGGTGAGCATGAGCACCGGCACCGGCCGTTCGGCCTGGATCCGTTCGCACACGCTGAGCCCGTCGAGGCCGGGGAGCATGAGGTCGAGCACCACGAGGTCGGGTGCCTCCCGGGCGCAGGCCTCCACCCCGGAGGGGCCGTCGGTGGCGATCCGCACCACGAATCCCTCGGATCGCAGCCGGGCCGCCACCGCCTGCGCGATCGACGGCTCGTCCTCGATGACGAGGATCGACGCCGACGTGCCCGGTCGGCCCTCGGAACTGGACATGCACCGCTCAGGATACGGACGCGGTCGCCGGCGCGGGCGCCCATGGATGTGGAGATCCTGTGGAGATGACCGGCGCCGCCGGTTCCCCGGGCGGGGCGCTACCTCGCGCCGGTGCGGGGCGGGTGGCCCGTCCGGGTGCCCCGTCCGGTTGCCGACCGGGACGGGCGGCCCGACCGTAGGCTGTGCGTCGTGACCGATCCGCTGCCGGCCGGCACCGGTTCCGGGGTGGGCGAGCCGCGATGAGCGCCGAGCCCGGCCCGCCGCCGTCCCCCGACCGGGTGGAGCTCGACGACGAGCAGTGGGCGGCCCGGCTGGGGCCGGAGCGGTTCGCGGTGCTGCGGCGCGCCGGCACCGAGCCGCCCTTCTCCGGCGAGTACGTGCATGCGAAGCAGCCGGGGACCTACCGGTGCGCCGGGTGCGGTGCCCCGCTGTTCCGCTCGGACGCGAAGTTCGACTCCGGGACCGGCTGGCCGAGCTTCACCGCCCCGGTGGCCGCCGACGCCATCGAGACCCGCACCGATCTCAGTCACGGGATGGTGCGCACCGAGGTGTGCTGCCGCCGGTGCGGCGGGCACCTCGGCCACGTGTTCGACGACGGGCCCGCCCCCACCGGGCAGCGCTGGTGCATCAACTCCCTGGCCCTGGTCCTCGATCCCGATGCACCGCCACCCGGCGGCCCGGCCGGCGGTGGCGGCGGGGAGCGGGCGTAGCCTCCTGGGTCATGGGCGCGCTCGCCGACGTCTGGTTCCGGGTCAGCGATCTCGAGGTGGTGGAGGGGCGCGGCTGCCGGGTGTTCACCGCCGACGGCACGGCCTACCTCGACTTCACCTCGGGCATCGCGGTCACCTCCACCGGCCACTGCCACCCGCACGTCGTGCAGGCCATCCAGGAGCAGGCGGCCCGGTTCATCCATGCGCAGGTGAACTGCTACCGGCACCCGCTGCTGGAGCCGCTGGCGCGTCGGCTCGCCGAGATCACCCCCGGGGCGATCGAGGCGTTCTTCTTCGCCAACTCGGGCGCGGAGGCCACCGAGGCGGCGGTGAAGCTCGCCAAGCAGGTCACCGGCCGGCCCCATGTGGTGGTGTTCCAGGGGTCGTTCCACGGGCGCACCCATCTCACGATGGCGATGACCACCTCGAAGACGGTGTACCGGGCCGGGCACGCGCCGCTGCCGGCCGGGATCTTCGTGGCGCCGTTCCCGACCGACGACACCGAGGTCGACGCCGCCCTCGAGGGGCTCGACCTGCTGCTCGCCACCCAGACCGCCCCGGCCGAGACCGCGGCGATGGTCGTCGAGCCGGTGCTCGGCGAGGGCGGCTACCTGCCCGCACCGCCGCGGTTCCTCACCGGGGTGGCGCAACGCTGCGCCGAGCACGGGATCCTCTTCGTGGCCGACGAGGTGCAGACCGGGTTCGGTCGCACCGGCCGCATGTTCGCCATCGAGGCCACCGGCATCGAACCCGACGTCATCGTGCTCGCCAAGGGCCTGGCGTCGGGGTTCCCGATCTCGGCGGTCGGGGCCCGGGCCGAGCTCATGGCCCGTTGGCCCCGCGGCAGCCACGGCGGCACCTACGGCGGCAACCCGATCGGCTGCGCCGCCGCGCTCGCCACGATCGACGTGCTCACCGCCCCCGGCTTCCTCGACGAGGTGCTCGCCCGGGGCGACCAGCTCCGGGCCGGGCTGGGAGCCCTGGCCGAGGCGGACCCCGGGCTGTGCCGCATCCGGGGCCCGGGGCTCATGGTGGGCTGCGAGCTGGCCCATCCCGGCACCGGACGGCCCGACCCCCAGCGTGCCGCGGCGGTGCTGGAGCACTGCCGCCGGGAGGGGCGGCTGCTGCTCATGACCGCCGGCACGTGGGGGAACGTGGTGCGCTGGATGCCGCCGCTGGTGGTGAGCGCCGAGGAGATCGACGAGGCGCTCGGCGCGTTCGGCGCCGCCCTCGCCGCCACCCGCACCGGCGCCTAGGCCCGCAGCGTCCCGCCCGTGGCGTGGGCCTCCGCGTCCGGTCCCGCGCCCCGAACCTCGTATCGGTAGTGGTCTCGTGCGCCGGCGTTCGAAACCGCTACCGACACCCGGCTACCGGCCCCGGCGGTGATCCGCGAGGACGGCGGCGGCGGCCGCCATCCCGGGGATCCCGGTCACTCCGCCGCCGCCGTGTGTGGCCGACGACGCCTGGTAGAGACCCCGGATCGGGCTGCGATGGTCGGTGAAGCCGGGGGCGGGGCGCAGGTGGAAGAGCTGGGAGGGGGTCAGCTCCCCGTGGAAGATGTTGCCGCCCACCAAGCCGTAGGTCGTGGCCAGGTCGTGGGGGCCGATGACCTGCCGGTGCACGACCGAGGCGGCGAACCCGGGCGCCACCTCGTCCATCCGGGCGATCACCCGGTCGGCGTAGGCCTCCAGGTCGGCCCGGTCGCAGCCGGCGGCCCAGGTGTGGGGCACCCACTGGGTGAACATCGACACGACGTGGTGGCCGGGCGGGGCCAGGGTGTCGTCGACCACCGAGGGGATGCACACGTCCGCGAACGGGCGGGTGGCGGCCCGTCCCGCCTCCGCCTCGGCGAACGCGCCTTCGAGCTCGTCGATCGACTCGGCCAGCACGATCGTGCCGCCGTGGACCTCGGGGTCGAAGGTGTCGACGCCCCGGAACGCCGGGAGCCGGTCGACCCCCACGTTCACCTTCACCACCCCCGATCGGGACCGCCACCGGCGCAGGTCGGCGACGAACTCGTCGGGCAGCTCGGCCGGGTCGAGCTGGTGGAGGAAGGTGAGCTGCGGGTGGGTGGCGGCCACCACCACCCGGGCCGGGATCTCGGTGCCCTCGGCGGTGGCCACGCCCACCACCCGACCGGCCCGGGTGAGGATGCGTTCAACGGCCACCCCGGTGCGCAGCTCGGCCCCCCGGAGGCGGGCCGCGGCGGCGAGGGCCTCGGCCAGGCCGCCCATCCCCCCGACCGGGAACCCCCAGGCCGCGGCGGCCGGGTCCTCGCCGAGGTGCGCGGCGAGGGCGGGGCCGAGCTTGTGGTGCAGCATCACGTAGGCGCTGCCGCCCCGGCGGGGCCCGCCCCAGGTGCCGATCACGCCGCTGACGGCCAGCACCCCGCGCAGCGCCTCGGACCGGAACCGCTCCTCGAGCAGGTCGGCGACGCTGTCGGTGAACAGGCGGGTGAGGTCGGCGACCGTCCGGGTGTCGAAGCCGCGCAGCCGCCAGAAGAACCGGGCCACGTCGGCGAGGTCGGCGGGCCGGCGCGACCCGAACGTGGGTGGGGGCGCGGTCATCACCGGTGCCACCGCGGCGGCGAGCCCGGCGAGCCAGGCGTCCCAGGCCTCGAGGGCCTCTGCGTCGCCCGGCGCGAGGCGGCGCAGCTCGTCGCGGCGCCGGGCCGGGTCGGACCACAACCGCAGCGGGTGCCCGTCGGCGCGAGGCGCGAAGTACGGGCCCTGGGGCAGCACCCGGTAGCCGTGGCGGGCCAGGTCGAACTCGCGCACCACCCGGGGGTGCAGCAGGCTCACGACGTACGACAGGGCACTGACCCGCCAGCCCGGGCCCCACGGCTCCTCGGTGACGGTGGCGCCCCCGAGCCGGTCCCGCCGTTCCAGCAGGAGCACCCGGGCACCCCGCCCGGCGAGCAGCCCGGCGGCGACGAGCCCGTTGTGGCCCCCGCCGACGACGACGACGTCGAGGTCGTCCGCCTGCCGCCGCCGACCCATCCCCACCGACGCTAGCGGGCCGGCGCCCCGGCGGCGCCGGGGGCCGGCACCACCAGCACCCGGTCGGGATCGACGCCGACCGTCACCGTGGCCCCCACCTCCGGCAGCGCGTCCGGGTCGGTGGCGGCCAGCAACGGGCCGTCGGGACCGCGCACCTGCACGAGGAACCGGTCGCGCCGGAAGGTCCGGCCGGTCACCTCGGCGCGCAGCGCCGGGGCGGTCCCGCCGCCGGCCCGGCCGTCGAGGTGCAGGGCGTCGGGCCGGGCCAGCACCCGCACCGGGCCCGGCGGGACGGGCCCGGGCGCCCGGAACGAACCCCAGGGGCAGTCCACGGTGGGTGCCCTGCCCGTGGCATGCCCGGCCGTCTCGTTCACGAACCCGAGGAACCGGGCCCCGGTCACCGAACGGGGACGGGCCCAGACCTCGTGGGCCGGCCCGTCCTCGACGACCCGGCCCTCGGCGAGCACCACCACCCGTTCCGCCAACGCGAACGCCTCGTCCTGATCGTGGGTCACGAACAGGACGGTCACCCCCGCGTCGCGCAACAGTGCACCCAGCTCCCCCACGAGCTGCTCCCGGCGGGGACGGTCGAGCGAGCCGAGCGGCTCGTCGAGCATGAGCAGCGCCGGCCCGGGTGCCAGCGCCCGGGCGAGCGCCACCCGTTGCGCCTCCCCGCCCGACAGCGACGTCACCGAGCGGTGCTCGTATCCGGGCAGGCCCACCAGGTCGAGCAGGCGCGCGACGCGCCGGGCGATCTCGTCCCGTCCCACGCCCTGCACCCGCAACCCGAACGCGACGTTGCCGGCGACGTCGGTGTGCCCGAACAGCAGGTGCTCCTGGAACATGAGCCCGAACCCGCGCCGGTGCGGCGGCACCGCCTGCAGATCCCGCCCGTCCCAGCGGATCCGCCCGGCGGCGAGCGGCTCGAGCCCGGCCACCGCCCGCAGCAGGGTGCTCTTGCCGCTGCCGCTGGGCCCGAGCACGGCGACGACCTGCCCGGGGCGCACCTCGAGGTCGACGCCCGCCAGGGCGTGCACCGGGCCGTAGCACACCTCCACCCCCTCCAGGCGCAGGGTCACAGGTCACCTCCCTTCTGACGCCCGGCCCGTTCCCACACCAGGGTCGCCACGGTGACACAGATCATGAGCAGGGTCGCGGCGGCCATCGCCTGGGCGTAGGCCGCGGGGCCGGGTCGGCCGAGCAGGCGGTACACCACCACCGGCAGGGTGGTGGTCTCGGGCCGCACGATGAACACGGTGGCGCCGAACTCACCCAGCGAGACGGCGAACGCGAACCCCGCCGCCACGCCGAGCGCCCGCCGCAGCACCGGTGCGTCGACGCTGAGCCAGACGCGCCGTGGCCCGGCACCCGCCATCGTGGCGACCTCCCGCAGGCGGGGGTCGATCGTGCGGGCGAGGGGCACCACGGTGCGGATCACGAACGGCAGCGCGACGGTCGCCTGCGCGATCGGCACGATCGCCGCCGAGGCCCGCAGGTCGAGCGGCGGCCGGTCGAGGGCGATGAGGAACCCGAACCCGACCGTCACCGCCGAGACCCCGAGGGGCAGCATGAGTCCCTGGTCGAACCACCGGGCGAGCCGACCCGACGCCCGGGCCAGGGCGACGGCGGCCGATCCGCCGATCGCCACCGCGATGACGGTGGCCACCGCCGCGTACCGCAGCGACGTCCAGGCGGCCGCCAGCGGCGCGTCGTCGAGGTAGCCGGTCGGGTCGGTTCGGGCCAGCGACCGCCACCCGGCGAGGCTCGCCCCGCCGGTCCCGGAGAACGACCGGGCGACGAGCACCGCCGGCGGCACCCCGAGCGTCAGCGCGGCGGCGCCACCGACGCCGCTCACCCAGGCCCGGGCCGTGCCGGTGCGCACCGGGCGGGCGGCGTCGGTGGCGGGGAGGAGCCGGGCGTGCAGGTCCCGGCGGCGGCGCGCCCGACCACCCACCCCGAGGGCGGTGACCACCGCGCCGAGTTGCAGGATCGACAGGGCGGCGGCCCGGGTGAGGTCGAGCCGCTCCGCGGTGGCCCGGTAGATCTCCGTCTCCAGGGTGGCCCGTTGCGGGCCGCCGAGGATGAGGATCACCCCGAACGAGGTGAAGCAGAACAGGAACGTGATCGCGCCGGCCGCCGCGATCGCCGGGGCCAGCACCGGCAGGGTGACCTCCCGGAAGGTGCGCAGCCGTCCCGCCCCCAGCATCGCGGCCGCCTCCTCGGTGCGGGGGTCGAGCTGCGCCCACAGCGCGCCGACCACCCGCACCACCACCGCGACGTTGAAGAAGGTGTGGGCGGCGAGGATTGCGCCCAGGGTGCCGACCCGGGGCAGTCCCGGCACCGGTGCCCAGCCCGACGGGGGCAGCACCGCCGCGAAGGCCGCGCCGACCACCACCGTCGGCAGCACGAACGGCACCATCACCAGCGCCCACACGAGGTTCCGGCCCCGGAACCGGTACCGGGAACAGACGTGGGCGAGGGGCAGACCCACGGCGAGGGTGGCGGCGGTGGACAGCACCGCCTGGGCCACGGTGAAGCCCGCGACCCGCAGCGTGGAGGGTTCCGACCAGATGCGCACGAGTTCGCCGAGTGCCGGTGCGCCCGCCGGGGCGACCCCACGGGCCAGGATCGCCAGCACCGGCCAGGCGAAGAAGGCGGTGAGGTACGCGACCGCCGGCAGCGCCAGCGCCGCGGTGACCCAGCGCGCCCGGGCGGCCCGGCCGCCTCCGGTGGCGCCGCTCAGCGCAGCACCGTCTCGGTCCAGCGGTCGATCCAGCGGTCCCGGTTCGCCGCGATCTCGGCGGGCGGCAGCCGCAGCGAACGGGTGGGGGCCAGCGCGAACTGCCGGAACACCTCCGGCAGCGGGGTGCCCCGCCGGGCGGGGAACACCCACATCGAGAGCGGCACCGCCCGCTGGAACTCCTCGGTCAACATGAATGTCACGAGCCGGCGGGCCCCTTCGGGGTTCCGGGCCCCGCGCAGCACCCCGGCGAACTCGACCTGGCGGAAGCAGGTGTCGGGCAGCACCGCGGTGGGCGCGACCCCGGGGCGCGGATCGGCGTAGTACACCTCGGCGGCCGGACTCGAGCCGTACGAGACCACCAACGGGCGCGGGCCCTTCCCGGCGCTACCCGAGAACTCGGTGTTGTACGCCTGCTCCCAGCCTTCCACCACCTTCACGTCGTTGGCCCGCAGGGCACGCCAGTAGTCCCGCCAGCCCGGGTCGCCGAACCGGGCGACGGTGGCGAGCAGGAAGGCGAGCCCGGGGGAGGAGGTGGCGGGGTTCTGGACCACGAGCAGTCCCCGGTAGGCGTCCCGGGTGAGGTCCTCCAAGGTCACCGGGATCGGCAGGTCGCGCGCTTCGAACCAACGGCGGTCGGCGTTCACGCACACGTCCCCGAAATCGACCGGTGTGAGCCGGCCGGTGCGGTCCGCGAGCAGGTCGCGCCGGACCGTGCCGAGGTTGCGGGGCCGGAACCGCACGAAGACGCCCGCCTCCAGCGCCCGGGACAGGAACGTGTTGTCGACCCCGAAGAACACGTCGCCGATCGGGTCGTCCTTGGTGAGGATCACCTGGTTCAGGGCACTGCCGGCGTCACCGGCCTTGCGGACCCGCACCCGGGTGCCCGATGCGGTCTCGAACGACCGCAGGACCTGCCGGGGGATGTTGAACGAGTCGTGGCTCACCAGCACCACGGTGCGCCCACCGTCGTCCCCGCCGCAGGCGGCGGCGAGCGTGAGCACGACGAGGGCGAGCGCGGTCACGGCACGGCGGACCGGTCTCACGGGAGGGCACCTCCATGGGGTTGGACGACGAGCAGGGTGCCGGATCCCACCGACACGGTGGCGACCCGTTCGAGCATCTCGTTGCTGATCCCGCGCGTGGAGCCGACGTCCAGGCGCTCACCGAGCCACTGCCAGCGCAGCCCGGTGGTGCGGACCCCTTCGGCCGGACCACCGATCGCGAGCAGCGACAGCAGCGAGCCGACCTCCCCGGTGCAGGTGGCCCGGGTGCGCACCACCGTGACCCGGGCCGGACCGGCCAGCAGTTCCACGTCCAGGTCGTGGTGGCGGGTGGCGCAGCCGAGGGCGAGGTTCGCCAGCAGGTGGTCGAGGCGCCCGCCGCCCGCACCCACCACGGTCACCGCGCCGGCACCGGCGGCGGCGGCGGCGCTGAGGGCAAGGTCGAGATCGGTGCGGTCCTTGTCGGGGGGATGCCGGTCCACCCGGGTGCCGTCCCGTTCGGCGCGCGCCAGCGCCGCCGGGGTCGCCGAGTCGAGGTCGCCGACCACGATCGCCGGCCGGAACCCGAGGCGGTGCGCCAGGTCGAGTCCCCCGTCGGCGGCGATCACCAACGCGCGCCGGTCGAGGCTCGACGCGAACCGGGGGTCGAGGTCGTCACCGCCGGCGAAGATCAGCGCCCGCACCGCACCCTCCCCGCTCCCTCGGCTGGACACCGGGACCGCAGGCGGACGGGCCGTCGAGCACCGCTCGGGCCGCACTCCCTTCGCCGGCATGACCCGGATCAGGTTCGAACGGTCGGAGGCTGCGTGCCTCCCTCTCAGCCCGGCGCACCGGGCTCCCGCGCGTGGATCCACGATACCGGTCGCGCCCCGCAGTCCGCGAACGGCCGGAGCGCACGTTCGCCGCCGCGGTGCACCCGTTGACCGCCGCCGGGTCGAGGCGTATCGTCCGTTGAGGACCCGCGTGTCCGGTGCATACCCCGGGCACGGGGTACCAGGCTGGGCGGCCCACGGTGGAGGGAGGCATCGATGGGGCGGGAGGCATCGATGGGGAGGGAGGCATCGATGGGGAGGGGTGCGACCTCTCGTGCCATCCGGGATCCACGATCGGTGCGGTTCGGCGCGGTGGTGGCGGTGGTGGCACTGCTGTGCGTCGGGTGCTGGCCGTCGTGGGGTGGGGGAACGCAGCGCAGCGGGCACAACCCGTTCGAGGATCTGATCACCCCGGCGACGGTGAGCGGGCTGGGGGAGCAGTGGCGGTGGCGGGATCCCGCCGGGGTGTCCGAGCTGGCGGCCACCGCGCACGGGGTGCACGTGCTGGCCGGCAACCGGTTGGTCACCATCAACGAGGCGACCGGCGCCCCCCGGTGGGACGTCGAGCTGTTCCCGGCATCGGGGTTGGATTCGGCCGGGGAGCTCGTCGCCGACGACGGTGCGCTCTACGCCCAGATCCTCGGGTCCCGGTTCACCCCGACGC
>Ga0308410_1000190_pt1 | contig 30135 bp, 20 predicted proteins | sample HotsprOSTMatCore_FD_203467 | JGI IMG/M metagenome (GOLD analysis project Ga0308410, IMG submission 203467) | Hot spring phototrophic mat microbial communities from Octopus Spring, Yellowstone National Park, Wyoming, United States -... | ecosystem: Environmental > Aquatic > Thermal springs > Hot...
CGCTGGCATCGGGGTCGGATGACAACACCATCAAATTGTGGGATGTGGCGAGTGGGCGCGAGGTGCGAACGCTGAGCGGGCACACGGGTTCTGTGTTGAGCGTCGCCTTTGCGCCCGATGGGCGGACGCTGGCTTCGGGATCGTGGCAAGAAATCAAATTGTGGGATGTGGCGAGTGGGCGCGCGGTGCGGACGCTGAGCGGGCACAGGGGTTGGAGCGTCGCCTTTGCGCCCGATGGGCGGACGCTGGCATCGGGGTCGTGGCAAGAAATCAAATTGTGGGATGTTTCGAGTGGGCGCGAGGTGCAGACGCTGCGTGGACACACAGGGGATGTGAAGAGCGTTGCCTTTGCGCCGGATGGACGGATGCTCGCCTCAGGGTCAACGGATGGGTCGGTGCGGTTGTGGGGCATTCGGTAGTCGTTCGTCCTTCGTCATCCGTCCTTCGTCATTGAGCCCTGGCGGGTGACGGATGCGCCGGTGTGCAAGGGGGCAAGTTTCTGGGAGTGTGAGTGAGCGTCAATGAGCCAATCTGCCAATGAACCAATGAGCCAAAGGGCAAGGGCGTACGCTAGGGCAGGCACGGCTGCGCGAGTCGCTGCAGAGCAACTTGCGTGCTTGTTGCAGCGACTTGCAGTCGCCCGATATTGAGATTGAGGGTCACTGCTCAGCCACCATGTCATTGCGAGCGGTTTTTGCGAAGCAATCCCCAAATTCGCAGCGTGGAGATTGCTTCGTCGGCACAAAACGCCTCCTCGCAATGACAGGGTGAGTAGTTACGATTGAGGAGGTGGAGCAATGTTATGTCCGCGTTGTCGTACGGTGAATGCCGCAGGCCAAGTACGGTGTGTGCGCTGTGGAACGCCACTCGCTTATGCCCCTGCATCGTATCAAGCACAAAGAATGCCCGCTGGGAGCAGCGATAGCGGTATCCCGATATGGGCATTTGGAATGGTGGGCGCGATTGTATTACTGGCTTGTACGCTGATCCTTTTGATGCTTGCGGTGGCGGCAAGAACCACGCCAGCCCAGACAGCCGGTTTGAATCCGGTTCCTACGACTATTGTGCCAACGAATATGCCAACGACTGTGCCCAGTTCACCAACATTCATCCCCAGCGTAACACCGCGCCCAACGGATCGTGTTCCATCAACATCAACGTTGCCGCCCACAGTCACACCTCTGCCGCCGACGCGGACGCCCACTGCCACACCGGTGCCACCCACTTGGACGCCCACCGCCACACCGGCGCCGCCGACTTGGACGCCTACGCTTCCGCCGGAAGGATTAACCGTCGGCCGCACCGCACCTAACTTTACGCTCAAAGATTCCAGTGGACGGACGGTCAGTCTCCGCGATTTTCGCGGCAAGCCGGTCATTATCAACTTTTGGGCTTCCTGGTGCACGTATTGCCGCAGTGAAATGTCGGATTTGAACGCGCTATATCTTGATTCAAAAAGTAAGCAACTGGTTGTGCTAAGTGTGAACACGGATGACTCGAATCGGAGTGCCGCAGAGCAATTCGTCCGCGAGAAAAAGTTGGCATTTTTAATCTTGTGGGATGAAAACAACGCCGTGAACCGACTATACAATATCCGAGGGTTACCGACCAGTTTCTTCATTGATGCTACAGGCGTCATCCGAGCCGTCGTGGTGGGCGCTATGTCGCGTGAGACAATGAATGCCAGAGTTGCGTTGATTTACTAGGCGGGGGCATCATGTCAAGCCATATTTCTGGACAGACGATTGGCGAATATCAAATTGTCTCTGTGATTGGGCGTGGTGGCATGGGCATTGTGTATCGCGCCTACCAGCCGCGTCTCCAGCGCTATGTGGCACTCAAAGTCCTCCCCGCAAACTTGGCGATGGACCCAAGTTTCGTCGAGCGATTCAATCGTGAGGCGCATCTGGCAGCCTCTCTCGATCATCCGCACATTGTTCCCATCTATGATTTCGGAAACGACCGTGGAATGTATTTCATTGCGATGCGGTTGATTGAAGGGACCTCCTTACAAACGCTTATCGAAAGACAGGGTGCGCTCTCGCCAGCCCGCACCATTGCCATTCTAAGCCAGATTGCCAGCGCGCTCGATTTTGCCCATCAGCGCCAGATTATTCACCGTGATATCAAACCCAGCAATATTCTGATTGATCAAAGCGGGAATGCCTTTCTAACGGATTTTGGACTTGCCAGGGTAATGGCTGGCGCGCGGTCGAGTAGTTCAGGCATCGTGGGTACGGTGGGCTATATGTCACCCGAACAAATCGAGAACAAACCGCTGAGCGCGGCATCGGATATCTACGCCCTCGGTCTGGTGGCGTATGAAATGCTCACGGGACGCTTGCCTTTTCAAGGAGATTCTCTGGCAGTCATTTTGCATCAGCAGGTTTACGATACCCCGCCGCCGCTGCGTCGCTTTAGACCCCAGTTGACACCAGCGACTGATCAAGTGATGCGGCGTGTCCTCGCCAAGGCGCCGGAACAGCGTTACCCGACCGCCGGGCAATTTGTAGCCAGTCTCAACGCCGCGATGCAAGATACGTCGGTTGTGCCCAGCCCAATGGTATTGCCAGTCATCGCCAGCGTAGTCGGCGCAATTGTCTTGCTGACGCTTTGCATTGCTTTGATCGTCGGTTTGCGCAGCGCGCCCATCACACAGGCAACGCCTGCCGCACCAACGTCAATCGCTCTTGTAGCGACTGCCACGTCGGCACCACCAACGAGTACACGCGTTACTGCCACCACGGCGCCATCCTCCACACCTTCACGCACGCCGGTCATACCATCACCGACTCTCGCGCCGTTGCCATCTACTACACCAATTGCCAGTGTGCCTGCCGGCGTGTTCTATAGTGAGAATTTTAGTGATCCCCAAAATGGCGTCTGGGACTCGGCATCAGGCGAGATATCCGAACGCGGTTATGACAACGGCGAGTACTTTATGCGGATCAAAAAGCCCTACTATTACTCTGCGGTATGCCGTCGTTGGTACTCTGACCTGTTGGTGGAGGTGGATGTCCGTCAGATGGATACAGCGGCAGAGCGATATGGGATTGCCTTTCGCGGCAATGACACCATGACCGACTTTTATGCCTTTCGCTTGTCATTTGATCGAACGTTTACACTGGACAGGCATTCCAGAGAAAAAGGTTTTGTTGCTCTTCTTGGTCCCACGCAATCGAATACTATCAGATCAGGTGGTTGGAATCGGCTCAAAGTCATCGTCAAGGGGAACCAAATTATGTTGTATATAAACGATCAACTGGTGGGTAACGTATCGGATAGCACTTATCGAGAAGGGTGTGCGGGTGTAGTCATCTGCACGTGTGATGGATCGCCGGGCTTGAGTGTGCGCTTTGATAACTTTCGTGTGGCGCCAGCACCCTGACCGCGTCTGGAGCGAGGAAACTATGGCAGTGGTATTAGAATATCGTGGCTATGCATATCGCATCCCGGTCAACGGCTTGAAAATCGGTCGCGGCACGGATAACGATCTCGTTCTCCCTGATGAACAAGCCTCACGTCATCACGCGATGGTGTGGGAAGCACAAGGAGTTACGTACATCCGCGATCAAGGCAGCACCAACGGTACATTCGTCAACCAACGGCGTATCACCTCGGCGGTGCCGCTCCAGCCCGGCGATCAAATCCAGATTGGGCGTACGGTGCTCACCGTGCGTGCTGACAGCGCAGCGGTTGTCGCGCGACCGCAATACGCTGGTGTTGGCGTTGCACCATCACCTTCGCGGCAATCCAGTTCGCTTGGGATGGCGTTTGCGATTGGTGGTATCGTGATCGTGACTATGCTTGTTCTTGGGGCAGCACTGGTGTTCGTCATTGCTTCGGTAAACCCGGCGGTGCCGACTCCTGCGCAGATTGCTCTACCAACTAGTCCGTCGGCGGTGACTCTTGCGCCGGTCGTCACGCCAACGAACAGGCCAGTGACGACGACTCCCACATCAGTTGTCACGCCAACAAACCCGCGGGCAACGCCGACACAAGCTGCCACGTCACCTCCGGTGTTGGACGGCATACGCCGCGCCCTCTTGGCAGTGGTGTACATCGAGTCGCCAGTGGATGGCATGAGCAGTGCCGTCTCTGGGTCGGGAAGTATTGTAGATGCACGGGGCTATATTCTGACAAATTATCACGTCGTCCGCGATAGCAAAACCGGCAAACCCTACAACAGTCGTGACCGCATCTACGTTGGAGTGGTTAGCGATCCCAACAAGCCCCCCGATCGAATCTTTCGTGCCCAAATGATCGCGTCTGACCAGAAACTGGATCTGGCACTCGTCAAGTTGAGCGCTATGGAAGACGGCAGTGCACTGCCAGTAAATTTGAACCTGACCTCCATCGTGATTGGCGACTCGGACCGAGTGCAGATCAATGAAGAAATTCGCGTACTGGGCTTTCCCGGCATCGGCGGCGATACCTTAACTGCCAGTCGCGGCATCATTTCTGGATTTCTGGGCAATCGAGAATGGATTAAAACCGATACCGAACTCAATCCCGGCAATAGCGGTGGCGCGGCAGTCAACACGACTGGTGAGTTGATTGGAATTCCCACCCGTGTTGTCAGTGACCGAACCGTCACTGGCAAATTAGGATATATCCGACCGATCAATCTGGCAAAGGGGCTTTTAGCGAACATCAAATAAATTGAGATGAGGAGGGAATGAACATGGCTCTGGAGGTAGGTCAAACACTTTTAGGCAAGTATAAAATCGAGCGTGTCCTCGGTGAAGGCGGCTTTGGGTGTGTCTATCAGGCAACGGATAATTTACAACGTCTTGTTGCCATCAAAGAGTTACGCACAGAACTGGCGAGTGATGCCAACGCTCTGCGCCGCTTTCAGAACGAGGCAATCGCCATCGCCAAACTGAATAACCCGCATATTGTTACCGTCTGGGGGATGGAACAGGACGGATCCCACCATTACATCGTCCTTGAATTTATGGATGGAGGTAGTTTGGCGAATCTTCTTGCCCAGCGCGGCAAGTTGACCCCCGGCGAAGCGGCAATGATTGCCCGCGCGGTGTGTGATGGATTGGCGGCGGCGCATCAACTCAATATTGTGCACCGTGACATCAAGCCTGCCAACATCCTGCTCAGTCGTGACGGCCAAGCGATCAAGATTAGCGATTTCGGGATCGCGCACGTCCCTGCCTCGGTCAGCAATGTGACGAATGTCACGCGCTTGGGGACTGCGATGGGAACACCGTGGTATATGTCCCCCGAACAAGCACGAGGCCAAAAGGTGGATGCGCGGAGCGATCTGTATTCGGTCGGCGTGATGTTGTACGAAATGGTCGCCGGATATATGTATCTGGATTTTACCAGCGACTTTTTGAGCGATCTGGAAAAGTTGAAAACGGATCCCCCACGTCCGTTGCCCTCGAATATACCAGCCGGGCTACAACAGATTATCACGAGGGCATTAGCCAAAGACCCCGCACAGCGCTATCAATCGGCTGAAGAAATGTCCGCCGCGCTCCAGGCATTCATCACGCCCGGTGCCACCATCGCGATTCCCACAACACCGTCGCGTAAACCCATAGCGGTGCCAAAGCCAGCACCCTCTCGCAGTCCTCTGGCGTTTGTCGGTGCGGCGGTCCTGGGGTTGTTGGCAATCGCTGTGATTGGCTTGTTCGTGGCAGGTGTCTTCCGTTCCGAATCACCGTCGCACTTGGCGCTTGCGCCGACCGGTACCGGCGTTGCCGTCAACGTCTCGTTGCAGGCTACGCCTTCCGAAATGCAAACTGAAATTGCTCGCGCGATCTTTGCCACGCAAACCGCGCAAGCCGAAGCAACACGGGTAATGGAGAGTACCGTTGCCGCGCGTGTAGCAGCCACGCTGACTGCCGCGGCGCCAACCGCCACACGGACAGCGACGCCAACGCTAACGCCTACCGAGACACCCCGACCGACCGCTACACCGACGGTCACACCGACACCGCCGCCCTCACCCACACGTGGGCTGGTAGGGATTCAGTTAATCAATCCACCGAACGGAACAGCGTTTCGGACAGAGAATCCGTGGATCACTCTAGAATGGCGACCGAATCCACCCAACTTTAAGATTCTCGCTGACAACGAATACTATCGTGTTCAGGTGTATGTGCCTGGTCGGGTAATTTGCAATTTCTATACCAAAGATACAGTATGGACATTGCCACCTTCCGGCGAGTCTGGCTCTGGGCTACCCGGCGAGGGGTGCGATCCAGGGGCGTGGCGCTTTAACACGATGCAGTTGACCAACTGGCGGATCAGTCTGGTCGTGCGCGTTGATCACAACCGAAATAATGACATTGAAAAAGCCCATTCGGAAGGATGGGGTTTCAAGTGGTTCAAGTGATAGCGGTTACGCGTGGATAAGGATGCTTTCTGGCTTTTCTGGAACAAGGATGAGAAAAATGCTCTACCGTGAGATCAACAAAATTCTCATCTGGGGTATCAGCATAGCCATAGTGCTCTTCCTCCCTCCTTCTGCGGCGGCGGACACCTGGGCACGCGGTAACATTGTGGGACTGTGCAAAGGCACTGAGATTCGTACAGGACCCGGCAAGGGTTACCGCGTGCACACCATTGTTCCCGAAAATGATTGGGCGGTCAAACTGATTGATGGTCCGCGCTACGCAGATGGCGAAGAATGGTGGGATACCAGTCGCAAAGCCGCCGGCGATCCGAGCGGTGGAACAGGGTGGGTGAGCAAACGCCAAGCGACCGCGTGCAAAACCGTGCCGCCCACCCAGCCACCACCGACCCAACCGTCTCCCGCACGGATCGTCCTTGTGAGCGGCTTGGTGCTCTCCCGTTCCCAAGCCGTGCCGGGCGAATGGGTCAATGCCTCGTTCCGCGTGAAAAATATTGGCGGGCAGACGTTCCGCGCGCGCTATTTTGGTGTCAAGGGAAGAGGACCTGGTGATAGCGACTATAGTTTCCATTGGATCGAGAATTTCACGCTGGCGCCCGGCCAAGAATTTGGGTACGACGCCAATCGCACATTCGAACGAATTGGCACACACTGGTTCACGCCGAATTATTCGGTGGATGGCAATACCTGGACGGATGTGAAATGGCAGGATGGACGAACGAGTTATGTGACCATTCAAATAGTCCCGCCAGCATCACCGACTCCTGTGCCACTACCATCGCCAACGCGTCAACCCCCAACGGCGGTCATACTTCCCACCGCAACGCTACCACCACCTCCTCGCGCGACCACGCCGGCACCAGTCACGCTCGATTATATCTGTGGCTATTCAACGGCAGGGATAATCCAGAGTGGCCCCCTGTTGCCGGCGGGAACTTTTTATCCCTATATTGTCGTTTGTTCTACCGGCGAAAAAATCGGTTGGGGACCGCGTGGAGGTTGGGGACAGCGAAGTTATGTTCAGATAAACGATCCCGTCATCGTGGCGCTTGCTCCACCCGTTTACTTGAACGATGGAACAATCATCTCGCGCGAAATTTCGCGCTGGTCCGATTATATCCGAATTTCATCGTGCGCGGACTGTGGTAGAAATAACGAACCACCGACCCCGGTGCCGCCGCCTACTACCCCGGCGCCGCGTCCTACTACTCCAATCCCGACAACATCGGCACCCCGACCGACGACGCCTGCACCGCGACCAACGACGCCCGTGCCTGCGCCACCAACTCCCACGTTCACACCTCCTCCTGGCGAATTGCGCCTTGTGAGTGAATTGCGTTTGTCGAGCACCACACCCAGAGTGGGAGAGAATGTTACCGCAACGTTCACCCTTCGCAATGTCGGCGGCTCGCTGATCACGATCCGACGAATGGTTGCCGGCGCGCGCGGACCCAATGCACGCAATGCACCTAACAACGGTTGGTCAGCCCCGAACGTGGACTTTGAGGCGGTGACCAATCTGGTTCTAGCACCGGGCGAAACATACACCTATCGTGCAACGCGCTCGTTTAGTACGCCCGGCGAATATTTTGCCGAACCTGCGTGGCTGAATCCTTCCGGCGACTGGGAAGGTATCCCACCATACCAGCGCGTGTGGTTCACCGTCAGGGATACTCCCATCATTACACCGACTCCGTCACCTCCAACGACAAAGGTTCGTTTTCCGTTAGGAAAAGAAGGTAAAGATGCTACCGGTGAAGGTTATATAGTCGTGTATCCATTTGGAGGACATACTCAATCTGAGCAGGTAAGCCAACGTTGTTTTCCTGGCACAAAGTTTAAGGATTTGATTCATGGTGGTGAAGACTGGTTTGGAGAGAACTGGACCATTATTGCAGGTCACAATGTCTATGCGATCGCCGATGGACGCGTGCGGAAAGTCTGGGAAGACTATGGGCCAGGACAAGCCATCTTGATTCATCATCCGGCGTTCAATGTCTGGTCATTTTACGGTCACCTGACAGGAGTGAACCTTAAAGAAGACAAGGAGGTCAAGTACGGAGATCCCATTGGCCAAGTCATTGGACAAGGCTGGAATTCGCATTTGCATTTTGAAATTCGTTCCCAAGAGGAAGTGAATCCCCAGTGCGACAATAATTACCCGGCTGACAAGTTAATGGGGACTGGTTATTACCGCACGCTGGACGATCTCAGACGGAGCGGCAACATTGATCCCTCTGCATTTATTCGTTCTCAAAATGGGAGCCGTGTTCCCGTTCGCACGGTCATTCACCAAATCGCCAGTACCGTTACTCAAGGTGAAAAGCAGACCGCAGGCGCAGTGTCAGTGATGCCGAATCAAGCCCGCGTGGATTTCGCGCTGCGCTGGCCCGGCAGTACGCTTGATCTCGTCGTCGTTGATCCACAGGGACGCCAGGTGGACGAGCAATACCCCGGTGCACAGTGGCTGCGCGAAGCCACCCGCTTGGTGTTGACCGTCCAACAACCTTTGCCAGGTGCGTGGTCAATGAGTGTGGTCGGCAAACAAGTGTCTCTGCCAGCCGAGCCATACGAAATCATCGTTTCCGCTACGGTTGAGAAATCTGCCAGCGTACCGATATCCTTCGCCGGAGTCGTCGTCCTTGGATTTACGTTGTTGCTCCTGCCAATTGTTGCCGGCGTTGTAATTGTGATGGCAACACGCGAGACATCACCGGCAGTTCCTGCCGCCGCGCTCTATCGTCTGGAAGGATCCCATGCCTACTTGCAAACGGTCATGTCCAAGCCGATCCTGTTCCTTGGGCGTGATCCGCAGGGCAATGTAAGATTGAACGATAGCCAGGTCCCTGCCTGTGCTCAGATTCTTTGCCAAGGGAATCAATTCATTTTATCCGCGCTGGATCACAAGAACGCTGTATTGATCAATGGCAAAAATGTCAAGCAACAGTGGTTACGTGATGGTGACCGCATCCACATTGGTAACACCGAATTGCTCTTTCGGGTCAAGGGCAATGCCCCTTTGAAGGCACCGACACCACCAATGCCCTCTGCGCCGGTGGTGGGTGAAGCATGGTTAAGCGTCTCGCGGGGCACGCAAGTTGGTACGCGTTTCATCCTCCGTACGCCCACCACGCGGTTGGGACGTGATTCGTCCTCCGACATTGTCTTGGAAGACAGCCAGGTCTCGCGTCGCCACGCTGAAATTCGCAGGGAGTCAAACGGCTATGTGCTCTACGATTTGCGTAGCACGAATGGCACTTTTGTGAATGGCAAGCGCATCGCCAGCCATCTCCTGCGTACAGGAGATGAACTTGGGCTAGGACAAACCACGCTGGTGTTCCAACAGAATATCCAACCTAGGCTTGAAAGGAGTTGATCACAATGTTACTCGAATGGAATGGACGCGAGTATCCTATTTCGGCAAGTGGATTGCGCATTGGGCGTAGTCGCAGTAACGAGGTGGTCTTAACAGACAGCGAAGTTTCACGTCATCATGCCTTTATCTGGGAGTCGAATGGTATGGTGTATATCCGTGACGAGGGAAGTCGTAATGGAACCTTTGTCAACGGCAGCCGAATCACAGATATAACGGCACTCCGCGCAGGAGATCAGATTCGATTGGGTAGTACCTTGCTTCAGGTACGTGTCGGGGAGGCGCATAGTCTCGTATCCGTAGAACCGACCCAACTTGCCCCGCGACACTCTTCGCTTGCCGCGTCACGTCAATCGGTCAATGTGCCCTCCGTGTACTATCCAGTCGAATATAATCCAGAGGGGTATGCTGAGCAAAGTCTCGTCGCTGGGGAACGCATCGTATTGAAAGCCAGGTTGCATTGGGGTATTTTGGTATGGCCCTGTTTGAACGTTATTTTTGGATTGGTGTTGATTGCTCTATCGCCCATTGCCGGGCAGATGGCAGGTGGATCGGAAGTTGGAGGAACAGTCAGTTTGGGAATGTTGGTGTGCGTCGCTCTGCCGTTTACACTGGGCGGGTTAGTAGGGCTGCTAAATGCTTTTCTCATCCTCATCACCACTGAGTTTGCGGTGACCAACAAGCGGATCATCGCCAAAGTAGGTGTCGTGAGCCGACATTCGCTTGAATTGTTCCTGAATCAGGTGGAAGCGATTATGGTGGAACAGACCGTGATGGGACGCATTATGAATTACGGAACTGTAGTTGTGCACGGTACTGGAGGAACCAAACAAGGATTTCCGAGCATTGCCAATCCATTTGAGTTACGCCGTCAGGTAACGACACAAATTGCCAAGAAAATGGATTAAGATAAACGACCAGCGAACGTAGATTGTTTTCTCGATGGAGTTGTTCATGGGCGCGTGCGCCCGCCACGACGGATGAAAATAGAGGACGTAGGGCAAATTTTTCAAATTTGCCCCACATTTTCGAAGGAGTTACTTGTGGACGTGTGCCCTTGCCACGCGGGATGAAAAATGAGTGGCGGTCAGCAGTCGTCTGTCAGCGTTCATATTTTCGCAAGGAGGAATCTATATGCTCGACAGTCTCATTGGACAAACGATTGGTAATTATCAAATTGTTTCAGAGATCGGGCGTGGAGGTATGGCGATCGTGTACAAAGCGTTCCAGACCTCGCTCAATCGCTATGTCGCGATCAAGGTATTGCCACCGTACTTTCAACACACCGCCGAGTTCCTCGATCGCTTCAAGCGTGAGGCACTGGCAGCAGCGCAGATGCAACACCCGAATATTGTCCAGATCTATGAAACCGGCGAATGGAATGGCCATCATTATATTGTGATGGAGTACGTGGATGGGGAATCGCTTCATACTCTTATGCAAAAGCGAGGAGCATTAGACCTCACCACAACGTTCAATCTAATCGCTCAAATCGGCTCTGCGCTCGATTATGCCCATACGCAAGGTATCGTTCACCGCGATGTCAAGCCCAGCAATATCTTGGTTGATCAGCGCGGGCGTGCGTTACTCACCGATTTCGGTATTGCTAAAGCCGTCGAATCCACACGGCTCACGCACACTGGTACCAGTCTGGGCACCCCAGAGTATATGGCACCTGAACAAGCCGAAGGTGAACCAGTAGATGCGCGCACCGATCTGTATTCGTTGGGCGTGATTTTGTACCAGATGCTCACCGGAAGAATTCCGTTTGGCGGACCTACTCCATCGGCAATTATGTATGGTCATGTCCACAAACCGCCGCCGGCGCCGCATACGTTAAATGCGGCTGTACCCCCGGCGGTCGAAAGTGTGCTGCTCAAAGCACTTGCCAAGCGGCGCGAAGACCGCTTCCAGAGTGCTAGTGAAATGGTCGCTGCCTTGCGCAACGCAATGGCTGGCAAACCAGTTACTCCACCACCGATACCAATAGGTGCAGAGAGTACAGCAAAAGGTAGATCGAATTCAATGCTGCCGATTGTGGTTGGCGGGGCAATTGGCTTGATGGTGCTTTTGTGTGTCGCGCTTGTCGCTTCGCTGGCGCAACAGCAGATGTCGCCTACTGTTGTAAGCTCGCCAACATCTGCTCAGATTGCTGTGGCTACTTCGCCAACGCCGGTACCAGTTATCCAGGCAACCCGTACAACGAACAACCCCGTGCCGCCAACGGCTGTTGTAATCGTGGTAACCGCGACCCCAGTACCGGCAACTCTTACCTCAACGCCTACACGGACACCAACACATACGCCTACTATTACCCCGTCACCGACACCTGCAGGTCCCGAGGGAATGGTCCTGATTCCTGCTGGTGTATTCTGGATGGGCGCCGCAGAAGGGGATACAGCGGCGCAACCAGATGAAAAGCCTGGTATGTGGCTGACTACGCCCGCCTACTGGATTGACAAATTCGAGGTGACGGTTGGTCAGTACAAGAGATGCGTGGATGCCGGAAAATGTGATAGACCATCGAATGTATGGTCACCACAAAACCCTAGCGCTCTGTTTGGCAATCCTAATCTGGCGGCAGTGCAGGACTATCCCATTACCTTTGTCTCGCATGGGAATGCATCTCAATATTGTGTCTGGCTTGGTAAACGCCTGCCGTACGAATACGAATGGGAGAAAGCCGCCCGCGGTCCTTACGATGCACGTATTTGGCCCTGGGGCAACACCTGGGATGGCTACAAAGCGAACGCGGCACAAGGCAAGCCGGGCCCCTTGGTGGTTACCCAATACTCTAATCCGGCTGACCCTCAATCTTACGGTTGTGGTATCTTCGGCGTTTGTAATCTGATTGGCAACGTCCGTGAATGGGTTGCCGACTATTATCATGCCAAGTGGTACACGGACGGTTACCGTGATGTTCACCCCGGGACTGTCGGCACAGCCAGACCGAATTGGAACAGCGCGCCCCACATGGTCATTAAAGGTGGGTCATATAAATCTGATGCCGCAAATGCACGTATTGCTAAACGCTTCTCCGGCGCGCCAGCCGCTACAATTGACGATGTGGGCTTTCGCTGTGCAATGGATGCCAAATAAGCATCCTCTTTCGGATAACCAATCTACCTAACAGAGGAATCCAAGATGATGAATACGACGCAATTGGCTGGTGCTCAAACTACTAGTTTAGGACGTGTGCGGCATAATAACGAAGACCAGGTCTGGATCGCACCCAGCCATCTTGACTTACAAACGGTTCAGGTCAAAGGATACCTGGGTATTGTAGCAGATGGGATGGGCGGACCTGCCAGAGGTGAGGTGGCAAGTGAAATTGCGGTCCGTCAGGTGGCAAAAGAGTATTATGATCAGCGGTACGCCGATCCAGTGCGCGCGCTCAGGAACGCCGTTCAAGTCGCCAACTTGGCAGTTTTTGAGGCGGCGCAACAACCGGGCTATGCCGGGATGGGCACCACGCTGGTAGCGGCGGCGGTGATTGGCAATCGCGTGATCTTTGCCAACGTAGGAGATAGTCGTGGTTATCTCGTTTCGCAGGGGCGGATCGAGCAGGTGACCCGCGACCACTCGCTGGTGCAAGAACGGGTGGATCAAGGGATATTGACCGCAGCGCAAGCGCGTCAGCATCAAGACAAGAACCTTATCACCCGCGCGCTTGGAGCACATCCGCAGATTCAAGTGGACATTTTCGAGCGCACCGCACAGCCTGGCGATGTGGTCGTGCTCTGTTCGGATGGGGTGTCGAATCTGGTCGAGGATGATGAGATCGCCCAGATTGTTTCCCAGAATCCTCCCGATGTTGCCGCGCAACAGTTGGTTGATCTCGCTGACGCACGCGGCGGATACGATAACAGCACCGTCGCGATCTTGCCGGTTGGTACAGCGGGACAAACGGCGCGCGCCAAGCCGTTGTTGTGGCTTGTACCGATTGGGATGATGCTAACCCTCATCCTGATTTCCGCGCTTGCATTGTTAGCCGTTCGCAGCGGAGCATCGGCTATCCCCACTGCCCAAAACGCGCAAACGGCAATGGTGCTGGCGGCAATCCCGACACTAACCGCAACTCCGTCTCGCGCACCAACAATCACAACGCCTCTTCCCATGCCAACAAGTGGCGTCATTGTTCCACCACCTGTGATTACACCAACGGAGACGATTTCCACGACAACGCCAACACCGCTGCCGACATTCATTCCAACAGAAACACCGACTCACACACTCACACCGACATACACACCGTTTATCGTTGTCACACCTACGCCAACGCCTACGCCAGAGCCCGAACCGCCACCACGCGGGGAGGTTTGGTATAATTTTGCCGGCACTGGCATAGGGGTTAGTCGGTTGACTGAATTGTTCAAACTCGTCGAGGGGAAAGATCCCGATTACGCATCAAAATATACTGACTTCTACAATGCCCATCCTGAAATCCATATGTCCCAGTATCCGAATAACCATAATCGCATCGACGGTACTTTGAAGGTGAAATACGATGAACTTGATGTGATGGGGCTGGGAGATCCGAAGTTGAGAACATCTGGTCCCAAGTGGCTGGTGCTGAAGGTGGATGCGAACAATACTGCCAATGGGCTTGCAGGGTTGAAAGATTACATGAATCGTTGGGTGTTGGTTCGGGTGCGCTGGGAGAATGAGCGGTTCAGGATTGATCCATTTGACTTTATCTTCATATATGACCCGGGCAAAGGGAGGTACGAACAAGCAGCGAAGAAATAAGGATGGATCATGTTCGCAATCCTGAGGACGCAATGTCTCTTTTTCCCGGTTACATTCTCCAAAACAAATATCGCATCGAACGCTTGATCGGTGAAGGCGGTTTCGGTTACGTGTACGAGGCGACCGATCTGCTGTTGCATCGCCGCGTCGCCATCAAATCGCTCAAACCGGAAATCAGCCGCGATACGGAAGCGTTCCAGCGTTTTGTCCGTGAGGCAGAAGCCGCAAGCGTGATCAACCATCCAAACGTCATCACTGTGTATGGTGTGGAACGGGTTAATGATGGCTACTATATCGTAATGGAGTATATGGATGGTGGCAGTCTCGGTGATCGTTTGCGCGCGTCCGGCGTGCTTCCGCCAGACGAAGCCACGCGCATCACGCTCGCGCTCCTCGACGCGCTTGCCGCCGTTCATCAGCACGGCATTATCCACCGTGACATCAAGCCGTCCAACATTCTTTTCACTGCGAATGGGCAGGTCAAGTTGGGCGACTTTGGTATTGCGCGCGCACCCACGCAAGGGACGTACTCGCTTACGCAGAGTGGCGCGGTGCTTGGCACCGTTCAATACATGTCGCCGGAGCAAGCGCGCGGCGAGCGGGTGGACGCGCGCAGCGACCTGTACGCGCTCGGCGCGGTGCTGTACGAAATGCTCGCGGGCCATTCATATCTGCCGTTTGGCGATAACCTCTTGCAGAATCTCGAGTTTGTAAAAAGTCGTCTGCCGCTACCATTGCCGCCTAATGTGCCCAAGCCACTGGCAAGCGTGGTCTATCGCGCGCTCGCCAAACCACGCGAGGCGCGTTATCAATCGGCAAGCGAGATGAGTGTCGCATTACGGGCAAGCCAGGTGGCGGCAACCGTTCGAGGTTTGTCAGTCCCCTCCGCCTCCCCACAAATGCCAACATTGCCCATTGCGCTCGCGGTGTTGATGGTGGGTGTGATTGCAATTTTGGTGATCACGTTTTCCTTGTTGCTGATTCGCGTTCAAGCGAATGCGGCGATTGCCACCCAAAACGCGCAAACGGCGATAGCGCTGGCGGCAACGCCGACACTGACTGTAACTCCGTCTCGTACGCCAACAATCCTAACGCCTCTTCCCACGCCAACATACGCACCGTTTATCGTTGTCACGCCTACGCCAACGCCTACGCCAGCACTCGAACCGCCACCGCGCGGAGAGGTTTGGTATGATTTTGCCGGTACCGGCATAGGGATTAGTCGGTTGACTGAATGGTTTAAACTTGTCGAGAAGAACGATCCCGATTACGTATCAAAATATACTGACTTCTACAATGCCCATCCCGAAATCCATTTCTCCTTGTATCCTAATAACCCTAATTACATCGCCGGTACTTTGAAGGTGAAATACGATGAACTTGCAGTGATGGGGCTGGCAGATCCGAACCTGAGAACCCTCGGTCCCAAATGGCTGGTGCTGAAGGCGGATGCGAACAATACTGCCAATGGACTTGAGGCGTTGGAAAAGTATATTAACCGTTGGGTGTTGGTTCGAGTGCGCTGGGAGAATGAGCGGTTCAGGATTGATCCATCTAACTTTATCTTTGTGTATGACCCAGGCAAAGGGAGGTACGAACAACCTCTGATTACACTGACGGTGACGCCAACGCCTTTGCCTCTATTCATTCCAACGGAGACGCCAACGTACACGCCGACGTCAACCGCGACACCTACGCGGTTCTTCCCGGAGGTTCTCGTGTTGCGCCCACGGGATAAATCCAGGTTCGCGCAGAATGAGGCAATCATTTTGCAGTGGCAGGCGGCAGATTATCTCCGCCCGCTAGACGAGTACTACGTCCAGGTCTCGCGTAATTATGAAATCGAAAAAGAATTGGTTTGCATCATCCGTACGCGAGAAACTCAGGTCAGGTTGCCCGGCGCTGAATGCGTAATATGACTTTTAATGCGGTGTACTATTGGCGGGTGATGATCATCGCACCAGCGGCAGATGGCAAATACATACCTGTTAGTCCGATGGGCACGGTTCGGCAGTTTGGCTGGCAGCCCTAAACTAGCACTCGCAAGTCCGCGCGACTTGCGAATCCACGTCCAAGGTAAATAGAATCCTTCATCGGTAAATGGGCTTGAATCACTGCAACCGCTCGTGAATCGCTGGGTGTTGGTTCGGGTGCGCTGGGAGAATGAGCGGTTCAGAATTGATCCATCTGACTTTATCTTTGTGTATGACCCGGGCAAAGGCGTGTGCGAACAAGCAGCGAAGAAATGACCGCGATAACACTGTTGGAGTAACCAGAATGTCAGAAGGAAATACAATCGTACTCAAGGGCTTGACGGATGTTGGTCGCGTGCGTGAGTTGAATGAGGATTCGTTCGGCACGCCGCGCACAATGGGCATATCCGAGCAAGCGCAAGTGCAACGTGGTGTGCTGTTCGCCGTGGCGGACGGGATGGGCGGACACGCCGCGGGCGAGGTCGCCAGTCAGATGGCAATCGAAACATTGTTCAAGACCTTTTATACTTCAGCCGCATCTGATCCTGGCGATGCACTGATGGAGGCATACGCCGCCGCCAACCGCGCCATCTATGAATTTGCGTCCAACGACCCGGCGCGTAGCAATATGGGGACGACACTCGTCGCCGGCGTGATCAAGAACCGCAAACTCTGGATTGCCAACGTGGGCGATAGCCGTGCTTATCTGATCCGGGGCACCAGGGTTGAGCAGATCACACACGATCATTCCTGGGTGGCGGAACAGGTACGCGCCAAGGTGATCACAGAAGAACAAGCCCAGCGGCACGTGTACAAAAATATCGTTACGCGAGCGGTGGGAACACAACCTCAAGTCAAGGTAGATTTATTTCACAAAAGACTACAGACAAACGACGTCGTCCTGCTTTGCTCGGATGGCTTGTCAAACCATGTCGCACCCGAGGACATTCAAAAAGTTATCAGTGCAACACCTGACCCCACCCAGATCACGGAGCAACTCATTGCGCTGGCAAATGAACGTGGTGGCGATGATAATATTACGGCGATTGCAGTACACATCCCAGCAGGGGGTAGTACGTTGCCCTTGCTGGTCACCACGATTGTTGTTGCCACGCTTTTACTCCTTGCGACAGGACTAATGGCGAGAGTTGTCTTGGAACCATTGGCCTATCCTACCTCTATACCTTCTACCCCTTCACTGACAGTGCCAGCGGCAACACCAACGTTTTCGCCGACTAGCATGCCAACGCTTACTCCCGCATCACCTATTAGCAACGATATCGAAGATGGTTCGGTGAAGTCGGAGTATCAGCCGGGAATGCCCTGCAGATGTGGAGGCCCGAGTCAGTGATCAGCTATGACCCAGACCCTCGCTTTGGGCTCGCGCCGTGTGCCGACCTGCGAAGTCTTTTTCGTCACCGACTTTGTGAAGATAGTCTCGCGGGGATGCTGACCGAGAAGTGTGGGAGCAATCGGCGGAGAATGCGATGTTAGCGCGCCTGCAACCGATTCCGCAGGATGAATTGATTGAGGCGCATCGCACGCCGAAAGAGTTTTCGACGCGGTGGAAAGAAGCGGATGCCGGGGGTGACAACGTTTGCTGAATTTGATTATGCAGCGTGCGTGGGTGTGTGATGATCATCTGTGCGCGATCATGTTGCGGCCGAGTTATTACGTGTCGGTGCATCAAGCGATCAAGGATGGGATGATCAAGGACTTGCCGCCGGATCAGTTACCACCCTTCCTGCAAAAAGAAAACGGCAACTTGCGGATTATGGCAAGTTGCCGCGCCTTCTTTAACCACGCGTGAGCAAAAGAACGCCACCTTCGTCCAAAAGACACAGCCACACCGCACCGAGTGCATGGGTTCTCTTCCGTGCGTTAGGCTTTCTTGCTTGAACGCGCGGCGCGCGCGGTTCGCGTGCCTACCCTCATTTTACTTTGACGGATCACCGGTTTGACCACCTCCCAGACAGTCTCTGGATGCTTGGCAGCGACTTGAAGCAAGACCCGCGCTGCGCCTTTGGGCTTTCGGCGTCCTTGCTCCCAATTCCGTAACGTCGCCACACTGATTCCCAGCAACGCGGCAAATTGTCCCTGGGAGAGCCGATAAGTCGCGCGGATACGTTTCACATCAGTGTGATCTATGACAAACTGGCGCGAGGGAGTAACCTCACCGCGCAGGATGGTGCCGCCTTCGCGCACGCTGGCGACCAGTTCCTTAAACAGTTGCTCTTTCACGGATATTCCTCCTCGATGATTTTCTTCAAGGTCTTGAGTTGTTCACGCGTCAGATCTTCTTGCTCACTCTTGCGGTAGATGAACAGCATGAGCAATTGGTCTTGCGTGACGGCCCAGTAGTAGATGACCCGTGAGCCCCCGCGCTTGCCTTTTCCTTTGGTTGCCCAGCGAAGTTTACGTAAGCCGCCACTGCCAGCAATGACCGCCCCCGCAGCGGGACGCTGGACCAGAGCAATCTGCAACTCGCGATATTCTTCGTCGGATAACAACTCTTGTACCTGGCGCGTGAATATGGAGGTTTCGATGATGACCATGGGAGACCTTGGCTTACTCGTCGTAGGGCATTATACGCCATTGGCGTATATCTGTCAAGGGGCGAAATACTGGTGACTCTCCAGCAGTCCGTACCGCTCCCGAGAACGTAGACACTCCGCATCTATCGTAAGGGATGTGCAATCACCAGGCAAAATGGGGATGGCTGATTTATCCATACCGTTTGAGTTCTGCCATCAGAATTCCTTGGAAATCGCTAATCAGCGATTGATACGAGCGCGGCAGAAAATCACCCAGGGCGTATCTAAAGGTTGGGGGAGACGGGCGGTTGGAAACTGCAGCAACAACTACGCGAAGCTGACCTACGTCGGCTATACTGCGCGCGGGCACAAACTGCGCTTTTGGGCTTCGCGTGACGAAAGACGGCAAGACGAAGGACGAAGGCATTCGTCATTGGTCATTCATCATTCGTCCTCCGCCTTTGGTCGTCAGGAAAAACGCAATTGGTTGCCGTGGGCAGTATAAGTTTAGCCTGCGGAGGTTATACTGAGTTGACCCTTGCGGTATAATAACCGCAACCGACTGGGAGGGTCAACCATGGATAACCACGAAGCCTTGCAGCGTTTTGAGGCTTACTTGCGGCGACGCTATCCTGACCGCCGCACACCGACCGATTATATTAGTGACATCCGTCAGTTTCAATCCTGTTGCTCCAAAGCGTGGGACACCGTCACCGTCCACGATGTGGATACGTTTGTTGACCAGATGCACCAAAAGAAGCTCCAACCGACGACCATCAAACGCCGTCTCGCCGCGCTGAAAACGTACTTCGACTTTCTCGCCGATGAGACGGGACAACCGCATCATCCCAACCCTGTGCGGCCCAACCGCCACCTGGGCAAGATTGGTCGGCGTCTGCCCCGCGACCTTGCCGATGTCGAAGTCGCGCGCGTGTTGAACGTCATCCAGTCCGCTCGCGATTGCGCGCTGGTGACATTGATGTGGCGCGCTGGCTTGCGCGTCAGCGAAGTGGTGCACTTGAGCGTGAGTGATCTCATTCCTGCACCGCAGCCCGACACGCCGCCGCGCCTGCGCGTGTTGGCAAAGGACAGAAAGAGCGTATCGTCTATCTCAGCGCCGACGCCGTGACCGCACTCGAGACGTGGCTGCGTGAGCGTCCACCGACGGAGGACTCCAGGCTCTTTTTGAATGAACGCGGTCAACCCTTAAGCGCCAATGGAGTCGAATGGCTCCTGAAAGGCTACGGCGAACAAGTCGGGATTCATCTCACGCCGCATCGGCTCCGTCACACGTTCGCGCGTCAACTGACCGAAGCCCGCATGCCCATCGAAAGTCTCGCCCGCTTGATGGGCCATGCCCAGATCAGCACGACGCAGCTCTATCAAGCCAGTGCAGACCCTGGGTTACGCGATACGTTCATCGAAGCCATGCAACGGATCGAACAGGCGTCTGCGCCCCGTGACCGTTCCTTGACGGCGGAGACACCACGGGACTCGGCGGTGACGCCTCCACCGATGGTAGAGACGCCCCGGCACTCGGCGATTTTGCCCACAGAATGTGCGTCTCCGCCGTTACCGGACTGGTCAGCGTGGGCACCCGACCTGCCCGCACCCATTCGCCAAGCCTGTGTGGACTATGTCCAACGGCACTTGAGCGGTTGGCGTCCCCGTCAACGGCGTCTGCGGGCGCTGCACGTCCTGGGTGACTTTGAACGTTTCTTTAGGTGGGTCTTGGCGCAGCGCGCCTTGACAACCGTCAGCGCCTTGCAGCCCCCCGATCTCCAAGGCTACATGGAGGCGCGGCGCACGGCGGGCAATCGCCCGCGCAGTGTTAAAGCCGCACTGGATCGGGTCTTTGGATTGTTGCATGAGCTTGCGGAGCAGGGAGAGCCCATCTCGCCCGCCCTCTTGCGCCTGCCACGCCCAGCCTTGCCAGATGCCTTACCGCGTGCCTTGAGCGAGAGCGAAGCCCAACGCCTCACCGCACAGGCACGGCTCTGGCTCAATGACGACACGCCCGAGGGTGCGCTGGATGCCGCGTGGTTCTTTCTGCTCGCTGATGCGGGTCTGCGCATCTGCGAACTCTTGGACGTGCGGCAACGGGATGTGGACTTGGCACAAGGACGTCTGATGGTGCGCCAAGGCAAGAATGACCGCGACCGTGTCGTGTATCTGACCGAGACGGCCACGCAAGCCCTGCAACGTTACTTGACGCGGTGTCCGCACCCTGAACACGCCTTGCTCTTTGTACGTCCGAACGGCAAGGCCTTGAGCTACGAGCACGTGTATAGCCGCTTGCGCGACTTGGGCAATGCCGCTCAAGTGGCTCACCTGTCGCCGCATCGGTTACGGCATACGTTTGCGACGCGCTTGGTCAATGCCGGCTTGCCGATCACAAGCTTGCAGAAGTTGCTGGGACACGATCGTCTCAGCACCACGCAGATTTACGTACGCCTGTATGATCAGACGGTTGAACGTGATTTTCGCCAAGCGATGGAGCGGCTGCAACAGGTGGCGCTGGCTGTGCCTGCGGAATGGTTCCAGCGACCTGCTCTTGCCGCAGTGCCATCATTGGCACTTGACAACTCAGTATAACGCAGGCAGGCTTGGCGTAGTGGTTGCAGCGACTTTCAGTCACCTGTTGCTCCTCCCCCAACTTGTAAATGCGCCCTGGGCAATGTGCAAGTCCGGCCACGGCTGATGAGCCGGTCGCCCGCGCTGCCCTGTGCGGAGCGGGGTGTAAAAGTGCTTCAAGATCGCTTTCGGATAGGCGGCAAAGCCATCGCTGACAAACACAACCGCTTTAGGAATCGCTCCCGCCGCTGCACGCACCTTGCCGATGAGACGGTCAATCAAGCGTTGGTTACGCGCCCGTGCTACTTCGCCCTACAGGAACAAACGAGAGCACACACACATAGCGGTGGCCATCCAGATAGCACCCCGTTGCGTTTTGACCCTCAATTCATCAACTTGCACTTGACCCAGGGAAACTTGACCATTACAAACAACCGTCGCTTGAATGTGCTCGGCATGGGTGCCGGCTTTGCTCAGCCGATCGGCGAGCGTGCGCTCCGTAATGCCGAACGCTGCGACCACTGCTTGGACGGGACACCCGTGCGCCAGAAGGGTCAAGACGAGTGCCACGACCCACTGCGGATATTTCAGGTCATACAGCGGTGTGCCCTTGGTTTCGGCGAAAGTGGCACTGCAGGCGTGACACTTGTAGCGCCGTTCCGTATGGGAATGCACGCCGATACGACCAGTGGCATGGCAGTGAGGGCAAGCGACCAGTTGTGGGCAAAGGGGAGGGGTTCCCATGAATTTCAACATACCAAATTTGTATCACACCTGTCCTGACTTATCAGACTATCCCTACTCCACGCTATCTCGCAGTGCTACCCCCCCCTCGCCTGATTCGGAAAATATTGGCGCATACTATCGGGGTCTTTCTCAATCTGCTCCTGCACCGCGATCCGCTCGACCTGGATGGTTTGCTGACCGCATAAAAGAGTCGCACATTAGGTCGTTAGTGTATGCCTTGGCGTGACGGTCAATGGGAACGTTGGAGTAAGCCGTCGGCGTTATGGTAGCCGTTGGCGTGATGGTCAATGTGGATGTTGGAGTAGCCGTCGGTGTGGCGGTAGCGGTTGGCGTAGGCGTCAGAATGGCCGTTGAGGTAAAAGTGGGAGTGATTGGCGGTGTAGATGTCAGGGTGGCTGTGGGGGACGCAAAGAGCAATCTATGCACCGGGGAAGGGGGCAAGAACATCATTGCCAACCCCAGCACACCACAGCCCAACAACACGAGTATCGCAGACAGGATCCACAGCGGACGGCGGACGGGTGATGGTGGCCGGCGGATCGCCGACGCACGCGTAGCAGGTGCAGGTTGAGGGGGTGGGGGAGGAACTTTGGGCTGCGGCGGTGTCGGAAGCAACTCTTCCGGCAAGGGGACGCTGGCACTCCACTCGCCTGGCTCTTCATCCCAGGCACGGACACGCACGCCGCGCGTTTCAGGGGTCAACGCTTCGCGGGGTAACTCGAACGAGGTGCCGGGGGCATAGCGGTTGAAGGAGGGACCGTTTTCCAGATGGATTTCATAGCGGACAGAGCCAGCCACCGGTCGCCAGCGCAAAAGGGCGCGGTCCCCTTCCACACTCAGATGCACCTCCTGGGGCGCGGCTAAAGAGGGACGCTCCAATGGCGGTCGGTCGCCCAGCCAGATTTCCAGAAAGGAGATGTCGTCACTTTCAGGGCGGCGCAGCGAGTCGGCGATAAGTGCCTCAAGCGAAGCTACACGCAAGTGACGACTGAGGGCCTGGTCTAGAATCGCCAGGCCATCAGAATAAGCCATCAGGTAGCCCAGGTCCTTGAGAGGCAGACTGAAGGTATGAAGCGAACCGATGCGTCCTCGCCGAGTGGACCAGCGCTCCTGGGTGTGAAACGTCTCGCCCAGACGACGGGTGATCTCGCCCGCGCGCCCCCACAGGCGCAAGCGCGAGTCGCCCATCCATGCCAGGTCAAGGCGGTGGAGGGGCAGATCGAGGCGCGCCGCAACAAAGGTGGTCTCGCTGCCCAGCGCGCGCTTGTGTTCTAGCACCTCCCGCACCATCGGCGGCAAATCGTCCGGGACGGGATACGCCTCTACTTGTCGGCTGGCGGGCTCTACCATCGAATCCAGGAACGCTTCCAGCGCGGACGACAAAGCCGCAGGGTTGGGTGGGGCTTGGTCCCACAGCCAGTTCACCAGCGCCTCGCCCAGCAGGCGGGCCGCCAGGTCGCCGTAGAAGGACTGGCTGACGCCGTCGCACAGGGCAAAGACCAGACGTTGACCATCTTCGCGCAGGCACAGAAAATCCTGCCCGGGGTCATTGCTGGCGCGGCTATCCGCAGAGCGGACGTAGGCGTAGCGATAGCCGAACTTGCGGCGCTGCTGCTGGGTAACGGGCGTTTCGCGATCTTGAGGGGGGCAGATGGTTTCAGCGGCCATAGGTACTTGCTTCCTGCCCGATGGGCGTGGACATGGACATCACAAAGCCCATCTCGACCAGAGCGGGAGTCAGGCCGGGAATCATCATCACGGCGTTTTCAGCAATGTCGTAGCCGGCTTCACGCATCATCGCACGGTAACTATCAGGAATCGGCGAAGACATCTCGCGCAGTTTTTTGGCATAGTTGTTGCGCAAGCGGGTGCTGGGCAGCACGCCGTTCCAGCGATGGGGGTCAGTGATTTCCTCTTCCAGCAGGTTGTCGGAGATAAAGATGTTTTCCACCAGAACCTTACCATCAGGCACGCCCAGAGACATAATGCGGCGGACAATGGGCTCTGGATCACTGCCCGTGTATTCTCCATCGGTCATATGACAGACCAACGGGGCAGGACAATGCGCCAGGGCAGGCAATTCCTGTTGAAGGAGCTTTTCAGCCTGCATAAAGGCGCGAGCGGTGTCGGTGCTGCGCATAGTGGTCAGTTCGGGTACGCCCAGTTGGGCGATGTGGTCTACGCTATGCACACCGTTCAGCAGATCGTAGACGTGATCGCTGTAGGCGTACATTGCCACGCGATAACGCGGCGAGACGCGGCTGCCTTTGGTAGAGCGAAAGACCATCTGGCGCAGCATGGCGCCGAGGGCTTCCATTACCACATCAATGCGGCGCTGGTTGCCCAGTTTTTCGCTCATCGAACCGCTGACATCAAGCAAATAGATGATTAGAGCCGGGGTCTTGCTGGTGGCAAGGGTTTCATAAGGCATCGAAAAACCTCCTGATGTTTACCTGTTGGCAATCTGCTCTATCCACCTGACCAGAGGGACAGGTCCCGCCTGCGGATCGGCGATTCTCACGTGGCGGAATTGGCCACGCCGGATGTAAAAGGCTTCGCCCGGCGCCAGACTCTTGTTTGGGCTTGCAATAGGCAGGTTGGCTTTGAAAATCTGATTCAGGCTGGCTGTCCCCATTTGAAAGCCGATGGGCGCATCGCGCAGGAACTTGATCCAGCCCCAGTCGCTCTCCAGATCGGTGATGGAGCCAGCCACCGTCAGGTACACGCCCAGATCGCGCCAGCGCCTCAGGTTAGCATGGAGCAGGTCTTGATTGGATTGACCGGCGTCGCTCTTGAACATATCGTAATCGTCAATCACCAGCCACAGGGCTTGCCACTGCTCCAGCCAGGCGCGCGGGTCAAAGGCGGCTCCGCTCTGACGACGCGCCTGTTCCATGTGTTGCAGGCGCTGCCGCAGGTGCTGGTCCATCTCGGCGAGGGCATTGGAGAGTTGATCGTCATCGGTGATATAGCGCGGCGCGATGCTGGCGTCCCGTGTCAGCGGCGCGCGGAGATGGGGCAGGGCGCTCAGCGCCGCCATTCCCCGCCGGAAATCCACGAGATACAGGGCAAGTCGCTCGGGGCGATACTGTTCACACACAGCCAGTATCCATGATTGCAACAGGGTCGTCTTGCCGCATTGCGGGGTGCCAGCAATCAGGAAATAGGGCCCGGCTTGCAGGTCCACTTGAAAAGGCTGGTCGGGATCATCCAGGTCAATGGCAAACGTGGCGGTCAGCCCGGCGGGCGGTGGCTCGATCCAGTGATCGGATGGTGACCGGAGATGGCTTAGACCGATGAGGGTGGGGACCGGCGGAAAGGCGCGCGGCCGCGGTCCCTGCCAGGCGCGGTTCATCGCTTCCATCAGTGTCTTGAGCGCCAGCGCTCGTTCGGCTTCAGTGTTGCCGCGCGCCGGTAGCGCGGTCTGGAATTCCAGGACAGGATCGCCCTTGAGCAAGCCGCGGCCGGGCAGTGGCGATGGTTCCAGCCCGCCGGTCGGACCGACCGCCATACTGTAATCGCGCGTGGCGAGATGATAAGTGGCGGCGTGCGCGATGCTGCTCGCCAGGCGCGGCTTGAGATCGGAGGGGCTTGCCAGCGTAAAGACAAAGTGCAAGCCGTAGGCGGCACCATCGCGGACGAGTTGGGTGAGTGTATCGTCCAGGTCAAGGGCGCGGTCAAGACAGAGTCTGGCAAAGGCGGCGTGGTCTTCCATCACGGTAACGATGGCGGGCACATTTTCGCCGCTCAGGGCGCGATACTCGGGCAGATTAGCCACACCCGCCCGGGCAAGTTTTTCCTTGCGGCTGTGCAATTCGCGGCTCAGATAACGCCAAAAGCGCTTGAGGCGTTCAATGTCATCGGCGGTAAAGACATCGCCGACGTGTGGCAAGCCGCCCAGGATTTTCAAGCGTTGACCGCTCAAGTCTATCAGGTAGAGATGGACCTGGGCTGGGTTATGGTCGAGGGCGAGTGAGGTTACCAGAGTCTGGACAAAGGCGGTCTTGCCGCTACCCGGCTCGCCGAAGAGAACAAAGTGCCCTTCGCGGCTGAGCGGCAGGCGAAGCGGCGGCTGCGCCTGGTTGGTGGGATCGTCCAGTTGACCGATGAGCGGGCTGAGCCAGCGGTCGGGCGGGAGCGGGTCCCAGCCGACACCGTTCCAGCCGGGCTGACCGCGCCGCAAATCGTCCAGATAGAGCACCGAGGGCAAGGGGGGTGAGAGTGGGCTTTTGAGTTTTTGCAACCCCATCGCGGCGGCAGTGGTGCGTATATGCTCGACCAACGCAGTCAACTGTGTCTGTTCACCAGGCGCCAGAGAGACAAAGCGACGCAGCGGCTTGCGTTCGCCACTGAGAGCCACCTCATAAATCGCCGCCGAGGACACCGTTTGACCGGGCTGATAGCGGTCGCCGCCCCAGGCCACCTGGAAGGCGACAAAGCGGTCGTTGTTGCCCACCTGCAGGTAGGCGCGCCCGACCTGGCTGCTGCTGATGTTCTCGTAGGCGTCGGGCTGATGGAGAATGTCCATACTCGCCTGGCGCGATCCCATCCGCAGGCACAGGCGGATGTTGATGTTGTTGCGCAGTTCGTCGGTGACCACGCCGGAGGGGTCTTGCGTAGCCAGGATGAGGTGGACGCCCAGGCTGCGCCCGGTGGCGCCGATGCTGAGCAAGCGCCTGGTCATAGCGGATTTATCCGGGCTGTTGCGAATCATCTCGGCGAATTCGTCAATGATGACAAAGAGATGGGCAAGCGGCTCGGAAGCACGCCTCTGGAAGAAATCGCGCTGGTACTGGTTGATGTTGCGCCCGCCGAGCAGGTTGCGCCGTCGCCGCAGTTCTGCCTCCAGACAGACAAAGAGGCGCTCCACCAGCACCGCCTGGGTATCTGCCTTTTCCAGATTCGCCAGTGTGCCAACGACGTGCGGAAGGGTCTCAAGGCCTTGCAGCAGATCGCCACCTTTGTAGTCAATCAGGATAAAGTTGAGGTCATAGGGATGGTGGTGCGCCGCCAGCAGGGTGATGAGGGTCTGCAAAAAGCGAGTCTTGCCGGTGCCGGTGGTGCCGCCGACCATCGCGTGTGAGCCGTCGCCGCCGGTGGCAGTGTCCTGAAAGTTGAGTATCGTCACGCCGCCGCCAGCCTCGATGCCGAGTGGCACCTCCAGCGATTGGTGCGAATCGCGCTTTTCCCACAGGTCGCGGACGGGCAGGTCTTCCAGGCGCGCGGTGTTGAGCAGGGCAGTGAGTGGGACGCTGGTAGGCAGGTCGGTGATGGTAGCGGGAGCCTTGAGGCGAATCGGTGCCAGCGTGCGGGCAAAGTGATCCGCCTGATCGCGACTGATGCGGTCGGGACTGAAAGGCAAGTCCTGTGTGGGAGGACCGACCAGACGCAGGCGTCCGATTCCGTCGCATTCGACCAGCGCGCGACAGCCGCCGGGCAACGCTTCGGGGCGGTCCGCCAGCAAGAGACTGTAGGCGCCGATGCTCGTTCCCCGGGTGAGTAGCAAGTGGAGCAGGGGACCGACAACGGAGGTGTCCTGACCACGAAAGAGGTCTGGGTCGGCAAAGAGAAAGACATAGTGCTGGGGATAAACCGGCGCGCCGTCACCAGCGGGTTGGCTGAGAGCGCGCTTGTGCAGACTGGCAGCCAGTTCGGCGAGCAGGGCGCGCGCTTGATCTGGCGATGCGGCAATGGTGCGGCGCTTGCGCTCGTCATCCCAGACGTGCGGCAGCCAGCGGATCCAAGCCCATTCGTCTATCGCATGCGCGGGCAACAGCGCGACCAGTTTGACTTCGTTGGGGGCGTGGTGGGTTGCCAGTTGGACGAGGAGGGCGCGGACGGTCTCGTGGACAGCGGCAGTGGGTCCGCTGAACCCGGCGGCACCAGCCTGCGCCAGCGGCAGGACAATCGGGACGCCATCCACCTGACGGAAATTCTCCACCAGGCGTGTGGCTTGATCGTAAAGGTCATCTGCCTCACCGACGGGTGGGCGGGAGGAGGGCGGCTTGAGACGGAAGGTGGCAGGCAGGGCGCCCAACCCCAGGCGCAGATGGAGGAAATCGGGATCGCGCGGGCGCTCTAGACCCGAGGAGCGCTCCCACAGGCGCGGGGAGGGCTGCCCTGTGCCGATGCTGGCGCGGCGCAGGCATTCATCGGGAGCAGGGTGCGGGTCGAGCAGGGCGCGACGTTGCTCGTTTGCCAGCGACTCTGCCTCGCGACGACGGTCAGCCAGATAGGCGCGGTAGGTCTGGTCGCGCTGGATAATGCTGGCGTGGTACTTGTTGCGTTCGCTGAAATAGTTGATGATGCCCAAAAGTCCGGAGCCGAGCATCATCGGGACAGAGACCAACAGCATAGCCGCCGAATTGCTGGCTAGAAAAGCCGCCGAAAGCCCCAGTCCGATCATCATAAAAACGCCCGGCAGGATGACCGCCATCAGCGAGGAAGATGGGCGGGCGGGTTTCCCCGGCGGTGGCTGGATTTCCAGTTCCGCCGTCGGCGGGGCGAGGTAGGTGCGGGGAGAGCGGTGGAAGATAGGCAAGGTCATTGTCCACCTCCAGTCTTTGTTAGGAGTCTTGCAACCGAGGCGGCATGATCATGACCAGAACACTGCCGGTGATCACACCAACAGTGGCTCCAACCACAGTCCCTGCTGCAAGCCATCCCTTATCGTAACTCCAAATTCCGTTCAAAATCCAGCCTATTGCCCAGCTAACTGGAGTGATGATTATCCATCCACCACTTCGGTGGGTGTACTGGCGCAAGAACAGCCATTGCATAAATCCCACAGGGGTTCGGCTCATTAACTCCGAGAAGGCGTCCCAAGAAACTGAAGTCCATCCCTGTATCTTGAAGACATCCTCCCACACAAATCCACTGATAATTCCGTTGAGGCATAAACCAAGGCTACTGGCTAAAATCCACCAACCTGCACGGCGAAAGTACGGGCGTAATATCAACCATTGTCCAACCCCTAATACAGTTCCCACAATAATGTCGTAAGATGCCCGAATTACAGGCTCGCCTCTGAGATATATCGGAACTGTACGTATGATGTAATCAGCAAGCACATAACCAATGGCAACAGATATGGTTGTTAGTGTGACCCATCCAAGCCATATTTTCCATCCTTCTGGCGCTTTCTCCTGCAAATCGGTTGCCGCCGGCGTCTGCCTGCCCGACGCCTGGTCCGATACTCTCATCTCCTCTTCCAGGTTAGGAAGAGTGGCAAGAAAAGAAGCACGCTTTTCTACTTCCTGAATAGTCGCTTCAATTTCCCGCGCCATGGAGCGCAGGGAGGGATCGGCCTGAGCCAGTTCCAGCGCCTGGCGGTAGAGTTCCAGCGCACCCTCCAGGTTGCCTTTGTCTTCCATCCGCCGCGCCCCCTGCATAAAGGCGCGAATCTCCGCACTCGCCTCTACCTGCCCACCACCCACCAAAGACTGAGCACGGCTCTCTGAAGACTCCTCACCGCCGACTGCTACCTGCTCCCTACCGACTGCCTCCGGCAATGCCACCAGCCACTCGCCAAAGGTCGGACAGTCCCGCAGCGTGTCGCTCTTCCAGGCACGCTCGAACAGATACGCCACCGCGTTTCCCCAATGCCGCTCCAGCGCCGCCACCAGCGTGCGGTAGCGCGGCGTTTCCTGCTGCATCTCTTGCGGGTCAAAGTAACTTTCGCCCCACGCTGCCCGACATACCTGCTCATCGCACCAGCCCAGTATCTCTGCCAGCAGCACTGCCCCTGCAAAGCGGTCGGCTTCGGGTCCCCACAATCCGCCGGCTGCCTGTTTGTGGGCATAGCCCGCT
>Ga0308410_1000191_pt1 | contig 30129 bp, 21 predicted proteins | sample HotsprOSTMatCore_FD_203467 | JGI IMG/M metagenome (GOLD analysis project Ga0308410, IMG submission 203467) | Hot spring phototrophic mat microbial communities from Octopus Spring, Yellowstone National Park, Wyoming, United States -... | ecosystem: Environmental > Aquatic > Thermal springs > Hot...
CTGCTGGCGGGGCGGGCTCCCTTTCAGGGAGATACCGCCATGGAAGTGATCAGCAAACATCTCACGGAACCACCCCCCCCGCTGGATTCCGTTGTCAGCGGCTTACCGGCGGGTCTGTCGAAAATCGTCGATCGTGCGCTCGCCAAAGATCCGGAGGATCGGTATCCGACCATGGATGAGTTCATCCGGGAATTGAAGGCCTGGCAAGATCAGCAATCCGCTGGGCCACCCCGCCCCAGCGAAGAGCAGATCAGTATGCTGGAGCAACTGACGGAGAGGCTGACTTCAGCAGCGCTTCCGAAACTGGCGGCGACTTTGGCCGTGGTGATGCCGCTTGCCGGCTTGCTTGCCGCCCTGATCATGATGTTCGTGCAACCTGTTGTGGCCGTTGCGGTGCTGGTAGCGGTCGCTGCTAGCGTGCTGGTTGGCTTTGTTGCCTCGGGAATGCTCACCGGTTCAACATTATTCCGCAAAGTTCGCAGCTGGGTCTTCATGGCCCGGATCATTGACTGGTTGACCGTCGCGGTTGCCGGCCTGTTGCTTCTGGCAGGGTTGTACATGGCAGGGTTGCTGCTCGCCGCCGTGATCGCCGCCGCTGTCGGCGCGGTGCTCGGGCTCGGCTTCGCCTACGGTCTCGCCCGGACAATCGCCAATCAAAGGGCCGACATTAAATCCGACATCGACAGCTTACTCAAACGGATGCGGCTTGCGGGTATGGAGGAAGATCAGATCCGTGACTTTGTGGTTCAGGCGGCCGGCGACGACTGGGAACAAGTTTACGAGTTGCTTTTTGGCTACGAGGCAAAACTGGCGATGCGAGCCAATCTGGCCAAGAAAGGTGAACAACGTCCGAAATATGCGGCCTGGCGTGATCCGATTATTCAGAGAATTGATCGACTCCGAGAGCAACGCGACCAGGAAGAAGCAAAACTTCGTTTGCAGAAACTCGAAGTACAGCGGTTGATCGCCGAGGGGCTGTCGCCGGCAGAAGCCCGTGCCCGAGCCGCGGATGCCGCGGAAGATCTGATCGAGCAAGCGGCCGAGATCCGGGCGGCGAACCTCGATCAAACGCGGCGAGTCAACGTTGCCAAGATGCTCACCCGCTACGAGCGGGCAAAACTCGCTGCCATCGAGCGGCCCCGCCCTTCTCCGACACAGAAATTTTTCCGCAAACTTACGGCGATTCCCCTCGATCCCCGCTTGCGACTGCTCCTCGGCGCATTACTTATTGTGGGCGGCATCCTGTGGATTCGGCAAAACGACGCCATCTTCCGAGGTTCGCAAACCCTTGGAGCAGTCTCCTCGGGTTCCAGTGCCGGACTGATGACCCTGGTAAGCCGGCTCTGGGAACCGGGTAAGCAAGTGAAGCCGTTGCAGGTCGCTTTTCTGCCCACGGAAATTAGCACCCTCTTTGATTCCGTGAATCCGATTCTCGCCGGTGGATTGTTGATTCTTGGAGCATTCAGCGGGCATCTGATCGGCATTCTTTTCACCGTGCTCGGTGCCACGCTGATGATGCTCGGGCATAAGCTGGGATGGCCGATCCCGACGGCCGCCGGGCTGACGGCAGCACAGACCACCGCAATTGTGGGCATGATTCTCGGCGCGATCGGACTTTACCTCGGCCGCCGATCGTGAGCAGTCACGAGAGAAATCCGCTGAATCAGCGACTGCCGTTGTCTGAGCCGTGGAGTTTCTGCAAGAATTCCTCGGCGACACGATGATGGTGTTCCAGCCTTGGCCCGAGGCGATCTTTTTGCTTGACCATCACGGCCATCCGCGGGTTGCGGGCGAAGAACGCAGAGTGGCGGTCAATAAACCGCCAGTACAGAGCGTCCCAGACCGCACACCAGTCGCCTCGGGGGAAGTCGCTCATTTTCAAGATGTAGCTGGAGCTACTGAGATACGGTTTTGTCGTCATCAAACCACCATCCGCATGTTGACTCATGCCGTAGACGTTCGGCACCATCACCCAGTCGTAAGCATCAACAAACAGTTCCATGAACCAGCGGTAGACAGCATCCGGGTCGATTTCGCACAACAGCATGAAGTTCCCGAGGATCATCAGACGTTCAATGTGATGACAGTAACCCGATTGCAACACTTGGCGAATAACGTGATCCACCGGGAGAATTCCGGTACGACCAGTGTAAAATGAGTCGGGCATCGGCCGCGAAAAGCCCCAGAAATTCCGGCTCCGCTGACGACCGCCGTGGCGGCGGTAGACCAGGCGAACGAATTCCCGCCAACCGATGACTTGGCGGATAAACCCTTCGAGTGAATTCACCGGGATCTGATCAGCAAACCGCGTCGCCGCGGTTACCACTTCGGCCGGGGTCAACAGGCCGATATTCAGGATCGGTGTCAGAACGGAATGAAACAGCACTCGGTGATGCTGGCTGATCGCATCTTCGTAATCGCCAAAGAGCGGCAACCGCTCCCGAAGAAACCGCTCGAGCCAATGTTTGGCAGTCTCATGATCCGTGGGATACAAAAACGGCTGATCGTTGCCGAGGGCATCGGGGAAATGCTGGCGAACGTAGGTACGAGCCTCGCGAACGACCTCATCTTCACCTGGGGGTTCTGGCTCGGCAGGTATCTGAATCGATCGCGGAAGCCGTTTCCGATTTTCCGGGTCAAAACTCCACTGGCCGCCGACCGGCTTGTCGCCATCGAGTAACAGGTTCAGCCGCTTACGTTGGCGAATGTAAAAATCGGTAAAGAAGAGCTTGTTCCTGCCCGAGGCAAATTGATCGATCACCTTCAGTGGTGTCAGAAAATTCTGATCATCCAGAACTTCGACCGGAATTGCCTGTTCGTGACAACCGCGGTGAAGCCGCCGCTGAAGGTAATCATCGTTCGGATCGATGACCCGCACCCGGCGAATATTCCAGCGCTTAAGATGCTCTCCAATCGCTGTGCTATGCAACAGTGTCGGCGCTTCAAGATAGTGAATGGGATAGCCACGCTTTCGGAGTGTGGCAGCAAAACGCCGCATGCTTGCACGATGCAGAAGCAACTTTTGGCGGTGAAAACGATACTGTCGAAAGAACAGTGGATCCTCGACAAATACCACGCAATCGGACGCCGCGATCGCTGAGTGATCGGCATAGAGTTGATGCGGGTAGATCAGAGCAGCAGTGCTCGGCATCCGCCATTTTCCCTCCGGATGCCCCTGACCTGAGTGAATTCGGGGCGTTTAGGAAGCAACATTCTATGAATAGGGTGGTGACACGAGGGGAAACCAGTCACTTGAACTTGGTACGGAGACGTGTTGCGATGGTTCATGCACCTTCAGACGGAAGACTCGTATGCGACAGGGGGCAAACAGTGATCATGCGGCGAATCGGGAATTGAAACGAGCATAACCAATTAAGGGGAGCGGACCGGCCGAAGGCCGGCATTCTCCCCGTTTGCGAAATGCCTAGAAGATAGTGGCATGTCTCAGCGTTTGCTGAACTGAGTGCCTCGCCGAGCACCACGGAGGCCGTATTTCTTCCGTTCTTTCATTCGGCTATCCCGGGTGAGGTAGCCACTGTCGCGGAGCTTTTTCACCATGCCGGTCGTGCCTGAGTCCGTTGTTTCTTCCGGGCTTGCGGGTGTGTCGGTCGCGGCCGGTGTTGCCGTTGCTTTGTCGATTCGTTTACTGCGAACCACGGTTGTATTGTTGAAGGTCCTGGAGACCCGCTCGTCGGGACCGCTGAACATGGCTTTTAGAGCACGGGCAATACCGAGGCTGATCGCGCCCGATTGTCCGGTAATGCCGCCGCCTTTGACGCTGACAATCACATCGACCCGATTGAGCAAGTCGGTGACTTGCAACGGTCCGAGCACGAGAGCTCGATCTTTTTCTTCGGTGAAATATGCCTCGAGACTTCGGCCGTTGATGACCATTTCGCCTTTGCCCTCGCAGAGCCGAACCCGAGCGACCGAGGTTTTGCGGCGTCCCGTTCCGAGATAATATGTTTTCTGTTCTTTTTTATCGGCCATGGTTTCGGAACCCGTTGGCTAATGTGGATCAGGCAATTCAGGACAATTCCAGCGAGAAATCCTGGCGGCGGTTGACCGGAATTATTCCAGTGGTAGCTTCAATTCGATCGGCTGTTGTGCCTGATGTTCGTGCTGGGGCCCGGCATACAACTTCAATTTGCGCAACTGAGCATAAGCTTGTGGGCCGCGTGGCATCATCCGTTTCACAGCGAGGCGGAGGATTTCCGTCGGTTTTTTTGCCAACATTTCCCGAGCTGGAATGATTTTTTGCCCGCCGGTGTAATGTGAATATGTTTGATAACTCTTGTATTCCCATTTTTTACCGGTAAATCGAATCTTGTCTGCGTTGACAACAATCACAAAGTCACCAACGTCGCAATGAGGTGTGTACGTCGGTTTGTGTTTACCGCGGAGAATGTTGGCAATCACCACAGCAAGACGGCCAACCACCTGGTTGCTGGCATCGATCACCAACCACTGCCGTTCCGCAGTTTCTTTTTTGGCCATGAATGTGGACATAAATACCCTACGGATGCCCTTTCCAGCGATGAAATCGTCGAAAAAATCAATTTAATCCGGGTAGAATTTTCGTCAAGCCGGGCTTTTTAAAAAGTTCACAGCCTCCGCGACGAATCATAAGACAAGCCATGCAAGCCTGTCCCCGTCGTTGTCCGCTCTGGAGTTGTCTATGAGTGCTCTGTCCCCAAACGTTCGAGATTCGGTGAGTGATCCTCGGCATCCGTTCGGGCTGCCACTGGGCAGCGTTCGCGGCTTTCTGTCGCTGCTGATCGTCGGCTTTTTCTGGATCGTCTTACTCTGGCCCGATCATCAACCGTCGAAGCCGCTTCTGGGGCATTTTTTCATGATGGCCCTAGTTCTGCTGACATTTTCACCGTATTCAAAAGCCGGCGCTCGTCCAGAAGATGGCCCGCAGTTCTTGCCGTTATTCCTCCGCTGGTTCACGGTCCTGGGCACGATCGCGGTGATCAGTTTCGTTTCGGTTCGCTTCCCCGAGCGCATGAATCGCTTGACACCAGATCCGCTGGAATTCCAACAATGGTGGGGGACGTTTTTGGCCACAACCGCAGGGGGCTTTGCCTTCGGTAAAGGTATCCGACACTTGCTTGGTGCCACCCATCCGCTCTTTACCACCTTACGATCCTGGTTGTCCGTGGTGGGCATGCTGATGTTAGTCCTGGAAATGATTTTTTTCGTGGCGGTCACCAGCACGGACGCAAGCGCGTATGATTTCGGTCACTACTGGCAAGCATTCGAGCTTGCCATCGTGGCCGCGTATTTCGGAACACGAGCATAATCACCAACCCGACTGCCTCAACTCCGGGAAATCGCAAAGATTCAAGCAATTCCCCGGAGATTGCGGGCAAGCCTCGAATTCCGGACTGCGACGGTTTCGGGGCAAGTTAGAGTTTCAGGACCAATCGGGTGTGCTGCCTGCCATCTCTCACAAAGGCACGACTTCAACTTAGACCGGACCGAGGTGTTAAATCCATCGGCTATTGCTGGTATGTCACAGAGTCGATAACGTCGACCGGCGGCGGACCGAACGAAAGGCACTGGAGTTTTCCGTTTCAGTGTCAGCCGCGATCGAGTATGATCGATACATCGTCAGTTACCACGATGGAGGATGGTTTGATGCACCTGCCGGAATCGGCAACCCGACACCCTGCTTCTTCGATGTGGATCTGGTACATCGGCGGGATGTTCGCAATTGTTGGCATCGCCTCGGCAATCTACGCCATGACTGCGGGGATCCTTCCGAAAGTTTCTGCCGACATCGCGTCGGACCCGGCCGATGCTGAATTTCATTCTTCTTTGGTGGCAGTTGCGCAAGAGCAGCAAGCTTCGGAAGAGCGGCCGGATGCCCCAGAACTAGAAGGGGGTAAAGCCTGGCTGAATACGGCCGGGCCGTTGAAGCTCAAAGATCTCAGAGGGAAAGTCGTTCTCTTAGATTTCTGGACGCTGTGCTGCATCAACTGTATTCACGTCATGCCCGATCTGGCGAAGCTCGAAAAAAAGTATCCGAATGAACTGGTGGTGATCGGTGTTCATTCGGCAAAGTTCGAAAATGAAAAAGATACAAACAGTATTCGCAAAGCCATTTTACGCTACGAGATCGCCCATCCAGTCGTGAACGATGCCGATCATAAAATCTGGAACGCTTACGGTGTCAATTCCTGGCCGACATTCGTGCTGATTGATCCCGAGGGGAAGGTCGTCGGGGCGACTTCCGGGGAAGGCAATTACGAGATTCTCGATCGGGTGATTGGCCGTGTCATTGACATTCACAAGCAGAAAAAAACCCTGAATTCGAAGCCAATTCGCTTCGACTTGATCCGTTACCGGGAAAAAGGCGATACACCGCTGTTTTTCCCTGGCAAAATCTTGGCCGATGAGAAAAGTAACCGGCTGTTTATTGCCGACAGCACTCACCACCGAGTGGTGATTACGGATTTGTCTGGCAAAAAAATCGCCATTGTCGGTACAGGCACTCCCGGTCGCAAAGATGGGCCGTTTTCCGAGGCACAATTCGACGATCCCCAAGGAATGGCGCTGGATGGCGATCTCTTATATGTTGCGGATCGGAAAAATCACAGCATTCGAGCCATTGATCTGAAAGCGCAAACAGTATCGACCGTCGCGGGTACGGGCGTACAAGTTCAGGAAACAAGGCAACTTGAGGAGCCACAACTCGCTCTGCGGACCGGCCTGAATAGCCCCTGGGATTTGTGGCGAGAAGGTCGAAAACTGTACATCGCCATGGCCGGCCACCACCAAATCTGGGTGATGGATCTTTCCACCACATTGATTGGCCCATTTTCTGGTGATGGACGGGAAAATCTCAAGGACGGACCGCACTTTGCGGCTCGCTTTGCGCAGCCGAGCGGCCTCGCCTCCGACGGAAAATTCCTTTATGTGGCCGACAGTGAGGTCAGCGCGATTCGCAAAGTGCCGTTTGAATCGGATGGCCGGGTTGAAACCCTGATCGGCACTGGTTTGTTTGATTTCGGCGATGTTGATGGCCCCTTGGCCCGGGCCAAGTTACAACATGCTCTCGGTGTTGTCCATCATCAAGGAAAGCTTTACATTGCCGACACTTATAACAGCAAGATCAAGGTGCTTGATTTGAAAGAAGGGATCATCGCCACCCTGGTGGGGGGAACCGATCCAGAAACCAAAGAACCGTTGTTTCAAGAACCCGCAGGACTCAGTTTAGCCGCTGGAAAGTTGTATGTCGCGGATACAAACGCCCACCGGATTCGAGTGGTCGATCTTGATAAAAAGACCGTCACCACCTTGATGTTAACGGGCGTCGAACCGCCACCACCGCAGAAAGAATGGTTGCCGCCCGAACCGGCCAAGCCATAAACCAGCGCCAGGTTGTGTGGCGGGTGAATCTCGCTGCCAGAGGCGATTGGCGGATTCCACCCAATACTTGCAGGGGAGTCATCACGGATGCGACCACTCTCACAAGTTACGGTCGTTGCAGTCCTGATCCTGGGAGGTTTTCCGATCATCGGGACGGCTGAACCGGCGGGTGCTCAGAAACCACCGGCTTGGTGGGCGAAGGCGGTAGCAAAGTTGGAATCTCGGTTCCTTCCCGCAGAAGCCAAACCGGGCCAAACGGTCACGTGGCAACTGACATTGCATCTGAATCCGGGCTATTACACTTACCCCCTTCGCCAAGTGGACAAAGCAGCCGCCATGATGGTCAATGAATTACTATTCCCACCATCGCAGGCGGTAATCTTCGTCGGCGATGCCCGTGACTCCGGACAATTTAAGAGCAAAGCGGAGCCGATTCTCGGAATTCAAGAACTCCGTTATCTTCCGGACCTCGTGATTTACGAACGCACGGCGATCGTTTCCCCGAAAGCAGAACCCGGGACAGTCCAGGTGACAACGACCGCAAAACTGAACATTTGCGATGCCAATAATTGCTTTCCTACCCGGGCGGTGCCGATCACAGCCACATTAAAGATCGCCACGGGAGGTCCCGTCCCGGTCGATCCGAAATATCAAGCCGAAGTCAAAAAAGCGTTGTCACCCGAATGAGATTTGCCAGGATTCAGCCGCTTCTCTGAGCAATCGTGGGCCTCGACATAGACCGGCCTGTGGCGAACTGAATCATTTTTCTACCTTGGTCCTCACGATGAACCTGATGATCCGTGGTCTGCTTGTTGTTGCCATCGTTGGGAGTGTTTTCGATCAGGCTCCCGTCCAAGCAGAATCATTTGCGGACGTGGCAACGCTGGAAGCGAAATTTGAACCGGCACAAGCCCGCCCCGGGCAGAAAATCACTCTGGCGTTGACGCTGACACCAAACCGGCAGCGGAACGCTTACACTTACCCCGCGACGAAGCAAGATCAAAATGGCAAATGCGAGATCGGCTTCGGGCTGCGAGATCCGGTTATTCTCGTCGGGGACTTGATTAACCCTCCTGGTGCCGTGCCGAAAAGCTCGGACTTGGGGGAAGTCGAAGAGGTGTACAAATCGCCGGTTCGCTGGGAAATCACGGCGATTGTCAGCCCGAAAGCGAAACCCGGTAAATATACGATCGTGCTGAGTGAGAGCCGGTTTCAGGCATGCACCCTCGGGGGGCGTGAAAACTGCTACAATACCTACGATCCGAAAGTGGAACTGGAGGTACTCCCCGGCGAGCCGCTCCCCATCCCCGACGAGTACAAGAACGCGGTCGAACTCGCTCTGCAAGCCCGCCCGACAACGACACCGCCAAACTCGACCGCGACGGATGCCTTGCCTCAGACCCGATCCGAGTCGATGGCGACCGGGTTACTCGTGAAGCCTGCACGGCATATTTCCGATTATCGCGCGGCCCTCGAGCAGTTGCGTGGCAAGATTGAATTTGCTGACGGGGTGTCGGCAAACCCCACCGGCCGCTCAGCCGGCGTGTTTGCCTTGTTAATCACCGCGGCATTCTGGGGCCTCGTCTCGCTGGTGACCCCCTGTGTCTTCCCGATGATTCCGATCACGGTCAGCCTGTTTCTCAAACAGAGTCAGCAATCCACGGCCGAGGTTCTGAAGTTGGCGTTGATTTACTGCTTGACGATTATTGTCGTCCTCGGAGCTTCGGCGGTTTTTTTACTGTCGCTGTTCCGTGAACTCAGTGTCGATCCGCTGATGAATCTCTTCCTGGCCGGATTATTTGTCTTTTTCGCACTGAGTTTATTCGGAATGTATGACATCACATTGCCCGGATTTTTGCTTCGCTACACGGAAAAGCGTCGGGGAGCTGGGGGTGTTATCGGGACGATCTTCGGAGCACTGGCGTTCAGTATCGTCAGCTTCACCTGTGTGGCCCCGTTTCTCGGAGGCTTCGCCGGGATGACGGCGAGTGGCAATTACCATCAAGTCGAATTAATCCTCGCTGGCATCGTCTTTGCAGCAGCGTTTGCCTCGCCGTTCTTTCTCCTGGCCATCTTTCCCAGTCTGCTCAAATCGTTGCCGCGTTCGGGGGGCTGGCTGGATACCGTCAAGGCGGTGATGGGGTTCCTGGAACTTGCTGCCGCATTCAAATTCGTGCGCACGGCGGAATTGCGTATCCTTGAACGCACGCACTACTTTACCTACGATCTTTGCCTGGCCGCCTGGATCGGCATCTCGCTGGTTACTGGAGCTTATCTGCTGAACTTTTTTCGACTTCCGCATGACGAAGAATCGTCGAAGATCGGCGTGATCCGAATGTTGTTGGCAGTTGCCTTCATTTCGCTGGGGATTTATCTCGTCCCGGCACTGTTCAAGGCCGACGGCCAATCGCAGCGACCGGCGGGAGCGGTGTATGCCTGGGTCGATGCCTTTCTTTTACCGGAACCGTTGGACAGCGGCGGCAAGGAACTCCCCTGGGGCGCTGATTTGCCGGCCGCGGTGGCACGAATTCGCCAAGACAAGCTCGCCGGTATCGCGAAAAAACCACTCGTGTTCGTTGATTTTACCGGTGTCACCTGTACGAACTGCAAGCTGAATGAGCGGGAAATATTCACGCAAGCGAAGGTCCGTGATCTGTTGGCGCAGTATACGCTTGTTCAACTGTATACCGACGAGGTGCCAGCCGCGTTTTATGAGATTCCGCCGGCCGGCCGCGATCGGAAACAGGAAGCGATGGCGAATCTGGAATTTCAGCGATCCGTCTTCGGCACCGAGCAATTACCGCTTTATGCCATCCTTGAGCCGTTGATTTCCGGCACAGTTCGCGTCGTCGCCGTTTATGATGAAGGAAAAATCAATGACGAAGGCCGATTTCTGGACTTTTTAGCAAAGCCGTTAAAGCCTTGATAAAAGTCTGTAACAGCTGCTTCTGGATTCAGCGACACCCGCTTTTGCACCGGAATGATCGTCTCGAAAGTTAAAGGATCCCCGAGCCGAAATTTTCTTCAGTCTGGCTCAGTCGAGCGCGTGCTGGCGGGAGGTCGGCTGGTTTGGCCTGGATGCTTCGAGGCGGCTGGGAATGCGGGGCATGTGCCTTGATGGTCCGGCCCATTTCGACAGCGATCGTTCCGTAACTGACGGCAGCATCCGCATCCTCAAAATCGGAATCGTAATCATCGTAGCGGCAAACATATCCAGGCAACTTGGCTTTTTCCTTCTCTTCCAGATACGAGCGAATCACCGCGTTCTGCACCATTTCCCGGGCCGCACTGTGAATCGGATGAGCGATGTCGGCATGGAGCCTGGCCCGGCCTTCACCATCCCGGCTGGCCCGATTTTCATCGAGGCGATGCCCACACTGGTTGCAAAACCGCGACCGCAAATGATTTTTGCAGCCGCAATTGCTGCAGCGATCGGTCAGCTTCCGGCTCGGCATCGCGACAAACATTCCGCGGGTGCCTTCAATGATTTTCAGATCACGAACAACAAAGGCATTATCAAATGTCACCGAACAAAACGCGAGCAAGCGTTCATGATTCTCTTCACAGAGTTTAATGCGGACTTCCGTGATGACCACCGCCGTACTCCTTTAAGACTGGGGACTCTTCTGGAGGTCAAAACTTATCTCATGCTCCTCACCGTCAAGATCCGTAGCTCCGGGTCCAAGGTGGCAGCATTCCGGGCATATTCCCGGGCAACCCGAGCCGCATCGGCCCGATTTCGGCACAAGGCAAAGACGCACGAGCCACTGCCGGAGAGCAGACAGCCGAGCGGCTTGGTTTCTTGCAATCTGGTGTAAACTTCGCGAACCGCCGGTGCTGCCGCAAAGGCCGCCTCTTGTAACCGGTTATGCAATCCTTGAGCAAGTCGAACCGGATCCCCCGCACGCAGGGCTTCTCGTGCGCTCAGACCGGAAATTCCTCGGCTCGGGACGGTTGCCCGCTGATACACTTCGGCGGTGCTTAAACCGAGCGAGGGTTTGACCACCACGAAATCGAAGCGAGCCCCGGGCTGTTCCGGTTCCACTCGCTCGCCACGACCGGTGCACCACGCCGCCGGAGGTGAGAGAAAGAAGCTGATGTCGGAACCGAGTGACGCGGCAATTGTTTGCAATTCTTGCCTCGGCCAGTTCAATCGCCAGAGTCGATTCAAGGCGAATAAGGTCGCCGCGGCGTCGCTGGAACCACCACCGAGACCTGCCTGATGCGGAATCCGTTTAGTCAACCGCAAATCAACACCGAACCTGCAGCCAGAAACTGACTGCAAAGCCGCCGCAGCACGGTAGGCCAGATTTCCCGGTCCGCTAGGAAGTTGCGGATGGTCGCAGTGAAGCATGATACGGCCATCGTCACGGAGTCGGAATTCCAGAGTGTCGTACAAGTTGATCGTAAGCATAAGCGTTTCGATCGCGTGATAACCGTCACTTTGCCGGCCAAGGAGTTCCAGAAACAAGTTGATTTTAGCCGGGGTTGCGAGCAAACATCGGCCGGGCGATTCACTCAACAGAGGTAACGTGGCACATTGCCTCATGATTGTTTGCGATTCTGCCGCTATCCGACTTGTCCTCGCTGCTTAAACCGATTGTGACCGAGTATCCATTCGGCGAGCACGCGAAGGATCATTTGCGTTTTTCAGCCATCCCTGGCCACCGTATCTGAGCTGAGAGAGAAAACAAGGTCGAATTCCCATGAATATCGTCGTCATCGGCGAGAATCCGATAACGTAAGTCTGGGAATACCGCAAATAAAAAGTGAGGTCAAGTGCGAACTGAGCGAAGCGGTGTGTAAGTCGCCGGGGCTGCTGGCGAACGTCGGACGGACCGCGGTGGCGTCCCGGCAAGGGTTTCTGCTGCCGCCGCTCTGTGGCGGATTATGCGCAGGGAATCGGCGACTTCGAAATCAGCAACAAATCTTATTTCGGAGGAGTGGAGGATGCGGGTTTGAGCACGGCGAACCACTGCGTTTGCCAATACTCCCGGGTGTATTCTTCCGCCCCACCCGGGAAATCATCGTCGGTCAATTGCTTGAACGCCGTTTCCATCCGATCGAGTGTCCGGCTCGCGTCAGCGTCGCGGTCCATGAATCGGTACGCTGAGTAAAGCATGCTGAGAATGATGATTTCTTCAACCTTCCCCCGGTATTTTTCGGCGAGTCGATGACAGAGAGAGGGCAATTCATCGAATTTTTTCAACAGTAACGTGGTATTGGCCAAGCGGACATCGGCTTGTGCTTGCAAAAATGGATCTTGCGCGTTAGCGAGTTCCTCGAACAAGGTTCGAGCTTCGGCGAGCTTTCGCGCCGCATCGGCGGGGGGTCGGCCGCCCTGATGATCACCGCGTGCCAGTAACATCAGGCAGCTTCCCAGGTACAGCTTGGCCATCGGTGCCAGGGAACTTTGAGGCGCGTGTTGCAGAATTTGCCGGAATCGCGATTCGGCATCGACGAGACTGCCCTGTTTCAACAGCAACTTGCCGAGTTCAAACAGGGCTTGCAGTCGAGCCTCGCGAATGGCTGGCTGGTCGGTTCGTGCCGTATTCGCAACTTGAGCAAGTAAGTCTTGCCCGAATTTGAATTGTTGTTCCACAGCGGCTCGGGCCTCGGGTGTGGCCGCGGATTTCAACTTTTCCGAAGCCTGTTCGAGATGAGCCAAACCCAGTTTAACTCTTGCGGCCATGGCCGCCGGCCCCGTCGTCGCGACTGCTTTTTTCAACGCAGTTTCGGCGGCAGGAAAATCCCGGCGTTCGAGCAGGATTTCGCCCTGTTGCAGCCAGGCCGAGGCAAGAATGTCCGGTGACATGCTCGGAATCGACAGCAGTTGTTCAATCATTCGGAGGGCTGTGGCATGATCCCCCGCCTGGCGAAAGTGGGTGATGGCGCGATTGAGGGCGTCGCCTTGCCCGCTGGGCGTCGTCGCCAAGCTGGCCAAACTGCTGTACTCCTGAGCCGCTTGCCGATGACGGGCTTTTGCCGTGGCTTTCTCGCCCTGTTTTTCAGCGACGCTAGCCCAGGTACTGAGGGCGTCGGCGCGTAATTCCCGCACCCGGGCCGGTGGAGCAATGCGAGCAAAAATGTCAATCCCCCGCATCGCCGTCGAAAACTCTCCCGCCGCCACCGCTTTTTGAATGACAATATCAAATGCTGCCTGGATCTGAGCCTCATTGAGAGAAGGGAGCGAAACCGGGGCAATAGTGCCAGCCGGGATCGCGCGTTCCAGGAATTCGACCGACTGCGGAAGCGACGATGTGGCGGCCGGTTCCAGGGCAATGTGCTCGGCGAGGCGAATCGCGGCCGCGGCAGCGTCCGGCCCGGAACGCGTAATCGCCAGTTGCCACCAACGCCGCGCCTCGGCGTGTCGATTCATCCGCCACGAGATTATGCCGGCTTGATACTCGATCGCGGCAAGTCGCTCGGAAGCTAAATCCGGCAAACTTGCCGCGGATTCGAGATATTCCAGGGCTTGTTCCCACTGCTTTTCCTCTGCCGCCATGGTCGCCAATCGCTGGCGAGCCTCGGCAACAACTTCCACCGGAGCCGACAACCGCGCCAGATCCGTCAACCATGGCCGGGATTTCTCCGGCTCTTTGAGGCGAATGTGAATATCCGCCAGTTGTAATTTCAAACGGGCCAGATCCTCTGAGTTCAGTCGGGGGGGACCACCGAGGTAAGCGGCGAGTTCGAGCCTGGCCCGCTTCAACTCGGGAGGATTCACACGCAATGCGACTTCGGCCAGCAGCCGCGGCCGCTCGCCGCCATCATCCTCCCCGATCGGCGGGTTGGACAACAGCGTGTACAGGAGCATCGGATCACCCTGCCCGAGTGCCGCCATGACTTTTGCCTGCCGAAATTGGAACCGCTTCGCTTCCTCAGCATCGGTGAGTTCCTGAGGATTGACCCGCGCCAGTTGATCAGCAGCCGCACGCCAGTTCTCGGCCATTTCTTCCGCGGGGCCGTAATCCGCCAGGAAGATGTAGCCGGTCGCGGCGGCAAAATGGGCGGCGTTGGCCAGGAGGGGAAATCGATCGGCCATCGCCGTCACCTGGGCCGTCGCTGCAGCGATCCGAGCAATCTCCGCTTGTGTCAGAGGATTGATCCCGCGTTGTTCGATCGCTGCTCGTAAAGCCAGCACCTCGCGGTGGAAGGCCACCGCCGGATCACTCGGCGAAGGCGGGAAATACAGCAGGCTTGCCACCGCGGCGGTCAGTCCCAGGAAAAACGTCGGCAACTGCCAATAATGCGAATGAGAAGACCCGGCCGGAAAAGCTTGGGGCAAACAGGTGGGGGCAGGGGCCGATACCGTGGCCATAAGCGACATCCTCCGCGACCCGGGCGCAACCATGCGTCGCATTCTTTTCACACATGATAACCGCCGAGGTCAAGGGCAACCCGATCGACCGAATCATCGACAGAATCAACGAACTCCTTGGACGCGTGACAAAAGGGAGCCGGCAGATTCACCGTCAGGGTCGTAAGCGAACGTCGAAGAACCGAGAATCCGCGGTCAGCCATCGGGGCTGAGTGCTTGAACCTCGGGCGATTCCAACACGGGAAATTCACCGAAGCTGCCGAGAAGTGCTGGCCGTCGCCCCCTTCTTCCGGGTAAGATGCAGTTCACAGGAATTTCCCACCCCCCGACCCTTTCCCACGTGTGTTGAGGATGATTATGCGTAGCATCGGACTGGCCACGGGCATCGTCATCATCGCCGGGATCCTGAATCTGACCGCTGTCGCTGCCGATCCAGCTCCACCGAAAGGATTTACCAGCCTTTTCAATGGCAAAGATCTCAGCGGCTGGCATGGCTGGCCCATCCACAGCAAAGGCTATGACCCCTACGAGATCCGTAAGCTCTCCGCGGAAGAACGGCAAAAACTTTTTGCACAATGGACGGAAGAAGCGAAAGCACACTGGAAAGTGGATAACGGCGAACTTGTCCACGATGGCAAGGACAGCAAAATGTCACTGGCCACCGACGAAGAATTCGCCGATGCCGAGTTTCTCATTGAATACAAAATTGCCCCGAGAGCCGACAGCGGAATTTACCTGAAAGCGACCCCGCAAGTTCAGGTCTGGGATCCAGAGAACCCGGATCCGAATCAGAAAAAATACGGCGTCGAAAAAGGCAGTGGCGGCTTGTGGAACAATACGATTCATAAAGAAGGCAAAGATCCACTCGTTCGTGCTGATAAACCTGCAGGCGAGTGGAACAAGTTCCGTTTGATCATCATCGGCGACTACGTGACGGTGTATCTGAACGACAAACTCGTCGTCGATCATTGCCAACTCGATAATTTCTGGGATCGTAACAGTCCGAACCCCAGGCCGTTACCGAGCCCTGCCTCGCTGCTTTTACAAGCCCACCCACCGGGCGAGGTTCGCTGGCGGAACCTTTTTGTCCGCAAGATTCCGCCCGAGGAAGCGAACGAATTCCTCCGCAAAAAAGCCGGCACCAGCTTCCGCCCGATCTTCGACGGCCAATCGCTAACGGGCTGGGCCGGATCTGTCAACAATTACGAGGTCATTGACGGCGCGATTACCTGCAAAGCGAAAAAAGGGGGCGTGCTCTTCACCGAGGAGCGTTTCTCCGATTTCGTGATTCATTTCGAATACAAGGTACCGCCCGGTGGGAATAATGGCCTGGCCATTCGCTACCCGGGCTCCGGCCATGCCGGCACACAGGGCATGTGCGAAATTCAAATCCTTGACGATGATCACCCGAAGTATGCCAAACTCGATCCGCGGCAATTCAACGGTTCCGCATACGGAATGGTCGCAGCCCACCGTGGCTATCAGCGGCCCGCCGGCGAGTGGAACTTCATGCAAGTCACCGTCAAAGGACCGACGATCCGGGTCGAACTGAACGGTTCGCCAATCCTCCAGACGAATCTCAGTACGATCACGGAGTTCAAAGATCATCAGCCACATCCCGGAAAAGATCGCACGGAAGGTCATTTTGGCTTTTGCGGTCACGGCGACCCCGTCAGTTTCCGGCATCTGCAAATCCGACGACTCGATGCCAGCAACTAGTTCACACGCATACCAACCACCGCAGAGGCGAATCTTATCGACCGTTTCCCGAATGTTGTTACGAACCTCGCCTAATTCATAACCGTGACCTGCTACAATAGGAGTTTGACAGATGAGCCAGCTACAAGTTTGCACGAACCGACGGGCAGTGTTGAAATCGGCGCTTGTTTCCCTAGCCGTTCCAGCGGTCTTTCGCGCTCACGCACACGCCGCCCCGAGTGAAACCGTCCGCCATGTCAGCGTCGGTGCCGGGGGGATGGCGGCATCCGACATTCGTAGCCTGACCAGCCACAAAAATCTCAAGCTGGTGGCCGTCGCCGATGTGGACTCGGATCGGGCGGCGGCAATGAAACAGGCATTCCCGGACATCACCGTCTACACCGATTGGCGCGAGATGTTTGAGAAAGAAAAATTTGATTCCGTCAACATCTCGACCCCGGATCATATGCACGCCAACCCAACGATGCGGGCGATCCGCATGGGGAAGCATGTCTACACTCAGAAACCACTGACCCAGACAGTCTTTGAGGCTCGGCGACTGACCGAGGCTGCCCGGGAACAAAAAATTGTCTCTCAGATGGGAATTCAGATACACTCGCACCCCGTCCATCGAACCGTCGTCGAAACTATCCGTCAGGGGATGATCGGCAAAGTCAAGGAAGTGCATAGCTGGAGTGGGAAAAAGTGGGGTGATCCGTCACCGAAGCCGGATCGGGCTGATCCGGTTCCCGCGAACTTGGCCTGGGATCTCTGGCTGGGGGTCGCCGCCGAGCGGCCCTTTATCGGCGGCGGCTATTATCATCCGGGCAACTGGCGGAAGCGGCTCGATTTCGGCACGGGCACCTTCGGTGACATGGGGTGTCACATCCTGGATCCTGTCTTCGGTTCCCTCGGTGTGAAAGATCTCAAGCAAGTCGAGTCGGTTGGCGGGCAGCCGAACGCGAGCAATTGGGGTCTTGATTCGCAGGTCACATTCACCTTCCCCGGGACACAGTACACCACGGAAACCGTGACGATCACCTGGTACGACGGCGACCGCCGCCCGCCGGAAACGGTCACCCAGGTGATTGGCAAACGGAAACTGCACGATCAGGGGTCGCTGTACATCGGTACGGAGGGAGTCCTGTATTCGCCGTATATTGCCGCCCCGGTCCTGTTGCCCGAGGAGAAATTCGCGGGCAAGAAGTTACCCGACGTTGGCGGTGACAATCACTACCACCAATTTGTCGATGCGATTCTTGGAAAAGCAAAACCGTCCGCTCCATTCGACTATGCGGGACCACTGACGGAGATGGTATTACTCGGCTGCCTGGCAACGCGTTTTCCGCATCAGCCGTTGCAGTGGGATCCTGTGAAACTGGCAGTAACGAATCTGCCCGCGGCGAACCAGTTTGTTCGCCGGGAACCCCGCAAAGGCTGGGAGGAGCCCGGCTTAATCTGAGCGGCACCGACCCACCATCGGTGGCTCAGAAGGAATCCGAGTCATTCGGGGGAATGAGCGGAGCGGCTAATCCGGGTCCGCAATTCCCCGATCTTTTTCTCCGCCTCGGCCACGAGGGGATCAAACTGGGCGACCTCGGCAGCATTTTTGCCTTGCTCGTGTTTGCGGAACCCGAAGAGATACGTCTCGTTCTGAGGCCGCCAGCGGTGGAAGAACAGTTGATTCTTGGCGACAATCGCCTGACGCAATGGTTCCAGCTCTGGCGAGAATCGCGCCCCGAGTTTCTCCGCAACGGCGCGATATCCGTCCTCGGTCAAATGCAAACCGTTTTCTGTTAACGGTTCGCCAACCCGTTCAAACAGGTCGACGAATTCGAGTTGCCTGCGTTCGGCCACTTGCCGCAGAGTATCGCAATACAGGGCGAGATCGGCATTCCGCGGCGACGGATCCGGAAGTGCCGGCGATGATCCGAACCGGGTCGGGCTCATCAAGACAATTCTCGCTTTTATGGACTGAAGTTCGTCGAGCAATTGATTCAGGCCAGCGATAAATTTCGGCACGCCGGCTTTCCCTTCAAATGATTCGTTGTGACCGTAGCAGATGATGATCACCGTCGGCTTCAATGCCTTTGTGAGGGAGATGAGCTGCTCGCGACATTTTGCCGGGTTGGCGTAGTCGAAGCGGCCGCGAGCCTCGGCGTGAACGGTGTCGCCGCTCCAGCCCAGGTTGCGAAAGCTGACCTGGTTTTCCCGGTTCTTCAGCGTCAGAAACAGTTCCCAGTAGCCATATTTTTGTTCCCGCTCGATCAGTGTGCTACCGATCAGGACAACCCGGTCTCCGTCCTGGAAGACAAAGGGATCCTTGGCAGTGCAGACGGCAAGAGCACCTGCCATCAGCAAGCCTGCCACGGCAATAAGCGGAGTGAACGATCGGAACGAGACCACGGCGACACCCTGATTGCAGAAAGTCGAACAGCTATACTAGGTGTATGGTGAATGGTTATTCGCCGCAACCCGATTTGTGGATGATCCGAGATGCATATGCGTGCGAAAAGCCCGTCGATAACAGCCATGTGGCTGATATTGCTTGGATTGCTTGGTGGCATGGCTGGAGTTGCTGCGGAACCCCAGCGGAACGTGATCTCGCTCAACGGCCACCGATTTCAAGTGCCGGCTGGCTTGACGGTTGATCGGATCGCTGGCCCACCGCTGGTGCATCGGCCGATCACTGCCGATTTCGATGACCAGGGTCGGTTGTACGTGGCCGATTCTTCGGGGACAAATGCCCGCCCCGCCGAGCAGTGGCAGAACCCGACGCATAAAATCGTCCGACTGGAAGACACAAACGGCGACGGCGTCTTTGACCGTTCCGTCGTGTTTGCCGACAAACTCGCCTTTCCCGAAGGGACGCTCTGGTACGAGGGATCGTTGTATGTCGCGGTGCCACCGAAAATCCTTAAGCTGACCGACACGAGCGGGGATGGCGTGGCCGACCGCCGAGAAGTCTGGTTCGACGGGAAAACACTCACCGGCTGCGCCAACGATCTCCACGGGCCGTATCGTGGTCCGGACGGCTATCTCTACTGGTGCAAAGGGGCCTTTGCCGAGCAGACTTACACACTGCCGAACGGGAAGCCCTTTACCACGAAAGCATCGCATATCTTCCGAGCAAAACCGGATGGAACGGGGGTCGAACCGGTGATGACCGGCGGCATGGACAACCCGGTCGATGTCGTCTTCACCACTACTGGCGAGCGAATTCTTTCCTGCACCTTCTTGCAGCACCCGGCCGGAGGTCTTCGCGACGGGTTGATTCACGCTGTCTACGGCGGGGTCTACGGCAAGGATCATGACCCGATTTATGCTCATCCCTGGACCGGTCCGAATCTGTTACCACCATTGTCCCACCTTGGCGCGGCAGCCCCCTGCGGCCTGCATCGCTATGACCATGCGGCACTCGGGAGAGAGTACACAGATAATATCTTTTGCTGCCTGTTCAACATGGCCAAGGTGACCCGGCATCAACTTGTTCCACACGGGGCGACATTCCAGAGTATCGACTCCGATTTTCTGGTCTCGGACAACCGCGATTTCCATCCGACCGACGTGCTCGAAGCACCAGACGGCTCTCTGATCGTGGTTGACACGGGCGGCTGGTATAAAATGTGCTGCCCGACTTCACAACTGGCGAAAGAAGATATCCTGGGAGCGATCTACCGAGTTCGCAAAGTCGATGCGAAGCCAGTGGCAAAACCGGCCGTGAAACCGCTGCCGCGACTGTATCACATCGCATTGAACCGTGACAAAACCGGGTTGAAGGAGGCCATCGCCGGGCTGAAGTCCGATGATCGGCACCGCCGACGACTTGCCGCCGAGGCACTCGGTCGGATCGGGGAACCGTCGGCAATCCCGGCGATTCTCGACGCCTTGAGCGATGAAGCCAATGATCGTGTCCTGGAACATTCGCTGATTTACGCGTTGATTGAAATTGCCGAGCCGAAAGCGACAGCGGCGGGGTTACGTCATCCGTCGTTCCGGGTACAACAGGCCGCGATGATCGCGCTGGATCAGATGCCCGGCGGTCAACTCTCCGTCGAACCGGTGGCCGCTCTTCTCAATGCCCCATTACCCGAGATCCGCGAAACCGCGTGGTGGATCGCCGGTCGGCATCCGGAGTGGGGAGCCGCCCTCGCGGATGTGTTCCGGACCCGTATCGCCTCGAGCACGACACCGGCAGAGCAGCAAATCCTTGTCGAACAACTGGCGAAGTCAGCCCGGTCTCCGGCCGTGCAATCATTTCTGGCGGACCTGGCCGGCAATCACAATCATCCGACAGAAATTCGCCGACTCGCGCTTCGGGCGATGCTGAGGTCAGAGCTTCGGCAAACCCCGGCATCCTGGCTCGATGCCCTGAGCAACGTATTAACGGAACCCAGCAACAGCCTGACAAGTGATGCGATTGCGACCCTGAAAGCGTTGAATCTCCGGCAAATGCCGACCCCAGCTCGGCTTAACGCCGCGTTGACCACATTGGCGGCAAACAAGAAGCTGCCAGCACCCATCCGCTTTGCCGCCTTGACGGTCCGACCGGGCAGTCCGCAGCCGATATCCGAGGATCTTTTCGCGGAACTTCTCGCTGCCATTCATCGAGATCAGCCGGCAGATATCCGAAGTTCCGCAGCGGATTTACTCGCGAAATCCCGATTGTCTCCGCACCAACTCCGTGAACTTGCCAGCCGGATCGGAACCGCCAGCCCGATGGAACTCGATCGATTCTTAGCGCCGTTCGCGACCGGCAGTGACGAAGCTGCCGGATTGACGCTTCTGGAAACCTTGCAGGCGTCCCCGCTGCGATCGACACTCCGGGTCGATATGCTCGCTCCCCGGCTTGCGAATTACCCGGCCTCAGTCCGTGACCGTGCCGAAGCACTGTACGCGGTCCTGAACGCCGATCGAGCCAAGCAGCAAGCCCGATTGGAACAATTGCTTCTTGAACTTCCTCAGGGAGATATCCGCCGCGGACAAGCCGTGTTCACGAGCACAAAAGCGGCGTGCATGTCCTGCCATGCGATGGGGTATCTCGGTGGCAAAGTCGGCCCCGACCTGACACGAATCGGCAGCATCCGGACGCGCCGGGATCTGCTCGAATCGATCCTTTACCCCAGCGCCAGTTTTGTCCGCAGTTACGAACCATGGAAAGTGACCACGCTTGATGGCCGGGTCTTCAACGGGCTGCTGGCTCGCGAGTCTGCCGACGAGGTGGTGTTGAGAATCACCGCCACGGAAGAAGTCAGGATTCCACGCAACGATATTGATGAACTGACGCCCGGAACGGTGTCGATCATGCCCGCTGGGCTCGAGCAGCAATTGAACCAACAGGAACTCGCTGATCTCCTGGCCTTCCTGCAAGCGTCTAAGTAATCATGATGCTGGGGGCAATTTTCAATCAGCGATGTTGGAAGGAGCAGGGGTCCGATGCCGAGGTGGGTTCAGCCTAGCAGCGGGGAAAGCCTTGCTTATGATGATCAAGGTTCGGGGAGTGTTGTTCTGTGGCTGCATGCGTTTCCGTTGTGCCGGGCGATGTGGGCACGGCAGCTTCAATCGCTGAGTCAGGTCGCCCGTGTCATCGCCGTCGATTTGCCCGGATTCGGCGAATCAAGCTTACCGGCCAAAGGCTGGACAGTGGATGGGGTTGCCGACACTCTCGTTGAATTTCTGAGTGGCATCGGCGTCGAACAGCCGGTGGTGGTTGGCGGCTTGTCGATGGGAGGATACGTTGCCCTCGCCCTGGCCCGTCGCCATCCGACTCGACTGACGGGGCTGATTCTCGCCGACACCCGAGCGGAGGCCGACACACCCGAGGCCCGGCAGAATCGCGATCGCATGATCACACTGGCACAGACTGAGGGTGTGGCTGCGGTCTTTTCCGTAATGCAGCCGAAGTTGCTCGCCCCCCACACCCTGGAACGACATTCCGCACTGGTTTCTGAAATCACGACGATGGCCGAGGCGCAAACCGTGCCGGCAATTGTGGCGGCGTTGACCGCCTTACGTGACCGTCCCGATGCGACTGCCACCCTGTCGGCGATCCGCGTCCCGACACTCGTCATCGTCGGAGAGCAAGATCAACTGACACCCCCCGCCGTGGCAAAAACTTTGGCGGACGCCATTCCTGGTGCTCAGCTCGCGATCCTCCCGGAAGCTGGTCACCTGAGCAACCTCGAGGTTCCTGAAGCTTTCAATCGCCACGTCCAAGATTTCCTCGGCTCGTTTGTGGGAAACGCCATCGTTTCATCAAGCATGTGATCAAGCGAGGTGCTTGGATTCTGTGGGAGACGTTTGCCGAGGTCATCAGAAGCGAGGGAGAATCATGGCTGAGTCCGACACTTTGGCGACGTTCGGGGGCGGCTGTTTCTGGTGCACCGAGGCTGTCTTTGAGCAAGTCCGGGGCGTCGACAAAGTTGTGCCGGGGTACGCCGGCGGCCACATCGAACATCCTAGCTACGAACAAGTCTGCGGGAAGCAGACCGGCCACGCGGAAGTGGTGCAGATTCACTTTGATCCCACCATGATCAGTTACCGAGATTTACTGCACATCTTCTTCGCCACGCACGACCCGACCACGCCAAATCGACAAGGAAACGATGTCGGCCCGCAGTATCGCTCGGTGATCTACACTCATTCGGCTGAGCAGCAGCAGATAGCCGTGGACGTCATTGCTGAACTGAATCAGCAACGCATCTTTCCCGCCCCGATTGTCACCGAGGTGCAGCCTTTCACCAACTTCTACCCGGCTGAAGCTTATCACCACGCCTATTATCGCAACAACCCGGGGAATCCGTACTGCAGTTTTGTGATTGAGCCGAAACTGGCCAAGTTTCGCAAACTGTTTGCCCGTTTGCTCAAGGAATAAATTTCCGACGGGCTTCAGAGACTTTTCCTCTCGATTCTGTTGACTCTGATTGATTTCGGTCATCGCGGAAAATTGTTTCCAACCTTGTGACGGTTGGGATGAGATCGCCTCGGTCGACCACACCGAGCAAGTCTTCTGGCGGTTTCGAAAAGCCGTGTCGGGAATCCCGATCAGACGATCAGCCTTCGCGGCAAGGTGATCTTTCCGAGGAACACCTTGTAACGACTGGATTTGCCGCAATACGGTTTTTCTGAAAAAATTTTGCACGAAAGAGCCGCTCGGCAGCCACAATTACAAATAGCCGGGAATTCTTTGATCGCTCCTTCATGAAGTTGAGAATGTCATGCTTCGCCTGACGCTCCGCACCTTGCTTGCCTACCTGGATGATACCCTTAGCGCCACGGATTCGCGGCTGATCGGTCAGCGACTCGCGGAGACAGAATCGGCGCAGGAATTGGCGGAGCGAATTAAGAAGTTGATCCGCCGACGGGGGGTGACCGCCCCGCCACTGTCGTATGATGGCTCGCCGAACGATCCGAATGTGATGGCCGCTTACCTCAGCGATAGCCTGGCCAGCGAACGCGTGGCTCAGTTTGAGCAAGCGTGTCTTGAATCGGATCCTCTCTTGGCCGATGTCGCCTCCTGCCATCAAATTCTCACCGTGGTCCTGAGCCAGCCGGTGCGAGTTCCACCGACGGCTCGCCGGCGAATGTACGCGCTGGTCAAGGGCCGGGAATCGATCCCCGATCGACCGCCGAACCCCGCCATTGCTCCGGTCGGCGGTATCTTTGCTGAGGAGACCTTCGACATCGAAGCGGATGAAGCCGATGCTGCCCTGTTGCTCGGGATGTCGGCTTACTCGCAGTCGGAATCGTGGACACGCCGCGGATTGAAAGTGGGGGCCGTACTTTTGCTGGCCCTCGGTTTCATCGTGACACTTTGGCAAGCGATTCCACCGCTGGAACAGATCGGTGCTTCCAGATCATTGGACTATGTGCTGCTGGTGCCATTGCCGTCGCCGCCGAGTTCTGCCAGCACCGAAAATAAACGATCTGGGGAAACGCCGCCGCCGGCTCCGCCAGCGGAGGAACGCCCGCCGGAACCGCGGCCGCAGCCGATGCCGCCCGGGAAAGAGCCCCCCGCGAAAGAGCCGGGCTTGCCGAAAGTGGAAATCGCTGTGCCGCCGCCGCCGGCAAAAACGGATCGCGTTCGGGCCGGCCGAGTCGACAAGCCGAACATGATGTTGCTCGCAAAACCCGCTGACATGGAAAGCTGGGTTCGCGTTGGCCCCACAAACTTAACTGTTCAGACAACGGATCGCTTGCTGGCTTTGCCCGGCTTCAAGGGCAGTGTCGTGCTCAGCGCCGGGGCGATTGTCGAACTTTGGGGAAATCTGCCAGAACTGTTGCCCGCACCGTTACTCTGGTCGTGCGTCACACTGCACGACCCGTATCCCGGTTATATCGCTGATCTGACCCTGCATGACGGCCGAATTTATTTGAAATCGCAACTTCCCGAGGGAGGTAAAATTCGCCTGCGGTTCGCGCCGGATCAAGTCTGGGAATTAACTTTACCCAATGATCAAACCGAGGTTGCGGTTGAATTGATTCGCACCGCTGTGCCCGGGGATCTTGCGGAATTGCCACAAGTGACCGTCGGATTCGCTGTCAACTCGGGAACAGCGGCCCTCAAAGTCGGTTACAAACAATTCCCGAAAATCGAAGTCAACCAGGTGGTTCACTGGGACAACAAAGGGCCCGGGCTGGAGGGTCCGAAAAAATTGCCCCCGGAAGGAGTTGCTTATTTTTCGAAGTTTCAAACTTACCCGGATGCTGCTAACGCCCAAGCAGCCCTGCTCGCCATCAATAAGTTTACCGAGCGGTTGACCGACCCGAGCCGCGTCCGCGTCGTCTTTGCCGAAGGGCTCAGTGTCCGTGGCACGGTCAATCTAGAGGCAATTGCTTCCGCGCGGATTGCGGTTCTCGCCGAGGCAGCCATGAACGGCGAGCCAGGCTTGACTACCCTGGTCGAAGCAGCGGAAGACCCGGCTCGACCTTTTGTTCGAGAAGCGGCCTTGTTCGGATTGCGTGCCGCTCTGCTGGCGTATCCGGAGGCGCAGGCCAAGCTGGCCACGATTCTCGAGGAAAAAGCGCGGCTGACCAGCGATGAAATTGCCACACTCCAGGCCTTACTCCGCGGGTTAACTCCGGCCGAGCGAAATTCACCCGACACCGGGGAGCGGCTTCTCGCCCTGCTCGATGCCAACAAAATCATTCTGCGGGAAGCGGCGTTCATGATCTTGTTGAACGAAGTCGATCCCGAATCACAAAAGAATCGGCAACTCGCCTCGTTCGATGCCGCCGCTCCGGAGATGATTCGCCAGCAGATTCTTCGAGCCTGGAAACGCCGGCTCGACGAGTTGAAGAAAAAAGAACCGCCGGCACCGAAAATGCCCTGAGCGATTCTGTTCTTTGCAGATTTATCCCAGGGGCGGGACGGGCCCGGCCCGAAAATCGACAACTTCCAGTTCGACGCTCCGATAGCCGTTCCACTCGTTGATTTTCGGGGTAAATGCCAGGCAGCATCGCCCCTGTTCCGAGGTCAGTTCTTCCAGGCGATCGCCCATCCCGAAGGCGACCGCCCGCATTCGGCAATCGCCTTGCCGAACCCGGAAGGATAAATGCCGATCCCCCCCACCGACGCGGCGTGGCTCACCTTCCAGCCACAATTCACTGGCCAAAAATCGTGGACGTGGGTTGTCGGCACCGTACGGTTCGAGTTTTTCCAGCTCCGTCACCAGCGAAATCGTTAACGCCGAAAGCGGAACCTCGGCATCCAGAGTCAACAGGGGGGCAGGAACACCGCCCGGAAACCAGCGACTCGCCACGGCGGTAAACCGTTCACGGAACTGCTCGAAACGGGACGGGTGAACTTTGAACCCCGCGGCAGCGGCGTGGCCGCCGTGCCCCAGCAAGAGGTCATCACACGCCTGCAGCGCCTCATGCAAGGGGAAGCCCGCGATCGAGCGTCCCGATCCGCTGCCGACCTCCTGATCTGCGGGAAACGCCGTGATTAAGACAGGCCGAGAATAATCTTCGGCCAACCTCCCGGCAACGATGCCAACAACTCCGGGATGCCAGTCCGAGGAACCGAGGACAATCGCCGGCAACTGATGATAACCCGCCGCTTCCGCCATTTCCTTGGCTTGCTGCGTGATTTTGCGTTCCAGGCTTTGCCGCTGCTGATTCAAGTTTTCCAGATACTCTGCCAGGGCGCGAGCATGATCCGGATTCATGGTGGTCAAGAGATCGACCACTAGCGTCGCACATTCGAGCCGCCCGGCCGCGTTCAGCCGCGGTGCCAGCCGGAAGCCAACATCTTCGGCTCGAATCACCCCGCCGCCTCCGACATTTGCCGCCGTCAGTAACGCACGGATTCCCACAGATGGATGACTTGCGAGTCGAGCCAGACCGTGGCGAACAAAAATTCGATTCTCGTCACGCAACGGCATCACGTCGGCCACCAGCCCCAGGGCCGCAAGGCCGACCGCATCCAGCAAATATTCGCGCCAGATCGGATCGACCTTTTCTCGACCACTGACTTCCTGAGCGATAGCCCAGGCCAATTTGAACGCCACGCCAGCACCGGACAAGCCATCAAACGGATACTGCGATCCGGGCAATCGGGGGTGAACCAGCACGCTCGCCCGGGGCAACTCCGCTTTGAACTCATGATGATCCGTGATAATCAATTCGATGCCCAGCCGGCTCGCTTCCTCTGCTTCCGCCACGCTGGTAATCCCGCAATCGACCGTAAGCAACAGAGTCACCCCAGCCGCCGCCAAGTCGGTGATTGCTTCCCGGTTCAATCCGTAGCCATCTTTCAATCGCAATGGCATATGGAAGACCACGTTGGCACCAAGCCGCTGCAACAAGCCGTACAGAATTGCGGTCCCGGTCGTGCCATCGACATCGTAATCGCCGTAGATGCACAGTTTCCGTCCCGCTCGAATCGCGGCCAGAATCCGTTGTGCGGCTTCGGTGATCCCGGGCAACAACCGGGGGGGATGCAGCGAAGCCAGAGAGGCGGTCAAAAACGCCTGAACCTGATCGGCCTGTCGAACCCCGCGATTTAACAGCAGTTGTGCCACCACCGGCGACACCCCGGCCAACTTGGCGAAACGATGCGTTTGTTCCGCATCAAACGGCAACAGCCTCCACGTTTTTAACGAACGTGCCACAACCTCAACTCGATACCGAGGATCACTGATTGACCGGTTCCAGTGGCCTGGAACAGGTTCGGCTCCGAAAGACTTGACGCCGGCCGTCGCTTGCTCTCACGGATGCCCCCGACTGATCAATCGAACCACTCATCGGCTGGGTCAAAGGCCGGGATAGCGACCACCACCGTCGTCACCCCGGTGTCGCTCACTAGCCGATGACGTGTTCCCGGAGGCAGATACACGACCGTATTCGGTTCGATGTGAACCCACTCTCCGTCCAACTCCATCTTGCCGCACCCTGTCAAAATGTAGTAAACCTCTGCGGTTTGCTTGTGATAGTGGCGGACCGAATCTCGGATCGAGGTTACATGAACCGAGCACGGTCCGCCATCGGCAGCGGTCAGAATCCGTGTACTGTCGCCGCAAGGACAGGGCACGGTCGGTGCCTCGGCCCGATGACGGACAACATATTTCGTCACCCCGGGGCTAAGCATGACAATCTCCTGAACCATGATGCAGTTTCCTGAAGTGTAGCGGCTCATCTGCCGGAGGTGAACAGGATGTTCCGGTGTCTGACAATCACCGTCGGATTCATCAGCATGGGGGCAGGTTGCGAAGGTCGGCCAACGTCTTTGCTGCCAACGGAATCTAGCCCACCCCCGCTCCGGCAAACACGCGATTACGATCCTACAAAAACCGGGAGCATCCGCGGGCAGGTCCGCTGGCGGGGGCCGCTTCCAGAGGTGCCACCGATTCAAGCCGTGACGACCCGCAAACTGAACGGACCGCTGCTTCGGAATCCGCATACTCCGCAAATCCACCCGGTTTCTCACGGAATCGCGGGGGCAGCGGTCTATCTCGAAACGGTGGATCTCGCTCGAGCAAAACCCTGGGATTTGCCACCGGCCACGATTATCATTGATGACGAGCAGATTGTCGTGAGAATGGGAGATGGCCCAAGCTTAGCGACGGGATTCACCCGCATCGGTGCCCCAGTACGGATGCTCTCCAATTCGCCCTGGCATCAAATGCTCCGGGCTCGTGAAGCCGCTTACTGGACACTGCCATTCCCTCGGCCTGATCAACCGCTCACCCGGGTGTTTCGCCAACCCGGCCGGGTGGAACTAAGTAACGCGGCGGGAAAATACTGGCAGTCAGCAGAGCTGTTCGTCGGCGAACATCCGTATTATACATTGAGCGATGAGAACGGCCGTTTTCGCCTCGAGCAAATTCCGGAAGGCCCCTGCCGGGTCATGATTTCCGTGAGAAATTGGCATATCGCCGCCGACGAACGTGATCCGGAAACCGGATTGATTCTCCGTCGGCAGTATCGGCCACCGGTGCAATATTCACTCGCCTGTGAAGTCCGAGCCGGAGAATTCACGGAACTGGATCTGACCTTGACCCTCCATGACTTTACCCCTTGATCGATGACCGCGTCGTCGTTGAGTGATTTCATAAGGAACACTGATGATGGATGAGTATCTGTGTTTGACGCTCCTCGCGGATCACAATGAAACCGAGGCCGCGTTTAAGGCTCGTCTGACCCGGTTCTGGAGCCGGATTCTCCGACAGTTCCCGGATTTATACGAAATGGTTTATGCCGAGGCGGTCGAGTTCGAGTCAGAATCCGACCGCATCGCCCGACGGTATATGATCAAAGCCGACGCCGCCGCGCCACTCACCCGAGAACTGACCGAAGAACAGATCAGCTTTCTTCCGGTGGATCCCGACGATACTTACAGCAAAGCCGAGGCGAGTTCATCCGACTGGTATCAAATTGAGCATTAACATCAAGACACATTCAAATCCGGAACCTGAGTGCAGGTGATGTTGTTTTTCTTCCCACCCCACGATATGCCCGGGGCAAACGCGGACTCTTGATGGGGGGGAAAGAGCTCATGCGTTGTGGAAGCAGCCAATTCGGCAAAGCCGCATCGGCTGTGCTCGGCACACTAACGGTCTTTCTGCTGGCATCCACCACGAGCGCACAACCCGGAATAACCATTCCGTCGTCAAGTTTACCCGCTGTTTCCGTAACATCCGAACGCAAGTTCAACGAGACGAGTCTCAATCCGGTCTCGACTCCTGCTGGGGCGTTTGCCTCGCCAACCGGATCAGCCACGACGCCGAACAGCCTGTCGCATGCTAGTGAAACCGCTCCCCTGGAGTTGCCCTCTGCCCCCGCAGTGACGACTGGCCTTCTGCAAGGGAACGCGGCTTGTCGCAGCCCGCCGGACAAAGGCAAAAAAGCCGATGAAGAAATCACCTTCCGCAGTTACTGGGACCACGGACTATATTTTACGGTTCCGGACAAGCAGTTTCTCATTCATTTCGGCGGAACTTTGCAATACGATTCCGCCTGGTTTACTGCACAGCCGTCCCTGACTCGGTTCCCGGGAGGCACCGGAATGTTCGAAGATGGCACCACGCCACGCCGGATTCGCTTCCGGGCAGATGGCACCGTCTATGATGATCTCGAATTCTTCATCGAAATCGAGTTTATCAATGGCTTCACCGCCGGATCTCGCGCGGGCATGGTCACTCGGGATGTCGATGTCCCGACGATTCCGAGTCTGACTGACGGCTATCTGATTCACAAAAATCTGCCTTTCCTTGGCAATGTGAAAATCGGCA
>Ga0308410_1000195_pt1 | contig 29959 bp, 17 predicted proteins | sample HotsprOSTMatCore_FD_203467 | JGI IMG/M metagenome (GOLD analysis project Ga0308410, IMG submission 203467) | Hot spring phototrophic mat microbial communities from Octopus Spring, Yellowstone National Park, Wyoming, United States -... | ecosystem: Environmental > Aquatic > Thermal springs > Hot...
GCTGTCAGGGCCGCGGCGCCCGCGATCAGCGCAGCATCTTCCCTGGGCAGCCGGAATCCTCCCGCGAAGCGGTTCTGCCCACCGCTCTCCTCGTCGCGCAGCGAGACATCATCGTGCGAGAAATAGTCGCTCTGCGCAAGTTCCTCGTCGGAAATCGGGCGCAGCGGCTCAGGCTCCTGAGGCGGCAGTGCGGCTGCCCGCGTTTTCAACCGCTCGAAGATGCTTCCCTGACCCGGCGTTTCCTCTTCCTGCCGCCTGGCGAAGCCCGGCTGCGGTTTGGCGGCGGGTTGCTGCCAGCTATAGGCGCCTTCCTCCACTTCCTCAGGCGGTGAGGGGGCCGTTGCCGGGGGCGGTTCATCGATGGAAAAGGGCCGCAGTGAAGGCGGCAGTTCGCCTTCACCCGCTTCGAAGCCTGGGGCGTTCAGATCAAACTCGTCAAGCGAGAACGGGGTAATCTCCCCCAGATCGGACTCTTCGGCCGCTGGCGCCTCGGCAGTGGCGCCAGGGACGCTAAGCTCCCTGGACGGAAGTTCCTGCTTATTCGGCGAGAAGGGCGGGGGTTCCGGCTCACCAGGGGCGGCGGCCTGGGCGGCTTCGAGCTGGGCGATTTCCTCAGGGGAGAGACCGAGGTCCTCGAGGGAGAAGGGCGCCAGTTCGGGCTCGGCAGGTTCGGCGGGTGGGGTGGCGGCCTCGCCGGCGGCTTCGAGCTGGGCGATCTCCTCGGGGGAGAGGCCGAGTTCTTCGAGGGAGAAGGGGGTCAACTCGGGCTCGGCGGGTTCGGCGGGTGGGGCGGCGGCCTCGCCGGCGGCGGCTTCGAGCTGGGCGATCTCCTCGGGGGAGAGACCGAGGTCCTCGAGGGAGAAGGGCGCCGGTTCGGGCTCGGCGGGTTCGGCGGGTGGGGCGGCGGCCTCGCCGGCGGCGGCTTCGAGCTGGGCGATCTCCTCGGGGGAGAGACCGAGGTCCTCGAGGGAGAAGGGCGCCAGTTCGGGCTCGGCGGGCGCAGATACAGCCTCGACCTGATCGGCCTCGGCGAGGGTCGCAGGCAGGGCCACCGCCGGCGGTGGTGAGAGCGGCTCAGGTTCGGCGCGCAGTTGGGCGATCTCCTCGTCGCTCAACCCCAGATCGGCCAGCGAGAACGGCTCCAATTCAGGCTCGGCGGGCGTGGTGGCGCGTTGCGGAGCGGCGCCGTCAATATCTTCCAGCGAAAACGGCACGATCCCGCTGGACGTATCCAGATCCACGCCGCGCTCGGTCGGCACGGGAGGTTCCATCGCCAACAGGCTGGCGAGCAGATCATCAGCGTCAAAGCCGCCCTGGTCGGTGACGGAGGCTTTGGCGGGGCCCCAGGCGGGCGCCAGTTCCGGTTCCGGCTCAACGGCGGCGACCGCGGCCGTGGCAACCGCTGCCTGAGCGGCGCGGCGCTCGGCTTCTTCGCGGGCGCGGCGCTCGGCTTCTTCGCGGGCGCGGCGCTCGGCCCAGCGCGCCTCGTCCCAGGCGGGGATCTGCACATTGGGGGCCGGGAGATCGGGAAGCGTCTCAAAGAGGCTTCGCGCGACGTGCTGGTAGGGATCGAGCCGTTGCGCCTGACGCCAGAACGGCTCACCATCGGGATCGCCGGAGGCCAGTTTGATATAGCCAAGCAACAGATTGGCCTTCAGCACATCGGGGCGCAGGGCCAGGATCTCGCTGCACACCTCGGCCGCCTGCTGCTCCTGTTGATTGCGCCAGAGGGCCTCGGCCAGGCCGACACGGGCATCGAAGCGCTCGGGCTGCTCCTCGATGACGCTGCGGTATTCCTGGATGGCCTGCGGCAGCATGTGCCCCTTGGCATACAGGCGTGCGAGGCCGGGCCGGCTCAGGCGCAGGGTGGCCCCCTCGCTGCCCCAGATATCGGTGTAGAGGCGCAGGAGCTGGCTGCGCAGCTCGGGCATATCCGGACGCACTTCGAGGGCCTGCTCAAACTCCGCTACTGCATGATCGAGCTTGCCCTGACGCTCGAAGGTAATCCCCAGGCCAACATGGGCCGGGATATCCTCAGGGTCGGCGCGCAGCACGCGCGCGAACGCCGCCTCGGCTTGCTCGAACTGTCGTCCGGCGAGATAGGCCTCGCCGAGGATGCGGTGAGCCTCAAGACTCTCTGGGAAATGTTCCAGGATATGCTGCGCCACACCGATCGCCTGCTCGACTTTATTTGCTTCAAGGTAGCTGCGGGCCTGATCGTATGCGGCTTGCAGGCTCATCGTCGCCATGCTAACGCCTCCTGTTGTCCCCTGGACAAGGTTCAAACCTGCTTTACACGGTTCCCTGCAACCCCAAGGCACCATGGCCCGACACACTGCTCGCTGGCGAGGTGCTACGTTGTCGGGTCGTGCAAGCCATCTGTCGGTTTCCTGAAACCTTGTCCGGGTCGCGATAGGGGAAAGATATGATCATCGGTAGGGGCATCGGGTCATGTGCCGCGCGAACAAAACATAATGTGTCAAGTATACGGCGACTACGGAACCGGTGTCAAGGTCAAGCAGGTCTTTTCTGCGCGCAGGTGCTTAAAAATGGGGCAAAATCATTTACTCGCGTGCTATTGTAGCACGCAAGCGCAACCTGTCGCAACAATCAGGATACAAGGGTTCTCCTGGGAGGGCGCAGCCCTCCCAGACCCTCCCGCGGGCGGGGGGATGGGGAAACCCGGTTTCCCCATCCCCCTGCGCAAGGGCTGCGCCCTTACCTTTCCGCGGGTGGGGGCGTGGGGAAACCCGGTTTCCCCACGCCTCCTGCTTGAGGGCGTAGCCCTCCCAAACCCTTCTGCGGGCGGGGGGATGGGGGAACCTGGTTCCCCCATGGTCACGATAGCCGTCCATGCGGCGCGCGCCGCACCCCGACGGGATGACCATAGGGTGTTCCTGGGATGGCTTTGCTCTCCCAAACCCTCCCGCGGGTGGGGGGATGGGGAAACCGGGTTTCCCCATCCCCCTGCGGGGCGGGGGCGTGGGGAAACCCGGTTTCCCCACGCCCCTCGCCAAGGGCTTACGTTCACGTTAGGATAACCGGTCGGTATGACAGGAGCATTACCGGCAACATACACAAAGCGCGGCACATGCGTGTGCCGCGCTTTGTAAACGGTTCTGGTCGGGGCGACTGGATTTGAACCAGCGACCTCCTGAACCCCATTCAGGTGCGCTACCGGTCTGCGCTACGCCCCGTATCCTGATGGATTATAGCGCCTCACGGCCCTTGCGTCAACTCAACGCGCGTGTGTAAGTGTTCACAGTTCTCCTGGGAGCGCGGGCAGCGTGCCTGCGGAGACGCGACGCGGGCGTCCCGCCCGCGCTCCCAGGCGTGTGGGTTGCCCCAGGTGTGAACACTTACCTGCGCGTGCGCGTGTTCATTCGCCGCCCCAATCAGGTTACGCTATCGTCGCGCCAGATCATTGAGGCGAATGTGCCCAGCACGGCCCCGAAGAAGAGGCCGCCGCCGCCCCAGGCCAGCGCCGAGCGCAGCACGAACCATGCCCAGAACGCCGCACCGGCATCGGCGGGGATGGCCCCCAGGGCGTAGCCTACGACGACGTTGAACAGCGTGCCAATCAGGATGGCGAAGGTCGCCAGGGCCAGCGCGCCACGGAAGGCCCAGCGCAGGCGCCGGCGCAGGGTTGCATTGAGGTGCGACTCGGAGGCCATACGCGCCCTCTTGCGGAGAGTCTATGGTTCGTAGGAGAGGTACCGTTCGCAGTGTTCCGCCCCCTTTCCAGCCTCCCCCAGCGCGGGAGGGTCAGGGAGGGGGCGCTTCGGGACGCGACGGCACGATACCGCATAGCCCTTCCGAAACCAATGCTTTAATGGTCTTCGAGAAATTCATCCGGTCTACCGGGCTGGCCGTGGGGCTGATGGTCTTTGAGCAATTCATCCGGTCTACCGCGCTGGCCGTGGGGCTGAAGCCCTCGGCTAGGGGATGTGAAGGCCGCCTGCGCGGCCTGGAGCGGATGATGTATTCAAAGACCATAAGCCCTCGGCTGCGGGATGCGAAGGCCGCCTGCGCGGCCTGGAGCGGATGATGTATTCAAAGACCATCAGCCCTCGGCTGCGGGATGCGAAGCCCGCCTGCGCGGGCGAGAGCGGAGTACGTATTCAAGGGACCATTATAGCGTTAATGACGCTGCTCGATAGGTGTGTAGGGCACGTCCAGCGGGCCGATGTACTCCGCTTCGGGGCGGATGAGGCGATTGTCGGAGTACTGCTCGTACACGTGGGCCGTCCATCCAGCGACGCGACTGATGGCAAAGATGGGCGTAAACAGGTCAATCGGCACGCCCAGCGTGTAGTACACCGAGGCGGAATAGAAATCCACATTGACCGGGAGGCTCTTTTCCGCCTGCACGATGGCGCGAATGCGCTCGCTCATCTCGAACCAGCGCCGGTTGCCGGTGCGATCGGCCAGGCCGGCGGCCAGACGCTGGAGCCAGAGCGCGCGGGGGTCGTCGGCCTTATAGACGCGGTGACCGAAGCCCATGATCTTCTTCCTGGCCGCCAGCGCCCCGCGCATATACTGATCGACGCGCTCGGGGTTGCCGATTTCGAGCAACATGCGCATCACCTGCTCATTGGCCCCGCCGTGCAGCGGCCCCTTGAGGGTGCCGATGGCCGAGACGATCGCGCTGTGGAGGTTCGACAGGGTCGAGGCCGTAATGCGCGCGGCGAAGGTGCTGGCGTTCAGGCCGTGATCGGCGTGCAGGATGAGACACTGGTCGAGCACCCGCGCCGTCTCCGCGTCGGGTTCGACGCCGGTGAGCATGTACAGGAAGTTGGCGGCATGGTCGAGATGCTCGCTGGGCGTGACCGGCCACAGGCCATTGCGGATGCGCTCCCACGCGGCCACGATCGTCGGCAGCGCAGCGGTAAGGCGAATGGACTTGTTGACATTCGCCTCCAGCGAGTTGTCGCCGGTTTCGGGATCAAACGGCGCCAGCGCCGAAACGGCCGTCCGCAGCACACCCATTGGCGAGGTTTTCTTGGGCAGCAGCAGCAGGAGGGCGATGATCTCGTTGGGCACGAGGCGGTTCTCGGCCATCTTGCGCTTGAAGCTGTCAAGTTGCCTGGTGGTGGGCAGATCTCCGTACCAGAGGAGGGCGGTAGTCTCCTCGAAGGTCGAATGCTCGACCAGTTCGTTGATGTCGATGCCACGGTAAAACAGGCGCCCGTTGGCCCCATCAATGAAGCTGATCCCGGTCTGCGCGGCGATGACCCCTTCCAACCCTCGGCTCGACGACGTCATAGCGCTCTCTCTCTCGATGCTGGTAGAGCAATCCTACGTGTGCCCTGAAGGACCGGACCTGTCAGGCACCTATCCGATCACAATGCACGTAACCGTGCGTTTAATGCCCTCGACGCCCTGGATCTGGTTCATCACCAGCCGGCCAATATTGCGGGGGTCCGGCGTCTGCACGGTGGCAATGATGTCATAGGGGCCGGTCACGGCATCGGCGGCGCTCACGCCGTCAATGGCGCGCAGGGCGGTGAGCACTTCGGCGACGCGCCCGGACTCGGCTTCAATCAACACATACGCTTTCGCTTCCATCGTTCCTCCTCATTGTGGAACATCGGCGGCGCCAGGCGCCTGAAGCCTGCGTTGTTGCTCCTTTGCACGTTCGGGGAAGCGCAGCCCCTCTGAGCGAGAACAACAACGCGGTCGCGGGTCACTCCTGCGGCGCCAGCAACGCGCGCACAAACGCGGCTGCCCCGCCCGCGACCTGATCGGGCGGCAGGCGCTCCAGATGGGCGAGCAACGCGCTGCCGACGATCGCGCCATCGGCCAGCCGGGCCACTTCGGCCACGTGGCTGGCGTTGCTGATGCCGAAGCCGACGACCAGCGGCAGGTCGCTATGGCGACGCACGCGGGCAATGACCTCCCCGAGGTTGGCGGCCAGGCTCTGGCGCGCGCCGGTAACGCCGGTAAGGGAGACCACGTAGATGAAGCCGCTGGCCTGGGCGCTGATCGCCGCGACCCGTTCTTCTGGCGTTGTCGGGGCCACGAACATGATCGTATCCAGGCCGTAGGAGCGCGCGGCGGCCCGCAGTTCAGCCGACTCTTCGGGAGGCGCGTCCGGCACGATCCAGCCATCGCCGCCCGCGGCGGCCAGGTCGCGGGAAGCGCGTTCGATCCCGTAGCGCAGCAGCGGGTTGTAGTAGCCCATCAACAGCAGGGGCGCCTGCGTGCCCCGTTCGCGGAGCGTGGCCACGGTGCGCAGGCAATCCGCTAGCGTGATGCCGTTGGCAAGGGCGCGCTGCGCGGCGCGCTGGATGGTGGCGCCGTCGGCGAGCGGATCCGAGAACGGCACGCCCAGTTCAAAGATGCTCGCGCCGGCTGCTTCCATGGCGGGCACCAGCTCGAGGGCGCTGTCGCGTTCGGGGAAGCCGACGGTGAGGAAGGGCATCAGGGCGATGCGTCCCTCGGCGCGCAGGCGGGCGAAGATTCTGGCAATACGGCTCATACGTCTGCCTGGGGTTGATACGCTGGACCACCGGCCAGGATTCATGAACCGGCGTTACGTGCTTGCCTCCCCACCGCTGGCAGGGAACCCGGGGTATGCGGGAAGGCGCAGCCTTCCTGCACCTCTCCACCGCGTCCAGTTTGTGGTTACCGGGTATCATACCACACCTGGCCGGGGGTGTGCCGGAGAGGGTTCATGCGCACATGGTATGGTCTTTGAATAAATAATCCGCTCTAGCCCGCGCAGGCGGGCTTCGCATTCCGTAGCCGAGGGCTTCAGCCCCACGGCCAGCCCGGCATAGCGGATGAATTTCTCAAAGACCATCACATTGCTCTTCGGAGCGCAGGCAGCGTGCCCGCGGAGACGCCACGCGGGCGGGACGCCCGCGCTCCCGGGCGCGAGGAGTAGCCCAGATGGGAACACGTGCGGTTAATGCTTCTCATACCGCTTTTTTTAGCTGCGTGCTATAATACGACAAAGCATCCGCCGGATGGAGCATCCGGGAGGGCGCAGCCCTGCCGGGGAAGTTCCTGTATTGTGTCCCGGTGGGGCGCGCGTAGCGCAAGGGTGACTGGCGAGGAGTGTGACGATGGCAGCAGGCAGGATGCTGATGCGCCCGGTGGAGGGCGCGCGGCGCTGGCTCGCGCGCAACCCGGGCGTGGCGCGCTGGATGGGCGTCCTCAGGCTCGGGCTGTTTCAGTTTGGCATGGGCGTTTCGCTGGCGCCCCTGACCGGCACCCTCAACCGCGTGCTGATCGACGAGTTGCGCATCCCTGCCGTGGCGGTGGGTTTCCTGCTGGCCATTCACTACTTCGTGTCGCCGGCGCGGGCGATGATCGGTTTTCGCTCCGATGTTGACCGGGCCGCGGGCAACTGGCGCACCCCCTACCTGGTCTTTGGTGCCATGCTCACCTATGGCGGCCTGGCAACCGCGCCCTTCTCGCTGATCCTCTTGAGCGGCGATGGAGCGTTGACCTTCCCGGTTGCCATGATCGTCTGCACGCTGATCTTCCTGGCCTATGGCATCGGCGTGAATGCGGTCGAGACGATCTATCTGGCGACGGTCAGCGACATCACCCCCTCGCGCCAGCGTGGTCAGGTCCTCGGGGTGTTGTGGATCATGCTGGTGTTGGGCACGATCGTCAGTTCGATTGTGATGGGCCAGTTGCTGGTCCGCTACGACCACATCCGCCTGATCCAGGTGATGCAGGGGTCGGCAGTGGTGTTCGTGGCCCTGACGTTCGTGGCGATGTACAACCAGGAGCGGCTCAGACCCGACGGCAAGCTCGAAGATGTCGGCGAGCCTATCCAGGTGCGCCAGACCTTGCTCGAGTCGGTGCGCTTGCTGGCCGCTCAGCGCCCGCTGCGCAACCTGTTCGTGGTGCTCTTCCTGGCGACCCTGGGCTTCGCCACCCACGATGTGCTGCTCGAACCGTATGGCGGCCAGGTGCTGGGGATGAGCGTGGCGCAGACCACCCAACTCACCGCCTTGTGGGGCGCGGGGATGCTGCTGGGGATCGTTCTCTCGGCAGTGCTGCTCTGGCGCGGGCGCTCGCCGGTGCCGCTGATCGCCGGCGGTTGCCTGGTCGGTCTGGCGGGCTTTCTGGTGGTGACGCTCTCCAGCAGCGGGGCCCTGGTGAATCCCTTCCGCGTCGGTGCAACGCTGATCGGCGCCGGGCGGGGCGTGTTCATCGTGGGCGCCCTGGCCCTGGTGATGAGCCTGGTGGATAAGAACCACGCCGGTCTCTTCATCGGGCTGTGGGGCATCACCCAGGCCCTGGCGCAGGGCTTCGGCACCATCGGCGGCGGCCTGATGCGCGACCTGGTGCAGCGGGCCACCGCCGATGTGGCCCTCGGCTACACCGCGGTTTATGCCACTTCGATGAGCCTGCTGGCCCTGTCGGTGGCGCTGCTCGCCGTGCTGCGCCTCGGACGCCAGATCCGCAGCGGAGTGGTGCGCACGCCCTGGTCGAGCCTTGACCAGGCCAATGTCGATCAGATTATTTTCTAGTCAGCCGTCCATGCGGCTCCGCCGCGCACCGACGGGATGAACATCCTTCCTGGGAGGGCTGCGCCCTCCCGATCCCTCCCACCGGGTGGGAGGATGGGGAAACCCGGTTTCCCCATCCCCCTGCTTGAGGGCCAGACCCTCCCTGCGGGCGGGGCTATGGGAGAACCTGGTTCCCCCATGTTCACGTTAGACGGTCATGCGCATGGCGCGCAACGCCGCGATGAAAACGGCCCGGGAACGCGGGCGGCCCGCCCTCGTCGCGTCTCCGCGGGCAAGGTGATTGCCCCCCTCCCCAGCCCTCCCCCCGCTGGGGGGAGGGAGTCCGGCTCCTCCCCCCAGCGGGGGGGTTAGGAGGGGGGGTCAGCGCCGCATACGCGTAGGTGAGCAGCTTATTTTCACCTCAGCCGTCCATGCGGCTCCGCCGCACAACGCCGTAATGAACATAAGGTTATTCTTGGGAGGGCTACGCCCTCCCAGACCCTCCCGTAGGTCGGGGCCCGGGTGCGCGGGCCTCCGGCCCGCATCCGCAAGGGGATAACAGGGTTCTCCTGGGAGGGCTTTGCCCTCCCAACCCCTCCCACCGGGTGGGAGGATGGGGCAACCGGGTTTCCCCATCCCCCTGCGTGCGGGCTGCGCCTTCCCAACCCCTCCCACCGGGTGGGAGGATGGGGCAACCGGGTTTCCCCATCCCCCTGCGTGCGGGCTGCGCCTTCCCAACCCCTCCCACGGGTGGGGGCGTGGGGAAACCCGGTTTCCCCACACCCCTGCGTGAGTGCCAGGCCCTCCCGCGGGCGGGGGTATGGGGGAACCTGGTTCCCCCATGTTCACGTTAGGCACGCCACAGAAACTCAGGCCGGGCGAGCAGGCACACGAGACCGAGCAACTGCCACGGGCGTAGCTATCGCCGCCAGAAGGCTTGACGCGGAGGGCTTCTGCGCATCGGGCACGGGGCTCTCACGTTCGCCGATGCACGGGCAAGACGCGGGCAGGGTGGAGAACGACTGTCTGCCGAACGGCAGTGCCATCCCTGTCCACCGAGGCGATGAGGGAGACGGTCACTTCCCCAGGGTCGCGAGGAACTCGGCGTTATTCCTGGTCTTCGCCATACGCGCGAGCATCAGTTCGGTACCCTCGTTATCGCCGACCATGCTGACCATGCGCCGCAGGGCATACGTCTGGCGCAGCGTGGTGGGATCGAGGAGCAACTCTTCACGGCGGGTGCTGGAGCGCTGGATATCAATCGCGGGGAAGATGCGCTTCTCGGCCAGTTTGCGGTCGAGGTTGAGCTCCATATTCCCGGTGCCCTTGAACTCCTCGAAAATGACATCATCCATTTTGCTGCCGGTATCAACCAGACAGGTGGCGATAATCGTCAACGAGCCGCCCTCCTCGATGGCGCGGGCCGAACCGAAGAAGCGCTTGGGCGGATAGAGCGCGGCGGGATCGATTCCACCGGAGAGGGTGCGCCCCGACGAGGGCATCGCAATGTTGTAGGCCCGGGCGAGGCGGGTGATCGAGTCCATCAGGATCGCCACGTGCCGACCGTGCTCCACCTGGCGCCGGGCGCGTTCGAGGGTCAGTTCCGCGACCTTGATGTGATCCTCGACCGGCTCATCGAAGGTAGCGGCGATCACCTCGCCCTTGACCGAGCGGCGCATATCGGTAACTTCTTCAGGACGCTCGCCGATGAGCAAGACGATCAACTGGACATCGGGATTGTTGGTGGTGATGCCATTGGCGATCGCCTTGAGCAGCATCGTCTTACCGGCCTTGGGCGGGGCGACGATCAGGCCGCGTTGCCCGCGCCCGATGGGGGCGATCAGATCGACCAGGCGCGTGGAGAGGATATTCGGTTCGGTAGCGAGCACCAGTTGTTGAAACGGATGGACGGGGGTCAGGCGTTCAAAGATCGGGCGTTTCTGGGCCTCTTCGGTGGGAACGTCATTAACCTTCTCGACCCAGAGGAGCGAGGGATAGCGTTCGCCTTCGCGCGGCGGGCGCACGCGCCCGGTAATATGATCGCCGGTGCGGAGGCCGAAGCGCCGGATCTGCGATTGGGCCACATAGACATCGTCAGGACCGGGCAGCAGGCGCGGGCCGCGCAGGAAGCCGAAGCCTTCGGAGCCGATCTCAAGGATGCCGCTGCCAGTCGCGGTTACGGCGCTCTCAGGGGGTTGGACATTGTCAACCGCGGCGCCATTCTGGGTTGCCGCGCCATTCTGGGTCGCGGCCTCATCGGTGGCGGCGCTTTTCTTTGATGTACGTGCCATATGCTTGTTATACTCCCAGGAGATACAAAGTGAACTAACGTGAACATACGCCCTCGGCGAGGGGGATGGGGAAACCCGGTTTCCCCATCCCCCCACCCGGTGGGAGGGTTTGGGAGGGCTGCGCCCTCCCAGGAAGGATGTTCATCCCGTCGGTGTGCGGCGGAGCCGCATGGACATCTGATACCAGAATCGTGTAGGATGCATGCCTGCCGGGGCAACCCGGGGTCGTTCCAGGATGTTCCTGGCGCGCCGGAACGGCGCGCGTCCCCGCGCGGCCCGAGTGCCGCGGGCGTCTTGCCCGCATCTCGCGCTGGGGACCCATCACGGGAGCGTGGGCAGCGTGCCCGTGGGGCCGCCCCGCCAGGGCGGGATGCCCGCGCTCCGTGGCAACCAGCGTAGATTGGGGACGAACGCCGGTGTCCCGCCCGGCGTATTCTCGTGGATTTGAGAGAACACCCGCAGCCGGAGCAGAGGATGTTGGGGAGAGCAGAGCCTTTCCGGGCCCTCCCGTTCAAGAACTTGCTGAATGTGCCACTAGCATTGTGGATCGACCAGCGGGCAGCGTACCTGTTCACTTCTGGGGTAACACCCGCGCCTGGGAGCGCGGGCGTCCCGCCCTCAGTCGCGTCTCCGCGGGCACGCTGCCTGCGCTCCCAGGAGACATGTGAACACGTACCGGGCAGCGGCATGATCCCCTTCGATACCGGGGAAACCAGCCACTGGCAGGCGCCGGGTCAGGTTGGGGCGCGAGGCGGCACAAGGGCCGCCCGCGCCTGTGCGAGACAGGGAACCGTTCAGGGATGAACGTTAGAGGAGGGCGAAGCCGGACTCAGGCCATCGCGGACTCAGTGCTGTCGGGCAGCAATTCGTCGGTGGCGGAGTCATCATCCTCGGGCAGGGCAGGCTGTTCGCCACCCTCGAGATAGCCGGCTCTGGCGAGGTGGGTACGGATCTCCTCTACCCCCTTGGGGCCAAGGTTACGAATGCCCTGCAATGCGCGCTCGTCAAGTTCGAGCAATCGCCCGATGGTGGTGATATCGGCGCGACGCAGGCTGTTGTAGGTGCGTGTACTGAGGCCCAGTTCGTCGATCGTGCGGTTGTACACATCGGGAGGAATGGCGCGACCAGCGGGCGTGGGCAGTTCGGCGACCGGCTCGGGCTGATCAAAGGCGGCAATGCGCCCGAAGTGCTGGCTCAATACCTGAGCGGCATGGCCCAGCGCATCGCCGGGCTTGATCGTCCCGTCGGTCCAGATCTCGATGACCAGGCGTTCCAGCGCCTGATCATTCTCGCTTCCGATACGCTCGACGAGAAAGTTCACCTGCGGGACGGGATTGAAGAGGGCGTCCACGGCGATCTCGCCGATGTTCAGGCCGCTGTTGTTATCGGCCAGGCTCGTGCCGCGTCCCCGCTCCGCTGTGAGTTGCATCTCCAGCACCGAGTCGTCGTCAATCGTGCAGAGGTAATGGTCGAGGTTGACAATCTCAACCGTGCTGGGGGCATCAATATCGCGGGCATAGACCGGACCGGGACCGCGCTTGATCACCTGCATCGTCACCGCGCGCTCGGAGTACGAGCGCAGGCGGATGCCCTTGACATTCAGGACCAGTTGCGTGCCATCTTCAAGCACGCCGGGAATGGTCGAAAATTCGTGGATCACCCCGCCGATCTTGATGCGGGTGATCGCGGCGCCGGGAATGGAGGATAACAACACGCGACGCAGGGCGTTTCCGAGGGGACCGGCGTGACCCACCTGCAGCGGCTCGATGGCAAACCGGCCGTAGTTGACGCCCGCCGCGACCAGGTGTACCCGTGGCTGGGCGACCAATAACTCCGTTTTTGGCATGGCTCTCTCGTCGTGTTCCCGTCACGCAACGGGGGATAAACGACAATGCGGGCGCACGCATCAGCGTCGCCCAAAATGCCCCTGATGGCTCCTTGCGATCACACTGAGACTATTGTACCGCATATTGGCAAAGATGCAAACCCGCATTCTGCGGATGTTGTGTCAAACCGCGTTCAAACCGGCGTTACCGTTTGCAGAGGCGCGGGGTGGCGCCGCGGGCGGGGGTGTGGGGAAACCCGGTTTCCCCACGCCCCCACGGGATGAACAAGGGTTGTTGCTGGGAGGGCGCAGCCCTCCCAAACCTTCCCAGGGGCCGGGGCCTGGGTGCGCGGGCCTCCGGCCCGCATCCGCAATGGGATACAAGGGTTCTCCTGGGAGGGCAAAGCCCTCCCAGACCCTCCCGCGGGCGGGGGTGTGGGGAAACCCGGTTTCCCCACGCCCCCACGGGATGAACAAGGGTTGTTCCTGGGAGGGCTACGCCCTCCCAAACCCTCCCGCGAGCGGCCTATTTTCACATCAAGGAGCCGATCCGGCGGGGCGGCTGCCAGCGCTACCCTGTGCCCGGCTGCACCTCTGGCGTCTGGAAAGAAGGACTGGCCGGCTGGCGCGCGCGAAGGAGGCGGGCCGAGTTGGCCAGGATGCCCAGATCGGGCAGCGATTGCGCCGCGGCGGCCAGCACTGGCGGCAGGAGACCAATCGCGGCCAGACTCAACCCGACCAGGTTGTAGACCACGGTAAAGCCCAGGTTGAAGCGCACCACGCGCATCGTGCGTTGCGCCAGGCGCAGCGCCTCGGGCAGGAGCGTCCAGTCGTCGCGCATCAGCGCCACGTGGGCCGCTTCCAGGGCGATATCGCTGCCGGCCACCCCCAGGGCCACGCCCACATCGGCCTGGGCCAGCGCCGGGGCATCGTTGATCCCGTCGCCCACCATCACCACACGGTGTCCACGGGCCTGATACTCGCGCACGATGGCGATTTTGTCCTCGGGCAGCAGTTCGGCCCGGTACCCGACGCCGAGACGTTCGGCCAGCGCCGCGGCGGCAGGCGCGCTGTCGCCGGTCAGGATGACAATCTCACGAATGCCCGCCTGTCGCGCCTCGTCCAGGGCGCGGGCCACTTCGGGGCGCTCGCTGTCGGCGGCAGCCAGGACGGCCGCCGGTGTGCCGTCAAGCGTAACAACGAACAGCGTCCGTCCGGCGGCGGCCAGGGCCTCGACCGCGGGTGGCAGGCTGAAGCCGGGCGGCAGCAGCCGCACATTGCCGACCGCCACCTCTATGCCGTTCACCTCGGCGCGCACGCCCTGTCCGGGGAGCGCCGCGAACCGTTGCGGCGCCGGGATCGTCAGGCCGCGCTCAACCGCCGCCAGGCGCACCGCTTCGGCCAGGGGATGCTCGGAGTAGCGTTCGGCGCCCGCAGCCAGCGCCAGGACCTCGGCCTCCGACCGTTCGCCCAGGGCGAGCACCGCGATGATGCGCGGCCGGCCCAGGGTCAGGGTGCCGGTCTTGTCCACCAGCAGCACATCGGCGCGGGCCAGGGCCTCGAGGTAACGCCCGCCTTTGATCAGCAGACCCCGGCGAGCGGCCCCGCCGATGGCCGCCAGCACCGCCACCGGCGTAGCCAGGGCGAACGAACACGAGCAGGCCACCACCAGCACCGCCGCCGTCGCCAGCGGGTCGCGCCGGAGGAGCAGGGTCAGCGCGGCCAGGGTCACGACCACCGGCAGCAGCCAGGCGGCGAAGCGGTCGGCCAGGCGTTGCACGTCGGCGCGCCGGGCCTCGGCCTCCTCGACCAGGCGCACGACCTTGCCGAAGGTGCTGGCCTCCCCGACGCGGGTCGCGCGCACGCGCAGGCTGCCGAACTCGGCGATCGTGGCGGCGAAGACGTTCACTCCCGGCCCGGCTTCTACCGGCATCGGCTCGCCGGTAATCGCCGCCTGGTTGATCGTTGCCTGGCCCTCGATGACCGCGCCATCCACCGGGATCCCTTCGCCGGGGCGCACCACGACCACATCGCCGGGCCGCACGGCGGCGATAGGCAGTTCCACCTCGGCGCCCTCGCGTTCGACACGGGCGGTCTGCGGGGCCAGGGCGTCGAGCTGGCGCACCGCCCGCCGCGCCTGTTCGGCGGTGAAACGCTCCACGCCATCGCCAACGCGCATGAAAAAGACCACCACCGCCGCTGTCGCCCATTCGCCCACGGCCAGCGCTGCCAGCACCCCCAGGCTCATCAGCGTGTGCGCGGTCACCTGCCGGCGCACCGCCGCGCGGAGCACTCCGGCAAAGACCGGCCAGCCCGCCAGCATGACCAGACCGGCGCCGATCCAGAATGGCACCCTGGCGGTGATCGTTTCGAGCAGGCCCAACCATTCGCCCACGACCACCACGAACAGCACTGCCCCGAAGATCAGGCCGAAGAGCATCAGCGCGCGCCGCGCCACGGCCGCGCCCGCTTCGCCGCGGCCCTGTGGCGCCGGGGCCGCGGGGACCTGGTACCCCGCCGCTTCCACCGCCGCCCGCAACACCTCGGGCGTCACCCGGGCGGGATCGCCGCGAACGATGGCCTTCTCCGCCGCCAGCAGCACCGTCACCGCCTCGACCCCGGGCAGGCCGGCGATGGCCCGCTCGACGTGCGCGGCGCAGTCGGCGCAGTCCATGCCGCAGACGGGGATCTCGATCGTTTCGGCCATAGCTCTCTCGTGTGGCTTCACCACGCGCTCGCATGCGAGGGTCCGGGAGGGCGCGGCCCTCCTGGAAAGGGCGCGGCCCTCCTGGAAAGCGCAAACCGGGGTATTATACCATTGTTGATTGCCGATTTTGGATTGTGGATTGCCCCGCAGGGCGTCACCGTGCGATCCGGCACTCCGACCAATGCGGAAAGTTCAACAGGAAATGGTATTACTACAGTTGTAGGTGCTCCCCGTCGGGCTGAAAGCCCTCGGCTACGGGGTGCAAAGCCCACCTTCGTGGGCTACACAGGCCGCGCAGGTGGCCTTCGCAAACGCTAGCCGAGGCGTTTACGCCGACGGAAACGGATCATCTGCCGAAATACAACTGTAGTAGGTATCCGAACAGGAGTTAATCGGCCGCGACTCGGGGGGCCGTGGCCTGCAGAATCTCGCGCAGGAAGCGGCCAGTGTGCGAGGCCTCGACCATGGCCACCGCTTCGGGCGGGCCCTCCGCCACGATGGAGCCGCCCCCGTCGCCGCCCTCCGGTCCCAGGTCGATCACCCAGTCGGCGGTCTTGATCACATCGAGGTTGTGCTCGATCACGATAACCGTGTTGCCCGCGTCCACCAGGCGATGCAGCACCCGCAGCAGGTTCTGCACATCGGCGAAGTGCAGGCCAGTGGTCGGCTCGTCGAGGATGTAGATCGTCCGTCCCGTGGCCACTCGCGCCAGTTCCCTGGCCAGCTTCACCCGCTGCGCCTCGCCGCCGGAGAGCGTCGTGGCCGGCTGGCCGAGCTTGATGTAGTCCAGCCCCACATCGTGCAGCGTTTGCAGGATGCGCCGCACCCGGGGCACGTTGTCGAAGAACTCCAGGGCCGTCTGCACGTCCATATCCAGCACATCGGCGATGGATTTGCCCTTGTATTTGACCTGCAGGGTCTCGCGGTTGTAGCGTTTGCCCTTGCACTCGTCGCAGCGCACCCACACGTCGGCCAGGAACTGCATATCGATCTTGATTTCGCCGTTGCCCTCACACGTCTCACAGCGACCGCCTCTGACGTTGAAGGAGAAGCGTCCCGGCGAATAGCCGCGCAGGCGGGCCTCGGGGGTGGTGGCGAACAGGTCGCGCAGCAGGTCGAACAGCTTGACATAGGTGGCGGGATTGGAGCGAGGCGTGCGCCCGATCGGCTGCTGGTCAATATCGATCACTTTGTCGAGGTGCTCGATGCCCCGCAGGGCGCGGTAGGGACCGGGCTTGAGCTGGGCCTTGTTGAGACGATTGGCCAGGGCCGGGTAGAGCGTTTCGGTGATCAGCGACGACTTGCCCGACCCCGACACCCCGGTGACGGCCACGAAGCAGCCCAGGGGGAAGCGCGCGCTGACATCGCGCAGGTTGTTGAGGGTCGCGCCTTCGATCTCCAGCCAGGCTTCCTGGTCGGAGGCCGCCGCCGCGGGCGGGGCGCCCCGCGTGCGGCGCAGCAGCGGCGCGGGGGGCCGTTCGGCGATGGCCGAGACGGCGAGGGGCCGGCGCCGCCGCGCGGGCACGCCGATCTCCAGGCGCCCGCTGAGGTACTGGCCGGTCAGCGAGGTGGGATGGGCCGCGATGGCCTCTGGTGGCCCCGCCACCACCACCTCGCCGCCCTTGACCCCCGCGCCGGGGCCGAAATCAATGATCCAGTCAGCCGCCTGCATGGTCTCCAGATCGTGTTCGACCACTACCAGGGTATTGCCCAGATCGCGCAGGCGCAGCAGCGAGTCGAGCAACTTGCGGTTGTCACGCTGGTGCAGGCCGATGCTGGGCTCATCGAGAATGTACATAACCCCGACCAGGCCCGAGCCGATCTGCGAAGCCAGGCGAATGCGCTGGGCCTCGCCGCCGGAGAGGGTCGGCGCGGGGCGGGCGAGGGTCAGGTAGTGCAGGCCAACGTTCTTGAGAAAACCCAGGCGCTCGCGGATCTCTTTCAACACATCGGCGACGATCTGCACCTGGGTCTCGGTGAGCGGCCCTGCGCTCAGGCTGAGCACCCAGTCGAGGGCCTCGGTGACGTTGCGCTCGCAGACCTCGTGAATGTTGGCCCCGGCCACGCGCACGGCGAGGCTTTCGGGGCGCAGACGCGCGCCGCGGCAGGCCGGGCAGGGCTGCTCGCTCATAAACTGCAAGTAGTACTCGCGGGCGACATCGCTGCCGGTCTGCAAGAAGCGCCGGCGGATCTCGGCGGCCAGGCCCTCCCAGGGCCGGTAGAACTCGCCGAAGCCGCCGTGCTCATTCGACCAGAGGAAGCGGATGCGCTCCTGCCCGCTGCCGTAGATGATGGCCTCGCGTTGCCGCGGCGTCAACTGGTTCCAGGGCGTATCCAGGCTGAAGCCGTAGTGGGCGGCGATGGCGACGAGGGCCTTGTAGCCCCACGAGTCGCCCTTCTTGCGCATCTCGCCCCAGTAGGTCACCGCGCCCTCGTGGATGGACAGATCGCCGTTGGGCACGAGCAGGTCCGGGTCCACTTCGAGGCGCGTGCCCAGACCGGTGCACTGGGGGCAGGCGCCCTGGGGCGAGTTAAACGAGAACATCTGCGGGGTCAACTCGGGGAAGGAGATGCCGCAGCTCAGGCAGGTATTGCTCTGGCTCATCAGCCACTCTTCGGGGGCGGCGGCGGCGCCCTCCTCGCCCGGCGCCGCGCGCGCCCGGGACTGGATGCTGATGACGACGCTGCCCTCGCCCACGCGCAGGGCCTGCTCGATACTATCGGTGAGCCGGGTCACGAAGCCGTCATAGGCGCTGCCCGCCCCGGCCGCTGCCACGCCCTGGCCCGTCGCGGGGGCCTCCTCCGCGACCGCGTCACGCTCCGGCATCACCAGGCGATCAACGACCACCTCGATGGTGTGCTTGACCTTCTTATTGAGACGGATCTCCTCGTCGAGCCCGCGGATCTCGCCGTCCACGCGCACGCGCACAAAGCCCTCGGCCCGGGCCTCGGCGAAGATGTCGCGGTACTCCCCCTTCCGCTGCGAGACCAGCGGCGCGAGCACCATGAAGCGCGTCCCGGCTGGCAGGCTCAGTACGCGCTGGACCATCTGCTCGGCGGTCTGCGAGGCGACCGGGCGGCCGCACTGGTGGCAGTGCTGCGCGCCGGCGCGGGCGAAGAGCAGGCGCAGGTAGTCGTAGATCTCCGTCACCGTGCCCACGGTCGAGCGGGGGTTCTTGCTGGCGCTCTTCTGCTCGATGGCGATGGCCGGAGAAAGCCCCTCGATCAAATCAACGCGGGGCTTCTCCATCTGGCCGAGGAACTGCCGGGCGTAGGCCGAGAGGCTCTCGACATAGCGCCGTTGCCCCTCGGCATAGAGGGTGTCGAAGGCCAGCGAACTCTTGCCCGAGCCGCTGACGCCGGTGAGCACCACCAGGCGGTCGCGGGGGATCTCGACATCGATCCCCTTGAGGTTATGCTCACGGGCGCCCTTGATAACGATCCTGTCCTTCGCCATAGACGGTTGCACCCCTGCCGCGCAGACGAAAGCGCCGCCTGGCTTCGTGGCGGCGCTGGATGTGAACGGCCATATGCGTAGTATACCACTAGTGGCCGGTGCTCGCGGACTCAAGAAGCGCTTCTGGGCTTGTAGGCCCATTGATTATTCTTGTCCTTTTTGCGTTCAAAGCGGTCATCCCACGGATTGTTGCCTTCGGTTATCGTCTGGCTCCACCAGGCAACCATGTTCCCTGCCAACCATGCTTCGGTTTTATTTTGACAGCGATGCCTGGCGGCGGCAAGTTCTGTCTTTGCCACCCCATCGTGCATCAGCAGTCCGTGCGGCTGCGCCGCACACGAACAGGATGAACATGAGGTTGTTCTTGGGAGGGCTTTGCCCTCCCAAACCCTCCCACCGGGTGAGGGGATGGGGAAACCCGGTTTCCCCATCCCCCTGCGGGGCGGGGGTGTGGGGAAACCCGGTTTCCCCACACCCCTCCTCCGAGGGACTATGTTCACGTGAGACGGTCATGCGCATGGCGCACAACGCCGCGATGAAAACAGACCGGGAGCGCGGGCGTCCCGCCCGCGCCACGGCGCCACGGGCACGGTGACGGCCCCCTCCCGGACCCTCCCCCACTGGGGGCGGGCACCCGGCTCCTCCCCCCAGCGGGGGGAGGCTGGGAGGGGGGCTGAACGCGGCGAACGATGGTCACCTCAGCCATTCAACGATACTCGCCGAAACTCCGGCGTCGCTTCCAGGCGCTCGAGGAACGCGCGCATCGAAGGCACGCGGCGCCGGCGTTCCTCCAGGCATGGCGCGGTGGCGTCGCGCGCCAGTTGCGCGAGTCCGGCGGAGATGCGCGCCTGGCCCGCCCACGGCGCCCTGCCCGCCCCGGGCGCGGGGTTGTCCTCGTCGTCCGGGGCGCCCAGAAGCATCTCCTGGAGCGCGCGCCCCAGCCCGTACACATCAATGTGCGGGGTGAGCGTTTCTGCTCCGCCGCCGCTTAACCGTTCCGGCGGCAGGTAGCGCCGCGTGCCGTAGATGCTGCGCTGGCGCGGGGCGCGCAACGACTCCGCCGCGCCCAGATCGATCAAGGCAACGTCAGCGATGCCCCGCGTGGGGCGCAACATGATGTTTCCGGGCTTGACATCGTGATGAATGAGGCCGTGGGTGTGCAGGTGATGCAGGGCCTGGGCGGTCTGATGGGCGATGTGCGCCGCCAGGGTCGGGTCGAGGGGCCGGCCCCGCCGCCGGCGCAGCACGTGGGCCAGGGTTGGCCCTGGCTCGAAGGCCAGCGCGAGGTAGGGCACGGTACACCCGTCGCCGGCCTCGCCGCCGGGCAGGCGTGCCAGGCCCAGGTCGCGCGGGCCAGGCTCGCCGGGGCGCCGGCGCTGGCTGTAGAGCGCCACCAGGTGCGGGTGCCGCAATTCCACACGCGCGAGGTAGCCGTGTTCGTCGTGCAGGTTGGCCTGGAAGTCGGGACGGGCGAGTTTGAGCGCCGCCAGTCCGCAACGGGGACGCAGGCGCCTCAGCAACCCGGCGGCGCGTTCCCGCAGGCGCCCGCGGTCCGCCGGTCGCGCCAGGTACAGCGCGCTTGCGCCGCTGGTGGCAATGGGCCGGAGAATGACAAACTCGTCGATCCGCTGTCCGGGTTGGAGAGGAGGAAGATCGCGCAGCATCGTCGTCCCTGGGGCATGCGGTGGTCCTCTGTTGTACCGCCGCGACCCGCCGCGCGATGCGCCCTGCTAGTCAGTGTTCCTCTCCATGGGCCGGGGAACGGGGAAACCCGGTTTCCCCGTTCCCCGGACGGGAGGCGGGCCGGTGTAGGGGCGGGGTCACCCAGGCGGTGCCGTTCCAGACCAACGCCTGGCCGCGGAGGCGGGCCGGCGTAGGGGCGGGGTCACCCCGCCCCTACGCCGCTTCGGGGGAGCGCCCACCCTCCAGGCGCGAACGTCACGGGCGCGGGCTGCCTGCAGCGGCACCATGGGAGGAAACGCACGTGACCGTTTGCCTCGACACGGGACCACGGGGGAGGTTGTGGAGGGGCCTGGCCCCTCCACACCTCCCCGCCAGACGGTCAAGCGCAAGCGGATGAATTTCTCAGTAACCATCACAATAGGGGTAGAGGGAGAAACCCGGTTTCTCCCTCTACCCCCACACCAGCTCAGGCAGCAGTGCCCGCCGGCCTATCGCGCGGCCACGCGCTCGGCCTCGACCGGCGCGCCCTGCTCGACCGGCACGCCCCGGCCCAGGTCGGGCCGCAGGGCCAGCGCCAGCACCCCGGCGGCCCCCATCACCACCAGCAGACCCGACAGGTACGGCGCCACCGGCCCGAAGGCATCGAACACGGCGCCGGCGAACAACGGCCCAATCACCATCATCAGGCTGTTGAGCGATTGCACACCTCCCAGGGCCGACCCCTGAGCCTGTGGCGAGACGCGCCGCGAGATCAGGCTGGTCAGGCTGGGTGTGGCCATGCCGCTGCCAATGGCAAGGACCGCGGTGGCCGGGTAGAGCATCCAGCCGGCGGGGACGAAGGCGATCATCCCGAAGGCCAGGGCCATGAGCGTCAGACCGCTAACCGCCAGGCGCGCCTCGCCGAGCCGCGGCACGAGTTTGCGGATCAGGAAGCCCTGCATAACAATCGCCACCAGACCGATAAAGGCGAAGACGAAGGCGATATCAGTAGGGCCGAAGCCGAAGCGCGTGTTGGCAAAGACGGCGAAATTGCTCTGTAGCCCGGCGAAGGCGAAATTGAGCAGCACCACCCCCAGCAAGAGGGGACGGATGACTTCCAGGCCGATCACCGCCCGCAGGCGCTTGAACGGGTTGATGCTCTGCGCCTGCTCCGCGCGCCGCTCGACCGGCAGCGACTCAGGCAGCCGGAAGTAGCCGAAGACCACGCTGGCAAACACCAGGGCCGCGGCGACGAACGCCGGGGCGCTCAGGCTGATCAGGCTGAGCAAGCCGCCCATGGCCGGACCGAGCATGAAGCCCAGCCCGAAGGCCGCGCCGATCAGACCCATGCCGCGGGCGCGCTCCTGGGGGGGCGTGACATCGGCGATGTAAGCCTGCGCGGCGCTGATGCTCCCGCCAGTGATCCCGGCGATGATCCGCGAGACGAAGAGCACGGCCAGCACGGCCTCGGCGCCAAAGCCCCGCAGGTTGTCGGCGAAGCCGAAGAGCACATACGAAAACGCCGCGCCGAGCAGGCTCAGCAAAAGCACCGGACGGCGCCCGAAGCGGTCCGACAGACCACCCAGGATCGGCGCGAAGAGGAACTGGAACAACGAATAGGAGGCCGTCAGCGCGCCGACGATCAGCGCGTGGTTCGCCGCCAGCCAGGGCGTGCCCGTCTCCTCGATCAACTTAACATAAAAGGGAAGCAGGGGCAGGACAATGCCCACGCCCAGCAGATCGATGAAGACGGTCAGAAAAATAAACACCAGCGATGCGCGATTGGATTTCAAGGTCATCTCTCCCGGTACTTTGCCCCTAGGAATGTTTCCCTGTGAAGCATACCACGATGAACTGACTTTGTCAACCCTTTGCACAGATTCTTTTCGGCCATCCATGCGGCTGCGCCGCGCACCACCGGATGAAATAAGAGGTTGTTCTTGGAAGGGCTGCGCCCTCCCACACCCTCCCGGGGACGGGGATATGGGGAAACCTGGTTTCCCCATCCCCCTGCGCGCGGGCTGCGCCCTCCCACACCCTCCCACCGGGTGGGAGGATGGGGAACCCCGGTTGCCCCATTCCCCTGCGCGCGGGCTGCGTCCTCACCTTCCCGCGGGCGGGGGCGTGGGGAAACCGGGGTTCCCTGGCGATGAACATGATCGCGCGGGCGTCCCGCCCGCATCGCGTCTCCGCGGGCATGGTGACAGCCCCTTTCCCCAACCCTCCCCCGCTGGGGGCGGGCACCTGGCGCCTCCCCCCAGCGGGGGGAGGCTGGGAGGGGGGCTGAACCTGGCGAACGATGGTCACCTCAGCCGTCCATGCGGCTGCGCCGCACCACGCCGCAATGAACATACGCTTGTTCCTGGGAGGGCGCACCCCTCCCAGACCTTCCCGCGGGCGGGGGCGTGGGGAAACCGGGGTTCCCTGGCGATGAACATGATCGCGCGGGCGTCCCGCCCGCATCGCGTCTCCGCGGGCACGGTGACCGCCCCGTCCCCGACCCTCCCCCGCTGGGGGCGGGCACCCGGCTCCTCCCCCCAGCGGGGGGAGGCTGGGAGGGGGGCTGAACCCTGCGAACGATGGTCACCTCAGCCCTCACTGGTTGGCGCCATCTGTAGGACGGCTGCGCCGCCCTGCACACCCCGCCGCGCGAGGCGGATGTTGCGCGCGCCCGGTGACCGATCTGGCACGGGCTGCTTTTGCCGCAAGGATGTGGTAACATAGCGAGCAGGAATGGACGGGCGCGGAGGAGGCCCATGGGGTTCAGCGGCTTCTCAACCGATACGCTTGTGGGCCTGCCGCCGGAGTTGTTCAGCGAGGTGCTTCCCGCGATCACCCTCCCCAGCGAGCTCAAGGTGACCCTGCATATCTTTTACCGCCTGAGCCGGCAGCGGGCCACCCCCCGTCGTCTGAGCTGGGAGGAGTTGCTGGCCGATCGCACCCTGCGGCGCTCGTTGCGCTCGGTCTCGAAGCTGCGCCCGTTTGAAGATCTGCTGGCCGAGGGCTTGCAAGCGGCCGTCCGGCGGGGCACCCTCCTGCATGTGGCCCTGCCCGCCGATGGGCGCGTGGGCAACTGGTACCTGGTGCATACCGCCGCCAACCGGGCATGGGTCGAACGCCTGGCCCAGGCCCAGGTTGCGCTGGCCCCGGCCGCCGAGGCCTCGCCGCAGCGGCCCTCGCTCCTCGGCCTGTACGAGCAGAACATCGGCCTGGTCACCCCGATGCTGATTGATGAACTGCGCGAGGCCGAAGAACGCTACCCCCGCGAATGGATCGAAGAGGCCATGCGCGAGGCCGTGCGCTCCAATGCCCGTTCCTGGCGCTATATTCGCAAGGTCCTTGAGAGGTGGGCGGTCCATGGACGACAGGATGCGACGCATCGCGCCGAACGACCTATCGATGTGGAAAAATACACCGGCGGCGCCTTCGGAGATCTCTTCCGACGCGGCAGCGACGACACCGATCTCTGATGCGCCCTGCCCACGCTGCAAGGGCGCCGGGTATCTGGTGGCCGATGTGCCCTACGGCCATCCCGATTTTGGCCGGCTCTGGCCCTGTAGCTGTCGCACCGCCGAACGCCTCCGGCAGCGCGGCGAGATGCTGCGGGCCATGAGCAACCTCGGGCCGTTTCTCAATAAGACCTTCGAGAATTTCGACGCCGGGGTGCGCGGGGTGGCGCGGGCCTACGCCCGGGCGCTGAAGTTCGCCGAGCATCCCATGGGCTGGTTGATCCTCTTCGGCGGCTATGGCTGCGGCAAGACCCATCTGGCTGCCGCCATCGCCAACCGCCTGCTCGCCAATCATAACGAGGTGCTGTTTACGGTTGTGCCCGACCTGCTCGATCACCTGCGCTCCACCTTTGGCCCCCATAGCGAAGTCGGCTACGATGAGCGCTTTGAACAGGTGCGCAGCGCCGGGGTGCTGATCCTCGATGACCTGGGCACCGAGAACGCTACCCCCTGGGCCCGCGAGAAGCTCTTCCAGATCTTCAATCACCGCTACAACTACCGCCTGCCCACGGTGATTACCAGCAATCGCGAACCCAGAGATATCGAGCCGCGCATTCTCTCCCGTATGACCGATCGTGACCTGTGCGACGAGATCATCATTATTGACGCCGATGATTACCGGCGCACGCCTACCGCGCAGCGCTTTGAACAGAAAAAGGCCCACCATCTACAGCGCATGGGTCGCCGTGATGGCAATGCCTGATCGCCGCGCCCGGCGTCCTGGTTGGCATGTGGCGCCAGGGAAGGTGTGGGTTCGCATTTCTCCCGGGAGCGCGGACCGCTTGCCCGCGTAGACGCGATGAGGGCGGGACGCCCGCACTTCCAGGCGCGAGGGTTACCCCAGGCGTGAACGGTTACCTGCCCCCCTCCCAGCTCCCCCCGCTGGGGGGAGGAGCCGGACGCCCTCCTCCAGCGGGGGAGGGTCAGGGAAGGGGCGGGGCAGGCCGAGCGGCTCCCGGGCATGCCGGACTGCGGCACCCTGTCGCGCAGTGTGAGCGGAGGGAGCACGCAACACCTTTCGTCACACGACCTCCCGATGCTCGTAATGATCCTCTGGTATCATAGGTTCTTGCATGCACGGTGCGGCTCGAGCGCCGCGGTGATGGGGAGCGAGAGTCATGCTACAGCACTATCTATCGGCGGGCGATCTGAGCCGCTCCGAGGCCGAGACCCTGCTGGATCGCGCCGCCCGGCTCAAGGCTGAGTTTCGCGCCAATGGCGGCGGAGCCCACGCCGGGTTGCCCCTCCAGGGGAAGACCCTCGCCCTCGTCTTTGAAAAGCCGTCGTTGCGCACCCGCGTGGCCTTCGAGGCGGGCATGACCCAGCTTGGCGGCCACGGCTCGTACCTCTCGGCGAACGACATTGATATGGGCGGGCGCGAGAGCGTGCCCGATGTGGCGCGAAATCTCAGCCGCTGGGTGCAGGCCATCGCCGCGCGCGTCTTCAAGCACGCCACGGTCGAGACCCTGGCGCGCTACGCCTCGGTCCCGGTGATCAATGCCCTCTCGGATCGCGAGCATCCCTGCCAGGCCCTCGCCGATATGCTCACCCTCCACGAACATTTCGGCGCGCTGCAGGGTCTGCGCCTGGCCTATGTGGGCGATGGCAACAATGTCTGCCATTCGTTGTTGCTGCTGGGGGCGACCCTCGGCCTGGATCTGGCCGTGGCCTGTCCCCCCGATTACCGGCCCGACCCGGAGATCCTCGAACGCGCCGAGGGCCTTGCCCGCGCCAGCGGCGCCCGCATCGCCATCAGCGCCGCCCCGAGCGAGGCCGTTGGCGGCGCCGACGCGGTGTATACCGATGTCTGGACCTCGATGGGCCAGGAGCATGAAACCGCCCGCCGCCGCCCGATCTTCGCGCCCTACCAGGTGAACCCGGCCCTGATGGCCCTGGCCGCCCCCCGGGCCGTGTTTATGCACTGCCTCCCCGCCCATCGCGGCGAAGAGGTCACCGCCGAGGTGATCGATGGCCCGCAGTCGCTGGTCTTCGAGCAGGCCGAGAACCGTCTGCATGTGCAGAAGGCGTTGATTCTTTCGTTGTTGGGGGTGTAGCAGGGGCATGGGGCAGCCCGGCTTCCCCCACCCCGGTAGGGAGGAACGGGGAACCCCGCTTGTCTCTGGCGAGCGTCGCGTTCGCCTGAGCGGGGGCGTGGGGAACCCCGGGTTCCCCACCGTCCAACCGGTCTGAAGGAGGCCTGACCCCTGGCAGAGGGGAAGGGGAAACCCCGCTTGCCCCTGGCGAGCGTCGCGTTCGCCTGAGCGGGGGCGTGGGGAACCCCGGGTTCCCCACCGTCCAACCGGTCTGGAGGGGGCCTGACCCCCCGGTAGAGAGGAACGGGGAAACCCACTTTCGAGCATCGCATTCTACGCGCAAAGAACAGAGCCATGGCAGGAAACCGCGCAATCTTCGACCGGGCGATGGAGCAGAGCCGTGAGGCGGCGCGTCAGGGCCAGTGGGACGAGGCGCTGCGCGCCGCGGTCCGCGCCTTGCAGGAGTTTCCCCAGGACGCCGACGCGCGCACGGCGGCGGCCGTGGCCCTCTTTCATACCGGCAAGCTCGAGCGCGCGCTGCAACTGTTCGAGGAATTGCGCGCCGCGGACCGGCAGAACCCCTTCTTTCTGAGTTACATCGCCCAGGTGCACCAGCACCAGGGCAACATCGCGGCGGCGGTCGAGAGCTTCCGCGGCCTGGCCGATCTGCACCTGGCCCAGCGCCGGCCCGCCCAGGCGGTGGAGGCGCTGCGCGAATTGCTCAAACTGCGCCCGGAGGATCGCGAGCAGCGCCTGCGCCTGGCGCGGCTCTACGAAGAGATGCAGGCGCGCGCTGAAGCGGCGCGCGAGCATCTGACCCTGGCGCAGCAGAGTTTCGCCGACCATCATCTCGACCAGGCCGCCGCCTCCGCCGAGGCTGCCCTGCGCCTCGACCCTACCAGCCGGGAGGCCAAGGATCTGATCGTCACCCTGCGCGACGCGATGGCCCGTGAGGCCGGCCTGGAAAGCGCCCGCGCTCCTGCTGCTCCGTCGGCCCCCGAGGCCCGTTCTGGCCCTCTCGGGGTAACCGGCGCATTGCGCTCGCAGCAGTTCCAGGTGGAGAAGCTGGTCGAGCAGGGGCAGAAGGCCCAGGAGGCGGGCGACATTGATGGCGCCGCCGCCCTCTACGAACAGGCGCTGGAAGCCGGGTTGCAACGGGCCGATGTGCTCTACTCGCTGGGCTTGATCTACCAGGAGCGCGGCGACCACCGTGCCGCCGTGGGGGTGCTGGCGCGGGCCGCCGCCGATGCCGAGTACGCCCTGTCGGCGCACTTCGCCCTGGGCCTGAGTTACCGTGAACTTGGCCAGTTGCCGCAGGCTGCTCAGGAGTTCGAGCAAACCATCGCGCTGGTGGATCTCGAGTCGATCGGCAAGGCCGAGGCCGAGGATCTCATCCAGATGTACGAGTACGCTGCGACAACGTTCGAGCAGATCGGCGACATCGCCCGCGCCGCGGCCCTCTACGGCGCCCTGGCCGGTTTCCTGGAGAGCAAGCGCTGGGGCCGTGAGCGGGCCGTGGAGTTCAAGCAGCGCTCCAAGGATCTGGCCGATCGCAACATGTTCGCCAAGCTCCGTGAAATGGGCACCGGCGTGCTGGCCCCACCGGCGGAACCCGAAGGGCCCCCGGCCGAGGAGCCACCCATGGCGGAGAGTTGGGGCAAGATCCGCCCGATTACCGACTTCCTCCGCGATCATCGTCCCGCGACCACCGACGAATTGGCCGCTCCCGGCCCCGAACCCCGGCCCGAACCGCTGTTGTTGCTGGAGAGCCTGCCCGAGGTCGCGCCGAGTTTTGCCCCGGCTACTCCCCTTGACACAACCGGCCTGCCCGAAGAGGTGAAAGGCTGGGTCGAACTCAGCGGCAAGTACCTTGACCAGGGACTGCTCGATGCCGCCCTGGACGCCTGCATGGAGGTCATCCGCCTCGACATCGACTACCTGCCCATTCATCTGCGCATGGGCGAGGTCTACGAGCGCGAGGGGCGGCCCGCAGAAGCCCTGGCCAAGTACCAGTTGTTGATTGACACCTTCCGCGTGCGCGGCGAGCCTGAAAAAGCCATTGACGTCTACTTCCGCTTCATCGAACTCTCGCCCGACACGATCAATGCCCGTGCCCGCCTGGCCGAGTTGCTCCGCAGCGCGGGGCGGATCGACGAAGCAGTGGCGCAATCGATCCTCCTGGCCAACACCTACGTGCGTCTGGGGCAGACCAATAAGGCCCTGGAGGAGTACCGCCGCCTTATCCAGCTCGCCCCGCGCGATGCCCACGTGCATACCCAGTACGGCCTCACCCTGCTCAAACTCGAACGCTACGAGGCCGCGCTGACGGAGTTCCGCAAGGCCCTCGAACTTGGCCGGCCCGATGATCCGGTGGCGGTGGCGCGGTTGAACCTCACCCTGGCCCTGATGGGCGACCAGCCGGAGGCCGTGTGGGACTCGTTCGCCACGGTGCTGGATCTGCTCAAGCAGCAGCCGCAGGAGTTTAACCCGGTGCAGGCCGAGTATCGCGGCGCGTTGCTCCTGGCGGATGCGCCGATCCTGCACTACCTGCTGGCGATTATCCAGCAGCATGCCGGGCAGCACACTTCGGCCCTGCTGGAGTTGGAGCAGGCCATCGCTCTGCTCGCCGACGCGGTCGATCCGCTCCTCGCGCCGGTGCTGGCGCATCAGGCTGCCGCTGATAGTTGTATCGCCCTGGGCCAGGCCGAAGAGGCCCTGGAGCATCTGCGCCGGGCCCAGGCCGCGGCGGGACCGGGCGCGCCCGCCGTCATCTCGAAGCACCCCTTCGCCACACCCTTGAGCCGGGGCGACCTGGTGCGGCGCATGGCCGAAGCCTATGCCGCCAGCGACGATCTGGCGGGCGCCGAACGGGCCTTGCTCGAGGCAAAGCGCCTGCTGCCCTACGATCGGGCGATTTATACCAAGCTCGCCGATATTTACTTCCGCCAGGGCAAGCTCGCCGAGGCCCTGGCCCAGCTCGACGACCTGGCGACCCACTACGAGCAGCGCCAGCAACTCGACCGGGCCATCGAGATCCTCGAGTACGCTCTGAAGCTCGCGCCCAATCACATTCCGGTGAGCAGCCGCCTGGCCCGCATGCAGTTGCGCCGTGGCTACCTCGAGAAGGGGCTGGAGGGTCTGGCTCGCACCGCCGAACTGCAACGCAAAGCCGGGCAACTCAAAGACGCGGTTGCCTCGCTCCAGGAGGCCGCGCACGTCTACTGGATGCTCAGCGACCACGAGAAGGCCCGCCAGATGTACGACCGCATCGTGCAGATCGCCCCCAACGACGTGGATGCGCGCCAGTGGCTCGCCCTGATGTACACCCTGGCCTCGCGCCGGGATGAGGCCATCCGCGAGAAAAAACAGATCGCGCGCATCTTTGCCCAGCAGCGCGACTACGAGAACGCCATCGCCGAGCTGCACCAGATCATCGGCCTCGACCAGAAGGACCTTGATGCCTACTACATGCTCGGCGACATGCTGATGCGCCGGCAGGAGTACGCTCAGGCCATCCAGTTGTACAACCGCATGCTCAGGCTCGAAGGCGTCGAGGTCGAGCGGGTGGAGGCGCTGGTGACGGCTGCCAACCGCATGCTCCAGCAGCAGATGCAGTCGTAGCTTGCCGGAAGCGCGGGGATGACGCGCGCGCTGCGCACAACCGGGTGGGCGGGGCAACCCCCGCCCACCCGGTTGCATGGGGAAGGGAGGAACAGCCTCCCCGCAGCGCCGCGTTCCGCCCAGGGCGGGCGGAACAAAAGAGGCGAGGAGGGCACAGCCCTCCTCGCCTTACCCCGAAGGGATATGCGCGCACCTTCACAGACGAGTGTGGTCACGCGGGGCTCGTGCCCGCCATAGCCGCCCCTGACGGGGCCGGCTCCCTAGAAAGGAGGTGATCCATCCGCAGCTTCCGCTACGGATACCTTGTTACGACTTCGTCCCAGTCGCGACCCCTGCGCTCGGCCGCTGCCTCCCATTCGCGGAACGGGTTAGCGCACGGACTT
>Ga0308410_1000201_pt1 | contig 29555 bp, 29 predicted proteins | sample HotsprOSTMatCore_FD_203467 | JGI IMG/M metagenome (GOLD analysis project Ga0308410, IMG submission 203467) | Hot spring phototrophic mat microbial communities from Octopus Spring, Yellowstone National Park, Wyoming, United States -... | ecosystem: Environmental > Aquatic > Thermal springs > Hot...
TCGCACGTTTTGAATTACAGCGCATGTTGAGTTTCCTGAATCATGCGATTGACGCTGTGTATGGTGTGGTCAGGAGCATCACCGCCGATGTGCGCCCCTTGCAAGTGTAGTTTCGTGATGTACTGAGACTTGTTCATTTCAGATCTCCTTTCCTGTGTTTAATCATCAAGTGGTATATCTGCTGAACAATTAACCGAAGCGCAAGGTCTTGATCGTGTTCTTTGTCATCATGCAGTGTAAGTGCATCTTCCAGTTCAAAGCCCAATGGCGTTGGCTGAACCAGCACCCTGCCAAGCGCCAGCAGAAATGCGGCCTTGCTCAAGGCACGCCAAACCGCGATCGAACCGCCGTTTGATTTGATTGCCAAACTCATCGGCGTCGGCGGTCGGCAGAAGCCGTTGCCAATTCAGCGCTTCGAATGTGCGCACCTGCTTGGCGCTGGCAGTGCTGACGCTGCAGATAGCGATGATTGCCAACAGCATCTGGGGACTACCTTTGCATGAAATCTTGCACATCCTGACGGTCTTTACCTGACGGGAATTGTGCACACCCATCAAATTAATTGCGCGACGGCAGAGCCGGGGGATTAAAGATGCTGCGCCAGTGAGGATAGACCCAGCCCGAGGTGCCAATGCGGATGGTCATTGTCGCACCTCGCTATCTGGACTCGCGCATGGCTGCCATCGTTTCGATCCACTGCACCATCCGCCGATAGTGCGAGCCCTTCCAATACGCGCGACCACAGGTAGCACACCAACAAAATTCATCGTACACCACCTTCGTCATCGGCGGCAGACGATCCAGAAGGTCTTCCTTACGTACCGCGTGTAGCCGTGTGTTGCAACGGAGACAGCGCGTAAACGGGGTCATGGCGTCACGCAAATCAAACCGCTCCAACACCTCGCGCACCTGTTGCTGCGGATCGCTCGCCCTGATCCAATAGCCGTGCGTGACGACACGCCGCTTGAGCAAGCCCGGATCGCGGGTGAGCAGAATGCGATGCTCGGCGCTCGCAAGGCGTGCCAGTTCGTTGTCGGTGTAATCGTTGCGATAGAGTGTATCGAAGCCGAGCAGCCGCAGGTAACGCGCCAATCGCCCCAGGTGTGTGTCCAACACAAAGCGCGGCTCGCGCAGGGGCTGGGGCCGAACACGTACGAGTGGGGTGATGTCAATGGATTCGAAAACGGGATAGACGCTGATCCGATCCCCCGCCTGCACGAGATAGGCAAAATCTACCGACTCGCCATTGACCAGGACGAGATCAATTTCGGTGTGTGGCACGCCGAGCGATTCGATCAGGTCTTTGACCGACGAACGGTTGTCGCAGAAATGGGGGAAGGTGATGTGCCGCAAGTGATGTGGGAGCAGATCGTTCAGTTCGGCGTAGAAACGCACGCACACCCGTTTCATTTTGCCTCTCGCTGACAGCCTCATTATATCCCTCCCTGTCCTGAAAAACAAACTAGATGCCCGCGACCAGATGAATACCAAAAACAAAAAAAGCCCGCCTATACAGAGGTGAGCCATCGGAGTCCGTTCCGATGGCTCACCCTTTTTCAGAATCCCAGGCCGCGCTCCTTGAGACTGATGTAGCGCGGCGGCGCGCTGCCAATCACGAGGTGATCCAACACATCAATGTCCAACAACTTGCCCGACTGAACAATCTCGCGTGTCACCGCTACATCTTCGGGGGAAGGCGTCGGGTCACCCGACGGATGATTGTGCACGACGATGATCGCCGCGGCGTTCTGGCGCACCGCATCGCGGAACAACTCGCCGACGCGAATGACCGTCGTGTGTAGTGATCCCTGATACACCAGCGGGATTCCCAGGATTCGGTGTTTCGTGTTGAGCAAGACGACGCGCATCTGCTCGTGTTCCAATCCTGCCATTTCGGGAATGAGCAGATGAGCCACCTCCGACGGCGAGTGAACACACGGACGCTCGTGCAACGGCTCGGTCAACATCCGCCGCCCCAATTCCAACGCGGCGCGTAAGCGTGCCACGCGCAGACGCGACATGCCTTTCAGCGCCATCAGGTCAGCTGGATCGGCGTGGGCGAGTTCGCTCAAGGTATGCCACTGCTTGAGCAAGCGGAGAGGCAACAACGGATCACGCCGTCCATCCAGCAACACCTGCAAGAGTTCGACCAGGGACATAACGCTGGGACCGCCGCATTCCAGGCGCGCCAGGGCTTGCTCATTCGGGGGGGGCTCGCGCAAGAGTCGGGTCGCACTGTCTTCGGGCGCGGGAATCAAATACGAGAGTTGAGTCTGCGTTTGGAATGACATTTGTATAGTCTTTTAGTCGAGTAGTCTTGTGGTCGGATAGTCTTGTAGTCAAGTAGTCTTGTAGTCGAATAGTCGGATCGTTTGACTGCTAGACTATTCGACTACTCGACTATTCGACTATAGAACTATCCGACTAGAACAACGTCATCTGCCTTGTGCTCGTCAACGGTTGGAACAGAGAGGACTGGCCCATTGCCTCATCTCCACCCGACGCGAGGTCTGATTCATCCGACACGCTTGGCATTGCAACTGCACCGATGAACTCACTCTCACTATGCCCGTTGCCATTGCCATTTGAGCGCGAAACCTGATGGAACAGTTTGCCCAAGTCGACGACCTCGGCTCCCTCGATCACACTGCGCGCGAGATCCGCGAGAAAACCGTGTCCTGAATCCGCTTGTTCGACGAGCGCGCCTTCCACGCTGTCACCATACAACAACTGTGCGGCGGCGAGTTTCTGCCCCACCAAACTCGCCGCGCGGTGTTCCATCGTGTCGCGATACACCGCAAAATGCACCTCCACATCATTGACTTGACCAATCCGCCACGTCCGCCGCGAGGCTTGCATCATCGTGTAGATCGAGTACTCCATCTCGTACCACACCGTCGTTTGGAAATCTACAAGATCGAGTCCAGTCTCCACGAGACGAGGATTGGTGATCAGCACGTCAATCATCCCCTTGCCGACGCGACGCCGCAGCCATTCTTCGCGCACTTGCGTCCCCACGCTCGCTTTGAGCACATCCGCGCGTAAGCCGGCACGACCCAGAATCTGCACCAGGCGTTCGGTGATGTCGCGCGTCGCCGTCTGCCGACAAAAGACGAGGAGACGCCGACCGCGCGCCTGTTCCGCTCTCGCCAGAGCGATGAGCCACTCCTCTTTCGGAAACAAGCGCTCCGCGCTGCCGTTCGATGGATCAATGAGCGCAGGTGCAGATGCTACCACCTCACCAGTTGAATCCCTCACGACTTCTCTGCGGAAACAACTGTTGGGATACGCGAGCAAGGATTGCAAGTACGCGGCAAGGAGCGAGCGATCCCCCTCGGCAATCCGCGCTTTCAATTCCTCGATAAGTCGGTCTTCCAGCGCGTCGTACGCGGCGCGTTGATCATGCGCCATCGGAATCGTGTGGGGAAATTCGTGATAGCCAGGGAGTTGAAATCCCAGGTCGGAGAGATTGACGAACGCCGAGCCATCGAGTAGGAGCGCGGCGAGCTCAGGCGAAGCGCCCGGCAGTTCACGCACATAGGTTTGCCGACGCCGTTTGCCTGAGAATGTTCCATAGCCGCTATCCCCTTCCGTGCGCTTGGTCACTCTCTCCAAAATGCCGTAGCGTTCCGCCCATTTCTGTCCATCACTCCACTTGAACTCCGCGCGCACTCGCGGCAACAAGCGATATAAGAGAAAGAAGAGTGACGTCGCGCGCCCACCATAGATCGTCCCCGTCAGTGCGAGTGTCTTGCTGCACGCACGCACCAGCGCGCCGAGCGCGTATCCCTGATCGGTGGATTGACCTTTCATCTGGTGGACTTCGTCGGCGACGAGCAGTTTGAAGAAACCAGGGTAACGCCGCGCGATGAATTCGGCGATGGGATAGCGCGCCGTAGGCAGGAGGCAGGTGGCAGTGGGCAGGAGGCGGTTGGCTGGAGGCAGTTGGCAGTCGTTTCCCTGCCTCCCGTCTCCTGCCTCCTGCTTCCTGCTTCCTGCCTCCTGCTTTCCGCCCGAAAGGTGAACCATCTGATACAGCGGCTCGTGGCATTGGAAGCAAAACCGTTTGCGTTCTTCAAAGTATCCCGCGTCCTGCACCAGCCCGTACTCTCGTTCGCTCTCGACTTCGTGGACGGGATGACCGCAGCGCGGGCAGGCGAAGAACGTCTCTGTTTCAACAGCGGTCTCGCCGTTGTAGAGTTCGACGCGCTGATGCTTGTTCCGTTCGACGTAGGCGGCGCGCCAACCGCTCCCCAACTTGGCCATCTCGCGCGAGAGCACGGCGTACGCCGGTGTGCCAGGCGCAAGCCGTTTCAGTTGACGCACAAACAGCGCGACATCACTCAAACGACTGAGCGGCATCGCAAACGCCATCGGGACGATCTGCTGAATCTCGCGCACCCATTTGGGAACCAGGTGCGGCGGACACAACACCAGCGTGGGGCGCGGGTCGTGGTCACATTCGCGCATCAGTTCAGAGACGGCGGTCGCAATCGTTGTCTTGCCGATGCCAGGTTCGCCCACACAGATCGCGCTGTTTGCCGTGCGCAAGCGTTTCCACAGCGCGACCGCGACATGTTTTTGCGCCGGGAACAATCCCGTCTCCTTGCGACCTGGGATGTACCGATGTTTGCTCAGCCGATTGAGCGTCGCGAGCACGCGCGGTTCTTCCGCTTCAAGGTCGAAACGATAAAGCGGGACAAACGTTTCCATCACCTTGTTCGTTAGCGCGTCGCGCCACTCGTCGACAAACTGAGCCAGCGCGGAGGGTTCGGCAATGCGTTCGTGCGCGCCGCTCGTCAGATCGAGCGCGACGATTTCGGTGACGAAGCGGTCGCGCACGATTTCCTCGTCTTCATCGTCGGAGGTGACCTGTTCCTGTACCTTGTAGGTGCGCCCTTTTACCAACAACCTCTGCCCCTTTTGCCCATTGGTCGTTTGCTCATTCAAGACCAGGTTCTGCATCAATCCTGCTGCGATGAGCATCGCGAGATGTCCTTTCTTCAGTGGCATCAGGGGACGGAATGTGGCGAGATCGGTTCTCGGTGTTAGCCATTCATGCCACTCGCTCGTGTGCCACGCGCCGTGTTCAATCGCTTCGGCGAGCGCTTCTTGCGGATTGATCTCGGTGCCGCGAAAGTAAAAGTGGTCATCCGCTGAAAATGGAGGCAAGGCATAACACTCTTCCGCCGATGGCGACTCGGGTAACACAGGCAACCCATTGCGGCATTGTTGAAGGAGCGTGAGCGCGGTGGCATCGTCACGGCAGGGTTCTTTCTTCGCAATCCCGAGGATGACTGCTTGGCGAAATTGCGCGTACTCGGGGTCGGGGAAACGATAGGCGCGCAGTGATGCGTACGCGGTGGCCAGAAACCCTGCCATGCGCGCGTCCACGCGATACTGCGGCACGATGTAGACAAGCAGTCCGCCGGGCTGCAGCCATTTCGTCGTGTCGCGCAAGAATTGATATTCGGTGCGTTTGCCTTCCCCCTCCGCATAGTCGTACGGTGGATTGAGGAACAAAACTTGAAACGCGTGATGCGGCGCGCGCACCTGCGCATAATCGAGATGGAGAACGCGGTGGAGTCGCGCGGAGGCGGCGAGCGCGCGTTCGGCATCAATCTCGATGCCATACGCGTCGAGATGCCACGCGTTCGCGACGAACTGTACTGCAACGCCTTCCCCGCAACACGGGTCGAGCAAACGCCCGCCCGATTCGGGGGGCAAAACAAACCGCGTGATCCATTCGGTCACGCGGTCAGGGGTAGGAAAGAAACCCGCTTTCGCAGTAGAAGCCAATCGGGTCATAAGAATTCTCGATTTGCGACTGGCGATTGACGATTCAATCGAGAATCACGCGCCGCCATCGCCAGCCAGTGTTCCACGCTGGATGCCTTTACCAACCAGCGCCAGCCACAGTTCGGAATCGGCGCTCACCCGCCATCCTTCGGCGCCACACGTGTCCGCCAGCGGCTCGATCAATTTGCTCTTGACACCTTGCTTCCACAGTTCAGCTCCCCATTCCTTGAGCAACGGCACAGCGGTTGCGCGATCTAGCATCGCGATGAATCGTTCAATCGGCGGGGTGTCATTGGCGTTGAGCACGTAGAAGGTGTGCCCGGCTTCGAGATACGGGAGTGCGGCTTGGTGATGCAAGAGCACCATGTGGTCGAGTCCGCTTTCGGGTAGTTGCACCGTGCGCGAAAGATACGCGCCTTCCGCACGCCGCAAAACCTGGTTCGCGATTTCCACCGCGCGATGGTCCATCAACGCTGCCCACACACCGCGCACCGCCGTGCGATAGCCGACCAGTGAAAGATAGATCGTGGCTTCGGTGTCGGGATCAACCGCATAGCCGAGCCCATAGGCACGCAAGCCGCCAAAAGACACGGACCCGATTAGTTCGGGTGAGACACCGACAAGATTACTCATAGATAACCTCTCCTTTGGGTAGGGGTAGTTGGCAGGAGGCAGGTGGCAGTGGAGCAGGAGGCAGTAGGCAGTGGAGTAGTAGGCAGTAGGCAGTTGGCAGTAGGCAGACTGCCTCCCGCCTCCCGCTACACACCTAGGCGCGCGGCTCGCCGATTTCCTGAAGCAGCCTCGCGATTTCGCTCGGTGCGCCCGCGAGCCACACCTTTTCAGCCACTTGGGCTTCCAAGCGACGCAAGTGCTCAATCTCGGCATAGATGGGTTTGAGTTCTTTCATCTCGCGCAGGACCGCTTCGACGCCATCTTGCGCTTTTGCCTGTTGCAAGAGTGAGTCGTCGTCACGTAACCAGATCCGAAAGTGATACGAGGGCTCACCCAAGAACGCGATCAACTCTTCGAGCGTGTCGCGATATGTCCGCACCGTATCGGCAAGGCCGTTGCGTTCGAGATACATTTGCAGCGCCTTGGCGCGCTGGGCAGTGATTTTCGCTTCTTGCGCGGCGATACAGGCGCGCACCCGCTCCTTCAAAATTGCTTCATACTTTTCCCGCGCCACGGGACCGAGTCCATTGTTCTTACCGTTTACTCCTTGCATTGGCTTTCCGTTTTGCTTTCCCATCGCATTTCCTCCTTGATTCATTCACTCGACTTGGGGTCGAGCTTGGGTAATTTCGACGCACGCCGCGAGTTCTTCGGCATGCGCGCGTAAGATCTGCGCGGCTTGCTTTGCGTGCGCGATACCGCCAGGTTGCCACCCCGCATTGACCAGAATGCGCGCAGCGGCATCACGAAAGCGGATGACCTGTCCATCCTTGATTCGCACCCCGTCGCCAAAGACATCGCGCGCGATACGCTGATACTTTTGGCGCAGGTGCCATTCTTCGGCGGAAACGACGGACGTGCCGACGTAACTCACCTGTCGTTTCGCCAGCATGTCGTCGAGATCAATGTAGACCCACCCCCGATGGAAATGATCATGTGGAATGGGTGGATCAATCACCACAATCATTGGGAGCGTGCCGCCCACCTCCCCCTGACTTTCGAGGTACACGCCCCCTGGCTTGGGATACCCGCACCCGCGCCGTGTGACGGGGCGCACTTGAACGTCACTCATCGCACCCCCTCACTTGCCACTCATCCTCTTCGAGCCACTCGCTGTACCCGCTCACTCGCCACTCATAATCCTCTTCGAGCCAGCCATCCGGAGCAGGGCTGGAGAGGACGTGGCGCATTGTCTCTACCTTCGGGGTCTGGCAGATCGGACAGTGTGTCCCTTGAGCGCACGCGGCACACAACAACTTGCCGCAGCACGGTGTGTACGCGTTCGCCGAAACCAAGCCATCACACAATTCACAGCGATATTGCTTTCGCGCGATGTGTTTGCTCATTCTTCTTCGTCCTCCATCGGTCGTCTTTCGTCGTCAGCCAACGGAAGCGGTTCGCCGGTGTCAGCAATGACGCCACGCACTGCCACGACTCCCTTTGCCGCAAGGTCGGGAGGTGCGGCATGCTCGTCGGGTTTCAGATAGTACGTCGCACCCGAATAGTAGCAGTAGGCGAAGATCCCAGGACTGAATTTGACGCCGAAGCGTTCGAAGAGTTCGCGCTTGGCATCCGAATCAGGCATTTCCAGCCAACGGGATGGTGCATGCTCGTACGTCCGCGCAAGGACGGTGTCCACTTGGGGATCGCCCAGCGCCGCGAACGCGGCACGCAGTTCATCTTCGGTGCCCTGCTCCATCGTCATCACGGCTTGGATGTGTCCGAGGGCGATGCGCGAGAGTCCTTTGACCAGTCCACTGGGAATGTTGTTGCGCGGAATCCGCACCGAGAGGCCTTGCGCGTGAACCTCACGAATCACATCCTCAGGAGTGGGCCAGTACTCCGCGCCGCGAAAGATCAGGATGTCTTTTGCTCCGCCTTGATCGGGAAGTGAGGACGCCGTTGGGTTTGAATCACTCATAGTGGCCTCGTTTCATCTAGAACAATCGCTCTTGCGTTGCGCTGGCTTTACGACACGCGCACTGGGCGCGCAGCGTTTCGAGCATGTGACTCAAGCGGCGCGCCCACGCGCGAATGTGGTCCTCGCCGTGCGCCGCCGCGATCATTTCTGCAATGAGCGCGTTGAGTTGTTCGAGTGGATCGGCATCTGAAGGTGACGGTGTGCGCGATCGCGTATCTTCTTCCACTTCGAACAGCGCGGCATAGCAGTCGCCATTTGGCTCATTTGGCTTGTTTGGCACCTTTGGCACGTTTGGCTCACTTGGCTCATTTGGCACGTTTGACTTGACCAGCCGCATCACACGACGCCTCTCCACGCGCGCCTTGACCTGCCGCGAAGAAAGCGGCTTGGGTGACGAATGAATCTCTTCAAGCACCGCCACCTGGTCTTCGAGTCCGAGCGGCACGAGCGTCCGCGCATCGGCGAAGGAGATTGCAAGCGCGTGCAATGCCTGTTGCACCTGCGGATGCAGGTCGAGAAGTTGCAGGTGTTGGTAGATGTGGCTCACCCCTTGTCCAACCAGATTGGCGATTTCCTCAATGGTCGCGCCTTGTTCGACGAGCGCGCGATATGCCTGCGCGCGGGTCAATGGATCGAGATCGGCGCGCTGCGCGTTCTCGATCAGTCCAATCTCAATCGCCGCGCGTTCGGTCTCGATGGCGCAAACGCGCACGGGCACGGTGAGCAAGCCCGCGCGCCGAGCTGCTTCGAGACGCCGGCGTCCAGCGAGGAGTCGTCCATCGGGCGTGACGACGAGCGGGTGCAACACGCCCCGTGCGCGAATCGAAGCGACCAGCCCCGCGAGGTCTGCATCGCTGTACCCATTGCGATTGACCACGATGGCGTCAATCGGCATTTCACTCACCGCCGCACCGTTCAGTTCCAGCGGCATCGCCAGAGTTGCAATGGAATACATACACCTCCTTTTCACGCGGGAGGCAGTTGGTGGTAGGCAGTAGGCAGTTGGCAGTTGGCAGTAGGCAGACTGCCTCCCGCCTCCTGCCTCCTGCTCCCTGCGTTGTGCCTACTACTCCACAAGTGGCATGATGACGTGGACAAAGTCGGTATCACCGACGGGGCGAAAGACAACGGGCATCGGTTGCCCGCCATTCTGGATAAATTCGATGGCGAGTTGGGGCGTAGTGATGCGTTCGAGGATCGCGAGCAAGTAGGGCAATTGCAGCGAGACCGTGAACGCCTCTCCTTCGATGGAGGCATCTATGTCGCCGACGCCATCGCCACGTTCGGCGTGTGCGCCCATCACGATCACGCGGCTGTTCACGCTATCCGCTTCGAGACGAATCCCATTCGCCTTGCCATTCCGGTCCACGAACGCGCCGACCATTTTCGTCGCGCTCAGGAGTTCGCCCACGTTGATGACGGCGCGGCTCGTGTGTGTTTGCGGAATGATGCGCGCAACGTCGGGGTACACACCATCGATCAGTTGGGTGACGACCTCGCTCGTCGAGAGAACGAAGCGAACCTGGTTTTTCTCCGAGACAACGATGACCTGGACGGGTTCGAGTTGTCCGTTGCATAGACGACTCACTTCGCGCAACGCGTTGACCGGGATGACCAGACTGAAGGGTTCGGTGCATGCGTCGTGTCCGAGACCGGTGTGTTGCACAGATAAGCGGAAGCCATCCGCCGCCGCGAGCGTCAATTTATTCGCCTCGAACTTGGCGAGGACGCCGGTCAGCACAGGCCGCGAGTCTTCGGTCGCTGCGGCGAACATCACCCGCTCCAACATATCGCGCAACGGTTTCGCGTCGAGGGCAAGGGTCACTGGCGATCCGTCGGAGGTGGCAAAAGCTGGAAACTCATCGGCATCGATCCCTTTGATGTGCGCGACCATTCGTCCACTGACCACGCGCAGGGTTTGCGTTTGTGCGTTGAGCGACAATTCAACTCGTACGGGCGAAAGATTTTTCGCCCCTTCTCCCAGCGTACTCACAAAGTCCGTGATAAGACGCGCCGGGATGGCGATGGCACCTGGAGCGTCTATGCATGCAGGAATCCATGCCTGGATTCCGACGTCGAGGTTTGTCGCCGCCAGGCGGATTCGTCCGTCGCCCCCACGCGCATCGAGCAAAAGGTGCGAGAGGACGGGCAGCGTCGCGCGGGTCGCGACAGCGGGCTTGACCATCGCGAGTCCGCGCGCCAAGTGTTCTTGCGAGCAGATCAGGTGCATAAGCCTCCTTGAAAAATTCACAGCGGCATTACCAGTTCCTGCAAGAACGGGGAATGCCGCACGCTGAAAAATGCTTTTCGGTATCAGACGCTCGACGTTGGGCTATGTTCAGGTCAGCCGCGAGCAAGAAAGCAGCGACGCCTTCTCCTGATTGGAAAAGGCGTCGGTGAAGATCGAGCGGATTGGTGGACGGCGGAGAGGGTTTCCGTGCCAGACTGATCAGACGTTGCTCAGAACGCGATCCAGTTGCTCAAGATCAACCCAGAAGCACTTGGTGGAACCGGCGGCTCGCTTGGCTTCATCGGTAAACCCCGCTTTGGAAAAGAAGGCGTAATAGACCTTCCAGGCTTCCAGGGGGCCAGGAACTACCGCGGCGGTTTTTTCCAACAGACCTAACACTGTAGATCGTCCAAGCGGGGCTGCCGTCCATTTGCACTCTCCAAGCAGAATGGCGTGCTCATCTTCGTTGATGGCAACCACATCGACCTGGGGACCGGGGCGTTTCCAGAATGAACCCACCCGTCGGGGGACGAAAGGTAAGCGGCCATCCTCGCCCTGTCGAAGCACCCATTCGCGGCAGAGTTCTTCAAAGCCGAAGAGCCCAACATATTCTTCGAGGTGCTGCCGAATCGTTGCCCAGACTTGCTTCGTGTATCCTTGTTCGAGTTGCGTGCGCGCGGGTGCCAGGAAACGATAGTAGTAGCGCAGGTAGGCGTCGGCGATGCGATAGCGACCTTGCTTGCTTTGATCGGAACGCGCGACGGTCGCCGGGGTCTCGCGCGTGATAATCCCCAATTGTTGCAGGGTCGCCAGATACTGGCTTGCATTCGACGTATTCATGCCACTCATGGTCGCGATTTCAGACAACCGGGTGTACCCCGCGACGATATTCTCAATGATCGCCACATAGTTGCGCGGCTCGCTCAGTTGATCGCGCAAGAGTGTCCCCGCGTCATCCAGAATGAGGCTGGAGGCGAGTAAGCGTTCCAGGTTTTCCTCAGCCGTGAGATGGGCATCGCACAAACGCAAGTAGTGCGGCACACCACCGAGACAAGCATACAAGGTGACTCGTTCGGGCATAGAGTATTCGGGGAAAAAATTGGAGAGGGCCCCAAACGGCAAGGGTTGGAGATGGATACTCTGGGTGGCGCGACCATACAAGGGTGAACGATAGGTGAGCGTCTCACGCACGATCATTCCCGCATGGGAACCACTGAGCACCAAGAAGATTTTGGACGACTGCAAACGGTGATCCCAGATCCGTTGCAGAATGCTGGCGAGCCCCGGATTGGACTCCAACACGTAGGTGAATTCGTCGAGGACGACAATCAAGCGTTGGGACTCGCACAACCGCGCCAGCTCATTGAAAACCAGTTCCCAACTGGTGTAGGTGAATTCCGGCGGGATGGTGGAGTGCGGAGCGATGAGCCGTTGAAGCAATTGCGAAAAGGCACGCAATTGGTTGGCGGCCCCGGTGCGATCAGCCGTCCAGAAGAGCGCTGGATGTTTGCGCTGGTTGATCCAATGGGTTAGGAGTGCGGTCTTGCCGATCCGACGGCGACCATAGAGCACGAGCATTTGTCCTGCCGTCCGCTTGTACAAATCGTCCAAGATCGCCAGTTCACGCTTGCGGTCGTAGAAAGGCATGTCAGCCCTCCTTGACGGTAGATTTGAAAGAAATGGTGTTTCTTGATTATTATAATCGTCTAACACCATTATACCTCCTTTGTGGGACGGGTCAACTTCAAGAGCCGTTCTTTAGTCGAGTAGTCCTGTAGTCTTGTAGCCGAATAGTCGGATCGTTTGACCACCTGACTATTCGACTACCCTATCCGACTACTTGAACAAACGATTCGCCTTCTTCCCGATGGCTTGCGCGATCGCGTCAGGTGTGATGAATCGCGATCGCGTGCTGAGCACATCCAGGTTGCAGTACGTCGCGAACGTCGTCAATCCTGTCGGATTGGCAAAGAGTCGCCATAGGTACGTCGCCGCGATATTCGCAACCATCGCGTTGATGGAGGGCGACTGATCGCCCAGCAGTGCCATTTCTGCGCAAGAGATCACGCCTTGAGGTTGTTGCAACATCGTTTCGTCAGAACGCGTCTCCAGCAGATCGGGATGTTGCAAATCGGGTGTGGGGAGATTGATGCAGAAACCCTGTTTGGGAAAGTAGGGGAAGGCGTGTTGCAATTGACGTGCGTTCCGCGCGGCGCCAAAGAGGACTTGCCCCGTGTCTTTCCCGTTGCCACAATCAAGCCACCACAGGCGCGGTAATCCTTCTGTCCCGCGTACTCGAGTTTCTTGATCCAGTGTCTCTGCCATCGTCCGCCGCGCTGCCGCATTGTCCACACAGCCGACGAGCACACCCAGGTCGCCGTATTCGAGTTGCACCATCGCTTGGTTGAATCGTGCGACGTGAACCTCGATTGCCGTGCCCCACGCAGCGGCGTAGCGCAGCGCGAGCGATTCCGCTTTCTTCCCACCGACCTCCGCCTCACCAAAGTTCTGACGGAACACGTTCTTCATCTCGACGACATCGGGATCAATGAAGGTGAGGTGCGCTCTCATTTGGCGTGTCTCGCGCAGATACCGCACCAAGCGAGCGAGGTGGGGCGCAAGCCACGAGCCCGTGCCGCCACAACCGACCAGATAGAGTCTCAGTGCGTGAGGATATTCGGGCATTGTGATTTTGAGCGGCGACGCATTCAGATGCGAGAGGTCGGGAACGTCGTTGTATCGTTGCATTGTTACATCGTTGGATTGTTGCATCGTTGAATCGTTGGATTGTTGCATCGTTGAATCGTTGGATTGTTGCATCGTTGAGTCGTTGAATCGTTGCATCGTTGAGTCGTTGAATCGTTGAATCGTTGCATCGTTGCATCGTTACATCACTCAACGAACCAACGAACTAACGAACCAACGAACCAACTCCAGGCGGCAACTCAAAAACCCACAGCGCGGGGATGTCGCAGTGATAGCCGTATATTCCGACGCGCACACGGATGACGGGACCCGCGGTAAGGCGCCCCAACACCGCGTAGAGGCGAACCCCTTGTTCATCTTGATCGTCGCGTGCCGAAAAACTCGCGTGCATGTCCACGTGCGAGTGGACTTCGATGCACGCGCGCGCGTACGACGACGACGGCGAGTCGTCGTAGGGTTTGACGCACACCGGCGATTGACTTTGAGAGGGTACGTGGCATTGCCAAGTCCCTACGGCATCGAGTTCCAGATGGAACACGATCTCGCAGGGTCGTCCAGCTGCATCGCGCGCGGCGCGCGCCTGACGGATCATCTCAGCGACGATTTGATGCGGCACGCGCGGCGCGTTGAGTTGCAGTGAGGTCTCGAGATCAGCCAGTCCGCGAATCGCGCAATGCGCGATGCAGAACTGGGCTTGGAATTCGCGTCGTGCGCCACGAACAAAGACGCCGTTGCCTGCCAGGATGTACTCGTAGAGGGAGGCTGGGCGTGGCGGCAAGGGCATCCCTGGCCGAGCGATATGATATTGCACGAGATTGAGCATGGTCTCCTCCTTGCAACCGATGACCACTGTCCACTGTCCACTATCCACTATCCACTGTCCACTGTCTTACGGATCATCTGTTCCGCCGTCCGATTCAATCCGACGAGATCATCGAGCGGATAGCGGTGACGATGCTGGGTTGCCAACCCCATCAGTTGTCCGCGAATGTCATCAGGGAATTGACGCGACTTGCCGCCGCACAGATGATTCGTGAACGGGCTTGCCGCAAAGAGTTGCCACGCCTCGCCGATGGCTTGGGCGGATGCTTTTGGGACAGCGTTACTTCCAAAGCAGATGGCGCCATTCGCATTGACGTTGGGTAACGGCGCAGCGAACAAAGGCGTATCATCTTTCAGTTTGGAATCCTTGAACGCCCAGAGATAGTAGCGTTGGTCGTAACCGAAGAACGCCAGCGCGGGCATCGGGACTTTGAGCGTCAACATCTCTCCATTGTCTTCGCCGAAGGAGAAGCGATGCTTTTGCGGTGGAAAGGTGACGACGAGCCACTCGCCGCGTTTGCCGATGCCCCAGCGCGCGACATGGCTGGGCAACCAGCCCGTATCAATCGTTTCCTCGGCGAATGCGGTGCTCACCGCGGCAGGCGAGACGAACTTGTACACCACGCCGCCATCCTGCTTGCGATAGCGAAAGAGATATTGATCGCCGTGGAGGAACAAGAGCGCAGCCGTCTCATCGTTCACCATCGGCGTCAGACTGTTGAGGTTCATTCCAATTCACTCAATTCTGATCCTTGCCCACTATCCCCCTGGCCTCTGATCTCTGACCTCTGCCCTGACCATGCGATTCCACAGGCGCGCCAGGCGCATCAGATAGTAGCGCGGGTGCGCCTCCATCCGCTCTGACACGCGCTGAATGCGTGTGATCAGATCGCGCGCGAGTTGCCATTCGTGGGCGAGATAGTCCACGGTGACGGTGTCCCATTCGTAGTGGTCGCTCGTGTAGGGAGGCGTATCGAGCCACACATTTCCCGTGCTCTGGGAAACCCACGCCAGAACCAACGGGAAATCTCGCAACGCATTCCTCTCGCCGGCGCACAATTCCTTGAATCTCTCCCAATCAGGCTCGACCTCGTCCACTTGGATAATCTCCAAGCCAAGCGGCAACACAGCCATGGGGAACTCCTTTCCACCGGTGAGCAATCCCAATGCGGCTTCGATAGCAAGGTGCTCCTTGTGCGGCGAGTCCCAATCAACGCCGAGCGGACAGATGGGTATGAACGGTAGCCGTGTGTCGTCGAAAAGCTCAGCCAGCGGGAACAGACGCGTGTCTACCAGGCGGAAGAACTCGATCTCTCGCTCTGAGTAGAGCGGCTCACCGCCCTCATACGGAATCGCAACGCTCGCGGTCGAGCGCGCGAATTCGTCGGGAAAGAATCGGTGATAGAGTTGCAGGAGATGCGTGGCGTCAGCCCAGACGCCGAGTTGTGTGACGGCATCCTGGGCTGACGTGAACCCGAGACCGCGGAGTCTTTGGATCGCGGTAACAGCAGAGAGAATTGGGGGAGAGACAGCCAGAGAGGTCGGTGACTCAGCCGCCTGGGTCAGAACCCGAGCGGGATTCGAGTCGCTGGTGCAGGCGCACATTCGGCGAGACGGGCAAGCGCTTGCTGCACGGCGGCAATGTCGCGCTCGCCTTGCTCAATCGCCTGATGGAGCGTCGGCTCGAACGCGAGGACAACGGCCGGGTCGTTCAAGTCGGTGCGTGCTTGGAGTTGTTGCCAGAGCGCGACGGCGGGATTCATCTCGTCGGGACTCGCGATCAGTGCGGCGATGACCGCCGAGTTCCCTTCGACTTCGCTCACCAAGGTGACCTCGGTCAGGGTGCACCCTTTCCAATCCGCGCGTTTGACGACGTTCACTACCGTTGCGCCATCTTTCTCAGTGCGCTCGATCCGCGCGTTCACGATCCAGGGAACAAACGGAGCCAGCGCGGCTTTCAAGAGATCGTCCTGCGCGGCGATCTCGTCGGGGAGTGGAAACTGTTGTCCATCAATGGTAATGATCATTTTTTATCCTCGTGACAAGAGACGAATGACCGATGACGAATGACGAACGACGAGTGCCTTCGCCCTTTGTCCTTCGTCGTTCGTCCTTCTTCGCCCTTCGCTAGAACAACCCTTTCTGTTGCTGGGGTGCAGTCGTCACTTGCGCTTCAGGACGCGGGCGATTGTCGGCTGCGGTCGCGTCGGATGACGTGGGAGCAGTCGCCAGCGTTGCTTTGCCTTGCTTGCCACGGGTGCTCTTCGGTGCCATCACGATTTTGCGCTGCGCTTTCTCTGCCCTTTTCTTCTCAAGGGCGTCACGCGCGGCTTGCTCGCGTTTCGGCAGTTCCGCTTTCAGTTCGTCCAAGAGCGCGGTGACGAGTGGCGGCAACGCGCCAAGTTCATTCAAGCGTGTCACGCGCAAAATCGGCGCGTCGAGGTGCGACCGCACACCGACGACGACCATCCGATCGTTCGCGTCGCCGTCGCTGGGCAGGAGTTGAATCGCGATTTGCACCGTGCAGTGATCGAAATCGTAAGGTTGCTTTTCGATGGCGCAGCGGTCGTCTGTGTTCGCGTCAGGGGTAGAGGATACCGTTGAGGTGTCACTCGGCAGCGTGGCGGAATCGGCCGAGTCGCTCGGCGAGGAGGTTTCGGCTTCTGTTACATTCTCGCGCACAGCGTCTTCAGGATCGGCGTCTTCTTCGGGTTCTGTGGTTGGTTGTGCCATCGTAGGTTCAGTCAGCGGCGCGTGAATCGGCTCCTGGTTCAAATCGTTTTGTGTCATCGTTTCTTGCTCCGATCGGGGCGTTACAAACTCCGCAGCAGGTAACGCGCTTCCTTGACGATGATTCTGATCTCATCCGCAATACGTCCCAGCAAATCACTCAAGACGTTGCGAAGCACCAGGACGGTCAACACGGGCGCAAGGATTGCCATCGCAATCACGCGCGCGGGAGGAACGTTCCCGTGACGCAGTCCCACCAAACCGAGGGCCAGCCACGCCCCCAGATTGATCCAGAATGCAAGAAACGCAGTGTTCAGATAGATTTCCATTTTCTCCTCCTTCAGCGGCGCGGGGTTGCCCCGCTCAAGAATTCCGTCAGCATGCCGATCGGTTCATCATCGCTGTTGTCGAGCAATGCGCCAACGGCTGAATCAAGATAGTCGGGTTGTTCCTCGGGATGGAATTTCCCATCACCACCACATTCCGAACACGGCTCGCCCTTGCCGTGACAGTCAGGACATCTTATCTTGGCGACATAGACCATGCCATCCCACTGCGACAGGATGGATGGTTCATTCCGCAGAATCTCCACCTTTTCGAGAGACCGCAGGGGATATTCCTTGGAAGATTCAGAACCAATGAACCATTGGCGAAAGCGCGCGTCGCGCGCGTCAGGGCATCGTTTGGCGAAGACGTAGCCGTCGCCGAAGCACGTGCGACAGCCGTTCTTCTCGATGCCCATGCCGTGGCATTTAGGGCAAAGCGTCCCGAAGCCACACGATGGACAACCTTCGCCCCGCAAAAAGCGTTTGACTTCATCGAGTGTGAGATCACCCTCACCTTTGGCGTACGTGATACCGTAGGCGTCCCAGGGTTCCCCACATTTGGGACAAATCACATCGCTCATTGCTCTCCTTTCGTTGAGTGAACCTCCCTGCCTGCCTGTCTGCGTGCAACGCACAGGCAGGCGCAGACAGGCAGGGTGAGCGTCTTGCCTACCCAGCGTTTTGCCGCACCCTGGCGTCCAAACTCGTACAGGTCGTTCACCAGCGCGTTCAGCGCGGACAGGTCTATCTCACCGCCAACAAGTTCTACGAAATGGCTCGCGGCGGTCGCGCCGTCCTGCGTTTCGATGCGCGCGCCGCGTCCTTTCGAATGTGCAACGTCTAGCGCGATCACCTGCCCACCCTCAGCGGGATGATCGTACAACACCGCCGACCAGTTGCGGCGTCCGATGCGGATGCGCGGATGACGATTGGCGTCCCAATCGGTTTCCCAACCAACCTCGATCACTTGAAATCGTAGGTTCATGCAACCTCTTTCCTTTCGGTGTTCTTCATTCTGAAAACGCAAACGACCAGACGTCATTCGTCTGGTCTCGCCTAGACGCGTCGCCGATCTTGTCCGCGTCCCTCGAATACACGCGCGGGTTATAATAATTTGCGCGTGTATTATTTTTCTTTGCTGGATTCGTATCCCACTCGGCTCGCTAATTGTATGAAGATCCGATGACCTTCGGGATGCCGCGCCAGTTCGTTCACATCTTTGACGTTCGGCAAGGGCGGTACAATCCGTGCCCGTTTGCCAAAGGTCTCCGCAAGTTGGCGCGCCGATTTGCGCCCTGGCGCGTCCGAATCGGTGACGATGAAGATGCGTTCCGCATCCGCCAGCGCGCTGATTTGTTCCGCTTTGAGATGCGAACCGAGCAAGGCAACTGCAGGATACCCCCACTGGACGAGCGTCAGCCAATCCATCGGACCTTCGCACACAAACACATCCTTGGCGTGTCGGATGATTTCCACTCCATACAACGGCTTGGGCGCGCCAGGCAGCCCCAGATACTTGGCGCGTTGGTATTGTTGTGTTGCACGTCCAACCAAGTAGATCGCGCGACCCTCGCGCAGTTCGGGAATGACGATGCGTTGGCGAAAGTATTCCCCGCGCGGTCCGAGCAAGCCCAGGTCGTTCGCGATGTCAGGGTCCCAGCCGCGAAAGCGAAAGTATCTCGCCAGGTCGTTCCCTGTCGCGTAACCGATGCGATGACGTCGAATCATATCGAGGTCAATGCGTCGCTTCACCAGATACTCTAGCACGCTGGGTTGTGTGAAGATCGCGGCGTGATACACTTCGGTCGCGGCGGTGAGTAGCGTAAAGTGTTCCTCGGACAACGTGAGAGTGGGAGAGCAAGAGAGTGGGCGAAGGTCTCTTGTTCTCCCTGTCTCCCATTCTCCCACTCTTCCTCTCACCATGTCTCCCTCTCTCACCATCCCAAGCCGTCGCAGCGCGTCCCCGAACGAAACGTTCTCGATCCGCTGGATGAACGTGAACACGTCCCCGCCGACGTCGCAGCCGAAGCAGTACCACGATTGGTTGTGCGGATACACAACCAAACTCGGCGTGCGCTCTTCGTGGAAAGGACAGCGTCCGACCCACCGTCGGCCACTCGGACGCAGTTCGACGTAGCGCGCGATCACCTGCTCGATCGGATTACGCGCGCGGACCGTCTCGACCTCGTCGCGGCTTTGTCTTCTTGTGTCCACTCTCTTTGTCCTTGGTTCGTTGACTCGTTGGTTCATTGGTTTGTTGGTTCGTTGATTTGTTAGTTCGTTGGTTCGTTGAGCGATGTAACGATTCAACGATCCAACGATACAACGATGCAACGATTCACCTGGGGTAATTCGAATGGAAGCGAGCCAGGAACACGCTCCGTGTCCGTTGATGCAGAACGTCGTTCGATCAGGTGCTTCGGGATGCTCGCCAGGAATCGGCTGGGCAAATGTTCTTTCGTCTCTTCACCGACGACGCGCGAGCGCGCATAGGTGAGATAGAGCAGATACATGGCGCGCGTCATCGCAACGTACGCCAGCCGCGTCTCTTCTTCCATCCCTTCAGGCGTCTTCATCGCTTTGGCGTGCGGAAAAATTCCTTCCTCCATCCCCGCGATGAACACAACAGGAAACTCCAACCCCTTGACCGCGTGAATCGTCGCCAATGTCACGCCGCGTCCTTCGGCAGGCACCTCCAGCCCCGCGTCTCCACCCTCGACCGCGCTGAGTGTCGCGATGTCAGCAAGGAATGTGCCCAACGCATCTTCGGTGTGTTCGTACCGCGTTGTCATCGCCCGCAAGAGACGTAGGTTCGCGATGCGGCGTTTCACGTCAGGGTCTTTTTCCATCCACGCAAGATACCCCGTGTGCTCGAGGACGTAGTCGAAGAATTCGGGCAAGCGTTTCTCTTTCGCGGCACGCGGCAAATCGTCGAAGATCAGATCGGCGAATTCCAGCGCGGCATCCAACACTTTGGGCGGCAGGTCGGTTCGATGATGCAAGCCCGAGAGGGCGGTAAAATTCAATTCAGGTTCGCTCCCTTGCAGTTTCTGCAGTGATGCAGGCCCAAGTCCGCGCGGCGGACGATTGATGATGCGTTGCAACGCACCCGCATCGAACATGTCGTACACCACCCGCAAATAAGCCAGGATGTCTTTCACCTCGCGACGCTCGAAGAACTTGAAATCGCCGACGAGCGTGTACGGTAGATCCAGATGCATGAACACCTGCTCCAGGAGTCGCCCTTGCGCGCGCGTGCGAAAGAGCACCGCGCAATCGGCGAGTCCGCAGTAGCGCGCTTCGTCGAGTCGCCTGATTTCATTCGCGATAAAGTTCGCTTCGGCGTGATCCGTGTTGAGCGGGACGACCCTCACTGCCGCGCCCAACCCATTTTCGGTTTGCAGGTTCTCGCGATACGACAGATCGCACACGACCGCTTGCGCCGCCGCAAGGATCGTCGCGGTCGAGCGATAGTTTTGTGAAAGGACGATGATTGGCGCATCGGTGAAATCTTCGCGAAAGCGTTCCAGGATGTTATGAATGTCTGCGCCACGCCACGAGTAGATCGCTTGCACCGGCGAGCCGACACAACACAGATGCCGATGCTGCCAGACGAGATGGCGGATGAGTTGATATTGTGCGAAACTCGTGTCCTGGAATTCATCTACGCTGACGTATCTGAACAAATTCTGATAGAACTCGAGCGTACCGGGGTTTTGGCGCAGGAGTTGCACACTCAAGCGAATCAAGTCGCCATAGTCCACCGCATTGTTTTCCATCAAGAGTTGCTGATACCGCCGATAGACCTTGGCGATGGATTCCTCGAAGAAATCGCCCTTCACACGAACGAAATCGTCGGGACCGTACAGGTTGTCCTTCGCCCGTTCGATGATCGGTGCGACCTGTTCGAGTGTCCAGCGTGTCCCATTGACGTTCACCTCTTGCATCGCGCGATGGAGCAGGCGTTGCGCTTCGATGGCATCGTACACGATGAGTTTGTCGGGTTTGTAGCCCAGTGCGCCTGCCTCTGCCGACAAGAGTTTGAAGCCGAGACTGTGAAACGTCGTGGCGGTGATGTCCTCGGCGGGCTTGCCGACGAGTTCGCTCAAGCGTCGGCGCATTTCCCACGCCGCTTTGCGCGTGAAGGTGATGGCGAGGATGCTGTGCGGCGACGCGCGACCTTGTGCGAGAATGTTCGCGATGCGATAGGTCAGCGTGCGCGTCTTGCCGCTCCCTGCGCCAGCAAGCACCAGGAGCGGTCCGTCAATTCGCTCGACCGCTTGACGTTGTTGAGCGTTCAGAGATTCAATATCGAGCAATGGCTCACCTCTTTTGCACGCGCGTGCAAAAGCGTGGCGGTCGGCGGTCGGCCGTCGGCGGTCGTCATTGCACGCGCGTGCAAGGATTCCGCGTGTGCGCCTCTCGTTCGCGCGCGCGGATGTGTCTGCCCGCCTCCCCGATGGCTACGTTCGCCACCAGGGAGGCGGGCGCGCTAACCATTCGCCAACGACCCAACGATGCAACGATGCAACGACGCAACGACCCAACGATGCAACGACCCAACGACGCAACGATCCAACGATGCAACGATCCAACGATGCAACGATCCAACTATCCAACGACTACACGATTCTTCCACGCGTGATACCAACGCGAACGCTTGGCGTGCGGCGCGAGGTCCTTGCGCGTCACCGCGACCTCGGGCCGCTCGGTTTCCCACACGCCGTTTTGCAGAATCATCACGCGATCCAGCGTCCAGCCGTGACCGTTCAAAACACCGCGATTCGAGAGGGGCTTCCACACTTCGATTCGCCCATCGCCCAGCACAGGCACAAATCCTTCTGTAACGAGATGATCCGCGATCGGGCGCGCCTGCGCATAGCGCGCGTTCGCGGCACGGTGCGCGGTTTCGAGAGCGCGGTTCGCAACCGGCAGAACCTGATCCGCCACCCCCGCGCGCTCGGCTTCGGCAACGAGTCGCTTGATGCGCCGCACTGCACCTGGGGCATCGTCGATGGCATTGAGGCGCGCGATGAGGTCACGCACCGTTTGATGCTTGCGCGCGTCGGCAAGCATCTGCTCGACTTGGCTAACCTGTGTCGTCTCCGCGTTCCCCGCCTTTGCCTTTTCGAGCAGAACCTCCGCATCATCGAGCAAACCATCGTTCACCGCTTGGCACGCAGCGAGGAGATTCTCCTGCGCGGTCGCCGCAAGGCGCACTGCCTCCGCAACGTCAGGCGCGGCAGTTTCGAGTTGTGCCAGATATTGTTCGGCGAGTTGCAATTCGAGCGCGTCGGAAATCTGCGCGGCTTGAATTTCCGTTTGCATCTCGCGCACATCCGCTTCGGCAACGGCTAGTGCGTCTTCCAGTTCCAATTGGCGGATGTTAAACGCCAGGTGAATCTTTTCGCGCGTGGCATGTAGCGCGTCGCCGGTGAGAAAGGTTTCCGCGCGGCGTTCCAGTGCGGTGCGCTCACTCGCGAGTCCGTCGAATTCGGCGCGAATTTTGCTTGCGCGCTCTTGCGCGGCGTGCGACGCGGTCTCCCGCGCCGCGCGTTCGCGTTCGATGCGGGTGCGCGTGTCGTTCAGGTCGCGCAGTGCCGCTTCGATGCGTTGCCGCGCCGCGACAGCGATTTCGCGCTCGATCTCTTCCAACGTGGGCGCGTTCGCGATTTGACACGCGCGCGGTTCTGTGCTATATTCAGTTGTAGAAAGTGATGTGGCGCAAGCCACTGACGCCTCGAGAGCTGCTGACTCTGGGGCATTTTTCTTTTCCACTGGCTCGCATACGAGCATGGTTGTGCTGTTCATGGTTTCCTCCTGTGAAAATACGACCGCCGACGGACGACCGCCGACAACTGTTTACCGATCACCGTTCACTGACCACTAACCACTAACCACTAACCACTATCCCCTAGTCGAGGATGTCCGCGAGCAAGTTGTCGAGCAATGCGGGGTTGTGCTTGCGTAGCAAACTGAGTGATACTTGCGCGTGGGGCGGGAACGCTTCCTCGATTCCATTCCGCGCAAAATCGGCGTACGCAGTCGCCGCGCGCATCCCAATCCAACGCAGGTTGAGCAGTTGGTAGAATTGTTGCGCCGCGTTCACGCGCTGATCGAATGTGCCGAGGCACTCCGCGCAGTGACAACCTGGTTTGTGTTGGTGCTTCATCGCATCTTCTCCTGTGTGATTTGTGTTGGCGCATCTCTACGGCAGTTTGCCAGAGAGCGCGGCGAACAAGGGTTGCAGCGCGCTGGCAAACGCTTGGATGAGCAAGTACGCGAGCGCCGCCAACGCACCCAGAACAAGCAACGTTTCTTTCATCGCAACTCACCTCCTTTCCGTTTTGGCACGGCCCTGCACCCGTGCATGTCCTCGCTGACGTGAAATGCAACAAGCCCTTTCCCAGCCATTTCCCTGTTGGGGAAAATCGTGGGTGAAAGGGCTTGCGATTATTGGAAGCACGCGTGGTTAGATTACGCGGCTTGAATCCAGGTTATCGTTGAAGGGAAAAATGTGCGCGCCACAACTGGGAACAACCGCGTGTGATGGAAGTAGAACTGCAAGGAACGCGTTGGCACGGTCGTTCCGAAAATGAGAGGAGAAAAAAACGCAAAAGCCTGTTTGCGGATTCGCTCCAACAAGCAGGCTTTTCTGGGTGTGATAAAACACACGGAGACGCGTACGCGCTTCGTGGGGGAAATTTCTATTGGGTTGTTCGCTTTCGTGAGTCGAAACTCTGATGTGTCTTACGACGCATCGTTCAGTTCTACCGAGAGACCGACGACACCTGCAGTAGAACCCATCTCGAATGAAAGCATGTCCTGAGCCAAGTCGAAGGACAAATCCGAGAGCAATTGTCCCCGGTGACGAATGAGACCATGTGAATCAAAAGCAAGCGTATTATACGGGAGGAATGAGGGACAAGTCAATAGGTTGGGGGAGGAATTTGAAAAAGACGTGATGAGTGTATGTGCGTGCGCGGGTGGGTGATGGGGATGCAAGAGAAGAGAATGGAATATATAAGATAGTCGCGGCAGTTTTCCGAGAAAAGTGCGGTTTCCTCAAACAATTACGCCAGGTCGAATGAATGTGGGTGGACGTAAATCGGCAAGTGGGCAGGACGTAAATCGGCAAATCTGCGGGACACCCATCGGCAAACTGTCCGTCCAAGCTGGCTGAAAGAGCTCAACGTTCAAATTGATATTGCCTAAATCGGTCGGCGCGCATATAATACGGGTAGACAATCGAACAACGGTCCTGTTCGATCTGGGACACCGACACGGCTTGTATCCAAGGTGCCATCGCGGGCACCGCAGGTGAACGTGAGATCGGCGATTGCCCGCTCTGGTTGGACACTGGAGCGGGCGTGTGTTTTTTGAATGCGAGAGGAATTTTGATGACTGACCCAGCCCATCTTGTTCCGGGTGACATCGTTGCAGGACTCGAGCCGAACGAACTCGTCGAGATTCGCCGCGTCGCGCCCTTCGGTGGGCGCACGCTGGTTGAAGGGATTGGCGTCTCGAGCAAGCGCGAAATCAAGCGGCCACTCTCCTCCGATGACCTTGCCCGCCTCCGAAAAGTGCGCGGCAGTGAATTCACCTACGACGGCGACGCGCAAGCGTTTTTGCATGGCGTCGAAGCCGAACGGATTCGCCTCGCGTATCAATTCGATCCTCTCTTCGCTGCCAACTCCAGCGTCGTAGATATTCTCCCGCATCAAGTCGAAGCGGTATACCGCTATCTCCTGCCGCTACCGCGTATTCGTTTCTTGCTCGCCGATGACACAGGCGCGGGCAAGACGATTATGACGGGCTTGCTCATCAAGGAACTCCTCTTTCGCGGTGTCATTAGCAAGATTCTCATCATCACACCTGGCGGACTCACCAAACAATGGCAACAAGACGAGCTGCAAGCCAAATTCGGTTTGTCCTTCCGGCTGGTCAATCACGCCTCATTCGAGGCAGACCCAGGACAGTTCTCGCGCGGTGAAGAAGGATTCTTTCTCACCTCGATTGATTACCTCTCGCGACATGAGGCGTGCTTGAATGCGGCGAAAGAGACGCGCTGGGATTTGATCGTCGTGGACGAAGCGCACAAACTTTCCGCGTACGAGTACGGGAGCAAATTGGACGAGAGCAAGCGTTACCGCGCGTTGAAAGAACTGGCGAACAAAACCGATCACCTGCTTTTCCTCACCGCGACACCCCATCGCGGTCGCAAGGACACCTTTCGCCGATTGTTACTGTTGCTCGATGAGGATTTGTTTCAAAAAGATGAACACGTCACTCAACGCGTGCAGGAAGCGGTCAGTGCCTATGCCAGTGCGGAATCGTTCGATGACGAAAACAAAATCAGCCACGCGCGCAATCGTTTCTTTTTGCGACGGCTCAAGGAAGAGATGGTGGACTGGGACGGACAACCACTCTTCAAGCCGCGTCACACGCAAACAGTGGGCTACTATCTCACGCCTGCAGAGTTGGAACTGTACAACGCGGTGACCCACTATGTTCGTTCGCAGCGTAAACAAGCCAAGGAAAAAAAGAACCGCAATGTCGAACTGACGTTGATGGTGATGCAACGTCGCCTTGCCAGCAGCATCTATGCCATCACACGCACGCTCAAAAATCGTCTCGATGCGCTCGACGAAGTGTTAAAGATTTTGCGCGATCCGAATCGGATGGCGGAGCGGCGCCGCTTGTTGCGCGAAGACACGAACGAAATGCCGCAGGACATTGCCGAGTACGAGGAACTCGACGAGAGCGAACGCGAGGCGGTGGACAAGCGCATCTTTCGTCAGGTGTTGAGCGATAAACCGGAAGAGGTGCAGAAAGAACGCGCTGAGATTGCCCGCTTGTACGAGATGGCGGCGCGCTTGAGTGGACATATCGAAGCCAAATTCAATGAACTGCTCAAGGTGCTCGATTCGTCCGACGTGATTCGCAGCGAGCGCGAACGCTTGCTCATCTTTACCGAACACAAAGACACGCTCGACAATCTCGCGGAGCGCTTGCGCCGCCGGGGCTATAGCGTCGTGACGATTCACGGCGGCATGAACGTGGATGAGCGCAAACAAGCGCAGATCGAATTCAAACGCCATGCCAAAATTATGGTGGCGACCGACGCGGCGGGCGAGGGAATCAACCTGCAATTCTGCCGCTATATGATCAACTGGGATATTCCCTGGAATCCCAATCGGCTGGAGCAACGGATGGGGCGGATTCATCGCTACGGTCAGCCGAGCGATGTCTGGGTCTATAACCTCGTCGCCGTGAACACGCGCGAAGGTGCCGTGCTGGAAAAAGTTTTGCGGAAACTCGATTTGATGCGCGAGCAGATGGGCGAGGATCGTGTGTACGATGTGATTGACGATTGGCTCGAGGATGTGCCACTTGTCGAATTGATTGAGCGGTCTCTCGATGCGGAGGATGCCAGCACTGCCGCGCAGCAAACCGAGGCGACGCTGAATCGCCCCGAGATGACGCAACGCGCGCGGCAATTGATTGAATTGCAGAAAAAACGATCACTCGCGTCGCGGCTCGATTTAAAATCGGCACGCGCCTTGCGCGATCAATCGGACGAACGCCGCCTGCAACCGCGCTTTGTCGAGAAATTTTTCGTCGCCGCGTTTTGCGCGGCAGGCGGACGAATCGAAGCGGACAAGTACTATCCTGTCTTTCGTATCACTCACGTACCGCCCGCGTTGTTCGAGGCGGCGCGGCGCGCGGGCGTGGTACTCGCTGACCAGTATGAGCGTCCATTCGTTTTCGACAAAGCGTTGGTCAGCGTTGCGAGTCCAATCAAAGTTCCCGACGATACCGCGCTCCTCGGTCCCAGTCATCCGCTCTTTGAAGCGGTGATCGAATGGGCGCGCCAACGTGCGACCGAGGCGTTTGCGCGCGGCACGGTTTTGATTGACCCGAACCTCGCGACGCCGCAACGCTACTGGCTCGTCCGTTCGAGCATCGTGGATGGGCGCAATGAAACCAGGAAACGCTTAGCCGATCAGCGGCTCGCGCTCGTTGTCGCAGATGCCATGGGTTTGCGGCACACTTCGCCCGCGTATTTGTTAAACTGCACAGTCCCTGACGCGCCAGTGACGGATGTGAATGTCCCCAGCCGTTCGGTGGATGAAATTCAAGCGTGGACGTACGAAACGCTGACCGAAGCGCAACTGGCGCAGGTGCGCGCCCTGCGCCAAAGCGAATGTGATCTGCGGCGACAGTATCTCAACACGTCGTTCACCGACTTGATTATGGAGTTGCAGGAAAAACTCGTCGAGTATCAGCAATTGGAACTCATCGGCGAGGATAACCCCCAGGCGCGGCAGGAATTGGAGCAACGCATCCAGCAACTCAAAGAGCGCAAAGCCGCGCGGCTCGCCGAACTGGAATTGATGTTGCGGCTGACCGCCGACTTGCCCGAAGTCATTACCTCGGCGATCGCCATTCCTGCGCCAGTGGCGCACATCGAGAGTGAACGGACGCCTGCAAAGGGCAAGGCGATGCGGCGGGATGAAGAGATCGAAAGCATCGCGATGGACGTGGTGATGCGCTATGAACGCGCGCGCGGCTGGATACCTACCGATGTATCGAAAGAGGGCGAACATTACGACATTCGCTCGGTCGCGCCAGTTGACGCGCGCACATCGAAAGATTATATTCGCTATATCGAGGTGAAAGGGCGCGCACAATCGGGCGACATTGTTTTGACCGCGCCCGAAGTGGACAAACTGCGCCAACTGGGTGAGCGCGCGTTTTTGTACATCGTTACATTTTGCAAATCGGAACAGCCGCGCTTGCGCATCATTCAGGACCCGATTCCGCAATTGGAAGCCGAAGACTTGTTCCGCGCGGTGCAGTATGTGGTGGGCGAGGAGAGTTGGCAAGCCAAAGGCGAAGAGGTGGCGATTGAATGAATCCACAACAATTTAAGGCGAGTCCTAGTGGTCGTGTAATTCAAGTGGGGCAAGGCGAGACCACCTATTGGGCATTCATACCGAACCCACTGCCGCCGACCTTGACTTTCGATTCCGCGTTGATCCGTTTGCTCTCGGACGCCGACCGCGCGTTGGGCGAACTGGCGGGTTTGGGGCGCGCATTACCGAATCCGCACTTGCTCATCAATCCATTCATCCGACGTGAGGCAGTGCTCTCCTCGCGTATCGAAGGAACGCAAGCCGACCTTGCCGATTTGTATGCTTTTGAAGCGGGGCAACTGGCGTTGCCTGGTCTCAAAGCCGCGCCCGCCGAAGCCGATGTGCGTGAGGTCTTTAACTATGTTCGCGCGCTCGAATATGGTTTGGAACGGCTGAGCGCGTTGCCCGTCAGTCTCCGACTGATTCGCGAGGTGCACGCACGTTTGATGGAAGGGGTGCGTGGTGAGCACGCGACTCCGGGCGAATTTCGGCGCACGCAAAACTGGATCGGCGCGCCTGGCTGCACGCTGAACGATGCGACGTACGTCCCGCCGCCTGTGGATGAAATGCACACCGCTCTGGACGCCTTCGAAAAGTACTTGCATAGCAAAGACGATCAACCGCCTTTGGTGCGGCTCGCGCTCATTCACTATCAATTTGAAGCGATTCATCCTTTTATTGACGGCAACGGACGCATCGGACGATTGTTGCTTTCCTTGCTCTCCGTCCATTGGGATTTACTGCCGCTGCCTTTGCTTTACCTCAGCGCGTTCTTTGAAAAACATCGGCAGGATTATTACGATTTGCTGATGGCAGTCAGTGTGCGCGGCGCCTGGCGCGAGTGGATTGAATTCTTTTTGCGGGGTGTGGCAGAACAGGCGCGCGATGCGGTTGTGCGCGCGAAACAGTTGCAGGATTTGCAGTTGGCGTGGCGAACGAAATACCAGCGTGCGCGTGGAGCAGGCTTGTTGCTCGGGATTGTGGATGCGTTGTTCGCCGTTCCAGTCCTTACGCCACGCCAGGTTGCCAAGCAATTACGCGTCTCGCATCCAGCGGCGATGCAGGCATTGCGACGTTTGGAGCAGGATCGAATCTTGAAAGAAATATCCGGTAAGCAACGCAATCGCCTTTACATCGCGCCAGAAATAATTCAAGTCTTGCAATAAAAGTGAACTTGCATTACTCGAACGTTATGCAAGTTTTGCGTTCAAAACTTGTACAAGTTCGAGGTTGAAGTTGAGGTTGGGCGACTGAAGTCGCGGCAAGCCACGGCGATGCCGACCTGCGTCGGCAACTGATGTTGTCCGCGCAGGCGGACATCGCCGTGGGTGGCGGCAGATTCATCTGCCCGATGATACTTGGGCGACTGAAGTCGCAGCAAGCCAGAGCGATGCCGACCTCCGTCGGCAATGGCGGTTGTCCGCGCAGGC
>Ga0308410_1000205_pt1 | contig 29354 bp, 27 predicted proteins | sample HotsprOSTMatCore_FD_203467 | JGI IMG/M metagenome (GOLD analysis project Ga0308410, IMG submission 203467) | Hot spring phototrophic mat microbial communities from Octopus Spring, Yellowstone National Park, Wyoming, United States -... | ecosystem: Environmental > Aquatic > Thermal springs > Hot...
TTCGCGCTCACGCGCACGTTTTGGTACGATGCAAGCGCGGCGGAGACGTACGCGCTCAATGCGTTCTTCGTCGCGCTGCTTATGTACCTCGCGCTTCGCTGGCACGCGAATCCAACCGCGCGCAAATTCGCGGCGTTCTGCTTTGTGTTCGGACTCGCGCTCACGCACCATCGTTCGATTGTGTTGTGGGTGCCGGCGTTCGTGCTTTTCTTTGCGTATTTCGTATTGCGTGTTCCGTTTTTTACGCAATACGCAATACGTAGCACGCATCACCGCCTCCCGCCTCCCGCCTCCCGCCTCCTGCCTCCCGCCGTCTGCCTCCTGCCTTTGCTCCTCTACCTCTACATCCCCCTCCGCGCGCCGGCATCGCCATACTATACGCTCGCGCTCGCACCCGGACGCGATGTGATTTTGTACGACAACTCGTTCGCCGGTTTCATCAACTATGTGCTGGGTCGCACGTTTCAATCCGAAATCGGCTGGGATGCGGTGAGCGTCGCACGCCTGATGGCGTTCCCAAAACTCTTGCTCGATCAGTTTGGTGTGCTGGGTGTTGTGCTCGGTGTCATCGGCTTGGGCGCGATGATGTGGCGGCGCGAATGGGCGCGACTTGGGTTGCTGGCGACTGGTTTCATCGCGACGATTCTCTTTGCATCGCTCTATCACATCGGCGATATTTTTCATTACTACATTCCCGCCTACCTTGTTTGGGCAATTTGGATTGGAATGGCGGCGGCGTGGATGTGGTCGAACGGAATACGCAATATGCACTATGTATTGCGTGGTGCGTATTGCGTATTGTGGGTGGGGATAGTGGTTTCCCAATTTGTGCTCAACTTGCCTTATGCCGATCGTAGCCGCGAGACCCAGCACCGCGAGCAGTGGACGCGCCTTTTGTCTGCGCGCGTGCCGCCTAACGCGATTCTCGTTTCGAACGATCGTGACGAAATGATGCCCTTGTGGTATATTCAGTACGTCGAAAACACGCGGCGCGATGTGCTGGGATTGTTCCCGCTCATCACGCCCGCGCCCGAACACGCAAACATCGCGCGCCTGACCGATAGTGTTCTCGAGACGAACCGTCCGGTATTTTTCATCAAAGCGATGCCGGGCATCGAAATCAAGTATCATCTCGAACCAAACGATGGATTGTGGCGCGTGACCGCGCTGCCGCGCGTGCCGCAACAAGCAAGCGATGCAGTGCTGGCGCATCGCGTGCGCGTGATCGGCTACGATGTGTCGCGCGAATCGGACGCGTTGCGTGTGGTGATTTATTGGAGCCCACTTGCAAAACTAGATCACGATTACACGACGTTCGTTCATTTGCTCGATGCGCGCGGGAACAAGGTGGCGCAAGGCAACGATCATCAGGTTGGCGGAGCATTTTATCCGACCTCGTTGTGGCAAGTCGGCGAGACGTTGCGCGATGAGTTTGTGATTCCATTGCCATCGAATCTGGCACACGACACCTATCGTTTGTTGGTTGGAATGTATCGCCCGCCCGATGGCGAGATGCTGGGTGAACCGGTGATAGTCGGAGTGGTGGAAATTAGATGACGAAAGACGAAGGACGAATGACGAAGGACGACGAAGGACGAAGGACGAAAGATGACGAAGGACGAAAGACGAAGGACGAAAGTGTACCTTCGTCCTCCGTCATTCGTCTTTTGTCCAAATCACTCATCGAAGAGATCTTCGATGGCGCGGCGGAGCGCTATGATCGCGAGGGTCCGACGGTCTTTCAGAGTTGGGGCGCGCGTCTGGTCGAGTGGCTGGGCTTGCGCGGTGGTGAGCGCGTGCTCGATGTGGCGACTGGTCGCGGGGCGGTGCTTATCCCTGCCGCGCAAGGCGTCGGTCGCTGGGGGCGTGTGGTGGGGATTGATCTCTCGCACAAAATGTTGGAGCAGACCGAGGACGCCGCGCGCGCGGCGGGTTTGGATAATTTTGAACTGTACAAAATGGACGCGGAACATCTCGAATTCCGCGACGAGATTTTCGATGTGGTGACATGCGCGTTCTCGCTCTTTTTCTTTCCCGCGCTCGACGTGGCGCTGCGCGAGATGCGGCGTGTGTTGCGCGTGGGCGGTACGTTCGGCGCGACGACGTTTGGCACTACACCGCCACCATTCGAACCGGGCTGGCGTATGTTCGCCGAGCAGATGCGCGCGTACGATGCAGTCGTGCGAACGCCGGGGCGCGTGGCGTACACGCCAGAGGAATTGCGGGTAGTACTGACCGACGCGGGTTTTGCGCGCGTCGAAACGCGGTTGGAGCAGTACGATGTCGTGTTCACCAACGAAGACGATTGGTGGGCATTTCAATTTACGCTGGGTAGCCGCGCCGCGCTGCTGCAAATGTCAGACGAAACGCGCGCCAGGTTCAAAGAAGAATATCTGGCAAAGATGCGTCCATTGTTTCGCGACGATGGCTTGCATCTGGGCGTATCGGTGGTGTATGCGATAGGCAGGAGGCAGGTGGCGGTAGGCGGGGAGGCAGGGGGCGGGAGGCAAAGTACGCAATACGGGATTCTTTCTCAGCAACGATGACCGATTCGCTCCACCACAAAAAACGCTCCGCGCAATGACATCTGAACGGTCACATTGTCTTACCGCGCGCCGAGCGCGCGGATGAACGCGGCAAACGCTTTGCCAAATTCGGTCATCTCGCCGGTCTGCGGATCGAACAAACGACCGGTTGGATAGCCGGTATCGTCGAGTGAGTACCAGCACCATCGCTGCACGAGTTTGTAATCGTCTGCCGGATAACCAAGCGCGGGATCACGCGCCGTCAGGAAAAATTCGAACGTGCCGACGATAAAGTTCAGCACGCGCGTGTCCGGAAAACCGTAATCCTCCGGCATTGGAATTCCGTACTCGGAGACGATGAGCGGATAGTTTTGAAAACCGCGCGCCGCCATCCACTCGCGAAACGCGACAATCTGCCGTCGGAACGCGTCCAGATTGCCACTATCATCCACCTCGTACAGAATGCCGGTCGAATCATCGAAACCGGGCGGAATGTCCACGCCCCACGAGCCGCGCTCTTCACGCAAAATGAAATTGTGAACGTTCCACACATCCACCGGCATTTCGCTTTGATTTTGCTCCCGATACGCTGCCAGCACCGCATCGAGATACCGCAAGCGCAACGGCGTGGGTTGCGCCACACCACCGATGGCTACTTGCGCGGTGGGGTCAGCATCCTTGATGGCGCGATACGCGCGCGCGTACAACCGCGCGTACACGCGCGGCGTGACATTGTCCTGCCATTTCACATCCGGTTCGTTGCCGATGAGCCACAGCGCGCCGGGATTCGCGCGCGCGATCTGCGCGATCTCAACTTCACTCGGCCGCAGATCATCGCGCACGAGTCGCACCATTTGCGCGTACTCGATGTTGTTCGGACGCGGCGGATCGAGTTGTGCGCGCCAGTCCAGATACCAGCCGAATGCGAACGGCGCAAGGTCATAGCGCGCCATCGGACCGATGGCGACGCCAATGCCCCAGCGCGATTTGCCTTGCCACAACAGCGACGCGCGCAAAATGTGCGGTGGGAACGGCGTACTCTCGACGATGCGTGTCGGCGTCGCGAGCGCGCGCGTTTCGGCGGGCGCGCGCGTGCGCGTGGGGATGAGTGGTTCGGGGGTAAACGTTGCGCGCGCAATCGGTGTGGGTGTGGGCGCGGGCTGACGTTCGGTAACGAAGAAGAGCGCGATCAGCGCCAAGCCAATGCCGATGAGAACGATGCCGCTCGCGCGGCGCGCGCTATCGCTCACGGCATTTGCCCAGCAACAAAATGCCCAGTCCCACCAGCACAAGCGCGCCACCACCACACAGTAGCGGCGAGACACCACCGCCTGCCGATGCTTCGCTGGATGACGCGGCAAGGGTGATAGTCGGCGCGGGCGTTTCGACGCGCGGTGTCGTCGTTGGCGTCAGTGTCGCATCGGTGCGCGGACGCGGTGGCGCGTCGGTTGCGCGCGCGGGCGGCGACGCAAACGGCGTTGCGCCGGAAATCGGCGTAGCCGCCGGCGGCGCGGCAGGCGCGCTGGTAGGAACGCTCATCGTCGGAACGCCGGCGATTGTGGGTTGCGCGTCAGAAGGAGGCAGAGTCGGTTGTGGCGCGGCAGTGGGTGGCGCGGGGGGTTGCGGTGATGGTGGTTGCGGCGGCGGTGATGGCGGCACAACGGTACGCACGCGCGTCGGCACAGTTTGGCGCGATGGATTTTGCGCCGGCGTTGCCCACGCGCGCGGCACGAGCAGCGCCAACGCGAAAACGCTCAACGCGAAAATCACAACAATCGAACGCGAATTCATTATCGCCTCTCACAACGCAACTGAATCGTCTGATCGCGATCCAGCGCGAATCGAAACACGACCGCGCCACTCTCGAACGCGCTCGGGCGCGGTTGGGCATCACGAAACGCACAGCCGAGCGGCAAACGCACAGCGACAGTGACTGGATACGCTGGCGCGCCGGCTTGTTTCTGCCACAACAGCGTGTATTGACCAACGTTGCCTTGCCATTGTAACACATCGTTGCCCAGTGTCAACGCATAGCGGCGCGTCTGCGATTGCGCGGTCGGCAGAATCATCGTCACTTCGAGCGATTGCCACTGACCTTCCGCGCGCGCGGTCACTTCGCCTGCGTCCACCGTCTTGCGCCACAGCGCGCTAGCTGGTAAGGCGATGCGCGTCGCGTCATCGAGGCGCACGGAGGGCGGAACGAGGACACGCAGATAATTCCAGTAGCAACGATTCATCATTTGCTCGTAGATCGGATCGTAGCGCGATTCAGGAATGCACGGCGCGTTCGTCGTGACGGTGTGCGTGTAAACGAGTGTGAGCTCCGCGCGCGGCGGTTGCGCGCTCAGGTCAACGTGGTAGGTTGCCGATTGGCGAATGCGCGCGTTCACTTTGTTGTAACCCAGATTCGCGTCCACGATCATCAGGTAATCGCCACGCGGTTGTTCCAGCGCGCCATCCCATTTTTGCGCGCGCAAAATCGCCTGCGCCTCGGGACGTTCGAGATAGATTTGAATGTGCTTGCCATCGAGCAACCGCAGCGCGGTTTCCGCCAGCGCGAACTTGTCATAGCCGCCGGCTTCGATGCGTTGCCGCGCGGCATCGGCAAGCGTGCCGATGAACGATTTGCGTTTGAGCCACCACGCGCCGCTGAATTTGCCATCGCTCGGCGCCCAGGCGTGACGCATGTACGCGACGACGTTCGCGCGCGTGAGTGGCTCGTTGTAATCCGACACGCGCAGCGGTCCCACCGCGCCGACGATTTCTTGCAGCGCGTACTGATCGAGCGCGATGACCCCATCGAAAGTTGGCGTGATTCCGCCGGGGCGATACAGCGCGAGCGCCTGGCGCGCGCTCGTCGGAAAATCGGGTGACCAGTTGCTATCGCGAAACACCCACTGCTCCACGCCAAGCAAACGATACAACGGTTCGGGTGGGTCGGGGTACGGTTTGGAAAAATCGTCGGCGGCGTAACTATCGCGAAAGACCATCGCCACCAGACGCCCGGCTTCCACGCGCACTTCGCCCGCGCCGGTGATAAAGCCGCCGCCGGGACGCAACTCGTCCTCGTTCAAACCCAGCACCAAGTACGTGCGCGGCTGATCGAATCCGCCGAGATGCGGCGCGAGCGTAGCCAGTTGCAAGCCCGCGCGGACGAGTGGCGCAGCGCGTTGCAACGTTTGCACGCGCGAAGCCAAAAGCGGCGAGAGCGCGTCGCCCGGCACCGATGTGAGCGTCTGCTCCGCGCGCGCGGCGCGCGCGGAGGCTTGTTGCACGAGCGGTTGATTTTCTGCGAGGACGCGCAGCACCGCGCCGAGCGTTGCCTCGCGTTCGCCGGAACGCGCGAACGCTTCGCAGAGGAGCGAACCGGCTTCCGCCAGATCATCGCCCGCCGAAAGCAAACGCGGCGCGGCATCCAAATCGTTGCCGAAAATCGGCAGCCAGCGGAACAGCGGCGCGAGCGCGACGAAACCGCCGGCATCGCGGCGCAACGCGACGAGATCGTCTTGCATCGCCCAGAGCGCCTGGCACGTCGGCGCGAGATCGGCTTGCTTGGCTGTGGCGCGCAGTTGATCGAAATGCGTGCGCAGCGCGTTTGCTGCCAGCCCCACGCGCGCAAGCCACAACGCGCTGATGAGCAGACCCAGCACGATGAGGAGCCAACCGATGCGACGCCGCGTGATCATTGCGTTCCTCGCTGACGTCGCGCGCTGTACGCTTCCCACAACGCGAGCGCGGTCACCACGCCCCAACCGATGCGTTCGAACCACGTACCAACGGACAAGCCCATTCCCAACGCAAACAGCACGATGCCAAGCATCATCGCGACGCGAAAATGCGGTTGCGCCAACATCTGGCGCGTGGATTTTTCGCGCGCGGCGCGCGCGAAACCGAATACTGTGAGCAAGGTGCTCAATCCCACAATCCAGATGGCTGAAGCCAAAAGAGCGAACCAATCAATCATATTCGCTCATTCCAGCGTTTCCGGAGGCAATGGTGCGAGCATTCGCGCATAGCGTTCGCGCGACTGGGCTTGTTCGTATAACCCTGCAATCAACCCCAAGAGTATCCAGAACACAATATCGTACCTGGCGATAAATATGGTAGCATCGGTCAAGCCATAAATCATATGTGCAAATAATCCTCCCCCTAACCCCAGGATAATCGCTCGGTCCAGATTATCAAGGATTGGATGCACCAAATTGGGATTATCGTGTAAACTGGCACGCCAACATATTCCCAACATTGTAAATGAACCAAGATACAGAGAAATAAAGGCGATCAAGCCGGGAATACCTAGATCAAGTGCCGCCTGAAAGTATTCGTTGTGTGCGTGAATAGTCTCGATCTCTGGCCCAACCGTAAACAATGGATAGAGCACATGGACAACGCGTCTAAACGTATCCATCCCCATTCCGGTGAATGGAAAATCTTGAATGCCGTACAGAGCGCGCGACCAAATCTCGATACGTTGTTCAAGGGTTTGGACACTCGAGCCACTATCCCATGTAATACTTGCATAACCCTGTCCCATTACTAGAAATGCAAACACTCCTAACCCAACCACGCTCAAAGTCAAGAGGAACACGCCAAGTGCAATCCGGCGTCTCATAGTCAGCCAGACAAACAGAACTGTGCCTAGTATTCCCAGTCCCAGGTACCCGCTTCGTGATTGCATCAAAATAAATACCAGCCCCACAAATACTGTTATTACCCAGACGATAATTAACATCACCAAGCCGGGTATGTTACCGATTGCATGACGAATTACCTGAAATCTTCGAGTTACTCTAAGAGACAAGACACAGAGAATCGGAAGTATCCAGAGCAATGTGCCTGCGACCAGATTCGGATTTACACTTTGATCAGATCCCAGAAGAGAAGTCCGAATGAGTGGCACAGGTGCGATAAGAAAAGTGAGAAACTGGAACTTGCTCGCAGTCGTTGCACTGAACAAACCCAAGGTGGCTACTCCCACTCCTGCCGCCAAAAATAATCCCAGGGCGATCCACCATCCCTTGTTTGTTGTACTGGATCTTACGATGGCGAAATACACGCCAAACTCCAGAACCATTGTAGTCAAGCGGAGAAAACTTTGCGCGAGATCGTACGTGGCGTACAGACTCACAAGCACCATCACGGCGAGGAGCAGCAGCGCGGGGTTGAGCGGCGTACGGCGCAACGGCTCGCGGCGCGCGAGAATGCCGATCATCCACACGCCGGGGATGATGAGCATTGCAAACGAACGCGCGACGGTAGGAAAAATCAGGAACGGCGCGGCGAGCGCGACCCAGACCCAGTGCCACTGATCAAGCCATCGAAGAATTCGCACGCGACCTCACATAAAGAGAAGAGGGAGAAAGGGAGAAGATACTCTCCCACACTCTCCCTCTCTCACTCGCACAGCACGGACGCCATATCAGGGAACAAGAATCTGTTCACCCTCGGCAAGTCCAGACACAATTTCGGTATGTGTAGCGCTATTGGCGCCGACCTGCACAGGAACGCGCTCCCAGTTTCCTTGCCGCAGCACCGTCACGTATTGCGCCAGTCCATCCTGCTGAATCGCTTTGGTGGGAACGAGCAGGACGTTCTCTTTGGATGCGCGCAAGAACGCCACATCCGCGCCCATCCGCAATGTTGCAGGCACCTGGGACAAGTCGTCGAAGGCGACCAGAGTACGGTAAACATTTTTGCCCTGATAGATGGATGCTTGCGACGCAATCTCTTTTACTCTGGCAGTGAAATTCTTGTCGGGGAATCCATCCAGAACGACGCGCACGGCTTGTCCTATTGATACCGACGCAACTTCTGTCTCAGGTACATTCACCTCGACAATCAGTTGCTTGGGGTCAGCAAGTGTGCCAATCGGTTCGTACGATTCGACCCATTCCCCCACCCGCCGGTCAATCGAAACAACGAGACCGTCAAACGGTGCCACCAATTTGGCGCTCGCGTAACGCTCTTGCAGATACGTAACGCGTTGCTGCCAGTACTGAACCTGCTTTTGATACAGTTCGATGTCGAGCGCGGTGATTTGCCGATCGGTGTTGAGTGTGTTGAGTTCCGTCGTGTAGCGACGCACATCGGCATCGGCATCCAGATAGGCGTTGTACTCGGCGAGCGCGCGCGCGTGATCGGCAGCGGTTGGCGCCTTGAGGCGATAGATCTGCCAGCGTTGATCGCGTAGTTCAGTGTAGCGCGGCAGCAAGTTGTTGATTGTTTCGATGCGCGCGTTGTAGGAAGAAAGACGTGCCTGGGCTTGACGCAGATAGATCGCCGCTTTGTCCGCTTCGTACTTGGCAGAAATAATGTCCTGATCATACTGCCAATCGTCCAATTGCGCGATGATGGCGCCTTGCTTGACCTGATCGCCGGCGTTCACCGCGATATTGGCAATCGAGCCGCGCACTTTGAAGACGAGGATCGCTTCGCGCGCGGAGCGGACGGTGCCACGTAGCGTCAACGATTGGTCGAGCGTACCACGCGTGACCTTGACGATGGTCCCTTTCGCTGCAGGCGGCAACGGCGTACTCGTCGCGCGCGGCGCGAAAGTGGGAATCGCGCGCGTGGGAGGGGGTGAATCACACGCCGCCAAACTCAAAGTGAGCCAAAGCCAAACAATCAAGCCGATAATCAGCAGACGCAATCTAGTAAACAGCATAACACCTCATCTAGGCAGTGATTCCGGCAGCGATTCGGGAATGTTCGCGGGTTCACCACCATTCCCCGAAACGCTTGGACGCAGCACGGGAACGAACGACGGCTTTTCCACTTTGCGCTTGTGTTTTGTACCATCCTTCGAGTAGTAGTAATAGTAGTAACCATACCCGCGCCCAGACGCCATCCGATTCAGTACAACACCTACAATCTTTGCATCCACTTGCGCCAGCGCCTCGCGCGCACGTCGCAGCGCATCCGCACGCGTCTTGCCCGCCCAGACCACCCACAACAGATGCCTGGTCTTCGCAGCAAGCAACACCGCATCCGTCACCGGCAAAATCGGCGGCGAATCGAAAAGAAGCATATCGTATTGCTTTCCCAGTGCCTCAATCAACTGATCCATCCACACCGACGCCAGCAATTCCGCCGGGTTCGGCGGAATCTTGCCACACGTGAGCAGATGCAAACCGGGCTGTCCCGTCTCCCGAATCACCTGCGAGACAGTTTGAGTCTGTAAGAACACATCCGTCAAGCCAGGCTCAGGTGGCACATGGAATAGTTGATGCAAACTGGGACGGCGCAAATCGGTGTCCACCAGAATCACGCGCTTGCCCATCTGCGCCATCGCCACCGCCAGATTCGCGACCGTCGTCGTTTTACCTTCGCTTGGCTCCGCACTGCTGACAACGAGCGCATTGGCGGAATCCACCGCCAGCGAGAATTGCAGATTCGTTCGCAAGTTACGATACGCTTCTGCATACGGCGCACGCGGCGCGTCCAGCACGACGAGCGGATTCTTGGTGCCCTTGGGGAAGCGCGCAACGTTGCCGATGGTGCTCAGTTCCAGCACGCGGCTCACATCCTCGGACGATTTGAGCGAATCGTCGAGGTATTCGATGAGGAAGGCGATGCCGGCTGCCAGCATCACACCGACCACCAACCCTAGCGCAACGTTGACGGTGGTACGTGGAGATACTGGCGAATCCGGCATTTCCGCAGGTGAGAATACGGAAATCGCATCGGCGGATCGCATTGCAGTCAAGCGTGCATTGTTTGCATTCTGGAGCAGCGCCGAGTACTGCGCCTGGAGCGTCGTCAATTCCATTTGCAAGCGCGCGCGTTCGGTGCGCACAAATTCTGGCGCGCTCGCACTCTTAGGGTCGTTTGGATCACCTAGGGGCGCAAGCGCTTTTTGCGTCTCGTCAATTTTCTTGCGGACATCTGCCACTTGGCGATCTAACTCATCTTGAAGAATCCGATAGCGTTGCGTTTGTGATGCGCTGACTTGGTCGTTAACTACTTGGGCAATCTGGTTCGCGATGGCTTGAGCGCGTGCAGGATTCGGATCGAGAACTGAAACACGTAGCAAGGGAGTGTCACGCACTGTTTGGACAGTGATATTCTTCGGCAAATTCTCATCCCACGGAATTCCCAAATCGTTGCAGACCTGCCGTAGTACAACCGGCGACTTGATGGCTTCAACATATGTGGTCACAGCGCGTTGATTGCTAAGCATCGAATAATAATCTTGCGCAGCGGATCCTTGTGAGGTAAGCAAGACAACTGTAGATTGATATATCGGTGTACTCAAACGGCTGTATACAAACGTGCTACTTGCTCCCAGCGCGCCTCCCAGAATGATCAGCCATAGCCATTTTTGGACGAGCGAAAGATACTGCCGTAGTTCCATTTTTCCTCCATCGGCACGTGCATCTGCGAATGCTATTGCGCTTGGAATGCATCTTGTCACAAAGTCCTAGCACTCCAAGTTTGCGATTCAAAGGGAATAGAATTTCCGCATGGCAAACAATGTCCTGCTTACCCCATCATCTTCAAGGATCTAATTTCACTTCCTTGGCACTAGTGCCTCAGGCAGCGATTCAGGAATGTTCGCGTGTTCACCACCATTCCCCGAAACGCTCGGACGCGGCACCGGAACGAACGACGGCTCTTCCACGTGGCGCTTGTGTTTCGCCCCATCCTTCGAGTAGTAGTAATAGTAGTAACCATACCCGCGCCCAGACGCCATCCGATTCAGTACAACACCTACAATCTTTGCATCCACTTGCGCCAGCGCCTCGCGCGCACGTCGCAATGCATCCGCACGCGTCTTGCCAGCAAAGACAACCCACAAGAGATGCCTGGTCTTCGCGGCAAGCAACACCGCATCCGTCACCGGCAGAATCGGCGGCGCATCAAAGAGGAGCATATCGTATTGCTTGCTCAACGCATCAATCAACTGATCCATCCACGCCGACGCCAGCAGCTCAGCCGGGTTCGGCGGAATCTTGCCGCACGTGAGCAGATGCAAGCCCGGCTGCCCCGTCTCCCGAACCACCTGTGAGACGGTTTGATTCTGCAAGAACACATCCGTCAAGCCAGGTTCGGGCGGCACGCGGAACAATTGATGCAAACTGGGGCGCCGCAAATCCGCGTCTACCAAAATCACGCGCTTGCCCATCTGCGCCATCGCAATCGCTAGGTTTGCCATCGTCGTCGTTTTACCTTCGCCTGGCTCCGCACTGCTGACAACGAGCGCATTGGCGGAATCCACCGCCAGCGAGAATTGCAGATTCGTTCGCAAGTTACGATACGCTTCCGCGTACGGCGCACGCGGCGCGTCCAACACGACGAGCGGATTCCTGGTGCCCTTGGGGAAGCGCGCAATGTTGCCGATGGTGCTCAGCTCCAGCACGCGGCTCACATCCTCGGATGATTTGAGCGAATCGTCGAGGTATTCGATGAGAAAGGCAATGCCGGCGGCCAGCATCACGCCAACGGCAAGTCCCAACAATGTGTTTTGCAAAGTGCGCGGACTCACAGGGTAAAGCGGCAAATCGGCAGGGGTGGCAACTGAAATCACATCATTGTAGCGCGATGCCGTGAGGCGCGTGTTGTTGGCATTCTGAAGCAACACCGAGTATTGCGCCTGGAGTGTCGTCAATTCCATTTGCAAGCGCGCGCGTTCGGTGCGGACAAACTCTGGCGCGCTCGCGCTCTTGGGGTCGTTTGGATCACCCAGGGGGGCAAGGGCTTTTTGTGTCTCGTCAATTTTCTTGCGCACCTCAGCAATTTGCTGATCCAAATCATCTTGAATAGCGCGATAGCGCTGCATCTGCATCGCGTTGATCTGATCGTTGAGGACTTTGGCAATTTGTGTGGCAATGGCTTGAGCGCGCGCAGGCTCAACGTCCTGAACCGAGACACGTATGAGTGAGGTGTCGCGCACGGCTTGCGCCGAAACGGTAACGGGTAACGGGTCATCTTCAGGGATGCCTAATTCTTTGTACACCTGACGCAAGAAGGCAGGGGATTTGATTTGTTCAAGGTAGGTGGCTGCAGCGCGCTGGCTGGCGAGGAGTGCTGAGTAATCTTGCACCACACCCGCACCCTGCGAGATCATCAGTGTGATTGTAGATTGATAGATGGGCGTGCTGAGCCGACTGTATACAAACGCCGAGCCAGCGCCCAAAATACCACCCAGCACAATCAGCCACAACCATTTTCGAGCAAGCGCGAAATAGTGCCGCAGTTCCATTATTTTACCTCAATTGGAGAGACAAAGGACGAAGGATTTGCGATTTTCGATTGCCGATTGCCGATTACACATATCAATCGCAAATCGGCAATCGAAAATGGGCTGACGGTCGTTCGTCAACATCTCACAGCGCGCATTGTACTACAAAAATAATTTATCGCCAAATCCTCATTCGCCGCGCCACGCGCGCAGAGCAGGGTCACCTAGCAGGACGAACGTATCAATGACTTCGCGCGTATCGGGCGCGGCGCCGTTGATGCGCTGTTTGGCGCGCGTCAGCGCATCGCCGAGCGAGGGCGCGGGGCGGCTAAACATTTCGGCGAAGAGCGCGCGCATCAATTCTTCTTGCGCCTGCGGCAGCGAAAGCCCCGTCGGCACGATGCCCGCGACGATACCGCCTTCGGCTTTGAACAACAATTCTTCCGCCAGCGAATTCTTCTGCGGATGGTAGAAGAATCCGTCGAGGCAGGTGGGCGTGAACAGAATCGGCGTGCGCGCGCCATTCGTGAGCGCGCTCAGATGCTCCATGCCGAACAGCGGTCCCTCCGCCCACGTATCAATCGAACCGTGCCCGATGTAGGTGACCCACCGCGCGCCTTCGTTCCAGCGCGCCAGCATCTCTGCGCGCGCGGCGTTGACATCGCCGCGTTGTTCGGCAAGGTAGATTTTGCGCGCGGCAATCTCGCGCGGCAGTTGCGCGATCAACGCATCGGACATTGAAGCAAACGCCGGCTCTTTGTCATCGGCGATGAAGAGCGCGCGCGTGTGCCATTCGGCGCGCGCGTTCAGCGACTTTTCGTACGCGATGGTTTTGTTAACGACGCGCGCGACTTGATCAGGGGTTTGCGCGGGGATGCGCCCGATTGCCAGCGCGGGATGCCCGGTCTGATGGTCGGGCGCGACGAACCAGTTGTCGCTGGCGGCTTGTCCCAGATGTGGCGTCTTGAGCAAAAAAGTCGGCAAGAGGTTTTTGTTCGCACCTTTTTGATAGTCGCGATAATCGTAACTGGCTTTGCCGACGAAAAGCACATAGCGCAGCGATTGCCAATTCTGTCGCGCCCACTCGATAAACGCGCGCACGGCATACGGCGATTCTTCGCCGTAACCGAATGTGTCGTACACCTGATTGATGGTGACAACGCGCACGCGCAAGCCCTGCTGCGCGCGCCACTGGACAAGCGGTTGCAACGCGCTCACGAGCGTCGGATGCGCGATGACGAGATACTCGGCGGCGAGTTCTGGCGCGCGCAGATCGCTCGCCGACATCGGCACGATACGCGCGACCGCTTGCGCGGCGTTTGGTCCGAGCGCGAGCCAACGACGCGGCGTGGTCGCATCGGTGGCAAAAGTGAGCGCGCGCGCGTTGACCGATGTGTTGGTCACGCGCGTCGGCGCGAACGGATCGGTGATGTCGAAGAGTTCGATGGCATCGCTGCTGAAACCTTCCAGGCGATACGTGCCGGCGCCCGCCGTAAACTCCAGCCGATCGTCCTGCGCGACGAGTCGGCGCGTGTAAGTCACATCCAGCGCGCGCAGCAAGGTGATTTCGGCTTGCGCGCCGGTATCGCCGGGCGCGACGAGTTGCAGCGCGTTTTCGCCGGCGCGGACGACGTTCGCCGGAATCGTCGCGGTGATGACGCGCGCGCCCTGCCCGTCCCACTGTTCGTCCGCGATGCGCGCGCCATTGAACACCAGCCGCAGATGATGATCGGGATTGACGGCATCCTGCGTGCTTGCCCACAGATGCACGCGCAGTTGCGCTGGCGCGGCGAGCGCGGCGGGCAAGGTCATCGTAATCGTCGTCGTCATTGGCGCGGCGATGGTTTGCCAGAACCACGCATCGTCTTCAAACTGGGGCATGTAAATCGTCGGGCGCGCGAGGTGAAGCGTCGCGGACGCGCTGGTTTGCGGCGCGGCGCGCGCGTCGGGTGCGCGCGTCTCGTGCAGCGGCACGGTGGGTTGTTGACCCCACGTGACCCAGTAGACGGAGAAATTCGAGTAGGGGGAATCGCTCGCCTGTCCGTAGAATTCGAACGTGAGCGTATCGCCGGTGCCACGCACGCGCGTGGGAATCGCGCGGTCGCCGCGAAAGAGCATAGGGACGCAAGACGTTGCGCCCGTACACGCGAGATTCGCGCCGGCGTTTTTCAAATCAGCCGCCGTGACGCGATACCAGCCATCGGCGTTGACCAGCAATTTGAAACGCGTGTCGGACGGTGGGTCAACGAAGGTGGGGATAGGAACGCCAGAAGACGGAGAAGTGCAACTGACAGGGGTAAGGAGAACAAGAATCCAAAACCAAGTCAACCACTTGAACAACTGTGTGTGGGGTATGGCGTGATGAGAGTCATTATTCATCGGCTTGTTTCGATTGGAATTTCTTCACCGAGGCAAATTCATCGGCTAGTTCATCGGAGGTATAGTTGATGTAAGCAACGCCCCTCGAACGAAGTAGCGCGAGGAACTCGATACGTGTGATATTCAACAGGCGTGCCGCCTTACCCGATGAAATGCGACCCTCTGTGAATAATGACAGAACGAGCCACTCGAGCAGTCGGCGTTGTATGTCATCCTGATCAAGTCCAAATTGAAGGAAAGAACTTGGGACGCGAACCTGAAAAGTTGCTTCAGTCACCTGGGTCTCCTTGCGAAAAATACGACCACCTCTCTATGGCGCGATGTTTATCCAGCACGCGCCTTTTTATCTACTCCGAGCCGCCGACGCAACTCGTGACCGGAGATACCACCTTCGTCTTGCTGACGTGCACGTGAATGCTCAATCAGCGCCATGAATTGAGGATGCGTACTCAGCGTGAGGGTTTCCCAATCTGCATTCTCAATTGAGACGAGCGCGGCGATGGGTTTCCCATTCACCGTCAAGATGACGGGCTCTTTGATGTTTCGTGCATAGTCTGCCAGGGGTGCAGTAGCCTGAGCCATTTCCAGCATTTTCATAGATCAATCACCTGTCCTCCGATACGAAGACGATTACCTTCTTTTATCCCAACTGCACGAATGTACACCACAGGCTCCGGTGATTCCGCCACATCATAATAAACTCGCAGGGTGCCGACCCGCAGTTCCCATGGGGCTAGCGGATTAGGACGCATTGGCTTGCGATTTCTCGTCTCAACAAGTGGTTGATGTTGCAACTGTTCATCCACAGCATCAAGAACAATCGCAATCTGACGCGCGGTCAGGGTACGCAAGTGATCTTCAGCATCAGGAGAATACTCGATTCGGTACGGCAACCTACGTACCTCTACGTTGGTTTACCACGAAACGCGAGATAAATCGCGAGCATTCCCAGCACCAAGCCACCCGCGCCCATCAATCCCGTCAAGACAATCGCTGCGCCGATGAGCAACTGCCGGACGCGCACATCGCTCTCGTCCGGCGCGCTGGGGAGGTCTTCCTCTGGCGTTTCCTCTGCCTCACTCGATTCGGGTGGCTTGACCGCAATGGCAACGCGCGTCGGTTCGGGCAAAGCGGTGGCAGGCGCGACAACTGCGGGCGCGCCCGCGCGCGTTGCGGTGGGCTGCGCAACGTACGCTACGCGCGCGGTGGGTGTGGGCGGAATCGGTGTGGGAGGTGTCACACCCGGCGGTACGGTGCGCGTGCGCGTCGGCGTGAACTGGGGCAGCGGAGTGGCGGTGGGTGGCGCGGGCATTGCAGTGGGGAGCGCGGACGTGGCTGTCGGTGGCGCAGGTGTGAATGTCGGCGCGCCGGGCACTTGCGTCGCGGTCATCGTTGGCGTGCGCGTGCGCGTAGCAGTGGGTGGCGCGGATGTCGCCGTGGGCGTTGCCGGCGCTTGCGCCGCGACCGTTTGATTGTACGTGTCCACTTTACCTGAGGTATCAATACTTTGCAGACGATAGTAGTAGGTTTGTCCGGGTGTTACGCCGGAATCGGTGAAAGCATACGACGCGCCGGCGATACTGCCGAATTGCGCGGGCGTGTAATTGACTTTGGTGAACGTTCCGTTTGCCGACGTGCTGCGCAGAATGTTAAAGCCCGCATTGTTGAGTTCGCTGCCGGTTGACCAGCGGACGATGACGCTGTTACCCTGCCACGCGGCAGTGAACGATGAAATAGTCACCGCTGCAAAGGCGCGTTTCGACGCCAGCCCGACCAGCGCGCCGACAAGAACTAAAACGCTCAGGAGAATGAAAAGAATCCGCTTGCTCATAACGTATTCACCCGCAGAAACCATCGTCACGCCGATTCGTCCTTCGTCATTCGTCGTTTGTCCTTCGTTCGCGCCCTTGTGTCAGTGCTTGTGCGGTCCTCGCGCTGCTTTGCATCAATATCCAACTTGCTTTCAACGCCGCGCGTCGTAATCCGCCTGGCGGCAACGCGAACGCGCGCGCCTGGACGCGCGAAACGAACGCGAGGAGCATTCCCAGCCACCGCGCGCGCGTCGAACGCAAATCGGTGGGCGCGCGCGCGTCTTGTCGCCACACCGCTGTAACAATACCACACAATTGCGATTCTGTCCAGAGTGGATCGGGTGCGGCGCAATTGTCGCCTTTGGTAACGAATCGAACGCCATCTTCTGCAACGCGTCGCGCGATGAGCCGATGTGCCAGCCGCGCCGCGTCGGCGTTGAGTTTGATGATGACAATGTCGCCCGCGCGCAATTCAGTCGCGCGCGCGCGGCGCACGCTCACCTGATCGCCCGGCGCGAGCGTGGGTTGCATACTCGCGGTGGTGATGGTGAAACGCACCACATCGCCAGCGCGCAGACGCGCGTCAATCAGTTCGTCGGTAACGTTCGCGACCCAGGTGTTCATTCGATTACGCTGATGCGTCTGGAAAACACGACCGACGACAGATGACCGCCGACCGCTGACAGACGACCGCCGACTGCCGAGGAACGACCGCTGACCGATGACCGTCACAAATTCGATACGCGGGTGTGGTACAGGCATGGGTAAGGATTCATTTCAAAATCAACGGCAAATAGGTGGCAGTTTGGTGTTGCAGGCGCGAGGCAGGATCGCCGAGCAGGATGAACATTTTCATCGAATCACCCTGTGATGGATCGTTTGCCCAGAGCAATGCCTTGCCTGCCAGCGTGGCGGGACCCAGCCGTCGTTCACCGTTGCGGAAAATGGCTTCGAAGAAACCGCGATCCAGAAAATCGTGTCCCGATGCCAGACCCCACGCGGTTGCGCCCCACACCGCAAGCGCGCCATTGCCGGCACGACGCACATTCTTTTCGCCCAAACCCGGAATCGTCACTTTGGGATGGATGTAATAGCCCGTGTCGCACGTCATATCCAGCATCACCGGCAATTTGTAGCCGTTCGTCAGCGTGTCCACATCGTCAATCGTCAGAAAATTGTGCGCCCACAGTGTGACCGAGCCATGCCCAACATAGTTGACGATGATGCTACCTTGATTGATGGCATCCAGCGTTGCCGTGCGAACCGCTTCCGGCGTTGTGTAGTATGGGTACGGCAACGCACACTGCGGATAGACGTTTGGATCGCACGGATTGTAGTAGATGCGCTGGGCTTGATAGCCGCTGGGGAGATAGTACGGATTTCCCGCAATCAAGTCCGAGTACGCCCAGAAATTTCCGCCGCCGTCTGGCGTGCCATTGGATTCGTACGCATTGTCCGCGACGAACGCGACGCGCGCGCGCCACGTACCCGATGGCGTGCTTTGCTCGTACGTCAAGAGTTTGTTGACGACGTTAGCCACTTCGGCTGTGCTGTTGACCGGCAAGCGCCCGAGCGCCATCTGCGGCATCAGGTCACCGCTCCCATCGTTAAACGCAACGAAAAAGTTATCGTCCGCCGATTCGTAGCGATGCGTGTCCACGATGCGCAATGGCGCAGGAATGAAAATCGAGTTGGGCGGCGTGGTGATGCCCTGGTCTTGCGGACATTTGCCTGCGGTGAGGCAATAGCCGCGCGGATCGAAATGCGCGTCGCCGACGAGTAGCACCATCGAAGGCGCAGGCGGCGTCCAGGACGAGTACGCGTACGCGAGAAAATCGCGAATCGCCTGCGGATCGAGGACGCCATCGTTGAACTCGTCGTACACATCTTGCACCGCGACGACCTTGACGCGCAAGCCCTGCGATTGGCGAAACGCCGCGAGCGATTGGATGCTGGAAACGAAACTATCGTGCGCGATGATGATGTAATCCGCGCCGTTCGATTTGTTTTTCAAATCGGACGCGGTGTCCAGCATGATGCTTGCGGGTGTCTTGAACTGTGACGTTGCCAGCACGATGTACTCGCGCGCGTCGGGTTGATTATCGGCAAACTGGAACGAGTACGAGCCGCTCGGAAAGATATTCGGTGACGTGATGCGTACAACGTTCGACGGATCGGTGATGTCGAACCCAAGCAAATCGTTCGTTGAGAAATTGCTGATGGTGTATTGCCACGCGCCGGCACTGGGCTGGCGAAAACGCAGCGTGTCGGTGAGCGCGACAAAGGCGCGCGTAAAGGCAATATCGAAACTATCTACAAAGATATACCGCGAGTACACTTCGGTGGCGCGCAGTGTGCTCGCGCCATCGTTCAACCAAGTCACAGGAAACGCAACAGTTCCCATGATGCGTCCCTTACCGCTCCAGTTCAAATTTGCTACGGTGTTGCCGTTGATGGAAAGAACGGTGTTATGCGCGCCATCGGTCCAGCCGAGCAACGCATAGGTCAACGTGGCCGAGTACGCGCCGGTCACGCGGTTCGAGGATGAGAACGCGTAATCCTTCGAGGAGTTGTACAACCAATCCCAATACCAGCGCGGTTCGTTCTCCACGACGGGTTGGGGATAATTCGATAGAAAGTATGTATTGTCTTCCAAATGCACCGTGTGCGTGTATGCTGTTGCTGCCGTACCGCTACCACTTCCATCGCGCGTTGTCATTCGCTTGCCCGCCGCGCCGCCGTAGGTCAGCCAGTACGCGTTCGTATCGGTGTACTTGGTATCGAGTCCCTGTCCCCAGAAGGCGATGTAACGATTGCTGTCGCACGAATCGCCGCTCGACCACGCTTGATAGATGGCGAGTTCGGTGTTTTGTTTGTACACCTTGATGGTGCCTGGGTCAGAAATGCTCGCACCGCGCGCCTGCAAGTCCGCGCAGGTGATTTTGTACATCCCATCGCTGTTGACGCCGATGCGAAACCACGTTCCACTGCGGGTGAATTGCGGCGCGCGCGCGCCGGGCGCGGCAGTCCTGGCGCGCCACGCGCGCGCGGAATCATAGTTGAGGAGCATCGTCTTGAGCGTCGCTTCGAACGCGCCTTCATTGACCGCGCCGCCGAGTGTTTCGCGCGTTTGCCCGCGCGGGTACGTGAACGTGATTTCGACGCGCACGCGGCGATGGAACACCACCTCGCGCGTCGCGCCGTTGTATTGGAGCGGATAGAATTGAATCGTGAGATAACGTTGACTGCGCCACTTGCTATCGGTGCCGATGCGCGCCACGTCGGCGGGGTACAGCCGATTTGCCGCGTACGTCGCCGCATCGGGAACGATTGCCTCGCGCACCTCGCGCGGCAATGTGCGCGTGGGATCGAACTCGACGCGCTGGGTAGGTGCGGGGAGAGGTGGCGCGTTCAGTTTGACGCGCGTCGCGTCGTCGGCAATGATTTTGAGCGCGGCGACCGCGCCGGGCGGAACGCCAATCATCGTGCCTTGCACCGGCAGTTGCGGTTTGCCCGGCTCGCTGGTGACGCCCAAGCCGGGAATCGTCAGCGCGACATAGTTCGCGCCGCCGATGGTGCGCGGTTGCGCGGTGTACGCCGGCGCGGCAAATTCGATGACCACACGATTCGTGTCCGATTGCAACAGACGTAGCGACGCCGGTGTTGGCGTGGGAGATTGAGCGCGCGCGGGCGCGGCAGTTTCCCAGCCCAGCCAGATCATCGTCACGCCGAACGCGGCGAGAGCGATCATCACACCGCGTTGGAACAAGTTATTCAAGCGCATAGTTCATTCTCCAAGACGAAAGACGAAAGAGCCAGTGAGGTTTGGGCTAATCATTAGCCAGCAAGCGGCACTGGGGCTGGCGCAACCTGATACTCGATGTGGCTGGGTGCAGTGACGCGACGCGAGGCATCGAGAATTTCCATTGACACTAGGTTACCTGCGGCATCATAATCTAGAATAATCCCCGGCTTGTCTTCGTCACTCTCGATTACTGGTGTATCGGCAAGAATAATCGTCAGGGTATCTGTTTCGCGGTCGTAGATGATTTTCATTGTCCTTGCAGAACCTGGCGAACGCTCGCGCTCAAAGGGTCTATCTCGATAATCAGGTCGCCACCGCGCCGTCCCACATAATCCTTCGCTCCGTAGTTTATCCGCCAGAGTACTTGATCGTCAGAAACACGTTGTGTAATCGTGATGAGACTCTGGGTTACCTCGATACCCAATGTGCGCGCGTACTTGTTTGCTATCGCCAGAACGCGCGCGAGAGACATCGCCATCTGATCTTCGAGTACCTCTGCCGTCAAGGTAGTTGTCAATTTTTCCTCCTTATCCCAGTACATCCTGATAGTAGCCGATTTCATTGACCTGACCTTCTGGAGAGACAAGGTATACACGCTCTGCTGAAATGACAAACTCACCGACATAGAACGCGCCCTTCAGATCAGGATCATCCCGCACAGCCCGCCGGTCTGTCTCGCTGGGCTCCTGAAGAAAAGTGCCACCTGTGTTCGGATGCGTATGAAAAGACGCCACGATGTCTTTCTCACCAATTTTACAACGCGAATGCAAAGGTAGGGTAATGGTGTTCTGCGTTCCCCGTGCCCAACGCATAATGCTCAAATTTCCTTTCGTGTCGCGCAGAATAAATCCCCCTTCCTCGTGACACTCTGCGCTACCAGGGTTCGATTCCCGCCAGGCTTGCTTGAGCGCAGAACGCACAAGAGGATTGTTCAAAAGTTGGCTCGGCGTCATTGACTGGTATCGAACGCTCGCGCTCTAGCGCGCCGCGCGACAAGCAACAGCGCGCTCACCACCAGCGCGCCAACGCCTATCCCCACCAACCCTTCGGTTTGCCCCCACCCGCCCGACGCGGTGATGACGATGGGACCGTGCCGCGCCGTCGCGCCGCCGTACTCCACGTCTTCCAGTTGGTAGTAGTACGTCTTGCCTGCCACCACCGTCGTATCTTCGTACTGATACTTGCCACCAGTGAGCGCGTCGGACGCGGGGATGAGTTGCGCGTTGAGTTTGGTGTAGGGACCTTCCGCGCGCTCGCTGCGATACACATTGAAACCGGCGGTATTGATTTCCGTCGCGGTCGTCCACTGGACGACGATGCGCGCGGGAGCAGGCGCGCAGGCGGCGAGTGCCCAAAGTGCCAAAAGCGCCAAAGATGCCAAACGTGCCAAAGGTGCCAAACGTGCCAAATATGCCAAAGATGCCAAATGTGCTAAAGGACGGAGGACGAAGGAGGAAAGATGAATGACAAATGAGCAAATGACAAATGACAAATGAATGAATGACAAATGAGCAAATGAGCAAATGACAAATGACAAATGAACAAATGGGCAAATGACAAATGACAAATGAGCAAGTGAGCCAGGGGCAGAGGACGAAAGACGAAAGACGAAGGACGAAGGATGAAGGATGAAGGACAAAGAGGGAAGGAATGCACGAAGAATCGAGGAAATTGGACTTGTGTGTTTCATTTGCTTATCCGCCATCCACCAATTTGGCTCATTGGCACATTGGTTCATTGGCTCATTGTCTTGGCAGAGTTTTGAAAAGACCTGTCAGGTCTTCAAGACCTGACAGGTCTCTTCTGGACTTTTTAGCAAACCACACACGAATTGATCGATTCAGCGCGCGCCAATCGCATCGCGCACGCTAACTTGAGCCAAAGAGCCAAAATGCTAACTAACGAGTGTGGTGCAGCCTGGCGCTCCTGCTGTCTTTCCGCCACCACTCGGAGTACATTGCCCCGCTGTTGCCTCCAGTGGTGCGCGGTAGATCACCTCCGGCTTTTCGTATGGCTGCTTGAGCACTTCAGTTTCCTGTTGGGACGCTTGATTCAGTGTGTTGGGGGTATTCATTGTTTATCTCCTCCTGAAAATTTGTCACGAGATCTTGCAAGGAGATAACGTTCATTACTCCTTGCAAGATAACGGTGCTAGTTGCGCCGGCGCTTTAGTACGAACACGCCCAACATACCTGCGACGCCTACAATGCCAGCGACTGGAATCAGTGGGTTGAACGGCTCGGCGTTTGCCTCCAGCGAAGTCAGAGTGACGGCAGTAGGTTTGTAGCCGATTTGGTGATCTTCTACCTCGCCATTGTAAATCTGGTATATGTATGATTTGGTAGTGGTACACCCACCGCTCGAGTCGCGAGGATACAGACGGAATCGTGAATAATAGGTCGCTGTTGCAGGTATTCCGCTAGGAACATTGAAGGTGAGATCGTTATTACCCGAAGTCACTGATGCGTTGGAGAGTATATTCTCACCAGCGTCTTGAAAATCACCATCATTGTTCCAATCAATCCACGCGGCTACACAACCATCACCATTCACATTAACTCTGACCTGATTCGTACTTCCAGCGTTCCATTGAGTTCCAAGCATAACGACGCCATCTTCATCATCGGACGTCGTCTGGTCATCCTTGAGCGCGTCACCGCTATTCTGTTGGCCATTGGTTTCCTTGTCAATCAGACTTCCCATTTTCAATGTACTGATGGCATGGCCAGCAGCATCATCACCTACAGTAATTATACTGTAATTGAGTTTACTAGATGGCAAATCACCGTAATCTAACTGGACGGTTGCCACCAAGTCCACTGTGAGATCCCAGTCGTCATTCGAAGTACCATCAATGTGGACTGTAATCGCTCCAACCGCATTTTTGTTAGCTGCGTTAGTGCAGCCACTTCCCACGCTGAAGTCAGAGTACGGGAATAGAACAAGTCTCGGATGGTTACTCGAGGCCCAACCACTGGGGATAGCCTTGGTAAGACTGGAACAATATGAGGTGGAACTGTTCGAGTAGTACGTGATTGTCGCTGAACCGCCCCAATCAGAAGAGATCAGCACAAGCGCAAAAGCATTATCGCCACCACTCTCCAAATCCACGCTGCCTAGGCCACTGGGATCAACTCCGGCAGCACCACTATCAGCCGTACCATCAAAAGTCAGCGTAGTGGTTCCCCTGACACCAGACCCTTGGCTGTGACTCATCTGGCCTAGCCCACCAACATTTGTCTGAAAGTTCAGAGTGTTTGAAGCGCCAGTTGCTGTCACTGTCACTGTAACTTCCCGCTGGCTTCCAATAATATTTCCCCCATCGTCCACATAAGCAAAGGTACTTCCTATGCCAATTTGAGTGATTGACTGTGTCGTACTAAAGTTGTCAACGATTTGTGAAGGATGTCCCAGCACCGGCTTCGCCGCGCCCGGCACCAGCAACAGCCCTACTGCGATGACCATCGCGAAGAACGCGAGCCATAACAAGCGTGAATGGTTATTCATTTGAACTCCTCCTTTTTCATCTCTGAACGAACATTTGGATAAACGCACTCGCGCGCGTCCGCACGATTCGAGTTGTGGCGCGCGCATCGAGTAGGACAGTTGAATGATAGTCCGCAGTAGGCACCTCCCTTCCTGAAGAACAGGTGTGCTGGTGCGTAGCAACCGCACCAGCACGGAACGCCAAGGGCAGTTTTGCACTTGCATTATACAACAAATTTCGAGATTGGTCAATAGGTTTTGGTGGTGTGTTTTTTTTGAGGGGCTTGACAAATTTGAAAAATTGAGTATATTGTGCACGCTAGCACTCTGGCAAAATGAGTGCTAATGACACAAATTCCAGCAAGGAGGTTTCTGTTATGGCTGATCAACTCAAAATGCGCCCACTTGCGGATCGAGTGATTGTCGAACCACTCGAAGGGGAAGAAAAGACGGCCAGCGGCATCTTGCTTCCCGAAACCGCAAAGGAAAAACCGCAAGAAGGTATCATTGTCGCGATTGGTCCAGGACGTTGGGACGAGGAAGGTAAGAAACGCGTCGAGATGGAAGTGAAACTCGGCGACAAGGTCGTGTTCGCCAAGTACTCGGGCACCGAGATCAAGGTGAACGACAAAAAGTATTTGATCTTGAGCGAGAAAGACATCCTCGCGGTTGTCGAAAAGTAATTTTGTTGCACGGACCATTCCATTCAGGAGGAAATAGATTATGCCAGCCAAACAACTAGCGTTTTCCGAAGAAGCACGCAGACACTTGAAAATCGGCGTGGATACGATGGCGAATGCAGTCAAGACCACGCTGGGTCCCAAAGGGCGTAACGTCGCACTCGATAAAAAGTTCGGCGCGCCGACCATCACGCACGACGGGGTGACCGTTGCCAAAGAAATCGAATTAAAAGACCCCTACGAAAATATGGGCGCGCAGTTGTTGAAAGAAGCCGCCACCAAGACGAACGATGTCGCGGGCGACGGCACGACCACCGCCACCCTGCTCGCACAGATCATTGTCAATGAAGGTCTGAAGAACGTCGCCGCGGGCGCCAATCCCATGCTGTTGAAACGCGGCATCGAAAAAGGAACGGCGGTCATTGTCGAAGAAATCAAACGGATGTCCACGCCGGTCAAGGGCAAAGCAGAAATCGCCAATGTGGCCGCCATCTCGGCAGCGGATCCCGAAATCGGCAACCTGCTCGCCGATGTGATGGACAAGGTCGGTAAAGATGGCGTCATCACCGTCGAGGAATCCAAGACCGGTCTCGCGTTCGAAACCGAATACGTGGACGGTATGCAAATTGATCGCGGCTACATCTCGCCGTACTTTGTCACCAATCCCGAACGGATGGAAGCCGTCCTCGTCAATCCGTACATTTTGATCACCGATCGCAAAATTTCCGCGCATACCGATATTGTGCCCATCCTCGAAAAGTTGGTGCAGATGGGCAAGCGCGATCTTGTGATTGTGGCCGAGGATGTGGAAGGCGAAGCCCTGGCGACACTCGTGTTGAACAAACTGCGCGGCTTGCTCAATGTGCTCGCGGTCAAAGCCCCCGGCTTTGGTGATCGCCGCAAGGAAATGTTGCGCGATATGGCAATCCTCACCGGCGGTAATGTCATCACCGAAGAGATGGGGCGCAAGTTAGAGACCGCGCAAATCAGCGATCTGGGACAATGCGATAAAGTGATCGCCACAAAGGACGATACGACCTTTGTGGGTGGGCACGGTTCGGAGAAGGAAATCAAGGGGCGCATCAACGAAATCAAGGCGCAAATCGAAAAGACCACCTCCGACTATGATCGCGAGAAACTGCAAGAGCGTCTGGCGAAACTCGCTGGGGGCGTGGCGGTGATTCGCGTGGGCGCTGCCACCGAAACCGAGTTGAAAGAGAAAAAGCATCGTGTCGAAGACGCGTTGAGTGCCACGCGCGCCGCGGTCGAAGAGGGGATTGTGCCCGGCGGTGGCGTCGCGCTCTTGAACGCGATTCCCGCACTCGACAGGGTGCAAGCCGAAGGGGATATTGCTACGGGTGTGCATATTCTCAAACGCGCGCTGGAAGAGCCAATGCGTCAACTGGCGGAGAACGCCGGCTACGATGGCGCGGTGGTCGTCCAGGAAGTGCGCCGTCAGCAGAAGGAAAAGAACAATCCGAACATCGGCTTTGATGTGCTGGCGGAAGAGTATGTGGATCTGGTCGAGCGCGGTATCATTGACCCTGCCAAGGTGACGCGCAGCGGTCTGGAAAATGCCGCTTCGATTGCCGCGATGATTCTCACGACCGAAGCGTTAATCACCGAAATTCCCGAAAAGGAAAAACCGGCTGCACCACCGATGCCCGAATACTAGACCTGACAGAAACCGTACAACAACATCCCGCTCGTTACTATCGAGCGGGATGTTTTATTTCACTTGCCAGATCATCACGCCGTCCTGTGCGTACATCAGGACATAGCGCGTGGGGTCGGCAAAATCGCTCGCGTGCCATATCCCCTGGCGCTGTCCAAGATAAACGTGGGTGAAAGGTGACGCTGGGTCAGTCACGATAGCGCGCCGGGTAAAGTAGGGAATCCACGCGCCGCCATCGGTGGGGACAAAGGTGTGCGGATACCACTCGAACGTGTTGACGAGGAAACGCGCGTCAGGCGGGGTGTGGGTGACGATCCACTGCATCGCGCGCGCATCGGCGCGCGTGAACAGAATGGTAATGGGATTGAAAATGGTGAGCATCTCGCGAGCGCCGAGCAGCGCGATGACGATGCCCACGAAACTCACCAGCCAGCGTGCCTTGCTGAACGCCCAGTGTGCCAGATTGCCCATCAATAGCGCGGCGGGGAAGAATCCCATCAAGAGGACAAAGGGTATTTCGACAAGTGGCACACCAATAGCAGTGAACAGCATCGCACCCACTGTCAGCGTCCCAAACCACGCGACGATGGCGAAGAGGGACGCGTTGCGCTGGAGGATGGCAAGCCCCAAGCCGCCCATTGCCAGGCACCACGCCATCACGCCATAGTGCGAGGTCAAAATCCTGAATGCGGTTGTCAACTCAATGCCCGACCAGAACGTTAGCGCGGCAAGGACATTGTGTGTGCCATTCGGCTGGCTGAGCCAGCGCGCGCTCCCGACGATTCCGAGGACTAGCAGCGGCAGCGCGAGCGCCATCAAGCGGCGCGCCGGTACCCTGCGCCAGATGCTGTACAGCATCACGAAGAGGACGTAGAACGCGAGCAAACGCAGATGCGCGCTGGCGAGACCCGCGAGTGTGACCAGAGCGATGAACCACGCGCGCGCATCGTCACGCGGCGCGTCGAGCCAGTCCAGCGCGGCAATCAAGGCAATCGGAAGGATGGCGATGCCGAGTAAAAGAGGATAGCGTCCCCACGTCAAAAAGTACATCGGCGTGGGAGTCAGAAACCAAACGCCCAAGGCACTCGCGAATCCTACCACGCGGCTCTGTGTCCAGCGCGCGCCAAACGCAAAGAACGACAGACCGATTTGAACAACGATGAACTGCCCCGCGAGAATCATCGCGGCGGGAATGGCAGTATCCGCGAGTTGCACCAGCCACACAACGAGATGGTGAAAGCCAAAGTGATAAACTTGCGCCGGTGGCGCGTGCCCGTGTGTGAGAATGTGGTGAATGTCTGCCGCGTGGCGGTACGAATCCACCCACAACGGCGCGGGTAAATCGGCAAATTGGAGGATGCCCACTGTCAGCGCGAGGAGCGCGAACAAAGCCAGCACAAGCGTTGGCGCAAACTCCTGACGGGGCAGGTGAATCCGTCTCTGGTACGATACGAGTGCAAGGAGACTCGGCACTGCAAGCCATACGCCGTTGAACGCGCCGACCAGCGCGGCGGCGGAGAGGCTCGCCAGTCCCACGCCACTGGCGTAGGCACACGTTTCGGCAAAGGTGCGATACCCGGGCATCGTCACGGCGAATCGAGCAAGAGAGTCACGGGACCATCGTTGAGGATATGGACAAGCATATGTGCTTGAAACTTGCCGGTTTCCACGTGCAGTCCTTGCTCGCGCAGCAGCGTGATAAAGCGTTCAATCAATGGTTCAGCGACTTCGGGGCGTGCCGCAGCGATGAAATCGGGACGCCGACCGCGACGCGCGTCACCGTAGAGCGTGAACTGCGAGACGACCAGCGCGCTCGCGCCAACATCGAGCGCGGAGAGATTGAACTTGCTGGTGGCATCTTCAAAGATTCTCAGGTGAGCGATTTTTTGTGCCAGCCAGCGGGCATCGTTTTCTGTATCGTTATGCGTGACGCCGATAAAAACGACCAGCCCCTTGCCAATCTCGCCAATCGTTTGATTATCTACGGTGACGGCGGCGTGGCTCACACGCTGAACGAGTGCGCGCATCGAGACCCCCATTGCATTTATTTGAAATTTCTGGTATGATAGTGATAGTCAAGGGAGGCGTATGTATAAACTACTGATGACTTGTGATATTCGACCAGGGCGCGAATCAGAGTATTTCGAGTTTGCAGTGCAGGAATTTGTGCCACGCCTGACGCGCCTGGGCATTCAAGCCAGCGAGGCGTGGTACACTGTCTATGGCAACGCGCCCCAACTGTTGACCGGTGGCATCGCCGCGGATCGCGCCACGCTCGAACGCGCGGTGGAGAGCGACGAGTGGAAGAGTCTGGTCGAAAAATTGTCCAACTATGTCACGAATTTCAAATACAAGATTGTTCCACATACCGGACATTTTCAGTTGTGAGCGCGCTCGCGTGGGCATTCCCTTCCCAAACAGACCTGTCAGGTTCGCGTAACCTGACAGGTCTGTTTGTTTCAGGTAGAGGTTGTGGTCGTGGAGGCAGTGGACGTTTCCGTCTGAGCGGGGCTGTCACTTTTGGACTCGGTCGTGTTTTCGGTAGCACCTGCGGTGGACTGGCGACTTTCGGTGATGTACCAACCCGACCCTTTGAAGATGATGCCAACGGGATGCAAGACTTTGCACACGTCCAGCGCAATGAGGACATTGACGTACGGGCGCGTCTTGCACGGATTGAAATCGCTCAAAGTGATGACCGCAGTTTTCACAAGCGTATTCGTAGAGGGGCATTGGATAAACTCCTGTTGATGTATACCTTCAACGGTTGCAAACTTTCCATTTTGGTTTGCACAGTTACAGGCTTGACCCCA